>Ga0172371_10002217_pt1 | contig 30959 bp, 28 predicted proteins | sample Lak12m_FD_114543 | JGI IMG/M metagenome (GOLD analysis project Ga0172371, IMG submission 114543) | Freshwater microbial communities from Kabuno Bay, South-Kivu, Congo - kab_022012_12m | ecosystem: Environmental > Aquatic > Freshwater > Lake | place: Democratic Republic of the Congo: South-Kivu...
CGCGGTCAAGCTCAAGCTCGCGCACCAGTCCGACCGGCAAGCGCGACTCCCGGGCGAGCTTCACGATCTCATCGGCAAGTTCCCGGTTGTTTTCGAAGACAAATTTTCGCTGGTCTCCGAATGATCCCAAATCTCCCCGCAGGGTCGGCGAATAGTTGACCATGAATTTGTCATACTGCACCGGACCGTGCGGCGAAATCAAAACAATCGTGTCGGCTTTCACCGCCCGGAATTTTTCTCCGATCTGTTTCATCGCGTTGGCGGTCTTGCGCGCCAAATTCAAATTGCTTTTCCCGATGGAAGGGATGATGACTGTCGGATGGGGAGTTATGGCCGCAAAACGAATCATGTAGATCTCTACGAATTACGAATTTTTACGAATATACGAATAAAAATTTGTTGCATATATAACCTATTCTTGCTACAATTTTAGCATACTAAAAACTTAAGATAAAGAGAAAATTGCTATGTACGAGCATCTCAAAAAGCAGGATCCGGCGATCTACAAGGCTATTATGGCCGAAACAAAAAGGCAGGAGGAGGGACTGGAACTGATACCTTCGGAAATTGCGGCTTCAGCAGCCGTGATCGAGGCTCTGGGGTCGGTTTTGACAAACAAATACAGCGAGGGTTTCCCCCGCAAAAGATATTACGGCGGGCAGGAAAATATTGATATAATTGAAGAAATCGCCCAAAATCGCACCAAAAAGCTCTTTGGCGTGCCTCACGTCAATGTCCAACCCTATTCCGGCTCTCCGGCCAATCTGGCCGTCTATGTGGCTGTATGCAATCCAGGCGACGTCGTGATGGGCCAAAACCTGCCGGACGGGGGACATTTGACCCACGGCTGGAAAGCCAGCGCCACGAGCATGTTTTATAAAACCATCGGCTATCACGTGAAGGCGGACGGATATTTGGATCTTGAAGAAATTGAGCGACTCGCCAAAAAACACAAACCGAAACTGATCTGGGTGGGAGCCACGGCCTATGTTCGTGAATTTCCTTTTGAAAAAATGGCCAAGATCGCGGACAAAGTGGGCGCTTATCTCGCGGCTGACATCGCCCACATTGCCGGACTCGTGATTGCCGGCGCGCACAAAAGTCCGACCAAGTTTGCGCATATTATTACGACTACGACCCACAAAACTTTGCGCGGACCGCGGGGCGGGATGATTATGGTGACGCGCAAAGGACTCAAAAAGGATCCCGATCTCGCGGAAAAGATCGACCAAGCTATTTTTCCGCGCCTCCAAGGCGGTCCGCACGACCATCAGACAGCCGCTATTGCTGTTGCTCTGGGCGAAGCAATGAAACCATCATTCAAGACTTATGGGCACCAGGTAGTGAAAAACGCAAAGGCGCTTGCCAAATCCTTGATGGCTCATGGGGTAAAAATTGTGACCGAAGGCACGGACAATCATATGATCCTGATCAAGTGTGGAAAAGGCCGGGGAGTCTTCTTGCAAGACGCTCTCGACGCCGCCGGCATCACCCTCAACAAAAATACGATCCCGAAAGATCCTTCTTCGCCTTTTTATCCATCCGGAGTCAGGTTGGGCACACCCTTTATCACTGTTCGCGGAATGAGAGAAAAAGAAATGGTGAAAATTGCTGATTGGATTTCACGCGTTATGAACGAAATCAAAGATTTTGAATTTCCGTCGGATAAAAAGAAGATCAAACTGATGATGGCAAAATTCAGAAAATTTGTCGCGGGTAATAAAAACTTAAAAAAAATAAAAAGCGAAGTGAAAAAGCTTTGCGCGAAGTTCCCGTTATATAAAAATCTCGAATAAATTCTTTTGTATTTGTCATCCCGAGCGAGTGAAACGAGTCGAGGGATCTGCATCATTTACGTACATCGCCAGCCATCACCTCCGCACATAGATTCCTCCACTCCGCTTCGCTTCGGTCGGAATGACAATTTTTTATGTAATGAAATTACTCGACGGCAAGAAATTGGCCGACAAATTCATACGCCAGATCGGAAGAGAAGTCGCCACTATGAAGCAGCGACCTGTTTTGGCCATGGTTTTGGTCGGCAATGATCCGGCGTCAAAAATATATGTCGGCCGAAAAAAAATCCTCTGCGAAAAAGCGGGGATCGGCTCGCAGATATTCACTTTTCCTGAAAAAACATCGGAGAGAAAAATTCTGGATCTCATTGGCAGTTTCAACAAGAGCCAAAATATTTCGGCCATCATGGTTCAGCTGCCGCTTCCAAAGCATATTGATAGGAATAAAGTTATTGAAGCGATTGACCCAAAAAAAGACGCCGATTGCCTCCATCCCCTGAATTTTGGACGATTCGCGCAAGAAGGAGAAAAATATTCCATCGTCGCGCCGGCTACTCCGCTGGGGATCATCAAATTGCTCGAAGAGTATAAAGTGAAAATAGAAGGCAAAAACGCCGTGGTTGTCGGGCGATCGAATATCGTCGGCAAACCGATGGCCCAAATGCTCCTCAATCGAAACGCAACTGTCACCGTTTGCCACCGGCATACCAAAAATTTGAAAAACTACACGCAGAAAGCCGATATTCTGGTTGCCGCGGTTGGAAAAATGAATATGATCAAGGCGGATATGGTGCAAAAGGGCGTGGTTGTCGTTGATGTGGGAGTGAATCGCGGCGAAAACAAAAAAGTTTTCGGCGACGTCGATTTCAAATCCGTTTCCAAAAAAGCTTCATTCATCACCCCCGTCCCGGGAGGCGTCGGTCCGATGACAATTGCGATGCTGCTTTGGAATACAGTGAAGCTGGCAACCAGCTAGGCCTTTAAAAATTTACAGGAGGTATATCTCATGGAACAGGCCAGTCCCAAGAAAATGTCTCTGACTAAGCAAGGTACAATTTTCTTTGTTCTTTTTATTGGACTTTTTGGCATCGGCATATTAGGTTACGGTTGGAAAGAAATGCTCATATTCTGGCCCCCTGATCAACCGGCAATAAGAGCTCTTCTATGGGGCATGTCAGCCGGAGCATTAATAACTTCATTATTTGCTCTGCTCGCTTCGGCCTTTTCTCGCTTTTTAATCAAAAAAATCGAGCCTAAAACATAGACTCAATTCTTCTAAGTTTCTTCACCGCTCCCCCTCGGGGAGCTTTTTTATTTTTTGTAGGGGACGCATATATGCGTCCCAAAAAAGGCCGCGTATACGCAGCCACTACATTGTCGCTTTTTTATTTCCCATCCACAAATTCCGCGTCTTCGATGACTTCGCGCTTTGATTTTTTGCGGGACAAAAGTTCGCGAACCAGAACCAGGTCGGTGCTTTTGATTTCGCGAAGAGCAAAAAGAACAAAAAGGTAGATTGCAAAAAGAACGATTGACCAAAGGATGAAGAAATAGTTTGTTTGCGGAAAGACGAAAGCGATCGCAGCCATAATTGCAGACGCGAAAACAATTTTGAAAAAACTTTTGGCTTGGAACAAATAGCCGAACTCCCGATAAGTATAAATCAAACCAAATATCATCACTGCAAAAGCCATAATGGCCGTTCCCGCAGCGCCTCCAATGATTCCGTAAGCTTTAATCAGGAAATAAGTGATAAATGTATTCAAAAACAAACCAAGAATGGCCACATACATCGGAATCTTCACTTTCCCAGCTCCATTCAAGATGAAAGTGAGAACATAGAAAACGGTCAAAAATCCTTCGGCGATAACATAGACTGACATCACCGGAGCGGAAAGCGCGTATTTTGAAGAAAAGAAAATATTGATGATCGGGAGAGAAAAATAAGACATCAAAAGACAAACGGGAAGCAAAAACATCGTGAGAAACCGGAGTGATTGGCTCATGATTTTTTTCGTTTCGACGTCATCCCGCGCTGAAGTGGTTTTTGAAATCGAGGGGAGCAAGATGATTGTGAGCGCATAGAAAAGATTGTAGGGGATTGTTCCGACGGTATAGGCGGCGTTGTAGAGTCCGGTTTGAACGTCCGAGCGCAGAATTCCTTTCACGAGATAGAGATCAATCGTGTTGAGCAGCTGATAGGCGATGAGAAATATCGTCACCGGCCAGGCAAAGACCGCCAATTTGCGCCAGTCGAAACTGCCAGCAGCTTTCGTTTTTTTGTGTGGGTCAAGCGACCAGGCTTCGAAAAAAATAGAGAGGGGAGCAATGACATAGCCCAGAATAGCTCCCTGAAGGGCATATCCGTGCGATTTGTGAATCAGAGCCAAGCCGATGATGAAAACAATCCGCCAAATGCCACGACTCGTTTTGAGAATGGCTTGGATTTTGAACTTATGGATCCCTGTATAATAGGAGAAATAGAATGAGGCCAAGGCAAAAGCGGGGATGACAAGAGTTGACAGCCTGAACAAATTCGTGAGGCTTGGGTCGTTCAGCATTCGCGCCAAGACCGGCGAAAGAAGGAAGAATAAAATCGTCACCAAGCCAACAATAATCGTTTGAATTTTGGCTGTCTGCCGCTTGATGACCGGAATCAAGCCCGTGTTCGTTTCAAATATCTCGCTTAAATATTTCGACATCGCCGTCGGCACGCTCTGGCCGATCAGCACGATTGTCATCGTCGTGAGTGTCACGATGATTCCAAAGCGGCCATAGTCAGCCGGGCCGAGCATCCGACCCATGACGGCATGAATCACGTAGGCCGAGAGATTGTAGATGATCTCGGAAACCGAAACCCAGATGAATGATTTGGCAAGAAAATTAGACATTTGCTTTTGATTTTATTTCTTCAAAAATTTCATTTTTATTTTTTTCTCCATCAATCACAATCATGTCCCAATCTTTTATTTTATCTTCAAATAATTTTTCTTTGGCAGTTAAATATTCGATTCCCTGGTCCGGCCTTCGCTCCCGAGTCATGATTTTTTCAGGAGAAACTTTGATGAAAAAGGCATGGTCGGGTTTGGGGATAAATTTTTCTATTTTTGTCATCCCGACCGAAGTGGAGGGATCTTGCGAATTATCATCTAGATTCCTCGACTCCGCTACGCTTCGCTCGGAATGACAAGATAAATACAAAATGTTCACCACGCTGTCATAAAAATATCTGTCCGAAATTATATAGTCAACATTTTTTTTCTTGATTAATTTTCCAAACCTGCAGATATCAATACCTAGAGCAATTTTCCGCAATTGAATCTGCAGCCAATTGGCTTTTGTGACGCTTTTCAATTCTGTCGAGGTCTCACCTCGACGACGATTCGCGATTGAAAATTCGACCGCGTGAAAATACCAAAAGCTTTTCCCCTGCGATTCGAGGTATTTTTTCAACAACTCAATTTGAGTCGATTTCCCGGAGCCGTCGAGGCCGGAAAGGGTAACTATACTTGACATTGTTAATTAATGATGCTACACTTAACCATTCTAATAAAAGGAGGGGAAGAGTTGATACCTCATATAGGAAGGTCGGCAATGGTATACATTAAGCGTTCCAGCATTTCCGTAAATCGGACTGAAACCATTATCCAGGTAATTATCGCCGTCTCGATTTACGCAATCCTTTTTCTGGGCTGTGCTTATGCTATTATTACGAGGCATTGATCATCCCAGCTCTCCTCGCCGCGCGGCACAGCTGTTGCCCGCGGCATTTTTTTATTTTGTCATTGCGAGCGAAGCGAAGCAATCCCGAGATTGCCGCGGTCGCTACGCTCCCTCGCAATGAACAAGTTTACTAATACATCAAAACCGCCGCTGGCTTCATTTTCGCCACCACGTGCGCGATGCCATTGGCCTCGACACCGGCCATGACCTCATCGATATCTTTGTATCGCGCGGAATCTTGATTGACGACAATTCGCGACTGGGCATTATACAATTTCACGTCTTTGTCCTTCATTTTCGCGAACAATTCATCTTTCGTGCTGACAGATTTCTCATTTTCGTTCCGGCCCTTTCCGGTGCCGTGCGGAGCGGAAAAGAAACTATCTTCATTTTTGTCTGTCCCAACGCAAATATACGCGTCCGTTGACATCGAAGATGGAATGAACACCGGTTCGCCGGTTTTGCAAAAGACGTTCGTCGAGGTCTCACCTCGACAGCTGTCGAGGTGAGACCTCGACAGGCGCGCCGGACCGTATGCTCGGGAAGTGTTGCTGCGATGCACAATCACATCCTGCCCGAAATGATTTTCTTTGGAGATTGAGATATGCGGCATATCATATATCAAATCCATTTCCGGATCGCGGTTGAATATTTTTTTGATCGTTTCGGAAACGTTGTGCGTGATGACCGCCCGGTTGGCCGTTCCAAAATTGGACGCGGCGGCTCGGGCATCCATATACAATTTTCCGTCCGGTTCATTGGCGTCATATTTCAGAAGCGATTCGTCTCCTTGCATATGACGCGCTATTTTCTCCTGCATTTCGCGATATATCTTTTTCTTTCTCGAATTGAACGTCCATTTTCCCAAAGCGACCATCAAGGATTGAGACAGATGCTCACGCTTTTTGGCCGTATGTGTGTACATCGTATATTGCCCCAAAATCCCGGAGCCGGTGTGGATCAGAAAAAGATATTGTCCTTTTTTGAGTCCGAATTCTTCGGCCATTTCGGAATCGACGAGATCGGTCACTTTCATGAGATCCAGAAAATGATTTCCAGCCGCGCCGATGATGCCCAAGCGGAACTTGGCAAAAAACAAATACAGTTTGGGAATGACGTCGAAAATATCCTGGCGCGTCATTTCATGTGGGAAAAAATTTCCGCCATTTTGGGTGTTTTCCAATTCATTCTTGGTTTTGACTCCAAGATGGTCAATGACCGCTCGCGTGCCTTTGCGGCAAATATCCACAACAACTTTGAACGGGACTCGCGTGCCCACGAATTTTTTGGTCGGAACAACTTTCACCAGCTCTTGAAAAAGTTTGTCTATATCTTCGGGTGAGAAATTATCTTCATTGAGATTTGTCTTGAGAAGGCGCATTCCGCAATTCGGGTCGGAATCGTTCACTTGAGGAAAAATATATTTCTCGGAAACAATCACCGTTCCTGACGCGTTTTTCCGGCCAGGCTTCGAGCAAACGTCGGGCATCGCGACCACATTGCGAAAAAGAGTTTCGGGATTCGACGCCACATCCTCGAGCTTGGCATAAGAATCGTCTTGCGGAAGCAATTCTTCGCTCATGAAAAAAATCGCTGGGACTTTCATTTTCTCTGTTTGAAACTCTTTCTTATGGAGAGATAATGATTTGATATTAAACTTGTTCATAAAAAAATATTGATCACTGTTCACTGATCATTGTTCACTGACCGATAGACTTCTTCATACTCTTTCACAATTTTCATTATATCAAAATTATCGCGGACAAAATCAATCCCTTTTCGCGCCAGATCATCTCTTTTTTCCGGATTATTATATAAATACAATATATTTTCCTTGAGCGCTTCGCGGTTTCCAGACGGAACTAGGATACTATTCTCGTTGTTCAAGAAATATCTCAGCCTCTCGAGATTGGACGCAATGACCGGCTTGCCACAAGCCATAGCTTCGATGACGGCCAGCGGGATATCGAATTTTCCGGCCATTGTCCGCGCAGGGAAAATCGAAATATCTGCGAGATTGTATATATCTTCCATCACATAGCTGCCGTCGTCAATGAAAGCCACACGATCCAAAACCCCGGCTTTCTGGAATTTTTTTATAACTTCTTTTTTCTTTTCGGCGTCTTTTTGGTTTTTCACGCGAACTGCCAGGTGGAGTTTTAGGTTTTTGTGTAGTGGCCGCGTATACGCGGCCTTTTCGGCTTCGGGGCGCATATATGCGCCCCCTACTAGCTCCATAAAGCTTTCCACAATATCGTCCATATCTCCGAGTCGAATATACTCACCGGTGTAATTGATCACAAAATCATCGCCGTTTGTGTTGAACTTTTTCATCAACTCTTCTTTTTTGGGAGCAGGGGAATATTTTTCAAGATCAATTCCGGGGTAAATTCTTTTCACGTTTTGAAATCCCATTTTTTCCAGTTTTTCTTTGGCATAGTCGGAATAGGTGATGATAAAATCCGCGTGGATTATTTTTTTCAATTTTTCCGCATCATACAAATCATCCCGCAGAGTCGCCAGCGTTTGGATCGTTTTTATCTTTTTGTTTCTGAGGCACAACTTCAGCGCAAAGACATTCAATTTTGTCGGAGTGAAAAAGGAATGGAGAATATCGTAATCATTTCCGCCTTTCAGGAAAAATTCTCGAATCAAAAAAATATACGCCCGAACTTTTTGCGGCCAATTCCATTTCAGAGAAGTATATATTGGATGTTCAACAATATTAACTTTCTTGTCTGTCGAAGCCTTGGCGAAGGCGGATCCGCAGGTCAGCAGATGAATTTCAAAATCACCAGCGTTTTTGGCTAGGGTATAGGCAAAATTTTTCGACCCTTCGTCCCACGGAGGACAAATCGGACGAGTCAATAATAAAATACGCTTCATCTATAAACTCTTATATATTTTATAATCCGTCCCTTTGTAATTGACATCGATCAGAATTTTGTTGCCTTTCAATTTCTCGCTGTCCAAAACCGGCGAGATTTTTTGTGTCGCTCCGGCGTCGATTTCCACTTGCTCGTCTATCACTTTGTTGTCGCCCACAAAAATTCTATAACCGTATTCTGCTTGGGCGCCTTCGTGGTTTTCAATCGCGAAGTCGAGCGAATTGTCCCGCGGCTTTTCGAAATAAACGACGCTCCAGGCCTTATTGTAATCATAATTGTGGTTCTTGGCATCAATGACAAAAAGCACCGAGAAACTGGCGATGATGAGGATTGCGGCGGCGATTATTATTATTTTACTGGACATAGGTTTATAAATCCCCCTTAGTCCCCCTTTTCCAAAGGGGGAGACCGATCGCTCTCCCTTTCGAAAAGGGAGAGACGGAGAGGGATTTTAATCCTTCTTAAACACCGATATATAATCCGAGCCATAGACTTTTGAAAAGTCCGGGTATTTTTCGAAACTGTTGCCTTCAATTTGGGCGTTCACAACGACATAATTCACGCCTGTGTCGGTGAAACACGCCTTTCCCGCATCGCTTTCCGGATCCGAGATCATATCCCGCGTGCAGGTTTCGCGCGGCTTCGTCGGATCCACGTAGCGCGTGAGCACCCCGCGAGAAAGAGGATACTTGTAATCTTTCATGAAAAACAGTTTATACCACGAATCGCCGTATATATTCACGTGATCTTTCAAAATTATATCTTTGTTTGTATCCACGGTCGCGGCCAAATAGGCGGCCGAATGAAAAGTTTCCATCACTCCCTGAAACTGATTTTTGGCTTTGAAGGCCTCCGCGCTGTCTGAAAGTCCGCTCGTAATGACGAAAAATAGAAGCGTAAACAGAAAAATAGTTGAAAAGAAGCGCGATGTGGCTGAGGCAAAAAGCTCAAAATATCGGACAAGCGCAAAGGATGAAAGAAGCGTGAGCGGCAAAAAGAAATAGTTGCCGACACGGTCGCTCGGAATATTGACATAGAGCCATCCCGGCTTCCAGGCCATCGCAAACAAAATCAAAAACCAGCCGAGCGCGACAGAATATTTCAGCTCCTTTGTTTTGAGAGCAAGAAGCGCGAGGAGAAATCCCAACGCGCCCAAAATCAGCTGGGCGCTGCCGACACTGCCTTCGATCTGAGAAAGGCTCAATCCGACCCGCGTCGCTTTCATTGGCTCCCCAGTTGCCTGACTGACCGCCGCCGCGTTGAAATACGATGGTATGAAAACAAAAAGCAAAAATATGACTCCGAGAAATATGACGGCCAGCGGGAAAGGCTTCAGAAATATTTTCAGCCAATCACCGACGATCCTCAAAGCATTTTTTATGTTTAGCAAAAGATATAGAAGCAATATGCCCGCAATTGAGAAAATAAGCACAAACGCGCTCAAATGATGCGTATAAAGCAACCCGACAAAAAAGAAAAGGAATAATCCGGCAAAAATCCTGTTTTTTTCGAAAAGAGCGCGATAGAGAAAATACAACGCGACCGGAATAAGCATATCTCCCATGATATTTCCCACCACGCCTCCGCTCACATAGCGTCCCTGCGGCGGATTGATCGCGTACAAAGACCCGGCCACAAAGAATGACATAGTCACGATTTTATTGCTGCCAAAAACTCGGCCGAGCAGAATCGCGATCGTGAAAATCCCGGTGATATTGAAAAAAAGCAGAAGAAGCGCTGGCATAGCAGTCATCACGCCAGCCCCACTGATCAAATTCACGGCGGCAAAAATCATATGCTCTCCGATGATGAAGTCCGGCACGCCATAATTGGGAAGATGGCCTGTGTTGATGATCGTCTGGACCCAATACATATGATGGCCCAAATCAGTCGCGGAAGGAATGACCGTGTCAGAGAGATAGGCTGTGCGGATGAAAATAGCGAGGACAAGCGCCAGCAGGATAAAAATCGCCTGCCAGGTAGAAAAGTCGAATGTGCTGTCAGTTTCATCTGCTTCTTCTTTTTTGCTTTTTTTCTTTCCAAATCTGAGCTGATACACAGCAAAGCAAACCAGGCAAAATATCAAAACCGCCCCGACCAGCACCGGTCCCTTGAGCAAAATATTCATTTTATTGAGAAGCAGCACAATCAAGTCGACTATGATCAAACTGAAAGGCACAGTCAGCACCGCTTTTTCGAAAAAGGAAATTTTTCCTCCGCCAGAGACGGACTTCCAGCCGAAAATCGCCAGCTGAAAGAGCGCGCCCGGAAGAACGAGAAGGAAGGGGATGGTAAGGATGAGTTTTAGGAGAGAAATGAACATTATTAAAATTTCTAATTTCCTTCAGACACTTTTTCCATCTCCTTCAAATATTTCCGGGCTATCTTGTCCCAACTGAAATGCTCAACTGTGTATTCTCTCGCTTTTTCGCCAAATTCTTTTCGGAAATCATCATCAGCCAGCAAGCTCTTGATTTTCTCAGTCCAAGCATCCGCATTCCCACTTTCAATCAGAAATCCATTTTCGCCGTCTTTCACGGCATCCTTGAGCCCTTCAAGAGCCGAAGCCACAACCACTCTTCCGCAGACGCCAGCCTCGATCGCGTTGATCCCGAAGCCCTCCATTGATCCTTCCGTTTTTATGTTCGGCGAAACCACGATGTCAGCCGTATTCAGCAATACTTTCTTCTTCTGCTCAGGAATATTCGGGAAAAGATGGACACGACTCTTGAGATTTTTTTCTTTGATTATTTTCTCACAAACGGCAAAATCATCTTTATCTCCAGCCGTATTTTTTCCGACCCTTCCACCCGCTGCCACCATTATGACCCGCTCCGGCAATTTCGGCATGACATTCTCAATGAACCAGCTCGTTCCTTTGTGAGGAACAAATCGCGCCAGACGGAAAATAATTTTTTTGCCGCTGATATCAGCGCCTAGCACTTTCGCCATCTCTTCGCGGCTATGCTTTTCCGCAAATTCATTGGGATTTATTCCGTTTGGTATAAACACGCAATGTTCCCGTTTTATTCCGGCCTTGACTGCTTCTTCAATGGTCGCATTGCCAACCATCAGCAACTTGTCCAACCGCTTCAAAGAAACAACATTCACACTTTTGTATATCTTCGAAAGAATTCCTTTTTTATTCGCGAAAGTGATATCTAATCCGTGTACAACGCAAAAAAACTTCTTTTTTCTGTGAAATATCTTTGCGCCCTCTCCGAGAGGAGCCAGAACCCCGTTTCCCAAAACACACGCGTCATATCGAAACATCCCGAGCAGCATCCTGAAAAATGTGATTGGCAAAAAAATCGGCAAATATATTTTACCTTTGCCATTGGCAATCACCTTCACTTCCGCGACCTTTTTGAGATTTTCGGCGAGATTGTAGTTTTGGCTTTCAACTCCGCCCCAAACCGGGGGATAGGAATGGGAAACAAAAAGAATTTTCATTTCTTGTATTTCTCTTTTTTCAAAAAATACATCTGTTCCTCGGTGAGTTTCCGGTTTGAGCGGATCATGTCGGCGATGAGGGCGAAGATGAGCAGCTGGATGCCCACCAAAATCAAAATCACGGCCAGCGACAGCCAGGTCCGGAAAGGAGTGACTTTGAAATGGGAAAAATAGTAGCCCAGAAAAGCAATGCCGATGGCAAGCGCAGTGGTGATGAGAACAGTGCCAGGGACACCAAAGAAAACCATCGGCCGGGCATCCCTAATCGTGCGAATGATAATAACGAACGACTGATATACGAATTTCACAATACTCTTCGTAACCTTGGCTTTCCGATCATCAAAATACGTCACTTCAACAGGAATCCATTTGACGATCAGATTCTTTGAAATAGCGTCGATTATTGTCTCCTGAGTATAGGTAAAACGGGAGTTCAGGTTTAGCCGAAGCATTGTTTCCCGATTTATCGCTCGAAATCCGCAAGTAAGGTCATCCGTAGGTTGACTTAGGAATTTGCCGATAATTTTGGCCGCGAGTCGGTTCAAAAAACTTTTTATCCATGGCATGTTTTTGGCCGATTTGATGCCGAAACGGGAAGCCACCACCATATCCGCCTTATTGCCGACGATCAGCTCAGTGAATTTTGGAATATCCGATGCCGGAAACTGATCGTCCGCATCAATATTCATCATTATGTCAGCACCATTGGACAGGGCTGATTCTACGGCTGTCTTGTATCCAACTCCCAAACCCATATTCCGCGGATGGCTCACAATAATATCCGCTCCTGCTGCCCTTGACACCTCGACTGTCTTATCAGTCGATCCGTCGTCGATCACTTGCACTTTCACCTCTGAAATGCCCTCGATGTGACGGGGAATTTTTTTGATGACAGTGGCAATTGTTTTTTCTTCGTTCCAGGCTGGAATATTGACGATTAAACGCATAGCAAAAATACAAAATTATTATCCTTCAACTGATGAGTAGCATAGCATATATGGCAAAATAAATCCAGGTTTTTTGGTTGCGTTTTCGGCGAATTTATTGTAGATTAATATTATGAAAATAGGAATAAATGTATCTTTTTTGCGAAAGCCGGATACGGGAATGGGGCAGGTTTCCCGCGGGTTCATCAGCGAACTGATCAAATCTCATTCAGATAAGAATGAATATTTTTTGTATTTGGAAAAAGATATTGATTTCAAATTGCCGAAAAATTTCCACAAAAGGATATTTTTGCCCGCCTGGAAACGCGATGATTTGATCCGAAAAATCTGGTGGGAAAAATTTCTTTTGCCAAAAAAAATCAAGCAAGACCAGTGCGATATATTCATCTCCCTCTATCAATGTCCGACCTTTTTGCCCGAAAATATCCGGCACAAAATGCTTGTTCATGATCTGATTCCGAAAATTTTTCCGGGCTATCTCGACAACTGGCGAAAAAAATTATATTTTTATATTTCGAATCAGGCTATCCAACACACTGACGAGATCTTCACCGTTTCCAATTGGTCAAAAAAAGATATCCACAAATTTTTGAATGTCCCAAACGGAAAAATAAAGGTGGCCCGCCCAAGCATCGGCGAAGAGTTTTTTGAAAAATCGACAAGCGACAAGGACAACCAGATTCTTGAAAAATATGGTGTTTTTGGCCGCTATATTTTCTATATCAGCGGATTTGACGCGCGAAAAAACGTTCCGGGACTTCTTGAAGCTTTTGCAAAACTCACGGAAAATTATGAAGTTTCTGATATCAATTTGGTCCTTGGAGGGGAGGACAAATCACAATTCAGCCATTTATTTACAGATGCGAAAAGAGAAATTGAAAAGTTTGGACTTGGCGGCAAAGTGAATTTGATTGGTTTTGTGAAACAAAAAGACTTGCCGGCCCTGTATCGGAACTGCGAACTCTTCGTTTTGCCGTCACTCTATGAAGGCTTCGGTCTGATGCCTCTCGAAGCAATGGCAAGCGGCGCGCCCGTGGCTATGTCCAAAAATTCATCGCTGCCCGAAGTCGGTGGCGACGCGGTTCTCTATTTCAATTCGCACGATACGGAAGAAATGGCCCGGGTGATGGGAAAAGTCTTGCGCAACAACAAATTGCGCTTGCGCCTCGCCGAAAAGGGGAAAGAACGGGCCAAAAAATTCAGCTGGAAAAGCTTTGTCGAAGCTATAATGGAATAATTTATTTTTGTCATCCCGGGCTTGACCCGGGATCCAGAGCAAACATCTTAAATCGTAAATTACTGGATCCCTGCTTTCGCAGGGATGACAAATAAAAAATTATGGAAATCAAAGAAATCATCAATAGAGCCATGGAGGTGAAAGAGAAATATAGAGAGCTGGAAATGAAAAAATATGGAAGATTGTGGACGAATTCCGAAATCGCGCAGGGATTCGTGGGCGATGTTGGAAGTTTGATGAAAATAATAATGGCAAAGGAAGGGCTAAGAGAGATGGAAAATATTGATGAGAAACTGACGCATGAACTGGCTGATTGCCTGTATTGTATCGCTTTATTGGCAGGGGTTTATAAAATAGATCTTGAAAAAAGTTTTGTAGATACAATGAATATATTAGAAAAAAGAATTTCAAAGAATAATGAATAATTTAACAAAAAATATAAAAAATATCCTCAAAAAAGAACTTGCTGTTCTTTGGATTTTCAGCGTGCTTCTAGGATTGGCCCTGATCGCGTTGCAAATCAAAAACAAGTTGCCGCTCCGGCCGGGAGATTTTGCGTTTATTTCCATTCTGGCGCTCCTGGTCGCGCTGTATCGTCCGCGCTGGATATTTTACCTTTTCGTTTCACTTGTACCGCTTGAGAATATAATTGCCGTGTCCGGATTTTTGCCAATTCAGCTGCGACCCTATCAATTTGTCGGCGCAATTTTGGCGATAGCGCTAATTATTTTATACTTGGCGAAACGCTTGAATTTCAAGTTGCTCAAACCAACCTGGATCGACTGGCTGGTTTTTTCAATCGTTCCATTGAGCCTTTTGTCCTTGATCAATTCACCGGTCAAAAATATCAGCTTGAAAAATGATCTTATCCTCTTTTCTTTTGTCGTTCTTTACTATATCGTCCGAAATTTCTTGAGAGACAGAAAAGATTTCGTTGAAACCGCATATTTTTTCATCGGCTCAAACTTGGTCGTGCTTTTCTATGGATTTTATCAAGTCTTCGCCGACAAATTCCTTGCCTACCGGCAGGCAGGTGGCGCGCGGTCGCTTGAAGTGATGTTCGGCCGGCCGAATTCCACATTCACTGAAGCGGATTGGCTGGGAATCTTTTTGTGTTTTTCGTTGGCGATGCTTTTTTCAATGACATTGCCCAAAGCGGAAATCAAGATAGCTAAATACGCTTTATATATAATGATATTTCTTAATATAAGTTTATTGCTCCTCACGCTTTCCCGCTCGGCCTGGATTGGCGCGGCGATTGTGATTTTCTTTTGGCTTATTTTCAGCTTATATAGAAAAAGCGAAATCCGAACAAGTTTTACTCCGCAAAAATTCGCAAATAAATTTGTGATTATTTTTCTAATTTCCCTAATTTCTCTGGCAACAATTCATTTCGGAAAGCTTTCCAAGTTCGACATTTTTGACCGCGCCCGATCAGCTGCCACCAGCGAACAAAAAATTACAATTGCGTGCGATAACAGCGCGAATATTCCGCAAACTGTTTCGGGTACCGACGAATTGGCCAGGTATGGTTGCCAATTTATTAATTTAGAAGATATAGAAACCAACAAATCCCAGGGCAAATTTGTGAGCGTTATTTTCCGCAAAGACCCGAATGTGATGACGCGCAGCCAAATTTATCGAAAAAGTTTCGAGATCATCCGCGCGCATCCAATCCTCGGCGTCGGTTTTGGAACGATCACCCAATCTCTCGGAAGTGATGAGCGGGGAGCGGGACTCAATGAAAGCAATATTTTCCTCCAAATCTGGGCAGGCAGCGGAATTTTGGGACTGATTGCCTTTGTCGCTATTTTTGGATATTTATTTATTTATTCTTTCAGAAGATTGTCTCCCATTTGCCCGCTCAACAAAATAATCGGCTGTCCAATCGTGAAAGATGATTTTGAAAAAAATCTGAATATATTTTTAATTTTAGGAATTTTAGCGCTACTAATCCCAAATTTATTCAACGCCGGACTCTTGATGGGACTCTTTTGGCTGGGGCTGGCAGCCTTCTCAAGTGTTGGATACTTGCGCGATTGAAGAAAATAGATTTATAGTGAATTCAGAAAGAAGAAATGGATCCTTAAAAATTAGGCGAATGGACCATATCTATGCATCCCTGAAAAAATGGGAAAGGAGACTCTATGGGAGCCTTGGGCAAAAAACGAGAACCAGTCAGCGAGAAACCAGGCGCTGAAGCCATTGTGATCGACACCAATGTCGCCGTTCACGACCCGGAATCAATCGACGTGCTTCGCGAAAACGGTCGCACACTGTTCGTTCCTCTGACCGTAATCCGTGAATTGGACGGTTTGAAAGACAAACCGGATATCGGGATTGATGCCCGAGACGCCTTGAGGCGCATCGAGGAGCTAACGCTCGGCGGAGAAGAAACGCTGAAGATCATAAAGCAACCATTTTTCAAGGGGCTAGATGGCTTGGACAAAAAGCAACCCGACCATCAAGTCATCGCAGCTGCGCACCTCGTCGCTAAGAAGATGTGGTCAAAATTTTCCAACGTTGTATTGGTCTCCCGCGATCGTCCAGTCAGGATTTTGGCAAGAGAGTTCGGTCTCACTGCGGATGACTATACCCGTGATATGACGGATATATCTGATGCGGCCGCAATACTTCCATCTGTCAACGTCCCCAGAAGTATAGTCTCTCCTGAATTCGATTTTCCCTATGCGGAAGTTTCGGAAAACATAGAGATACCGGAAAATGGAGGTGTTGTCTGTTTGAGCGATTGGGCAGGATATACCGAAAATTCTGTCTTGGGCGACAGGAAATGGGGAGAGGCCTTTTCCGCCATCCGGAAGGGTCAAAAATTAAGCATTGTCCCAAACGAGATAAACGCAAACGGTCTTCGACCTTATTCCCGCAACGGAAACGGACCGAATTGGCACCAATTCGTGGCTTTTGCTCAATTGCTTGACCCCAACATATCTCTTGTTTTTCTGCAGGGTGGCGCGGGCTCTGGAAAAACAGTCATGGCAATGGCTGCTTCGATCGCTCAAAGGAGTAACTACCATCGCATTTTAATCACGCGACCCATGATTCATCTGGAAAATCAGGACAACATGGGCTATCTTCCCGGAGGCATCGACGAAAAAACAAGCCCCTGGATGCGTCCCATCGCAGACGCACTTGACTTCCTCAAAGAGCGAAATTCAGCTCTCGGCAAAGTCATAGATAACATGCGTGAGAATAACAAGTTTGTGACCGAGCCGCTGGACTATATCCGGGGAAGATCCTATTACAAGACTCTACTTATCGTCGACGAGGCCCAGAACCTTACACCGCATCAGGTGAAAACGATCATCACAAGAGCGGGGGAATTCACGAAAATAATCTTCACTGGCGACTTGAGTCAGATTGATCTGAACCGTCGTCTGGATCGCAGATCCAGCGGACTTGCTTACGCCATTAGCCGTATGGTTGGCACCGAAGAAGAGTGCCGAATAGTGGCGGCGACCAATTTCAAAGAGATTGTTCGCTCTGACCTTGCTAAGTTAGCCGAAAAAAGACTTTAACCAAATTTTTCCAAGCCCTGGGCTTTCCGCCTGGGGCTTATTTATTTGAGAAAAAATGCTATTTAAGATAGAATATATTTATGAAAATCGGCATTGACATCAGATTGATCGGAAAAAAGAGAACCGGCGACGAGGCGGTGTTTTTCAATTTAGTGAAAAATCTGGCTGAAATAGACTCGAAAAACAATTATTTTCTGTATACTGATCGCGATCCGAAGGAAGATAAAAATTTGCGAACAGAGATCGAAAAGTTGAAATTGAAAGAAAATTTCAAAATCATTTTCATCAAAAAAACCAACCGTTTTTGGTGGAATTTGTGGGCGTTGCCGCATTATCTTCGCAAAAATCCAGTGGATGTTTTTCATACTCAATATATTGCGCCGTTTTGGTTGCCGAAAAATGTAAAGCTAGTTTTGACCATCCACGATATCTCTTTCAATTTTTTTCCCGAATATATTAAAAAATCCGATTTGTTTTTTCTTAAAACTCTGATTCCAAGAAGCATCTGCCGGGCGGACAAAATAATCACCGTTTCAGAAAGCGAGAAAAAAAATATCATTGACTTTTATAAAATTCCGGCTGAAAAGGTCGAATTTGCCTATAATGGCGTAGATTTTGAAAGATTCAGCCGCTCCTATTCAGCCGAAGAGAAAGAAAGAATTCGGAAAAAATATAGCTTACCCGAAAAATTTTTGCTATACGTCGGAACGCTCCAGCCCAGAAAAAATATTCCCATCTTGATTGAGACAACGGGCATATTGCACGAAAAAATTCCCCTTAATCCCCCTTTATTAAAGGGGGAGACCGAAGGAGGGGGATTTCAGTTCGTCATCGCCGGCAATCGCAACGCGCATAATTTTGACAAAAAAATCGACGAAACTATCGGGAAGAATAATCTTGAAGATAGGGTTATTTTCCCAGGCTGGATCGACGAGGAGGACAAGCCCGTTTTGCTGCAGATGGCCGCTTGTTTCGTTTTTCCATCGCTATATGAAGGTTTTGGTATTCCGGTCATCGAAGCGATGGCCGCCGGAGTGCCGGTTGTTTGCAGCGATATTCCCGTGCTCCGTGAAATAGGCTCGGACGCGGCCTTGTTTTGCGATCCGAAAAACAGTCGGGAATTTGCCAAAAGCATTTCAAAAATCCTGACAGATGAAAATTTGAGAAGCAATCTCATCAAAAAAGGAGCCGAAGTCGCCAAAAATCATACTTGGCAAAAAAACGCCCGGAAAACACTGGAGATATACGGATCCGCTGGCTAAATTTGCCAAAAACATCAGAATATCTTAGCTTATATAAAGGAGCAGGAGGGCTCTATTTTTTATAGAGTTTCTGCCCTTTAAAAAATAAAAAGTGAGGTGATGATATCATGTCCCAAGATACCGAAACAGAAGGCAGAGAAGCCGTGGCGGACACTGATATTTCGCCGCACGAGGAAACTAATCTCCTAGAGCGTGTCCGGAGGGGTGAATTGGATGTTCCTCCGCATATGATGGGATATAGGATCTATTCTCCGTCCAATACTCATCAGACTGCGATACCGCTTTCTCAAGGAGGGCTTTCTCTCCGGGAACTTCAAGAAAAATCCGCCGCGAGACAGGCGAAGGAAGCGGCAGAAGCAGCACGAAACAAAGAGGCAAAGAAGTTGCGAGATTTTTTGAAGTTAGGAGAAAAAGTTCACAACAAGAAATGCCCGCCAAACCCATTTCTGTCCGGAGATGGGCTGGGGGATCTGACAACATCTTTGGGCAAATCGGTCTCGATTATCCCCGAAGATATCTGGTCGGCTATCTGTTGCCTTGAGTCTTATGACGCGAATATCCTCTCTTTCCAATTTCAATTCGAATTACCAAGGGGAAAAAAGTCTGTATACTACTCGCCTCGGGGCTTATCTAAGGCACTAGCCGAATTGAAATACAATCTCAAGGCGCTCTCGGCCTACAGGGGACAGCAAGGGCAAGGAGACGATACTTCTCTATCCAAAGCAGAGGAGAGTGACCAGACCAGCTTTGTTCTCACAGGAAAGCCATTCACAAGCTGCTTCAAGCTTATTGGCCTCCCAAGATCACAGGGCCGTGTATTTCATTTGATCAAATGGGAAAAGCCAAATTTGCTTCCGGTTCACTGTAAGAATGGCTATTTCGCCAAGATAACTTTTCAGCATAACCTCTCAAAATTGCTAAGTCCAAGAATATTGAGACGGATTGCTGAGGGATCGGCTCTTCCGCTTCCAAAAGAGACTTTGCCTAGCTTCTATCTTGTTGGAAATCCCTATGTCTCTTTTTTCCCTGAGTACTTCCGGCTTGTGGGGCAGCCCACAACCCCCGCAGCTCCGGAAATGCATTATCTACGAATAATTCCGCCTTCCCCCGCGGTTTTGTTTCGGATCGAAAAAATAGCTTTTCCAGAGGAGAAACCCCCGATGACCGCAAATAATGATCCAGAAATCCCTGCCAATCTCGTGGTATTCCTTGAAACGGTAGGGAGCGCCGATTTGACAAGCGAAGAGGCTGTGCGAGGCCTGCTTTGTCAAATCTCTCTTGAAGCCCTGAAAAGAGACTTGGGCTTTGAAATGTCGATTGACCAACTTGTTCCATTCTGCCTGGTCAATCATCTGGATAGTTCCTTTACCATCTCACAGGCCAGAAACTTCTTCATCTTCTTCGGCAAAGGCGAATCATCAGTAGCAAGGATAGCTACCCATCTGAAAGACACCACAGTCGCAAACGTATTCGCTCAGAAAAAGGCGGCTGTCAGAAAACTGCAGAAATTCGCACACGCCAGGCTTGGAACGGAAAAACTCGTGACAATCTCCCAGCTTCTCCGCAATTCGGCGCTTGTTCAGAAGTTACGAGCACTGGATATACACGAAACGGAGGATTTGCTCAAGTTGACCGGCACTGAACTGATAGGCCTCATTTCCGTGAATGAAGGGAATAATTTTCTCTCTGTCCGGGCCATCGCAAAAAACCTGGATAGGCATGGACTTCACCTTGCCGACGGACCAGAGGCCACCCGACACCTCTTCAAGTATCATCCGCAAACCTATAAACCGATCATCAAACCCGCAGGACCTGGCGCTTCACCGCCTGCAGCAGCCAGGGCCAAGTCTGAAGTACAGATCCCTGCAACCGCCGATTCGCCGGCCGACGATCCTGTTCCCGTTCCTCTTGAAACAGCTCTTCAAAAGATTGGAGCCGCGTGGGACAAACTCAAGAAAGAGATACCCACACTAAGCCATCTTTCCATTAGCGCAAATTTCAAGGACGCCAACGGGAAAGGACAACGGATCGCAATAAACGATATGAATCTTTCTCCTTTGGAATAGCATCTCCACATAGGAGAAATAACCGGCATTCAGAAGCCACTCTGGGTGCCTTTTTTCTTTCGAAATTTTGTTGTATTGCCAATCGTAAAATGGTATACTATACTCATTGAGGATTTCAATCCGCTTCTTTTTATTTGTATTCAATATTCATGGGGATTTTTTCAAGATCGAATTCGACTGCTGATTCGAAACGCAAAAAAAGATTTTACAAAAAAAGATGGTTCAAGGTTTTGCTTGTTGTCCTGATTCTTGGAGCGGCAACCGGCGGATGGGCGATGTATAAGGCCGGAGCAACCCTCAGCAAGATCTCGACAAAAGATGGTTTTTTTTCAAGCCTTTGGAAAAGTATTCCCGGGGTCGCCTCGGACAAATTGCAAGGCCAGGATCAGGGACAGATCAACGTTCTTCTCCTTGGCATGCGCGGAAGCAATATGCCGGGCGGAGGACTTTTAGCCGACTCAATCATGGTCGCGGCTATCCGGCCACGAGAAAATAAGGTAGCCCTTATTTCGATTCCCCGCGATCTTTATGTCCAAGACCCGGGAACCACCAGCCAAAGCAAGATAAACGCTGTCCACGCAATGTATGAGGACAAGGAGGAAGGGAAAGGAATGGAGATGATGAAGCAAGTAGTGAGCGACGTGACGGGTCTTCAAATACACTACGTCGTAAGAATCGACTTCAAGGGATTTTCAGAGCTTGTGGACAAAATAGGAGGCGTGGATGTCTATCTTGACAAGCCTTTTTCCGAACCGAAACAATTTGAAGGCGAAGAAGCCGCGAATTTTTCTCTTCCGGCCGGGAAAAACCACCTTGACGGAGCAAAAGCGCTTTTCTTCACCCGGGCGCGCTACGCTTCATCCGATTTCGAAAGAGCCAAGCGCCAACAACAAGTTTTGATCGCTCTCAAGGACAAAATGCTGAGTCTTGGGACACTTTCCGATTTTGGAAAAGTGAACAATATTTTGAATATTTTGGGAGATGACGTCCGGGCGGATATGGACGCCTCCGAGATGAGAAAGTTTTTCGATTTGGCCAATAATTTGCGTGATCCTCAGATGAAACAGAAAGTTTTCGATACTTCTCCTGAAGGTCTTCTTGATGCCTCAAAAGCCGACACACCGGAAGGAAAAACTTATATACTGCTGCCCGATGGAGGGAATTATGACAAAATTCGCGAGGCCTGCCGAAATATATTTCAATAATGATGAACAGTCCAAATCCGGAATTATCCATAATAGTAACCAGCTACAAAAATCCGGCCGTACTGCGGCTTTGCCTCGAATCGCTCAAAAAAAACGTTCTTTGTGAAAATTATGAGATTCTTGTTCTGGACAGCTCTACTGAAGAAGATTTGGAAATGATGATGCGCGAAGATTTTTCTGAGATCAGATTTTTTCCCCACAAAAATAATCTAGGATTCCTGGGGTTGGTTAACGAAGGAATTGAGAACGCAAGGGGGAATTATTACCTTATTCTAAACGACGATATTGTAATAAAAAATAAGTCCGCGGATATTTTGCTTGAATATTTGAAAAATAACCCGTCAGTCGGAATAGTGGGGCCACAACTGCTAAATTTTGACGGAAAATTTCAATTTTCTTGTTTTCGATTTTATACTCCGCTCATTATTTTGTATCGAAGAACATTTTTAGGAAAATTGAAGTTTGCTCAAAAAAAGATAGACTACTTTCTGTATAAGGGTAGGGATCACGCGAAGCCAATGGATGTGGATTGGGTGATGGGATCCGCAATGATGACTTCAAGAAAAGCAGCTACCAAAATTGGCCTGATGGATAGAAATTTCTTTATGTATTTTGAAGATGTAGATTGGTGCCGCCGATTTTGGGAAAATAAATACAAGGTTATATATTATCCTTTTGCACAGATGTTTCATTATCATCGAAAGGGATCCGCCGGTCAAAGCATTTTGAAGGCTATGTTCAACAGCCTGACAAGAAGCCACATACGGAGTGTAATGAAATATTTTTGGAAGTATAGGGGAAAACCAAATCCGCATATTGAAAATCATTAATTAGAACTCATTCTCATGGAGCCAGAGATCAATAATCAAGAACCGAAAAAGGCCCGAGGTTATTTCAAGACATTCGCCATAGTCATACTTGTGTGTGTCAGTTTTTTCGCGGGAACCGTTTACAACAAATACAAATCCTCAAAATCAGCAAGCTCGAGCGCCATTGAAAGTTTGCTGGTGAAAGGCCACGACAAAGATCAGCCCCAAAATGTCGATTTCAGCCTTTTTTGGGAAGCCTGGAATCTCCTCAATGAAAAGTATGTGGATACCACAAAGATCGACCAACAAAAAATGATCTATGGCGCGATCTCCGGAATGGTGAAGTCGATCGGTGATCCCTTTTCGAGCTTCATGAATCCCGAGGAAAGCCAGCAATTCTCACAGGAGCTTGAAGGAACATTCGAGGGAATTGGCGTTGAAATCGGAATGAAAAGCGACATTCTAACTGTTATTTCTCCGCTCCAGGGATCGCCTGCCGAAAAAGCCGGGCTAAAAGCAGGTGATAAGATCTTGAAAGTTGGAGACAAACTCACATCCGATATGACCGTTGACGAAGCTGTCAGCTTGATCCGCGGACCGAAAGGGACGGACATCTCGCTCACGGTTCTTCACGAAAAAAGCAATACCCCGATCGAAGTGAAAATCACCCGCGATCAGATCAATGTGAAAAGCGTCACTTTGGACTGGAAGGCCGGTGGCATCGCCGTGATCAAAATTTCAAAATTTGGCGATGATACTATCTCCGGAATGAACCAAATTGCCAGCCAAGTCGTATCGCAAAAGGCGAAAGGTATCATCCTCGACCTGCGCAACAATCCTGGCGGCTATCTGGAAGCGGCGGTTGAAGTTTCCTCAAAATTCATTCCCGCCGGAAAAGTGGTTGTTTCCGAAGAAGAACGGGGAGGAGGCAAAAAAGAATATGATGCCCGCGGAGGCGATATTTTGAGCGGCATACCCGTGACAGTCCTCGTGAACGGCGGAAGCGCCAGTGCTTCAGAAATAACCGCCGGCGCCTTGCGGGATGACCTGGGAACCAAACTTATCGGCAAAAAAACATTCGGAAAAGGATCGGTCCAAGAACTCGAAAAGCTTTCCGGGGGATCGAATCTGCGCGTCACCATTGCCCGCTGGCTCACTCCGAATGGGGATTATATAATGGAAAAGGGTATAGACCCCACTATTGACGTCGACCTCACTGACGCCGATTATAACAACAACCGCGACCCGCAGATGGACAAGGCTTTGGAAGTCATTCGGGGAGAAATAAAATAGGGGATTTACACAAAAATAATATTAAACTATAATTAGGATATGAAAGTAGTCTTGCTCAAAGATGTCGAAAAACTCGGCAGGGAGGGAGAAGTCAAAGAGGTAGCTGAAGGCTATGCCCGGAATTTTTTGATTCCGCAAAATTTTGTCAAACCGGCGACAGAGCAGGCCATCCAAGAAGTTGAATCAAAGAAAGAAAAGAAGATAAAATCAGATCAGATAGAGCTGGCAGAAGCCCAAAAGATCGCCGAACAGCTTGATGGACGAGAATTATTCATCAAAGTCAAAGAAAAGGATGGGACGCTTTTTGGCTCGGTCAATGAAAAGACGATTGCCAAAACTTTCGCGGACGAAGGCCTGAAAGTTGATCCAAAAAACGTGAAATTGGAAGAACCGATCAAAGAAGTCGGCGACTATGACGTGAAACTGGAACTGGATCATGGACTGGAAGCAAGCATCAAAGTGATCCTGGTGCCGGAAGAAGTCTAGAATATCAGATTTTTAATAATTCAAGTATAGGGGTGATATCTTTTCACCTCTATTTTCTTTAAATAAATCTAGAAAAAATCATGAAACCAAAATACATTTTCGTCGTTGGGGGAGTGATGAGCGGCGTCGGAAAAGGGATTGCCACGTCTTCGATCGGAAATATCCTCCAATCAAAAGGCTTTCGCGTTTCAGCGATGAAGATCGATCCATATCTCAACGTCGACGCGGGGACAATGAACCCGACCGAGCATGGGGAAGTTTTTGTTATGGATAGCGGAATGGAGACAGATCAGGATATGGGAAACTATGAGAGATTCATGAATGTCACGTTGCCAGCTGAAAACTATATGACCAACGGCATGGTATACAAATCCATAATTGACCGCGAACGGGCCATGGGATACGGTGGCCGTTGCGTCGATGTCGTTCCGGATGTCCCAAAGGAAATCATCCGAAGAATAGAGAAAGCGCAAAAAAGCGCCAAAGCTGACATCATGCTGGTTGAGATCGGCGGAACGCTTGGAGAATACCAGGGGCTTTTGTTTTTGGAAGCCGGCAGAATGATGAGGCTTGAAAACGGGGGCGATGTCCTTTTTGTGCTTGTGAGCTTCCTGCCTGTTCCTTCGACGGTCGGAGAAATGAAAACCAAGCCGACCCAATACGCGGTCCGGTCTCTCAATGCCGCCGGAATTCAACCCGACATTATCATTGCCCGCAGCGCCGTCGCCCTCGACAAAAAGAGAAAAGAAAAATTGGCTGACCATTGCAATCTTCGAGAAAAGGATGTCATCAGCGCCCCCGACATCGAATCAGTTTATGAAGTACCGGTCAATTTCGAAAAGGACAATATGAGCGGGATCTTACTTGAAAAACTAAAACTCAAACCAAAAAAGAAAGACATGCTGAAGTGGAAAGCAATGGTGAAGAATATACAAAATTCGAAAAAACCGCTTAAAATCGGCATCGTGGGAAAATATTTTGGAACAGGTGATTTTGTTTTGTCTGATGCCTACATCTCTGTCATTGAAGCCGTGAAACACGCCTGCTATTCCTTCAAGCGAAAGCCGCAAATTGACTGGCTGAACGCGGAAGTATATGAAAAAAATCCGGCCAAAGTCCGAGAGCTCAAAAAATACGCGGGGATTATCGTCCCCGGTGGATTCGGAGAGCGGGGAGTGGAGGGAAAGCTCAAAGCCATTGAATTTTGCCGGAAAAATAAAATTCCATATTTCGGATTGTGCTATGGCATGCAGCTTCTTGTCATTGAATACGCGAGAAACGTTCTCAAACTGAAAGGCGCCAACACGACGGAAATCAACCGCAACACAAAATTTCCGGTGATCGACATTATGCCCGAGCAGAAAAAGAATCTCGCCGACAAAAACTACGGCGCGACAATGCGGCTCGGTGCCTATCCTGCCAAACTCAAGAAAAATACCATTGCTTTCGGCGCATACAAAACACCTTCAATCTCCGAGCGTCATCGCCATCGCTGGGAAGTGAACCCGGAATATATCCAGCAAATTGAAAAAGCGGGACTTGTTTTTTCCGGCACTTCGCCTGACAGCCGCCTCATGGAAATCGCCGAACTGCCGCGCATATCCCACCCTTTCCACCTCGGCACCCAATTCCACCCCGAATTCAAATCCTCACCCCTCCACCCGCATCCTCTCTTCAAAGAGTTTATCAAGAATGCGATAAAATAGTGAAATAAAAAATAGAAGCTTGAACGCCTCTATTTTTTTCAAGTGTTGTTTTCTAAAATTTTATTCCACGCTTACGAATTTAGCGCGTTGCAGTTTTCCGGTAAACTTAGTAATCTTTTTGGAAGCAAATTTGACCGCGCCGTCTTTCATCGCGAAAAGAGTGTCATCGCCGCCGCGTTTCACATTCTCACCCGGACGGAATTTGGTTCCGCGCTGACGAACGATTATATTTCCGGCCTGCACTTTCTGTCCGCCGAATTTTTTGACACCGAGACGCTTCGATTGCGAGTCTCGACCGAGTTGTGTGGAGCCACCAGCTTTTCTGTGTGCCATAACAAGAAAATTAGAATTACTTTAGAATAATACAAAAAACCAAACAAAATGTCAATCAAGGACAGATTGAAAAGCTCCCGCCTCGCCGGATTTTGGCTTGTATATGAGCAAAAAATCGTATTGGCGGTTGGCATAGTCCTCGTTGCCGTCATCTCCTTCGAAGCGGGTTTTTTGCATGGACAAAAGAACAAGCAAGAGCCGGTAGTCGTGAACAAAGCCACCGCTGCTCAAGTTGCCAGCGCAAATGTTTGCCAAAATACAGTCCAAACAAGCAATCCAAAAAATACTTCCTCAAGCAGCAAATCAGCTTCTTCAGAAACCACTGCCACGACCGACAACCAAAAATGCGTTTTTGTTGCCAGCAAGAACTCCAACAAATATCATATGGCAACCTGTCAATTCGCCCAGAAAATAAAACCAGAAAACAAAGTTTGCTTCGCATCAGCCGATGAGGCAATCCAAAGGGGATACCAAGGCGCGAAGTGTTGTATAAAATGATAATTCGCGATATAATTAAAAGCGAATTGTCATTCCGAGCGGAGTGCAGCGTAGTCGAGGAATCTCGAGATTCCTCCGCTCTCCCGCCAAGGCGGGATCGGTCGGAATGACAGAAAGAATTATGAAATCAAAACTCATCGTCATCTCCCTCGGCGGATCGCTGATTTTCCCGCCGGAGGGCATCGACTGGAAATTCTTGAAAAAGTTCAAAGAGTTGATTTTGAAATTTGTAAAAAACAACCATCGCTTTGTGATTATTTCTGGCGGCGGAAATATTTGTCGGCAATATCAAAATGCCGTTCTCAAGATCGGCGTCGTCGATAAAGAGGACCGCGATTGGATCGGAATTCATTCCACGAGACTCAATGGACACTTGTTGCGGACAATTTTCCGGAAACATGCCCATCCGCGCATCAATAAAAACCCCTATCAAAAATTCGATTTCCGGGAAAAAATATTGATCGGCGCCGGGTGGAAACCGGGCTTCTCGACCGACCTTGACGCAGTGATCCTCGCCAAAGAATACGGCGCGAAAACGCTGATCAATCTTTCAAATATTGATTATGTTTATACAAAAGATCCCCGCAAATTCGCGGACGCCAAGAAAATAAAAGAAACTACCTGGAATGATTTTCGAAAGATTGTGGGCAACAAATGGGATCCGGGGCTCAAAGCGCCCTTCGATCCAGTCGCCTCCAAAATGGCCGAAGAACTGAAGATGGAAGTGGTGATCATGAACGGCAAGAAATTGAAAAATTTTGAAAACTATCTGGTCGGAAAGAAATTTCAAGGGACGGTGATAAACCCCCACACCAAAAACGCTATTTAGTTTGAGATATATTTGATATTTTTTATAATTTTTGGTGTGGGGGGTAAACCTACAATTTCACGCCATTAGATAAAACATGCTCCTTTCCCTGGAGCTTTTTTCGTTTGATGAGAAGAAAAAGAAGACCGAAATAAACAACCGCCGCAACAGCGCCGGCCAGGACAATAAATCCGACCAAAAGGGGAATGGCGGTCTCGCGCAAAACATTCCAGCTAAAAAGATACTGCCATCCCAAGCTCAATGATTCGTTGAAATCATTGGAAAGCGTTTGCGGGTTCACCCGGAATATCAAACCGCCAATAGCCGCAGCGACAGGCAATGCTATGACAGTTGTCCACATGTTGAACGCCAAGACTCCAGCCAGCGCCGCCAAACGATTGAGGCGGAAAACCCAGGCGAGAAAAATCGTGCTCAAAACCCCTTCTCCCGGTGTGATTCCCAAAAAAATCCCCAAGGCCGCTCCGCCGGCGACTTTGTGAGGCGTATCGTCGATCAAGAAAAATTGTTTGATATAGTCCCGAATTCTTTTTCTCATCCTTTTTTCACAATAAAACTTTTTGACTCTTTGTCGACAATTTTCGCTTTTTCAGCCTCTCTTCTGGCACTAGGCGTCAGAACACCAAGAATATTTTTGAGTGCGACGCCGTCAACTTTCAAAACAGATTCCCATTTGTCGAGCGGCTCAAGGATCAATCGAAGTCGCTCCTTGTCATATTTATATGTTTTTCTGATCGTCCGCAAAACGCGCCCGACATCCGAAAAAACTTGGTCAACTTTTTCTCTGTCCATATATTCGCTCAGCTTTTCTTGCAACTCGCCGATCCGATCGGATTTCGATTTGATCTCATCTTTGAGCGCGATGTATTCTTCGATTATTTTGGCGCTATTAATATCTTCCTGCTCCTCCTTCTTGAATTTGTGCTTCCACATCGGGCAAATGTTCTGATATCCGCACCAATCGCAAAGACCGGAAAGCGTTGGATCGAATTTTGACTCCTGGATTTGTTTGATCAGATCGATCATCAATTCTTCGCTCTGCTTGACCTGTTCGAGCGTCCTTTGAGAGCTCAATTTCACGCCGTGTTTGAGATAGTATAGCGAAACCTTGATCTTATCAAGATTTTCAATTTCTTTCGGATAACGCTTGAGAAAAGCGGCCAAATAAATCGAGAGCTGGAGATCATTGTCCACTTTTTCCTGACTCGGCAATTTGCGGGTGGTCTTGTAGTCAATGATCTCGTACCCATCCTCGATCTTGTCGATCCGATCGATGATCCCCGAAACGATATGCTTGTCGCCATCCGCTCCAACTTCAATCTGAAAACGGGATTCAAGATCAATGATGTTTATTTTCGCCGGATCATTTTTTTTGTAATAATCCTGGATCATCGCCACGCCTTGCGCAAAAGCCGCCCGCTCTTCAAACTCATCCGCGAAAATTTCGGCGTTCCAATTTTTGGAAAAAAAATCGAGAGCCTGCTCGGGAGTGGGGGAAAGAATGCCCGGCGTGTGCACAAGCTTCAAGGTGTTGTGAACCAAAGTACCAAAAAACTGCTCCTTGGATTTGGGAGTCTTTATGCGGTCAATCTGGGAATATTTGTATTTCAGCGGACAAGTCCGAAACTCATCAAGCGCGGAATAGGAAGTATTCATGCGATTTTTAAGGTTCGACCTTAAAAATTGAAAGGCCGAACCCATTATAATTACGCCGTTATTCTATATTACTTTTCTTTCGCTCAAAACGCAAACTTGATTTTATGATAATAAGAAGGCTTTAGCGTTGTTATTATCATAACTTTTTCAGTTGAAAAATAAAGGGAATTTTGGTAGGATGGAAGCACTAATTCTTAAATATAAAACCATGGGAAAAATCGAACGAGAAAAACTGCTGGGGACATACGACGACACGGGTGATGATAATACAAGCCTCGGCCCCCGAGACCGCTTGAGAAAAGAGGGAATTTTACCGCCCAAAGGAAAAGATCTCGGAAAAGAGGCTTACAAGAATCGCGATTATGTTGATATTGAACAAATTCCTGCACCAGAACCCGATTACGAAAACCAAGGTGCCGAAGAGGGCGATTTTATCTTTGTGGAACCTAAATATGCACTACCCAGAGATCCCGGAAAAATTTCCACATGGAGAAAAAAGATGACGCCCGAAGAGATCGCCCAATTTTCCAAAACAGCGAAAAAACAGGAAGGGCGAACGCGTTTTGGAAGAACCCGGGGGATTAAAGTAAAAAATGCATAAAGCTTGAATAAAGCCGTCCAGATTTATGCAAATCGAATACGAAGCGACATTTGAGAGCGTCGACAAGGATGAAATGCGAGCGCGGCTCCAGAAAGCCGGCGCGAAATTGGTGCGTCCGGAATTTCAATCAAGACGCGTGACTCTCAACCTTCCGTCTGGGCACGAAATTCCGCATGCGTGGATAAGAATTCGTGATAATGGCCAAAAAATCACACAAACACTCAAGATTGTCGATAACGGAAAAATTGAGAATCAGCAAGAACTGGAAATAAAGGTTGAAAATTTTGACGATACCATTGAATTCCTGGAAAAAATCGGCTGTCGGAAAAAATCTTTTCAAGAAACCAGACGAGAAAAATGGGAATTAAATGGTGTTGAAATTTCAATTGACGAGTGGCCGTTTCTGGAACCGTTTGTCGAGGTTGAGGGAAAGAGCGAAGAAGAGGTGAAAAAAGTTTCCAAAAAACTCGGATTTGATTATAGCAAGGCTCTGTTTTGCGCAGTTGGACATCAATATTACCGAAAGTACAACATACCGGAACATTATCTGAACAACAAAGTCCCAAAAATAGTTTTTAACATGGAAAATCCATTTGAGAAATATGAAAAAGAATAAATTCGAAAAAATAAAAGAAGTC
>Ga0172371_10002218_pt1 | contig 30952 bp, 19 predicted proteins | sample Lak12m_FD_114543 | JGI IMG/M metagenome (GOLD analysis project Ga0172371, IMG submission 114543) | Freshwater microbial communities from Kabuno Bay, South-Kivu, Congo - kab_022012_12m | ecosystem: Environmental > Aquatic > Freshwater > Lake | place: Democratic Republic of the Congo: South-Kivu...
AAGCCGTCGATTTCGACGGTGCCGGCTCGATGACGGTGCTGGCCTGCGTCACCATGCCTGGTGACGACGTCACCCACCCCGTTCCCGACAACACCGGCTACATCACCGAGGGGCAATTCTACCTCCGCAACGCTCGGATCGAGCCCTTCGGCTCGCTTTCCCGCCTCAAGCAGCAGGTCAACGGCAAGACCCGGGATGACCACCGCGCTATCATGGACGCCTGCATCCAACTGTACGCCTTGTGCCGCGAAAGCCGTGAGAAGCGAGACATGGGGTTCGAAATGTCGCCGTGGGACACCAAGCTCCTCAAGTACGGCGTCCTATTGGAGCAGCGGATCATGGATCTATCGGTCAACATCTCCCTCGACGACGCGCTGGATCGCTGTTGGGCGATTCTCGCCGAGTGTTTTGAGCCGGCGGAGACGGGCATCCGCCGAGCCATCCTCGAGAGGCACTGGCCTTCCCTGGCCGTCCAGGGATACACTGAGCAAAGTGCCGGAAGCGGCCCGGCCCCGGCATGATCGAACCCGCGCAGCGCAGCAAACCATTCATTTTCTTCGGCCTCCAGTCCTCCGGTGGTTCAAGACGTGACCCAGCGAATCAAACTCACACGCCCTGAACTGAAGCGCTACCGGGACGTGCTGGCGCGCTGCGAACGCTACTTGCCCATGCTCAAGCTCAAGCAGCAGCAACTCCAGATGACCCTTCGCGACGTGGCTCAGAAGCGTCGCCAAGCGGAGGAAGCCCGCGACGCGATCAGGGCCACGCTCCGGCGGTACGAGAGCGTGCTCGCCGATCGGGCAGGTATCCCCTTGCAGCATTGGGCTCGGGTCCGTGAAGTGAGGACGTCCACGGTCAGGATTGCCGGCATCGAAATCCCGGTCTTCGAAGACGTCGTATTCCCGACTGCCGTGTACAGCTTGTTCGGCACTCCGGTCTGGGTCGATCAGACGCTCGGCGACCTCCGCGAGCGTAGCCGCCGCGAGGCAGCGCTGGGAGTCGTCGCCCGGGAGGAAGCCCTTCTGACGCGCGAATTGACCCGTGTTCTCCAACGCATCAACCTCTTTGAGAAGATCATGATCCCGCGCGCTCGCGACGCCATCCGCATGATCCGCATCAAGCTCGGCGACGAGATGACGGCGGCCGTCGGCCGCGCGAAGATCGCCAAGGACAAGCTCGCGGAAACGCTGGTCACCGAACCGGGAGAGACCGCCGGGCCTGAGATTTCCGGGAGGGCCCAGGAATGATCATCCCCATGCGTAAGGTTCACCTGGTGGCCCGCGCCGGCGACCGCGACCGCCTGCTGGAGACGGTTCGCTCGCTCGGTGTAGTCCACCTGGTGCCCGTGAACCCTTCCCGAGCGATGGCTGGCGAGCAGACCGTCAGGCAGGTGGGCGCCCTGCGACGCGCCCTGCAGGTGCTTTGCGAGATCTCTCCGGTCGGACCGGTGCCCGACATTGCCGCGGTTGGTGCCGCCCAGCAGGTCCTCGAGATCCAGCAGCGTTCTGTGGAGCGACGCAACCGGCTGACCTTGCTCTACCGCGAGTTGGCGCAACTTGACATGTGGGGCAACCTGCAACTGAACCACCTCCAGGAGTTGCGCCATGCCGGGATCGAGGTCGCCTTCTACGCGATCCCGCGCGAACTCGCCGGAGAGGTGCAAGCCGAGTGCGCCGAGGTCGTGGCGGCACTTCCCGGCCGCCAGGTGCTGGTGGCGGTGGCGCACCGCGGCGGCGTTCCGAACGTGCCCCAATGGGCCGTTCCCATTCCCCTGCCGCTGCGCGATGCGCCGTCCATCCGCACGGAGGCCGCGGAGATCGACGCCGCAATGAAGCAGGATGCGGATCGCCTCCCCGGGCTTGCCGGCCTGGCGCCGCGTATGAAGAGCGAGTTGGCCCGCCTCCAGCAGCAAGCCGAATACACGATTGCACTTCGCAGCGGCGCCGTCGATGAGCACCTGTTCGCCCTGCAAGGCTGGGTGCCTGCTGAGAAGGCATCCACGCTCAGCGAGCAACTCGGTGCCCACGGCATCGCGGCGGCTGTCCAGACCCATAAGCCCGAACCGCAGGAGCAGCCACCCACGTTGGTCCGCCCTCCCGCCTGGGCTCGCCCCATCGAGGGGCTGTTTCAAATGCTGGGGACGGTCCCTGGCTATCGCGAGTTCGACGTTTCCGTGCCCTTCCTGATCGCATTGCCGATCTTCACGGCCATGCTGATCAGCGACGCGGCCTACGGCGCCCTGATGGTGTTGGTGCCCGCCGTGGGCTACCGGCGAATCTCCCGGACGATTGGCCCGCGATTCACGCAGTTGATGATCCTTGTCGGTGCGGTTGCACTGATCTGGGGTTGCGTTGTCAGCAGTTTCTTCGGGGTCGCCCTCTATCCACCCCTCATTCCAGTGGACATGAGCGAGAGTTCCCGGGTCTTCCTCATGTCCCTGAGTTTCACGCTCGGCGCCGTCCATTTGAGCCTCGCACAGGGCTGGCAGGCGATCCGCCTTTGGCCCCACCTTCGTTTCCTCAGCAGGCTTGGTTGGGCGATCTTCATTTGGGGCACGTACGGCGTGGTGAAGATGCTCGTCCTCAGAGGCCCGATGGGCTGGAACACCCCCTGGCCATACCTGCTCCTGACCGGCGCATCGCTGGCCATCCTTTTCGCCAGCCCGAGCCGCAATATCGTGAAGATGCTCGCTCTGGGTGTGGCGAATTTTCCGCTTTCCATGTTCTCTGCCTTTTCCGACATCATCAGCTACGTCCGCCTCATGGCCGTCGGGCTGGTGAGCGGCGTGCTTGCCGCCAGTTTCAACGATATGGCCAGGAATACCGACGCCTGGCCGATCGCCGCTTTGATCTTCGTCTGTGGGCATGCCTTGAACCTGGGGCTGGCGCTGATCGCCATGTTCGCGCACGGCGTCCGACTCAATATGCTCGAGTTCAGCAGTAACCTCGGCATGCAGTGGACCGGCTACGCCTACCGCCCATTTGTGGAAGTGAGAATTCAGGAGCACTCCTCATGATGAATGATCTGTTGTTGAACTGCTATCCGTTCGTTTGTCTGCCGAGCCTTTTCGCCGCCACGGGGCCTGCTTCGGATTTTCTCGGCGAGATGGGGGGAGTGCTCGCCCTGGGGATGGCCGCCCTCGGCAGCTCTCTTGGCATCGGCGCAGCCGGCCAGGCGGCCGCCGGCGCGTGGGCCAAAGAAGCTCGGGCCGGCCGAAACCTCAGCTTCAGCTACATCATCCTTGTCGGCATGCCCATCACGCAGACGCTGTACGCTATGATCGTTATGAACAACATGCGAGGCATCTTGAGCTCCTCGGCAGCGACCGTCTCGCAAGCGGGATTACTCTTGGGCATCGGGATCGCCACGGGGCTGGGTGAACTGTTCTCCGCCTGGATGCAGGGCGTCATCGGCGCCGCTGGCATCCGTGCGCTCAGCGACGCGGAAGGAAAAGGACTGGCCTTTGTCATCATCGCCATGGGCATCGCGGAGACTGTCGGCATTTTCACCATGGTTTTCATGCTCGGCATGATGCCTTCGGTTTGAAGCCACCATTTGAAGAAACCTTTCCCGTGGTGGGTGCGATCTCCACGGCGGTTGGGAGTCGTGCCCAATCTCAGGAAGGACAAGCTTGTGTTTTCGCTGCGCATACCGGGCGGCGATGGCCACGTTATTGAAGATGCAGTAACCCCCGCCGGAATCCTTCGTCGCATGGTGCCCGGGCGGACGGACTGCGCAGAAGGCGTTGCGGATCTTTCCCGAAACGACCGCATCGACGTCCGTCAACACGCCCCCGGCCGCGCAGAGGGCCGCGTCATACGACCCGGCGTCGCGGCAGCCGGCGCGGGCCCGCCGGACATAATCGGCGGTGTGCACAGCCGTGAGCCATTTCTCCTCCACCGCCCTGGGCTGGAGTCTTTCCAGTTGCGCCAGAAGACCGGTGTCCTCCAACCGCTCGACGATGGCCGTCAGCCGCTCGGGCCTCTCCGGATGTCCCTGGCCCGTCTCATGCCGGAGGTAAACGTCGTCGTAGACAAACCCCGTCCGCATCGCAGGCTTGCATTGGTCTTCCTTCCTCCCCCCATCACTTCTCGCCGCGACCGCAGGCAGGCATCGAAGGGCCGGCCCGGACTCCTCGTCTTTCCCACAGGAAAGCAAAGGCAGGAAAACAACGAGCAACCACGGCAGACGCAGGGGAAAGCAAGCGACGGGCGCTTGCTCCGTGTTCTTCGTGGAGTCATCCATCGTCGTGCCCCCCCAAGACTACCAACTGCACCGCTCCGCCCCCGCGGTTCCAGGCTACCATCAATGCCTTGGCGCCTCAAAGCTCGTCGGATTATTGACTGGCCCGAAGATTGGGACCTGGCCGAACTGATCGCTAGGGGACTCAAATCATCTGCCAGCCCTCGCGATACTCGCGCTTCACCCACCGGTTGAGCTCCGGGAGGTTCGTGACTTTCATGTTCGGCCCGTCCCACTGCACCTTTCTGCCTGCCCCCGCGTGTTGGGCCAGGTTGCCCACGAGGCCGAACTCCGTAAGCCGGGAGGCGTAATCGAAGCCCGTCGCCGTATCGGTCCGGCCCTCACGGCACGCCTGGATAAAGTCCGTAAACGAGCTTTTCGGACGCGGGAGCGACTTGGGCGGCCGGGGGAGGTCTTTCATCTTCTCTTTGGGCACCAGGTGTACGTCCTGGCCGTACGTGCTGCTATAGAAGATCCCCTTCTCACCCACGTACAGAGTGCCGCTGTCGTCGAATCGCTCGCCGGGGTACTTCTTTCTTAACTCGACCAAGAGCGGCGGGAACATCCGAGGCCCCTTGGTGCCGTGCGATGCCTTGTTGTCGTCGCCGGGGTCATCCGCGCCGCTGCGGCCGTCGTACCAGTACGCCTGGAGGGCCGGCAGATCGCCGCGCGCCGGAAAGTCCCAGCGGATCCGCGTGCCGGTAGGCCACCGCCCGTCGGTGCCGCCGAACATCTCCTCGACTTCGACGCTCAGCGGGTGCCCCAACTTCAGTGCCCAGAACACGCCGTCCAGCACGTGGCAGCCCATGTTGCCCAACGAACCGTTGCCGAAGTCCTGCCATCCGTGCCATTCGTGCGGGTGCAGGTCTTTGTGGAACTCGCGGTAAGGCGCCGGGCCGATCCACTCGTCCCAGTGCAGCCCGGCCGGCGCCCGCTCGGCGGGGGGGCGCGGGCCTTTCCCGCCGTTGGCGCGGTCGGTCCAGCTATGCGTCTCCGTGACTTTGCCGATCGCTCCAGCCCAAAGGTATTCGCACAGGCGCCGATAACCCTCCTCGCAATGGCCTTGGTTGCCCATCTGGGTTGCCACCCGAGAGCGTCGGGCCATGGCAGCCAACGCGCGGGCCTCGCCGACGTCGTGGCACAACGGCTTCTCGCAGTACACCCCCTTGCCCAATTGCATGGCGATCATCGCCGGCAGGGCGTGGTGGTGGTTCGGGGCGGCGATGAACACGGCATCGATCTGCTTCTTGATCTTGTCGAACATGCGGCGGTAATCGGTGAACGTCTGGACGCGGGTCGCGTCGCGGTTCTTCTCGGCCAGACGCTTCTCGACGGCCGCAAGCCGCTTCTCGTCCACGTCCACGACGGCCACCAGGTTCTCGCCGGCCACTGCCTCGAGGTGGTCCTTGCCGCGCACGCCGCACCCGATGACCACGCAGTTGAGCTTGTCGCGCGCCCCCGCGGCCTGAAGGACGCCGGAACAGACAAAGCCGGGGGCGGCCGACAACGCACTCGCCGCCAGCGAGGCGCGCTTCAAAAACGATCGACGGTTCAGTCGCGACGTCATGGGTAGGTTCTCCGCTCGATTCAAGGGGTGGGCGTGACGCTACACGATGCCACCGAATCCCGGACGCCGCGCAGGTGCTTCGACCAGCGGGTCGCTCTTCGGAAGTCCGGCCGCCCGTATCATCCCATCATCGCCGAAGGCCGGCCGACATGCCAGATGGCCAGATCGTTTTCGAACCGCTTGGGCCGGTCGTTGTAGAAGAGGCGGTACTCGACGCGCCTGTCCCTCGGCTGGATGCGGTCGCGCTCCGGCTCGGGCGACGGCTGGCCGACGTCCTTGATGCGGAAGAACATGACGGCGGCCACCACCACGCCGATCAGTTCCCAGGGATATGGCTCCGCTTGGTCGCCATGGGGAACTACTCCATGGCCCGGGACTCCCCGACCAGCCGAGTCACCAGCGATTCCAGATGGAGCAGGCGCTTGGCGAGCGTCGCGGCGTCGCGCTTGCCGGCGGGAGCCATCGTCGCCAGGGGCGCCTGGTAGAACTGTTCAGCGATCGAGTTGGCCGCGGCAGTGAACTCGGCCGGACGCCGCCACGGCGATCGGTCGCCCGATTCCAGACGCCGTAGCACCCATTTCCAATAGGCCGCCATCTCCGGCCGGTAGACCTGCTCGACCAGTTCGTAGTGATGGCTGCGGCAGTAGTCGTTTTCGGCGTTCCCCTTGAGGGTCTGCTCCGTGTGCGGATTCAGCGTCGGCTTGACGCCGCCCAACGGCTTCGCCGTGGCCAGGCGGCGGAGGGTCGCATCCATCGAGAAATCGTCGGACACGGCCAACACTTCGCCGAGCGCGGCCAGCAGGTCCTCGCTTAACCGCGCCAACCGGCGGACTCGCTCCGCATCGGCCTTCTTCTGCCGCCAGGCCTCCATCTCGATCGCCCCCCGGGCCACGGCCACAAACAACGCCCGGCTGGCCACGGTCCGGGCCATGTCGAGGGCGTCGCGTCGCCACCGCGGGTTCTCATAGGACGTTTCGGCCAGGCCCGCCAACGCTTTGAGCACCTCGGCCGTCGACCGCAGGGCCGGACGGATCCGTTTCTCCTCGGCCTCCAATGCGGCCAGTCGCGCCGGCGTGAGACTCGCCATGGCCCCGCCGGTAATCATGCGAAACTGCGGTTCCATCGTGGAGGCCGACCGCGTGTCGCCCGGTCCTCCCCGGCTCCAGTGCATGCTTTCCGCGACGGGCAGGAAGGCCGTCCAAACGGGCTGCATGGCGTCGGCCAGTTTCGCCGGATAACGGGTCCGGCAGTAGCGGGCCGTCGCCTGGGCCAGGGCCGGCCGCTCGGGCCGCCAACTGTTGTCGGCCAGATACTCCAAAAGGAACGTATCGCTGTGCGAAATCTCCGACCACACGACCATGCCGCGGCACATCGGGTCCGCGGCCACCTCGTGAAGACGCTCTTCGACAATGCGGTAGTCCTCGTGGATGTCGCTGTTCCGGGCAAAGCCGTGGAAGATCCCGAAGATCCACGGGAATCGCCCCAACAAGCCCCAGTCGCGGAAGGTGACCTTGTTGGCGCAGTCGGAGGTGTAGTCGAGGATGATCGTGCGCTCCGGGTCGAACTCGTCGAGGAGCCGGCGAACGCCCTCGTCGGTCCATTTCCAGCCGATAAAGTCCCAGCTCGCGATCAAGAGCGGCGCGTCGGGGTAATGCTCGCGCAACTTCTCCTGGGTCTTGCGGTAGACGTACAGCTTGCTCTGCACGTTGTCGCGATCGCTGCTGCCGAACGTCCGCTCCGCCATGCCGATGGTGTGGAAGAGCCGGGGCTCGCCGAACTCGCGGATGTGCGTCTCGGTCAGCCGCCAGTAGGCATCCCACGCCCGCTGGTCTTCGATGTCCCAAATCGCCTGCGTCGCCAGCGAATAGCCCGACTTCTGGTCGCGGATCACCGGGAAATCGGGTCGGCTGCGATAGAAGGAGCTGGGCGTGTGGGAATACCAGTGGGTGATCGTGCCCGTGTCCTCCGGGTGCAAGAGCCCTCGGTCGCGGGCGTACTGGAGCACCTGCTTGCGGAGCTCCCCGCGGTAGCGGAGCGGCCAGAACGTCGTGCGGTCGTCGTAGGATCGCGGCTTCGCGTCGGGGTCGATGCCGTCGGTCGGCGGATAGGGGACTTCGCCTGGAAAGGCGCGTTGGAAGAGGTCGTCGATCCCGATGCGGAGCATGAACAGGTTGAACCGCTTCTTGAGCAGCCAGTCGATTTCGTGCCTCCAGTCGTCGAGGTCCCAGTGCTCGGCCTGAAATCGGTGCAGCCCGCGATGCGCGAAGTAGCGGAGCCCGCGATACGCGAACCGCGGCGACTGGCGGATATCAAGCCCGTCCCACGCGATGGCCTCGCGGCGCGGGATCACGTCGCCGTCCCAGAAGTATTCGACGCCGGCCTGACGGCGGAAGAAGTCGTAGATGGCGTAGATCGTCGACCGCCCGCAGCCGCCCGCCAGGATGAGGTGCCGACGCCCATCGTGAGCCACGGTGCGAATGCAGTAGCCGTCGCCTCCGTACTCGATGCCGAGGGTCTCCAGCGCAGCGCGGCGGATGAGGCGATGGACGATCGGGTTCACGGCGTCGGAGCCGATCAGGACCACGTCGCCGCCCGGCAGTTGGAACGGGCCCGGCGTCATCCGGACGACCGTCGGCCGCCGCCCGGTCACTTGTCCCCAGAGATCGGCGAACGTCTCGCCGGCGATCTGGTAGGCCTTCTCGCCGACCGGCGGGGTGAGGACCGTGGGCGGCGCTGTTTTGGCGGCCGCCGGCCCCGACTGGGCCGTTTCGGCGCCGATCGCGCCCGTCGAACCGATCGCGGCCAACGCGGCCGCAGCGAGCAGTAGGGGTCTCATGGTGGGTCCTTTCCGAGTTTCCCTCCGTGCTCCTCCGCGTCCTCCGTGGTGAATTCTTCAGTTTCACCACGGAGGACGCAGAGGGCGCAGAGGCTATGGGAGATGTCGTCATCTGGCGGGAGGCCGTCCGAGTTCTTCCAGGGCCGCGCGGCATGCGGCAGCCGACTGCAACGCGCGATCGGTGACGCGGTCCGGGTCGCGCTGCCCGAGAAGGGCCCTGGCGAAGCCGCCCGGCTCCAGGACCCAGGTCGTCGAGAGGTGCCCGAGCATGCGATCGCTCTTGCTAGAGCGGGCACAGGCGATGAGGGCCTTGGTCGCCTCGACGTTGTTCCACCCCGCCGGCCAGACCCGGAACCCCTTGTCCAGCAAGTACCGCACGGACGGATAGTCGGCTCGCTTGTCGTAGTGCCAGTCGCAGATGACGATGTCCTTGGGGATCAGGTCCACGGCTGCAGCCGTGCCGTTCTTGCTGGCCGACCAGCCGTCGTACTTCATGACGTTGGCGTCGATCAGGCGGTCGCCCCACATCAGCATCGTGACCTTCTTCTCGTCGACCAGGTGCCGGTGGTAGTCGTTGACCGCCTTGGCAAAAACCTCCGCAGGGGTCTTGTCCTTGCACCGCGGGCACTTCTTGCTGGCGATGACCAGCACCTCGTCCATGCCGACGTGGAAGGCATCGGCCTCGAAGGCCTCCAGCAACTCGTCCATCAGGGCGAAGACGATCGGGTTGACCCCGGGGTGCAGCGGGCACCAGCTCCGCAGCTCGGTCCACCGTTTGCGGGGCGCGTCGTCGGGCGGCTCTTCCAGTTCCCGATACTGGGTGAGCAGCGGATACAACGTGTTCCGCCACGACTGGTGCCCCAGGCAGTTGATCTGCGGGATCACGCGGATGCCGCGGCTGCGGCAGAATCGCGCCAGGTCCCTCGCCTCGGCGTGGGTGATGAATTTGGTCTGACGCAGCTCAGGGTGGCTCTTGTACGCGTAGTTGTAGCCGACCTCCAGGACGATCACGTTCACGCCCGACGGGGCCAGCACCTTCTCCACAGCCTCCTTGAGCGGCGCCAGACCCTCGGGCCCGCCGGCCAGGCCCCAGGCCATCACGTGGACTCCCCGCCAAGTTCCCGCACGCGTGGCAAGCGTTGCCGAATTCTCCCCACCACGGGCCTGCGATGCAGCCGCCGCGAGCAGACAAACAGCCGCCATCGCCCGCCAAGGCCATAATTCTCGTTGTGGTAATCTCGTGAGCATACCGTTCCTCCCTTTCCCCTTTTCCCCTTTTTCCGTTTTCCCTTTCTTACACCTTCTCCCACACCTCCACCGGCTGCCCGCTTGCGATGCTCTCGTAGCAGGCGTTCATCACCTCGATCGTGCGCCGGTGCCAGCGGAGATTGATCTTCGGGGTGCGGCCGCTGCGGACGCAGTCGACGAACTCGTCCACCAGCCCGATCCACTCGTCAAAGTGCGTGTACTGCACCGTGTAGCGATCCCGCGGCGCTCCGTTGTGGTAGACGTTGGGTCCGAAGCAGTCGGCCAGCAGCGTCCCCTTTTCGCCGTGGAGGGTGAGGTTCACCTCCATGCGTTTTGGGAAGACCTCCCAGCCGGGCCCCGGCTCCGCCAGACGTTCTTCCAACCGCGACCACGACGGATCGAGCAGAAACGTGGCGCCGTCGGTCATCTTGCCGGTCACCAGGAGCATGTCCTCCACTTCAAGATCGGTGCGGAGGTTCGGGGCCACCTCGGCGAAGACGCTCCGGAAATCGGCCCCGGTGAGCCAGCGGATCATATCGAAGATGTGGGGATGGTCGCACAGGGCGCCGCCGCGGAACCGGGGATTGCCCGGGGCCAACGGCACGCGCCGCCCGTAGCTCAGTTCCGGCACGCCCTGCCAGGGAAACGCCCAGACCGGCGAAAGGGTGATGTTGGTGGCGGCCACGGCGCGGATCGGACCGATTGCGCCTTCGCCGAGCAACTTCATCACGCGGTGCACCACGGGGTTGTAGTGCATCTCCAACTCGATCTGGCAGACCACCCCGGCCCGGTCCACCGACTCGATCATCCGGTCGTACTCGGCCAGATCGAAGGTGGGTATCTTCATCGACAAGATGTGCAGCCCTCGCTCGGCGCAGGCCCGGACCTGCTCCAAGTGGCGGCTGTTGGCCGAGGCGAGCACGACCGCTTCGATGTCCGGGTGGCGGTCGAACATCTCTTGCTCGCTGCGGTAGCACGGTACGTCGGGATTCTTCGCCCGGAAGATCCGCTCCACCATGTCGTTCTCCGCGCACGCGGCGACCCAATCGAGCTTGGGCGAGTCGCGGAGGGTCTGGTAGTATTTGCGGGTGTGGCCGTGGGTGAGCGACAGCATGGCGATTTTCACCGGTCGCATCATCGTCCTCCTTCCGCCGCGAGTCGCCGGCCTTGCCGTTCCGATTCGAAGGCCAAACGCACCAGGCCCGAGAGACGCCGATGCTGCTGCCGCAGGATGCCGGCCTCGTCGGGGTGGAGCAGCACCTCGTAGGCCGCCCGCACCAGGCTCACCTCTCCGGCGTCGGAGCCGAACAGTTCGGCATCGACGTCGGTGTACTGGCCCGTGCCGGACGCGGTGAATGTGTAGACCGAACTCTGGGGCACCTGGCTATCGACGAGGCGGTCGCATGCCACGCCCCGCCGGGCGATCAGTTCGTGCCGATCGAGGACCGCCGTGCCGGCCGGCAACGTGGCGCCCACCTCGACCCCGCAGACGACCCCGCCGGCCAGACGCACGATCAGGTTGGCCCAGCGTCCGGCCTGAATGCTGGCCGTGATCGCCGCGATCGGCGAGCCGGCGAGCCACTCGGCCAGGTCGAACTCCCGGTAGAGCACGGCCGGCAGGTCCATGGTCCGGCCGTCGGTCAGGCAAGTGAACCGGCACATCGAGAGGGCCTCGATGGTCCGGTCGTCGACCATCCGCTTGAGCTCGACGAAGCGCCGTTCGCTCCGCCAAGGCAGCAGGGGCACGACGGCCTCCGACGGTTCCCGGTCCCAGACAGCCCAGCCCGGCAGGAGCGTCATCGCCCCCGCCGGCGACTCGCCGGCCGCCTTCGTCAGACGCCAGTCCTGCGGCACCTCGACCGCATACTTGCCGGCAAGCCACCGCAACAAGGCGTCGGGATCCGGAGGAGTGGATACGGCATTCATCGTGACGGTCCGTTCGTTTCTGGGTTTCGTAACAGGGAGCAGTGCGTAGTGCGTAGGGTGCTCTGTGAGCACCGGACGGTGACTCATTGTGTGCTCACAGAGCACCCTACGGCTGGTGAGTCCCCTCACCCCCTGCCCCTCTCCCGTCCAACGGGAGAGGGGAGTAATGCTTGGACGGCCGCATAGGGTTCAGGATTTCGCGTCAACGTTGCCCTCCAGTCCTGAAACCCTGACCCCTGCCCCCTAACCCCTCTCCCCGCATCACAGGCTCTTGACTCGCGGAAGGTATTTTGCCACGTAGCGGGCGTTGAATTCGTCGCCGCCGGGGGCGTTGGCGCTCCGCCACACGGGCGGCTCGATGCCCCGGGCCACGCAGCGTTTCACGGCCTCGATCTCCAGCCGGTGGGCGATGAAGAAATCGATCACGTTCGAGTTCGGAGCGATGGGCGTGTCGAAGCCCGGCACGCGGACCGCGCAGTCGCCAACCGCGTTGTAGTCGTCGATGCACACGTCGGCCAGATCGAAGAGGTTCTTTCGGCTCGGATGCCGGATGAAGTGGTCCGGCGGCATCTCGTTCTGCCATCGCGAGGAGCTGACGGCAATGATCTTCGCCCCTCGCTCTTTCGCCTCCATGGCCGCATCGATCGTAGCCGGATTGATCCCGATGTTGTGGAAGATGATGAGCACGTCGTCAGGCTCGAGACGGTAATACTTCATGATGCTCCGCCCGTAGTTCACGCACCGCTCCAGCTCCAGGTACTTGAGCGCCTGGTTGAATACGGAGAGGCCCGTCTCCATGATCGGGTTGATGTTGGCCAGCCCGCCGGCGCGGAAGAACATCTCCCCCATCACCAGCGTGGTGTGCCCGCCGCCGCCGTAGACGTGGATGAGCCGGTCGGCGGCGATCGCTTCGACCATCAGGTCGGCCGCTTTCTCGATGTTCGCCCGTTGCTCGGCCTCGATCTTGCGCATCAGCCCGATCGTGGCGTCGAGATATCCCAAGTCGGCTTGATTTGTATCCATGTTCTGGTCCTGCCTCTAGTCTTGCGAAAGGTCCCCTCTCCCTTTGGGAGAGGGTTAGGGTGAGGGCTGTTGAGCAAGAGAACGTCTTGCCTTGCTTGTGAGGTTTCGCAGGCCCTCACCCCTTGCCCCTCTCCCAAACGGAGAGGGGACCGGAACGCACACGTTCAGTCCTCACTTCTTGAGCACGCTCCCGTAGGCTTTCCCGATCGTGTCCCACACTTCCAGGGCCCGGGGCGCGGCCAGCACCGTGCCCTGGCCGCCGCGATAGGTCCAGGCGAAGATACTCTCGACGCCCATGTCGGCGTAGAGCCGGATCACGTCGCCGATCTCGGCCAGGTCGTCCGGCTCCTGGTAGTAGCCCATGACCCAGCGCTGCGAGCCCTTGCCGTGCTCGCGCGCCGCGTCGAGCGTGCGCTGCGTAATCGAGCGGAAGAAGCTGCGCGGCAACTGGTAGGAGAGGATCGTCGTGCTGAACACGTCGCAGGCGTCCGAGGCGGCGAGGCGGTCCCAGTTGTCGTAGCCGCGATTCTCGGTCACGTAGTACGTGCCCAGCGTGGCGTGGACGCAGCAGATGATCTTGCTCGACGGCCGGATCGCGCGGATCCGGCGCGCGGCGGTCTCCAGGATGTCCAAGGCCCGGTCGTGCCGGAACCGCTTCACCTCGGGCGTGAGCAGGCGGGGCATGGCGTAGCCGTATTCCGCCTCGAACATCCGCTGGCAGAACGCGCAGCGGCAGCTCCAGTCGTCGCCCGCCCCGCCCGTGATCGAGGCATAGCCCTTGGGCAGCGCGTAGTGCGGCTCATCCCAGAAGAAGCCGTCGGCGTCGACCTGGCGGGCCAGCTTGTCGCAGAGGTCGAAGAAGTAGTCGCGGAACGCCTTGGTGTTGAAGCAGCAGGCGGGCAGCGGCTCGCCGGTAAGGGCCGACACCTGCCGATTGCCAGGCTGGTTCGTCAAGAAGAGGCTGGGCGGCTCGCCGCCGAACCACTTGCCGATGCCCCACGTGTCAAGATAGACCTTCAGGCCCATCTCCCGGCCGGCCTGGGCGATGGCCTTGATGTTGGGGAACCAGAAGTCGAGATCGAATTCCGAGAGGGCCAGCACGACGGCCGTACAGTGGTGATCGAGCATTTCTTGGAAGTCACGCTTTGCGTGCTCCACGTAGTTCAAGCCGTAGTAGCTGACGCCCGTTTCGATGGTCATGCCCTCACCCCCCTGCCCCTCTCCCAAAGGGAGAGGGGAGACTTGTACGGTAGCCCTACAACATCTCGTAGACATCTTGCCCTGCCGCGGCCGGCTGCGGCGCGGCGGCCGCCGGGTCCGTGCTGCGGCGGACCACCAGGTGCGGCTCCAACAGAATACGGTGGGCGGCCCGCGGCGACAGGCCGCCGGTTCGCTCCTCGATGAGGCACTGCACGGCCAGCCGCGCCATCGACTCGACCGGGTAGCTCACGGTGGTCAACGGCGGGCTGGTCACTTGGCTCTCCGGCAAGTTGTCGAACCCGGCGATCGCCACGTCTTCGGGCACGCCGATCGCGTGCTCCTGGCAGTACTGCATGGCGCCGATCGCCAGGAGGTCATGGAAGGCGAACACGGCCCGGGGCCGGTTCTTGCCCCGCATCAATCGAGCCATGGCAGCGCGGCCGTGCTCGACCGCCCCTCCCTCGGCGCTGACGATCCGCTCGGCGTCGAGCGTTACGCCTTCTTCCAGAAGCGCCGAACGGAAACCGCTGAGCCGCGCATCGCGTTTGAGCCGGCGGGCAAAGCCGATGTACCCGAACGATTCGTAACCCATGCTCAACAGGTGCCCGGCCACGGCCGCGCTGCCGGCAAAACTGTCGGCCACGACGAAATCGGCCACCACCTTCTCCACCTGCCGGCTGACGAACACCAGGCGCTGCCCGCGGTCGAGCAACTGCTGATACAGTGCCAGGCAGGCATCGTCGAGGCCGGGAACCACCAGCAGTCCCTCGACGCCGATCTCCAGGAAACCCTCGACCGCCTTCTTCTCCCGCGTGAAGTCGTAGTGGCTGCCGGCCATGAGGACTTGGCAGCCGCTCGCGGCGGCCGCCTGCTGGACGTGGCGGCACAGCCGGCTGAAGAAGGGGTTGGCGATGTTGGTGATGATCATCCCCAGCCGCCGCGGCCCCGCCGCTCCGCCGCTGCTGGTCTCACGGCAGGCCGCCGCGCTGATCCGGGCGGGGTTCGTGGAATCGGCGATCAATAGCCCCTCTTGCTTCAGCCGCTTGATCACCTTCTGCGCGGTCACCAGCGACACGCCGTACCGCTGGGCCAACTGCCGCACGGTCATGAAGCATTGCCACGGCTCGCCGTGCTGGCCGCGGGCCAGTTCGCTGACGATCTGCCGGACGATATCTTCGCAACGGCCCATTGTTATAGTTCATCCCAGACGAAGTAGATCAATCAGGGCCCAGCGAAGTTCTATCCGTAAGTCCGAGAGATGTCAATAATGCGGCACGTTTTCTCCGATCCTTCTCGGAATCGGGCTCTCGCCAACGGCCATCAAACGATAACACTGGACGCCTGTCGCGGTCGTTGTGTATAACAGTGCCCTGCCTCAGGGCCGCCCTCGAGGTGGACCGGTTGATCCAAGTGATGGACGAATGGAACGATCCATTGCGGCTCTGCAGAGGCCACAAGCTCACGGCGCTCGACCCGGACGGATTCCGCCGTTTCGTGGCCATGGTCCACAAGCGGGGGATGAAAGAATCGGCGCGCCGACTGGAAGGCCGCGAGCCGTTTCGTTAACCTGGGGAGACGGTTGCTGCTCGGAGCGTATCCGAGCGGAGGCTCTATGGGAAACGTCCCGCCGCAACTCGACTGAGCGGCCCACATGCCCGTACCACATGGACAGCAAGACCGCAGCCGTCAACCGTCTTGTCGCGGGGCTTCTGCGGCGCGGCGGGGAGTACCATCAAGGAGAGTGCCGTGAGCTGGAACAGGTTGACAGCGAATCGTCGGGATTTCCTGCGGGCCGTCGCCGCGGTGACCACCGCCGCGGGCGGACTGGCTGCCAGTGCACAACAACCGCCGCCGACCCGGGTCCGTGCCACTTCCGGCGACCCAATCGAACCCGATTGGGAGGAACGGCTTACGGTGACCGTCGGTCCGGCCAAGGCGGACCTGGCCGGGAGCGATCATCGCGTGCTCCAAGCCGCGGTCGACTACGTGGCCGGGCTCGGCGGCGGGACGGTGAAGATCCTCCCGGGGACCTTCCGGCTGCGAAACGCCGTGTACCTGCGGTCCAAGGTCCGCATCCTCGGCAGCGGCGATGAGACGATCCTCGTCAAAGAGCCCTCGATCACCACGAAACTGGCCGCCGACTCCGACTGGTACGACCAGGAGGTCACGCTCACCGACGCCAGGGGGTTCGCCCTTGGTGACGGCGTGTGCCTGCGGACCCGCAATCCGCACCACGGCGGCACCGACATCGCCAAGCGCACCCTCGTCGCCCGCAGCGGCAGTCGCTTCAAGCTCGACCGGGCCTTGCGGGAGAATTTCTGGCTCAAGGGGGACACGACGGTGTCCACGCTCTTCCCGCTCTTCAGCGGCGATCAGATTGCGGATGTGACCATCGAGAGCCTTGCCCTGGACGGCAACCGGCCTCGCAACGACAACCTCGACGGAAACTATGCCGGCTGCATCTTCCTGCAAGATTGCAATCGGATCACGATCCGCAAAGTCACGGCGAGGAACTACAACGGCGACGGGATGAGTTGGCAGATCTGCCACGACGTGCTGGTGGAGAACTGCCACAGCCACGACCACGCCGGGCTCGGGCTGCACCCCGGTTCCGGCTCGCAGCGATCGGTGGTCCGCGGCAATCACCTCTCTCGTGACTCGATTGGCATCTTTTTCTGCTGGGGCGTGAAGTTCGGGCTGGCCGAGGGCAACACGATCGAGGATTGCCGGTGCGGTATTTCTCTCGGCCACCGTGACACGGACAATACGGTCCGCAAGAACGTGATTCGCCGGAGCGGGCAGGCGGGGGTGCTGTTTCGGGCGGAGGCGGGCAAGGATTTCGCCGCCCACCGTAATCGGATCGAAGCCAACCGCATCGAAGACAGCGGACCCGACGACGGGGCCGCCGTCGACGTCCAGGGGCCGACTGAGGAAGTGACGATTGCCGACAACGACCTGGTGGAGACCCGAGGACCTGCCAAACGCGTCGCGATCCGCCTCGGCCCGCAGACGCGCGACATTCACCTGGCCGACAACCGCATCCGGGGCTTTGCCACGGCGATCGCCGACCTTCGCCGGCACGGCTGATGTTGTTGAGAGCCTCCACAAACGACACCGAAAATCGGAGGACCGGCGCAGGCGTCTTCAGCATTGAATACGATCAGCGTCCGGCCGACATCGAAGAGCGGCTCGCTCAGTGCGTCACTTTGACAACACAATCAACGACCTGTCTTCAGCATGAGGAGGATTACCGTGTCCCAGAGACTACTATTTGCCGGTCTCGCATGGAGTCTGTTTCTGCTTGGTGCGAATCCAATGGCCAGTGAGTTTCTCGTGGGCGCTGCGAGCACAGATATCACGCCGAGCCAGCCGGTGGCGTTGGATGGCCAGTTCGGGTTGCGGGTCTCGCAGAAGGTCGATACGCCGATCACGGCCAACGTGATTGCCCTGGAGTCGCGCGACGGCGATCGTTCGCTGGATGCGGCGGTCATGGTGTCGTGCGACCTGGTGGTGATTTCCGACACGCTGCTCGGCAACGTGCGCCAAGCGACGCAAAACCGTTTGCCGGACCTCGACTTGAAGAAGTTGTTCCTCAACGCCACGCACACGCACACCGCCCCCGTCACCCGACCCGGCGTATACGACATTCCCAAGACGGGAGTCATGCAGGTGGAAGACTACTGCAAGTTCGCGGCGGAATGCATCGGCGAAGCGATCGAGAAGGCGTGGAAGGGGCGAAAGCCCGGCAGCTTCACCTGGGGATTGGGGCATGCGGCCGTGGCCGAGAACCGCCGCGCCACCTACGCCGACGGCCGCGCCGTGATGTATGGCAAGACCGACCGGCCGGACTTTCGCGGTCTGGAGGGCTATGAGGATCACGATGTGGGGACGTTGTTCTTTTGGAATGAATCGGGAAAACTGATCGCCATTGCGGTTGATGTGGCGTGCCCGTCGCAGGAGGTCGAGGGCCTCAGCAGTCTCAACGCCGACTTCTGGCATCCCGTGCGCGAGTCGCTGCGCAAGCGGTATGGCCGGGATGTGTGCGTGCTGGGATGGGCGGGCGCAGGCGGCGACCAATCGCCCCACTTGATGTATCGCAAGAGTGCGGAGGAACGAATGCGCGCATTGCGGAAGCTGACGCGATTGGAGGAATTTGCCCGGCGGATCGTCGCCGCGGTGGACGAGACCTTCGAGGCGGTCAAGAATGACCGACATGCCGGCGCTGCTTTGATTCACAAGGTGGAAACGGTCCAACTGCCCATGCGGCTGGTCACCGATAAGGAATACGCCGAGGTGAAAGCGGCGATCGCGCAAGAAAAGCCGACCCAGATGAGAAACCGTTGGCATGGAAGGATTATCGAGCGGTACGAAAGCCAAAAGACAAATCCGCAACCTACCCGGGGAACGGAGATTCATGTGCTTCGGATTGGCGATACGGTCATTTGCACCAATACGTTCGAGTTGTTCAGCGACTACGGGGTTCAGGTGAAAGCCCGTAGCCGGGCGGCTCAGACTTTCGTGATTCAATTGGTCGGTGGAGGCGCGTGCTGCTATCTGGCTACGGAGAGAGCCGTGCGAGGAGGTGGCTACAGCGCGGTTGTTCAGAGCAATTTGATAAGCCTCAAGGGCGGGCAGATGCTCGTCGATCGGACCGTTGAACTGATCGATTCGATGTGGGCGAAACCGCCTCAAAGGAAGAACTGAGAACCGAAGTCAGTCCAGCTCCGGGCGCAAACGGCCGTAGGACCAGGGCTGGCCTTGGAACTTGGGCAGCGGCGGAGGCGTCGGGACGGCGCCCGGCTGCAACCGTCCGGCGAGCGCGATCAATGCCTCGGCGATTTGCCGCCCGGCCGTGGGTTCAAGGTTGCTGTAGCTGGTGAGCCGCGTTTCATAGCCGCCGCCCCGCGGGCCGAGCGCCTCTTCGGTTGGGACGTAGCCGACGCAGCCGTTGGCCAGCGACACCGGGAAGGTAAAGGGGAACCGGCTGCCGGCCTTCATGTCGAGTCCGTATTGACAAAAGTACTCCGCCGGGCACGACAAGAACACGACCGGCCCCACCTGCACGGCCTGCACTTCGACGTCGGCGATCGGCTCTTTCTTGATCCGCGCGTCCAACACGACGATTTCTTTGGCAAACGTCCACTCGGTGGCGTCGACCTTTCTCGGGTCTTGCTGCACGAGTTTCATCGCGAGGGCCACGCGTTCCGGCTTCGGCACGCGGCGTTTGATCTTGAGCACCCGGCTCTGCGCGGCGAGGGGCGTGAGCGGCCCCGCGGCTTGCTCGACCGCGAGCAACGTCTTGATCGCTTCCGCCCCGACGCGCCCCCCGACATAGCGCGCCGAAATTTCGCCGAACTGCCTGATCTGGTACGGGCTGCGGTTGTCCACCTGCGTCACGTCCCCCGCCATGCCCGGCATGAACACGACCACCGCCTTGTCGCCCATCAGGCCGCGGATCGTCTTTTCGAGGTAGTAGATCCAGTCCGCCGAGATACCGCCCGGCCCGGTCGTCCCGTGGCAGGCGAAGTTGACGAGGCAGCCCAGAAACTGTCCCTCCTTGCTCCACGCGCCCAGCACGCCCACCTGCGGATCGATCGGCCCGGCCGGCTCCAAGATGTCCGGATTGCCCTGGCCGGGGTGCGTCATCGTGAAGCCGTCGCGCATGCGGAACCGCCGATTGAATGCCGCCCGCTCCTCCCGCCCGAACCCGGCCGTGCAGCGGGCGTTCACCTTCGTCGCATCTGCGGCGACCACCGCCGCGACAATCTCACGCTGCACTCGGGCCAAGTATCCCGGGTGCCCCGTCACCGTCTTGTCGTACACCAACGATTTGACCAGCGGCGTCGCATCATCGAACTCGCCGGGCAGGAAGAACCCGACTGGCCCCGCCGCATGCGAATGGGAGCCGGCGATCATCACGGCGGTCGGCGCGATTCCGCATTTCTCCGCGATCTCCCGCCGCACGGCTTGCACCGTCGGCCGACGGATGAACAGCGCATCGATCCCGACGATCGCCACCCGCGCCGACCCCGCGCCGAACACCGCCGCCCGCACCTTGCACGCATCGTGCAGCGACCGGTGATACGCCTTCCCGTACCCGCCCGGCGCTTCCATGCCGATCTCCGGAGTGATGTCCCGTTCGGCAAAGCCGGCTTGGAAGACCGGCTCGGCGGCGACTGCCGCGGCCGCGACGAACAGGCCCCCCAGGCAGAAACCAACACTACGCAAATTCACCGCTGTCATCGCTTGCTCTCCTGAAACTGCGACCACCCATGGACCAGACCGCAGGGACATCGTACCCCACGCCGACAACCATCGCAACCTTCCCACGGTTGCCGCACCAACCGGCGGAAAGGCCCATCAGTCGCACAACCACCCGGATCCAGTACGCCGAGTGGGGTTTCACGAGAACGGCTGCCAAACTCGGCTTTCTCCAAAATCCCGGGGCGCTTGACAAGGCCAAGAACCGCAACGAAACTCAACTTCGTCGCGCCACCGTTATGGGGTCGGGGTGGCTGCAATCAAGGCAAGGACTCCGTGAATCGGACCCCGGATCCGAACACCTCCCGGCACCGAACCGGAGACGAACGTGTTGACGAAAACAAGCAGGACACGGTCGCGTCAGGCGGAAGCCACCCATCGCCGGCAGGTCGTCTTGTCGCTGGTGCTGACGCTTTTCATGGGCGGGTCGAGTCTTGCCGACGGCGGCAAGGAGCAAGCCGGCAGGGAGCGATCGGGAGGCGTTGGCCAAACGGCCTCCTCCTCGGGACCCTATGTCTACAGCCTCGTGGACGGCGGGTTCGAGATCGTCAACGGGCCGGGCCTGTACAACCGCCCGCTCTACGGCCCGCACTGCCGGGACCTCGATAGTTTTGACGAGCGCGTGCTGGCGGTCGTGGGGGACAGTCCGGACGCGCTGGTGATCCTGACGAACTGGCGCGTTCCCGGCGGCGGTGGTTGCTCGGCGGCGAAGCTGGGGCATTTCTTTCTCGGCGTGCGAGACGCGCAAGGCGGCAAGTGGTTCCACGGCTTCAAGACCATCAGGGCCCGCTATCTCCCAGGGCACCAGGATTATGAGCTGCAGGATCCCTCGATCATCGGCACGATTCGTCTTTCCTACGTGCGGCCGTTCGAGTTCGAGGGACTGCTGGTGCGGGTCCGGCTTCCCGCCGGCGTGAAGGCCGGCCAACTCGTGCTCGCGTGCGGCGGGGCGACCGGATGGACCGGCGGGCACCTGGATTACCAGGGGGGCAAGGGGAGTCCGAAGGACTTCCATCCAAACCAATGTCAAGACAACGGCGTCAGGCTGTTGGAGCAGGGCTTTGCCGTGCGCCGACCGGTCCAAGGGCACTCCCGGACTCTCTACGGGGCCGCGAGTGCCCCGTTGCAGGTCTCCATCGGGGACGCCTCGGCCATGTCCCGGAACCCCGCGGACCTCCTGGCCTCGAAGCCGAAGTCTCAGCCCATGGTGGTAGGGACGTGCGCTGCCGGCGCGACGGAAATCTGCTTCCTCTTGACCCCTGATGCCCTGAGTCTGCCCGCGATCCGGACATACCTTGCCGCCCCCGCACCGGTCTTCGAGGCATGCTGCGAGCACTATGGGGACCTTTCGCAAACGGTCAAAATTGACACACCCGACCCCTACCTCAATCTTGGCTTCGCCGCGCAGATCCTCGGCCAGGACGGGGCCTGGCACGATCCGTGCTTTACCCACGGCCCCTGGTCGTGGAGCTCGCCCTACGCGGGTTGGCGCATCTGCTATGGCCCGACCGTGCTGGGCTGGCACAAACGCGTGCAAAGCTCGACCGCGGAGTTCTTCAAGGACCAGGTCAAGGAGCCCGAGTATCCGTCCCCTGCCTGGAAAAGGCCGGGCGGTTACGCCGGAGGGCACGTGTGCCGCGGCGCGGTGCCCGACCTGGCACGCAACCGCAGCTACTTCTACAACATGGGCGAGGTCCTGGTCGACCATATCTTGTACGATTGGGAGTGGACCGGCGACCCGGCCTTCATGGCCCGGGCCTTCGATTTCATCGCCGACAAACTCCTCTGGGAAGAACGCTGCCTGGACCCGGACGGCGACGGGCTGTACGAAAACTGGCTCAACACCTGGGTCAGCGACGCCCACTGGTACAACGGCTCGGGCTGCATCCAGGCCAGCGTCTACAACTGGCGGGCCAACCGGCTGATGGCCGACATCGCCCGGCGCCTGGGAAAGGACCCGGCTCCGTTCCAGGCGAGAGCGGATAAGATCAAGCGGGCGTGCCATCGGCTCTTGTGGGTTCCCCACCAGGGCGTCTATGCGGAGTACCGGGATGCCCTCGGGCACCATCGCCTGCACACGGCTCCCGAGCAGGCCAGTATCTATCACCCGATTGATTTTCGCTCCTGCGACGAGTTCCAAAGCTACCAGATGCTCCGTTACACGGAGTATGCGATCAAGAACGAGGTGGGCACAGTGCCGCGGGGCGGGCGCCTGGTCTGGTCTTCGAACTGGCTGCCCGCGTTGTATTCGAGTCATGGACTCTATCCGCAAGAGACGATCAACCTGATGCTGTGCTACTACCGCCTCGGCCTCGTGGAGAAGGCCGATGCGTTGCTGAAGGGGATCGAGGCCAGTTTCTTCATGGGGCCGTGTCCCGGCGGCATCGCCCACAACCAGCGCCCCGACGGCACGCACCACGGCTCGACGGACTTCACCGACACCACCTCGATGTTCCTCCGAAGCGTGGTGGAGGGGCTCTTCGGCGTCCAGATGAACGTGCCGGAGGAGCGCGTGACCGTGCAGCCGTGCTTCCCGCGCGATTGGCGCCGCGCCTCCATTCGGGCCGCCGACATCTCCTACGAGTACACGTGGGACGGCAAGGCCGAGCGCATCCACATCAGGACGCCCAAGCGGTTGGCATATCACGTCCGCCTCATGGCCCGCGCCGGGCAGGTCGATTCCGTGCGACTCAACGGCGTCGAGGCGCATTTCCGCGTGGAGCCCGGGATCGGCCGGGCGTGGGTTGTCGTCGAGGCCCCCGAGGGCAAGGATGCCCAGGTCGAAGTGAATTACGGCGCGGGCGCACTGCCCGAGATCGACTTCAGCCCGGTGGCCGGACTGGGGCACGCGTACGCCCTGGCGGCGCGGCATGGAAAGATCGTCGAGGTCCGCGATCCGCAGGGGCTTTTCAGCCAGATTCGCATCGACGGCGCTCGGTGCGCTGGCCGGCTCCATGGCCAGCCCGGCTGGCACACGCTGTTCGCGCTCGCAGAAAACGGTCAAGCCCGCGCGTGGCTGCCGGTCGACATGGAACTCCGCCCGCCGCTGGAGATCATCGACGGCCGATTGACCGTCGAGGGCCAGCGCGTGCGATGCCTCTGCGCCCTGCGCAACAACACGCAGATCGCCGCGCACCTGTCCGGGCAAATCGGAATTGCCGGGAGCGTGCAGACCCTTGAGGCCAACCTCCCTCCACTCGGCGGGACCAAGGAGATCGCCCTGGCGATCGTCGATCCCGGGCAACTGACGCCGGGCACGAACCGCATCACCGCGAAGCTCCGGGGGGACCGTGCGGGCGTTGTGGAAGCCGGCGCGGTCGACTGGCTCTTGGCCGCAAAACTCGCCCCAGTCGCCGGGTCGCTGGCGCACGCGCGGATGGTGCCGCTCACTGGGCTACTCAACCAAGACCTCGCCCGGTTGCACGAGCAGAAGTATCGGGAGCCCAGGCCCAAAACGTATTCCATCATGGTCGCCGAGAATGGGCGGTCCATTTGGGATTGGAACGCGCAGGGGTACTGCGTTGTGAAGCCCCACACGGACCGGTTGCAGAAGGCCGGCGGGCAATTCGTCTCCGACGCAAAAGTCCCATTTGCCGTCCCTGCGACGGGCGCGAACGCCTGCTTCACATCCCTGTGGAAGAACTTCCCGCCGCGGATTACGGCGCCGGTCAATGCCCGCGGCCGCAAGATCTACTTCCTGATCGCCGCAGCAACCAACCCCATGCAGAGCCAGATCGAGAATGCTCGCATCACGGTGAGCCTGGCCGGCGGAGACCATCGCGTCCTGCCGCTCGTGAATCCGCACAACTTGGACGACTGGCTCTGCGTCCCTTACGCGCAGACCGGCCTTGTGCAATCTCTGGGCGAGAAGACTCACGCCCTCGTTCTGGACGTGGACCTCGGCCGACAGTGCGAGATCCGGAGCGTCGAGTTGGAATGCCTCAGTAACGAGGTGCTGGTGGGGCTGCTCGGCGTGACGGTGCTGTAGATCATCGCCCGGCAGTCGCATGGCAGGCCCTCGAAGAGGACACGCGGATGAGGAAGCCAAGCAATCGCTCGGGCAAGATCAGCCGCGATTTTCTCCAGTCGGCCGCCCTCGGTGCGGCCGGCGGCTGGAGAAAGTCGAGGGGGTGCAGTTCTTGCGCATGGACGGCGATCGGGACGTGCTGGAGGTCGAGTCGGAGGTTTGCCATTTCGCCTCATCGTCAGCAGCCTACCAGTTTGTTGGCGATCACGTTAATTCCGGTGACAACAGAAGGATACGCGACCATGAGATCTGGGAGATTCGTAGTGCCTCTGATGATCCTGGTCTGTCTGGCCTGTTGGCCCGTGCCGGGCCAAGCGCGGCGGCCGACGGACCTGGAAAAGCTGGCCGGCCAGCCGGCCGACATCGCGCCAAGCGCCTATCAGTACCGGGCCGACCGCAAGCCGGAGGAGAACCCGCCGGAGAGCTGGATCGGGCTGATGAAGTACGCACGCCTGCCGTTTGACAGGGCAGTCGACGTGAACGCTCCCGCCTTGAAGAAGGTTCTCTGCGGCCTGATCTGGGAAGAGGTCCGCCGCGTGCGCCGCGTGGCACTCGCCTGGAACGGTGCGGCGCGGCGCAGGCCGAAGCCCGAAGAGGTCGTGGTAGCCTACTTCGACGCGGAGGCCAAGGGAAACATCCCGACGTGGTGGAACACAGCGGTCATTCGCGAAGCAGACAAACCGGAGGAATCCGCCGACGGGCACACGTATACCTTCACGATCCCCGTGGACACGTTCGGTCTGGTCGTCAGCGTGCGCGGGCAACAGGATGCCTCGGCCTACGAAGTCCCGATGCTGCGGGCTTTCGTACCCGATCGGTGGAAGAGGATGGACCTGGAGATTGAGTGGGGGTTCGACAAGGCCACTGCCGCCTCGGACTACAGCGGGCGGATCGAGGCGTATGACGGAATCGTAGACCGCGTCCGGCCGCTGGCCGGCGATACGGGCACGACGATGAAGGGACCGGACCAGTGGCGGTCGGCGCCGGTCCTCGACGGCCGGCGAGGGGTGAGCCTGGACCTCTTGTATCTGGGCACGTCGAAAGGCCGCAAGCGATGGCCATACAACGCCGAGCTGGAAGACGTTGCTCGCACGATCGTCACCGTCTGGACCAGCGCCGGAAACTTCTCCTTCCTGGCGTCGGACCTGGAGAAGGGGCCGATCCTCGCGCCGGAGTATGGCTTCTTTGTCCGCGCCTCCACAGGCCCGTCCGAACAGCCCTTCAGCCTGGCGTCGAACGCAAGGACGGCGAAGGGGTTTGTCAAGGAATTGGCCGCCAAAGGCCTCGAAACGACTCGGCAGCGCGCGCGCCAGCATCCCGAGCAAACGTGGGAGGGGGCCGTCGGCGCGGTGTTTCCGGGCACGACCCTGCCGGCGGTCCCGAAGCCGAAGTGTGAATCGCCGATGAAGATCGAGGTCCCTTGCGAGAGACTCTCCGCCCAATGGAATCTCGGCGCGTGGCACTTGGTGCGGCACGCCGTGAAAAACGACAAGGGCCGGTTGCGTTTCAACGATCACCCCTACGGCATCTTGGCCTCCGAGACGCACCTGGTGCTCTACGCACTTGACCTGATGGGCATGCACAAGGAGGCGGCGGACGGGTTGGACCAGTGGCTCGGTCTTCCCCTCCAGAACCAGAAGCCGGTGGGCCTCTTCTCGGACGGAGACGGTTGCCTCACCCATGCCGTGGGCCCGCCGGGCGCAGGCGGCAACATGGACGGCATTCACGCCATGGGTCCCGGCGCCATCATGTTCGCCCTTGTCGAACACTTCCGTCTGACCGGCGACAGGGAGTGGCTGAAAGCCAACGCGCCGCGCATAAAAGCCAATGTCCAGTGGATTCTGCGCCAGAGGCGGCTCCTGGCCGGCGTTGTTCCGGGCGGCGATCGCCTGTGGTGCAAGGGGCTTCAACCGGCCCACCAGGTCACCCCCGACAGCGGCGGCCAGCTCGTGCAGTTCTACGAATCGGAGGCCTACTACTGGCTGGCGGTACGGCGATTTGCCGACATCTTGGCCCAGATCGACACGGCCGAAGGCGCGCGCTTGGCGGCCGAGGCGGAATCTTATCGCAAGGATCTGAAAGCTGCGGTGGAGCGCTCCATCGCGCTCAGTCCCGTGGTGTTGGTGCGCGACGGGACCTATCGGTCGTTCATTCCTTTCGCCTGTTACGTTCGCGGGTTCGCGTCCGGCGCGTGGAGTTGGCGGCGGCCGGGCAGCGGCGCCCACGTCGGCGGATTGTACTGGGACACGATCCAGTCGGCGGAGCCGCTGGTGAGCCCCGCGGGGCTGCTCCCGCCCGACGACCGGCGCGTGCAAGGGGCGCTCGATGTTTTGGAAGACCGGTTGCTTCTGGAAAACCCGAAGCTTGCGCAGCGGACGCCGGGCTACGACCCGGAAGAACATTGGTTTGCGCACGCCGCTTGGCAGTATCAGCCCGGCTTGGAGCGGCACGCCAATATCCATCTGGCGGCCGACGACGCGCCGAACTTCCTCCGCTCGTGGCTGAACCAGTACGCGGTGCTCATCTTGCCGAACCAGGGCTATACGTTCCGCGAACACACGACCGGCGGCCCGCCCGACAAGATCTTCGAGGAAGCCGCGTTCCTCGAACGCTTCCGCCACATGCTCGTCATGGAGGAAGGCGACCGGTTGTGGCTTGGGCGGGCGACTCCGCGGGCGTGGTTGGAGCAAGGCAAGAAGATCACGGTCGAGAGGGCCCCGACGCACTTCGGCACGGTGGCCTACCAGATTGTCTCGTCCGTAGACGACGGGACGATCAAGGCTACCGTCTCGATGCCCTCCCGTGGCGGGCAGGAGGCCGTGCTGCTCCGGTTCCGCCATCCCAGGGCCGCACCGATCAAGCGCGTTACGGTAAACGGCCGGGCTTGGGAGCAGTTCGACAAGGACAAAGAGGTCATCCGCCTGGAGGGCCTCACGGGTACGGTCGCCGTAGAGGCGGCGTATTGAGACATTGAATTCTAACTCTGATTTTGAAAGGTATTTATACGCCCTCCCGTGGATGTGCCGTCATGATGATCGCTTCATTTTGCCGCACTACGGTCAGGCGTGAAGACCGCTCGGGCCTCCTCAGGCGTCATCGACGCCGACAGGGGCAGCATGCGATCCGACAGGGCGTAATCGACCAAGCAATCCAGGAGATAGTCCGCTTCGGGCTGCCCCTTGCGGACACCGCCGAGAACGCGAAGGCAGCAGACCAGCACGCGGCCGCCGCCTACCCGTCCTTCGCATAGGATGCCATGCCGGTAGAGTTTCCAGCGGTTGCGAGGCTGAGACCAGTTTGACTTCAGTGCGGGGTCGTAATCGCCGCACAATCCCCACACGATCGGTGTGAGCTTCTCCCGCTCGACGGAACCTCGCTCGGTGATGTCGAGGGCTTCCAAGGCGTCACCAAACAGGCGGTAAAACTGGTAGCCGCAAAAGCCGTCGTGCGGGAAGCCGCCCAAGGCCGGATGGTCCTCGATAAACGTCCCGGTGTTGCGGATCCATTGCGCCCAGAACGTGAACCGTCGCCGGCGCGCCAGCGTCCCCTCCTCGGCCAGAAGGACCACCGTCCGGCCTTGGGCCAGGTGGCTCTGCACTTCGGCGGAGAACCGCTTGGCGAGGATCACCCGCGGCGGCTGCGCCACCGAGCCACCGACGCCTGCCCGGGTCCGGTAACGCTCATCGAGCTCCCTGACACCGGTGAGATTCAGGATCGGCCGGCCGCGAAAATCGGGCTTGGCGGCGGGCATGACCCAGAAGTCCCACTGGTTCTCCTGCCGGCACGCCGCGCTTTCCAGACGCACGTGGAGCCGGAGGCGGCGCCCCGACGGCGCTTCATAAGGCCCCAGCGTCACGGCGCCGATGGGCTTGACTTGGCCCGGCTTGACCCGGATCGAGTCGATCACGCCCCGGCAAACAGCCCGACCCGGCTCCTTCACTTCCCACGACAGGACTCCCTTCTCAATGGGCTCCGCTCCGTAGTGGGAGATGCTCACGGCGATCTTCTTCTTCTCTCCCCTGGCCAGCACGCGCCGGTCGATGCCCGCATCGACGAGTAAGACGGTCTCGCGATTGAACATCAAAAGGGGGGCCGGATGGGGAAACTTCGCCGGCTCGTAGAGCAGGTTGAAGATGCCCATGAAATTTCCATCGCCTTCCGGACCTGCCGGCGTGTCGGTCATCAGCCAAAGTCCATACCCGTCCATCGTGGGCGAGCTTCGGGCCGACTCAAATGCCTGCTTCAGGTATTGGTAGTACAGATCGACCGAACTCTGGTAGACGGCCGGGTACTTCGCGGTAAGCCCCAGCTCGGCGATCTGTTTTCGGTGGTACGACATGTAGTTGTCGTCCCGGTAGACGCCGGTGAACTTGGCATCGACCGTTACGTCCGGCAGTGGCCCCACGTAGGTGTTGGGGAATTCGTGCCAGATGTGCGGCAGCTTCTGATAGCGGTCGTCATTGGTCCGCTCGGCCACCACGTTGCCGATCCGGCCGTCGACCGGCACCGTGCCCAGGCGGACCTTGGCGGTCTTGTCGAGCTTGCCGTTGAGAAACAGCTTCAGCACCGCTCCATCGTAGCTGATTCCGATGTGGTTCCAACGGCCCGCCACCAGCGCCGCGTTGGACGTGAGGAAGTTCTCCCAGTAGCGGCCCAAGACGATCTTCCCCGTGCCTTCCTGGCCGTCTTCGGCCACAAGCAGGGCGCAGCCCGGGTTGGCCGCGCCGCAGGAGAAACAGTTGCCCCAGTCGTTGCGGCGGAACCCGCTCGGATTGACCCACAGCGAGAGGCCAAACGGCTGATTGCCCGCGGCAAACGTGGCGGCGGCCACGCTGCGAAGACTCACCCCCTTGCTGGTCGCGCTGGTGTGGATCGCGCCGCCCGCCTCCCGGGGCTCCAGCACACCGGGCCGGTTGAAATCATCGGGCTTCATGGTGGCATCGAAAACGCCATGGTGTTGCTGGCCACTGGCGTCGAGGGCCTTGCCGGGCGCGGCCTCGCCCAACCGCCAGTAACCCGAAGGCCCCAGCGACCGGATCACTTGTGCGTACCCTGCGGGAGCCGCGACATCGCCGGCCTTCATCATTTCCGCATCGCTCAGGGCCCGTTTGAAGTACGCCACCTCGTCGATCAGGCCGTCGAAGGGATGCTCCGGCGCAGGGCCGCCGCCGGCATCAAATTTTGCCCGCTGGGTAATGATGTCCGCGGGGAAGACGTCGGCGCCGTCGGAGGCGATGAAGAATCGCGTCGGGTCGAGCCTCTTGAACGTGGCGTGGGCGTGAAGGATGTAGTCCATCCACTCCGGATCGGGTCCTCCTCCCTGGCACTCGAAGAACTCGTTGCCCGAGCTCCATAGATACCAGGAGGGATGATTGCGGTACGCCCTGGCGATACGGGCGACCTGCTTTTTCAACAGCGGGATTGCCTCCTTGGGCTTCTGGTAGATCTCCCCTTCGCACATCACCAGGACGCCGACCTCGTCGGCCGCCTCGAAGTATTCCTTGATCGGCGTGTGAGAAAGGAAACGCACCCCGTTGAAGCCGTAGCGCTTGATTTGCGCGAGCCGACTGCGATAGATCGCCTTGTCGGGTTGCTGGGTCCCGGTGAGGACCTCGAAGGTATCGTCCCCTAGGCCGCGGACGAAATACGGCCGGCCGTTGAGCAAGAGCACCCCGCCCGGGCCAACCTCGAACTGCCGCATCCCGAACCGGTCGCGGACCGAATCCAAGACCGCTGCGTGGTCGCAGAGCCGCACCTCGACGCTGTAGAGGAACGGATCCTCGGGCGACCAAGGCCGCATTTCGGAGTTGACCAGGTCCACCGAGGCCGGCTCGCTCTCCTGCCGGCCGGCAGCCAGCGCGACCGTCCCCCGGTTCTCGATCGCGTTGCCGCCGGCGGCAGGTGCAATCCGCACGAGCAACTCTCCACGCCACGGCCCGGCCGCCTTGCTGCGCCGCAGGGTCACTTGCACGCGGGCGGTCTTGTGCTTCACATCCGGGATTACGAAGACGTCGTCGATCGCCGGATCGGGCCGAGCTTCCAAATAGACGCCTCGATAGAGCCCTCCCCAACGCCCCACGAAATTGAACATCCCCAGCGGAGCCGGCCCCGTGCTGTCGACACAGCAGGCGATGGTGTTCTCTTCGCCCGGCCGGGCGCGTTCGGTCACGTCGAACTCGTATGGGGTGAGAAAACCTTCGACCGATCCCGCCTTGGCGCCGTTGACGTAGACCTCGGCCGTGTTGCTCGTCCCGCCCAGGTGAAGCCAGAGCCGCTTCCCCGCCCAGTCGGCAGGCAGGCGGACCGTGCGCCGATACCACGCCTTCCCCTGGTAGTCGTGACGCAGCCATGCGTGCGGCGGCCCGAAACCTTGCGCCTGCCAGTTGCCCGGGACCCGGATCTTGTCGGGATATACGGCCGCGGGCTCGTACCACTTCCCGGCCACGCCTTCCGCCTTGGGGTCGAGGCGAAATTGCCAGGCGCCATCCAGGACGAGCCTTGACCGCTCGCCGCCGCCCGGACCCTCCGCGCCACGCGCTGCGGACAAACCCATCACAACGCAGAGTGCAGCCGCACGCAAAACGCCCCCTCGCGATGACTAGAGCTTCAGTCTCGGGGAAAT
>Ga0172371_10002219_pt1 | contig 30944 bp, 25 predicted proteins | sample Lak12m_FD_114543 | JGI IMG/M metagenome (GOLD analysis project Ga0172371, IMG submission 114543) | Freshwater microbial communities from Kabuno Bay, South-Kivu, Congo - kab_022012_12m | ecosystem: Environmental > Aquatic > Freshwater > Lake | place: Democratic Republic of the Congo: South-Kivu...
CCCTAATCGAAATGTCAAGAAAAAATGAACTCAACTTTCTGATTTTTATAATATTTTTCAATGTGTCACATGCAAAAACCTAACCGGAAATTACTGATGGAATTTAGAAAAATTGTGACTATAATTGAACCAAGTTGCGCATCAAACGCAGGCCTGTTTCCATCCCATCGAGGCATTCGGCTCCCCATGTCCGCTATACGCCTTCGTCCAAAACAGGGCCGATAGATCGATGGCAAAGGCCGGGCAATTGCGTAACTATCTAATTGTCGACAGGCAATTGTCAACACGCAATCACGAAACCCGTTCCATGGAGGTTGTATCACATTGAATCCTTTCTATAAAAACCTTGCCCTCTGGCTGGTTATCAGCCTCATGATGGTGATGCTGTTTCAGATATTCAAACAACCCGACCGGTCCCGAGCCGGCATCAGCTACAGTGATTTTCTCACGATGGTGGACAGCGGCAGCGTCAATCAGGTGACAATACAGGGTGAAAATATCTCCGGCATGTCCAACCAGGGTCCCTTCAAGACCTATGCACCCAAAGATCCTGAACTAATTCGTCTGCTTCGAAGCAAAGGGGTCAAGATCACGGCAAGACCCGAGGAGGATTCATCATGGTTTCAGGTTTTCCTCTCCTGGGTTCCGATGCTGTTGCTGATCGGCGTATGGATCTTCTTTATGCGCCAGATGCAGGCCGGCGGAGGCAAGGCCCTGTCCTTCGGAAAGAGCCGCGCCAGGCTCATGACCGATTCCCAGGAGAAGGTGACCTTTGAAGACGTGGCAGGGATTGACGAGGCGAAGGAAGAACTTGGAGAAATCGTTGAGTTTCTCCGCGATCCCAAGAAATTCACCCGTCTCGGAGGGCGAATTCCCAAGGGGGTCCTCCTGGTGGGATCTCCTGGAACCGGGAAGACGCTGCTCGCACGGGCGATTGCAGGGGAGGCAGGAGTTCCCTTTTTCAGCATCAGCGGATCGGATTTCGTGGAGATGTTCGTGGGGGTCGGTGCCTCACGTGTGCGAGACCTGTTCAATCAGGGTAAGAAAAACGCCCCCTGCATCATCTTTATCGATGAAATCGACGCGGTCGGCCGGCACCGTGGGGCGGGTTTGGGCGGCGGACACGATGAACGCGAGCAGACCCTCAACCAGCTCCTGGTGGAGATGGACGGGTTCGAGTCCAACGAGGGGGTAATCCTGATCTCGGCCACCAACCGACCCGATGTGCTTGACCCTGCCCTCCTAAGACCGGGGCGCTTTGACCGCCAGGTCGTGGTCTCGGTCCCGGATGTGGTGGGCCGGGAGGGGATCCTCAAGGTGCATCTCAGGAAAAAACTGGTGGCCGACAATGTGGATGTCTCAGTTCTGGCCAGGGGGACCCCGGGGTTTACGGGAGCGGACCTGGAAAACATGGTCAACGAGGCCGCCCTGATGGCCGCCCGCCGGGGCAAGGACCGGGTGGAGATGGACGACTTTGAGGATGCCAAAGACAAGGTCCTGATGGGCGCCGAGCGTAAAAGCATGATCATCAGCGAAGAGGAGAAGCGGATCACCGCGTATCATGAGGCCGGCCATACCCTGGTCGCCAAACTCCTCCCGGGAACCGATCCGATTCACAAGGTGACGATTATTCCGAGGGGGCGGGCACTGGGCCTCACCCAGCAGCTTCCGATCAATGAAAAACATACCTATCCCAAAGAACATCTCCTCAACAACATCGCCATCCTCATGGGGGGCAGGGCCGCAGAGGAGGTGGTCCTCAACACGGAGACCACGGGGGCCGGAAACGACATCGAACGGGCATCGGACCTCGCTCGTAAGATGGTCTGCGACTTCGGGATGAGCAAGGAACTGGGTCCGCTGAGTTTTGGAAAAAAGGATGAACAGATCTTTTTGGGAAGGGAGCTCTCTCAGCACAGGGATTATGGAGAGGAGACCGCACGCAAGATCGACGAGGAGGTGCGAAGCATCGTTACCGGAGCCTATGAAAAGACCTGCCAGCTCATTCGGGACAATCTGGATACCATGCATCGAATGGCCACCGCCCTCCTTGAAAAGGAGACATTGACGAGCGAGGATGTAGACGCGATCATGGCCGGCCAAAAGGAGCCTGGCCCGAAGAAACGGGTCGCTCGAAGGAGAAAGCCGACGCTGGCAAGGGAGGCAGCGGCCGAACCGCCCGATTCGGAAGCATCCGAGGGGGAGGGACCCGAGGAAGAAAAGGAATAGGATGGACGTCGCTTTGAAGTGGCATGGCCGCGTTCTGCACCTATCCCACCGGACCCACGTCATGGGGGTGCTGAATGTCACCCCCGATTCCTTTTCGGACGGCGGCCGTTACCTGGAGAGCGCAAGGGCCATCGAACACGCGATCGAAATGGAACGGGACGGGGCCGACATCATCGACGTGGGCGGCGAGTCCACTCGGCCTTATTCCAGGCCTGTCACCGCCGCCGAGGAGATGGACCGGGTCCTCCCGGTCATCGAGGCGCTTCGAAAGGAGATCACGGCACCCATCAGCATCGATACGTGCAAGGCCCGGGTGGCCCGCGAGGCCCTCAAGGCCGGGGCGTCCATCATCAACGACATCAGTGCCCTCCGGTTCGATCCGGAGATGGCCGGGACTGTGGGCAGGGCAGGCGTTCCCGTCATCCTCATGCACATGAAGGGGACTCCCGGCGACATGCAGAAAAATCCCGTTTACCAGGATCTCATCGGCGAAATCCTGGACTTTCTAAAAGACGCCGTCCGTCGTGCAGAGGCTGCCGGCATTCCAAGGGACCTGACGGTGGTGGACCCGGGCATCGGGTTTGGAAAGACCTTTGACCACAATCTCCAGATCATCAGGGACCTCTCCCGATTGCAATCCCTGGGGCGGCCTGTATTGCTCGGTCCATCCAACAAGGCCTTCATCGGGCACATCCTGAAGCGGGAACCCGATGAGAGGGATACGGGCACCATGGCCGCCATTGCCGCAGGTGTCCTGAACGGCGCCCACATCGTCCGGGCCCACCATGTCCGAAAGGCCGTGGAAACCGTCCGCATCATCGATGCCATCAAAAGGGGCGCAGTTGAAAATAGATAGGAGCTGACAGCCATGCTGTTTTGTATGGATATCGGAAATACGAACATCGTGCTGGGCGTCACGGAAGGGGACCAGGTGCGCCACCACTGGCGGATTCGAACCGAAAAGGAGACGACCGCTGATGAGCTGGGCATCCTCGTCGGCACCCTGTTTCAGTGGAACGGGATCCGCTTTCAGGACATCCAGGATACCATCGTCTCCTGCGTGGTCCCTCCCCTCCTGAATACGGTGGAGGAGTTCTCCCGTCGCTATTTTCACGCCAAGCCCGTGATTGTAGGTCCGGGCATCAAGACTGGAATGCCCATCAAATACGACAACCCGAAGGAGGTGGGCGCCGACCGGATCGTCAATGCGGTGGCGGCCTACGAACGGTATCACGACTCGCTGATCGTGGTCGATTTTGGGACAGCCACCACATTTGATTATATCTCAAAGGAAGGGGCCTACATGGGCGGGGCCATTGCCCCGGGCGTCATCATATCCTGCGAGGCCCTTTTTCAGGAGGCCTCCAAGCTGCCCCGGGTTGAGATATTTACTCGGCCCAAAACGGTCATCGCCAAAGATACGGTCAGCAGCATGAACGCAGGCATCATCTTTGGATACGCTGGGCTGGTGGACGGCATTGTCAACCGCATTCGAAAGGAGTCAGGGGAGGCATCCATGGTCATTGCCACGGGAGGTCTAGCCCCGCTCGTGGCCGAGGTGTCCAAGACGATTCATCATGTGGAGGAATTCCTGACACTTCAGGGCCTCATTATCCTTTTTGACCGGAACCGTTGAGTTGCCGGTCCACAACGAAAATGTCTCCCGAATGTGACAGAGGCACGAAAATGTTGCTGCGTTTCAAACGGTTTGCAACCCAAAAGCCGCCACAGGCCTGACGCATCCATGCCGGCTACCAGATCCCAAATCCCTCCGATCATCATTCCGCCCCGGCTGAGGCCCGGGGACCAGATCGCCATTATCTCCCCCGCGGGGCCGGTCGATGCCTCGGATCTGAAGCCCGGCCTCGACCTTCTGGTATCGCGGGGCTTCCGGATTCATGAGACTCCCCACCTCTATGACCGGCAGGGTTACCTGGCCGGCGACGACGGGGCCCGGCTTTCCGATCTTCATGCCACGTTCCAGAACGAGGAGATCGCAGCGCTGTTCTGCGCCCGCGGGGGATACGGCAGCCTCAGGCTCCTGGACCGGATTGACTACGACCTGATTCGGGAGCATCCCAAAATCCTGTTGGGACACAGCGACATCACGGCCCTCCTGATGGCCGTCCACCAGAAAACCGGCCTGGTTGTTTTTCACGGGCCGATGGTGCGGGGGCTTTCCACGATCTCCGAAGAGAGCCTGGAGGCCCTGCTGCAAATCCTGTCGGGAGGCGAACCCCTCGCCCTGGGCCCCGAGGGAACCTGCCATATCTCCGGAGAGGTCGAAGGACCGCTGATGGGAGGGAATCTGAGCCTTCTCTGTCACCTGGTGGGGACCCCCTTCCTCCCTTCTCTCGAGGGAGCCATCCTGTTCATCGAGGACATAGGGGAGCCTTTGTATCGCATCGATCGAATGCTGACCCACCTGGCCCTGGCCGGGCATCTGCGGGGCATTGCGGGGCTCATCGGCGGGGAATTCATCAATTGTGGGGAACCGGTCGAGATCGAACGCCTTCTCATGGCAGCGGCGTCAAGCCTGAATATCCCCCTGCTCACCGGATTTCCTGTGGGGCACGGCCGAAACAATCTGACCCTTCCGATGGGGATGCCTGTCCGACTGGACACCCGGCGCAGGACCCTCAAGGCCCTCCACCCGAGCGTTGGCTAACATCGATGGGAGGACCCTTTAAACCGTTTCCGGGGTAGAGCCAACTCAACTTTCTCCACAGGAGGATCGGATCATATCCCGGGCGTTTTTTCCGGCCTTGTCGTAGATGCGGAGGCCCTCGTCCAGGAAGGGGTCGGGCATGTTCCGGTTCAGCTCCACGAATACCGCTTTCAGGATGTTCAATCGCTGATCCAGGGCCGCGAGCTTCCCCTCTTCAGAACCCTCTGCGTCCGCAGGGACCGGCGGAATGCCGACCACAAGATACCAGATCAGATTGTCCAACTCCGGCAGGAATCCGCTTCTGGTAAAATCCACGGAATCCCTGAAATCGTAATAGGCCTGGAGATATTCGGAAACCTGTCCTGTGGGTTTTTTCAAGATACGCCTCAGATAGGATCTAATGCCCGCGCCCAGAATTTGTCACCGAGAGGCACCCCGGTGAAGCAGCGCAATGAAGCCTGTTTCTGTGCCGAGGAAGGATCCTTAACCTCGGGAGCGCCCCGCTGGATGTTTTTCATCATAACGTCTCAGTAGAATTTTTTCAAACCGAATGTGACGTGCGTCCCCGGGCGTCTTCGTTGAACCGGCCGACTCCAGGGCCCGAACTCCGCCTTGACCGGCTCAGGGCGGTGTGATAGATGTTTTGCGAGCAGCGGTGACGCACCGCATACATGAACCGTATCCCCCCTGGACCCATCAGAGACTACGATTTCTGGTACGAGGATCCCAAGGAAGGCATGGCAGTCATGGAGATCTCTCCCGTGTTTCGAAGCAGCGGGTGGTCATAAGGAAAGAGGCCGTGCGGCAAGCCAACTTATTGAACGGGCTGGGCCCAGCCCCCTCCTCACGAATTTTTTACGGATATGTGGTGGTCGCCGTATGTTTCGCGATCCAGGTGATCGGGTGGGGCATTCACAACAGTTATGGCATCTTTTTTACCCCCCTGATCCAAGAGTTCGGCTGGAGTCGGGCCTCGGTGGCCGGTGCGGCATCCATGAGTCTCCTGGTCCACGGAATCGGAAGCGTTTTTCTGGGAGGCATGAATGATCGGGTGGGTCCAAGGCTGATCATGACGGGCTGCGGCCTGTTCATGGGACTGGGATACATGCTCATGTCTGGCCTGGATCATCTCTGGGAGATCTACCTGTTTTACGGCCTCATCATCGGCATCGGGGTGAGCGGAACCGATGTGGTGCTTCTTTCCACGGTCGCCCGCTGGTTTTATGCCATGCGGGGCATCATGAGCGGCATCATCAAGGTGGGGACAGGCCTGGGAATGGTGATCGCCCCCCTATTCATCGCACTGATCATGAAGGCCTTCCTCTGGCGCACCTCCTTCTTTATCCTGGGTGCGATCATCCTTGTCTCTTATGTGCTGCTGGCCCAGTTGCTGGTGCGGGATCCAGCGCTCAAGAGGCAGTATCCGGACAACGCCAGACCTACCGAGCCGATCGGCATCCGCCCGGCCGAACAGGGCCTCTCATTGAAGGAGGCCATTGCCACCCGGCAGTTCTGGTGCATCTGTTTGATCTCCCTCCTGGTGGTGTCATGCACCTACACCATCCTGATGCATATTGTCCCCCACGCCATCGACGTGGGTGTCCCAAGCGCCAAGGCCGCTACCATCCTTGCCACCCTGGGAGGGGTGAGCATCGTCGGCCGTCTGGTCATGGGGGCGACAGCGGACAGAATCGGAACTCGAAAGGCCCTGATGTTCTCCATCTCCTTCATACTGGGGGCCATGTGCTATCTGTACTGGGTCGACGCTCTCTGGATGTTCTTTCTGTTCGCTGTCTTTCAGGGCCTCGGGCACGGCGGGTTTTACGCGCTCATATCACCTACCGTCGCGGAGTACTTCGGGACCAGATCCCACGGCGTGCTGCTGGGAGTGGTCATCTTCAGCACCACGATCGGCGGGGCCTTCGGCCCTTTTCTGGCGGGGTATCTGTTCGATGTGACGCACACCTACCGAGTGGTATTCCTGGGCCTCGCAGGTACCACACTCGCGGCTCTTGTCCTGAGCGCTACGCTCAGGCCCATGGCCGGCCTAAAAGGATAATTCAACCCCGCCCGTGCAGAAGCAGCATTTCTCATGATGGAATGTATGCCCTGTAAGAGCGGCTTCCCAGACGCGAAACGACGCTGCCCGATGCCCTCACCCAGCTCTGTCGCCATGGGCACGCCGCAAGCTGAGAACTGCTGATACAGGTGCACCGCACGTACGGGTCGGTTCGCGTCGCGATATCCGCTTCCGATGCGGTGACGGTCACTGAATGATTCCGTGACGCAGGATCTTCCGCCTGAGCGTATTTTTGTCTACCCCCAGTTCACGGGCCACAGCCATCTTTTTCCAGCGATTCCTCTGAAGGGCCTGTTCAATGGCGCGTTTTTCCATCTCCTGAAGGGTCAAACCGGTAGGGACCACCATGGGGTGGTCCTGAGGGATCAGGTGGTCCGGCAGATGCTGCAGCAGGATCATGTCGCCCTGGGACAGCACAAAGGCATGCTCGATGGCATTTTCCAGCTCCCGAATGTTCCCAGGCCAATCGTAGAGCATCAGGGCGGCCATCGCCTCCTGGCTGATGCCGAGAATCCTCTTGCCATTCAGTTGGTTGAAACGCTCGATGAAATGGTCCACGAGAATCGGAATATCCTCTTTTCTTTCATATAGTTCGGGCAACTGGACCCTGATGACATTGATACGGTAAAAGAGGTCCTCTCGAAACTGACCCTGCCGCGTCAATTCCGCGAGGTTCTTGTGGGTCGCCGCAATCACGCGGGCATTGGTCTTGACCGCTTTGGTGGAGCCCAACGGCTCAATAACCTTTTCCTCCAGGACGCGCAGGAGACGCACTTGAACCGCCGGCGACACGTCCCCAATCTCGTCCAGGAGAATCGTACCGTTCTGCGCCAGGGCAAATCTCCCCGGTTTATCCTTTTTCGCATCCGTAAAGGCACCAGCCATGTATCCGAACAACTCCGATTCGCACAGGGTCTCCGGAAGGGCCCCGCAATTAACAGCAATAAAAGGGCCGTTTTTCTTGGGGCTGTTGTTGTGAATGGCCCGGGCGATCAGCTCCTTGCCCGTGCCGCTGGCACCTTCGATGAGAATGGTGCTGTTGCTGGCGGCGATCTGGGGAAGGATTGAAAAGACCTTCAGCATCTTTCCGTTTTTGCTGACGATATCTTCAAAGGAGTGCTGCTTGAGAAGTTCCCTGCGAAGTCGATGGACCACGGTGAGGTCGCGAAAGGTCTCGACACCCCCGATCACCCGGCCGGAATCGTCCTTCAGGAGATTGGTGCTCACGCTGATCGGGATCACCTTTTGGTCGGCGCGGACGATGTGGACCGGCACATGGCGTACCGGCAACTGCGTCTGTATGGTCTGGCTGAGGGTGCAACCGGTCCTGCACACATCGGCCTTGAGCACCTCAAAACAGGGCCGGTCGATCGCATCTTCCCTCGGGATGCCGGTGATCTTCTCTGCGGCCCGGTTGAACGAGGTGATCCGCCAGTCCAGGTCCACGGTAAAGACGCCGTCGTCAATGCTGTCCAATATAATTCGGTAATGCCTTCTGACCGATTCCAAGGGCCCTCCTTTCCAAACGCCCTTTCACTGTTCGTTGAGACTGGGCATCTATCCGTGCGCCGAAGCCGGAAAACCGAAACATGGCGCCGAGCGCAAGGCCTGCCGTTTTTGGGAAATAATGAGGAGGTTGCATGCCCGACCAAGGCCTTTCCCGAGGCCGCAAACGTATCAAAACGCCCCGATTCCGTCAATGAGAAATATCGTGAAATGGATGCATCTGGTTCCCGTTTTTATCGTCACAAGGAATCATTTGGTTTCCATTCTCAGCGCCCATCGATATCCACACCAATGTGGTAAGACGAGTTTAGCATGAGAAATCAATATGTTGTAAAAAACTTGACTGTCACCAAGAGATTGGTATGGGAATTGCTCACTCTGATGGGGTTGAAGCCTTGATATCACTGTTCGTCAACCCTCAAGACCAGGAGTTGAGCGATGAAATCAGTCAGATCTGCGATCAGTGGGCTGTTGGCAGGCGCGTCTTCCCGCAACCATTCAAAGGACAAAGGGGTGAGGGTGCGACCGCCTCGAATGATTCTCGGGACATTGGCTGTCTTCATTGCCGTTCTTGTAGTGGGGATCTCCTGGGCCCAGGAGATCACGGATTGTTTTTACTTGAAGAGCCTCCATTACACGGCCCGGGGCATGTCCTATTGGTATGAGGCGAAACAGGGCGGGATCGAGACCATAACCGGGGTGCCCTATGACAAGCTCGGATGCAAGGGTTGTCACAGCGGCGGTTGCGATGTCTGCCACAAGGCCGAAAAGGCGGGGAAAGGCTGCAAGATCGCCATGTACACCAAAGAAGCCGCCACCAAGCAGGCCATGTGCCTGAAATGCCATGCCCGCGAGAGTTCCATGATCGCCATCGACCACAAGGCCCAGCAGGAAGATGTGCACGTAGCCAAGGGAATGGTGTGCACTGACTGTCATTCGGCCCGCGAGATGCACGGGGACGGCACGCCTTACGTATCCATGAAACAGCCGGGCGCCATGCAAACCCAGTGCGAAAACTGCCATGACGACGTGAAGCCGACCGAGGCCCACACCGTGCACAAGGATCGACTCGACTGCAAGGCCTGCCACGTGCGCCACGTGGTGTCATGCACCAACTGCCATTTCGACACCATGGTTCAGAAGGGCGAGCGCAAGGCACGTCCCGTCCATGGCTGGGTGTTCCTGATGAATTACGAAGGCAAGGTGTCCTCGGCCAATATGCAGACCTTCGTGGTCGGCAAAGATAAAACTTTCCTCATGTTTGCGCCGCACATGAGCCATTCGGTTATGAAGCAGGGCCGCGACTGCGAGGCCTGTCATGGCACCGAGATCGTGGACCAGGTGGGCAAGGGTGCATTGAAACTCACCTGGCTCAAAGACGGGAATCTGGAGAGTCTAAAGGGCGTCATTCCAGTGGTCGATGGTGTGAACTATCAGTGTGCCTACGATGATCTTGTGGACGGCAAGTGGGTCCCCATCCAAAATCCGCCCAGGCCGCCGGTCCAGTACGTGGGCTACGGGACCCCGTTGAGCAAGGAGCAACTGGCCAATATGGTCAAGAAACACCAACCTCAGCCGGTGATCATTCCACAACCGAAAAAATAATCTCGAATCCGCGTGTCCGTCATGCCCTGTAAGCGGCAGCGATTGAGAAATCGGTCATAACCCCTTTTCGACACCCGCCCAACCAGAGGAAGGCGCGGCCCCAGGCCGCGTCTTTCCCCGCCTCACCGGACCACCCGCTTCAGAACCAGCCGGTCGTATCTCAGCCGCATCTTGAGGCCGCGTAGTTTCTCAACTCAGACATAAACTTGTGGTTGGCCTTCGGGAACGGATACTGGGTCAGCTCATCGGGCATGATCCATCGGTAATCCACCGGCCCGTTCAGCCGCACCCTGCCGGACACGTGCACGCAGCAGAAGACCTCCATCATGATCCTGAAATGGGTGTAGGCGTGCCGAACCGTGCAAAGATGAGACTCAATCCGGATCGTCAGGTTGGTCTCCTCCTTCATCTCCCGGATGCAGGCGGCCTCGGCCGCCTCGCCCCGTTGGATCTTCCCCCCGGGGAATTCCCACAGACCTCCCAGCAATCCTTCGGGTTTTCGACGGGTGATCAGGACCTTTCCCTTCCTGAACACGGCCCCCACCGCCAGCCGGAACAGGGGCGTTGGTTTCCGCGGAATCCGCCTTGGAAACTCTGTGGTGCGTCCACCCTGGGCGGCAAGGCAAAACACGCAGACCGGGCAGACAGCACATAAAGGGTTCCGGGGTCGGCAGATCAGCGCGCCCAGCTCCATCATGGCCTGATTGAAGGTCCCTGGGTTTTGGCGGTCCAGGACCGCTTCCGATGCCTCGCGAAAGTCCTTGTTGAGGGGGACAGACTGATTGACCGGCGTCTCCAGGAGCCGCAGCCGGGACAGGACCCGCTTCACGTTTCCGTCCGCCACCGGGTACGGCGCTCCAAAGGCGATGCTCAGCACAGCCGCTGCGATGTAATCTCCCACACCAGGCAGTCCGCGAAAGGCTTCCCATTCCGCCGGGACCTTGCCGTGATGCTCCTGCATCACCCGTTGAGCGGCCCTGTGCAGGTTGCGGGCGCGGCCGTAGTATCCCAGCCCCTCCCATCGTTTCAGAACCTCCTGCTGGTCAGCCCCGGCCAGTTCCTGGATACCCGGAAACCGCTGTAAGAATGCGTCATAGTAGGGGATGACGGTGGTGACCTGTGTCTGCTGCAGCATGACCTCCGACACCCAGATGGCATAGGGATCCCGGGTGCGGCGCCACGGCAGGTCCCTTCTGTTGGCGGCAAACCATTGGAGAAGAGTGTGTTGAAAGGTGACCGTCTGCTCTTCGGTCATGGCGAGGGATCGGCGGAAAGCTGGGCGATCATGGTTTCCGGATCATCGCTGGAAAGCGTACAGGCCCCGTTGGCGCATATGTGGACAGTGGTTTTGCCTTGCTGTATGGGCAGCCCTTCGGTGTAAGGGGCGAACTGGGCCAGCCTGGCGCTGTTTGCCTTCGACTTGAAGATGGCGACGCGGTTGGGCGCATAGGCGCGGTTCAGAGAGGCCAGGATCTCCTCGGTCTCAGGGGCCCCCCGCTCACCCGTGATGATGACTTCCTGGCCGGGAGATAGGGCAAAATCAAGGGCACAGAGAAAATAGGCGTAGGCCTCCGGCTGCCCGGCAACCGTGCCCGAAAAGGCCTGAATCAGCCGCTGGGCCCGTTCCTCCCAGGCGGGATCGCCCGTCAGTCGAAAGAGCGTGGTCAGGTTGAAGAGGGCTACAGAGTTGGCCGACGGGACGGCCCCGTCATACAATTCTTTAGGCCTGACCGGCAAATCATCGCTTCCCTCCGCGGTCGAGAAAAACCCCCCGCCTGAAACGTCCCAGAAATCCTCGATCATCCGTTGCTGAAGCACCACGGCCTCCTCAGCGAACGACAGATCGAAGGTCGTCCGGTACAGACTCAGCAGACCCATGATCAGAAATGCGTAGTCGGACGATTGGGGGTCCACCGCCACCTCGCCCTCTCTGAACCGGTGATACAGCCGACCTCCTGCATCCCGCATCCGGTCCAGGATGAATCGGGCCGCCCGGCGGGCAGCCGTCTCGTAGTCGGGTCGGTTCAAGATTCGTGCGCCCATGGCCAAAGCAGCGATCATGAGCCCATTCCAGTCGGCAAGGATCTTGTCGTCCTTCAGCGGATGAACCCTTTTTTTTCGAATATCAAACAGGGCCTGCCGAAGACTGGGCCATTCTTCCGGCAATTGATTCAAAGGGATCCCCAGTTTTTCAGACCAGTTGACAAGTGGGGCCGTCAAATGAGGAATATTGGCCCCGGTCTGTCGACCCGTGGCCTCCTCTTTGAAATTCCCCTCCGGGTCGAAGCGGAAGATGGCGCTCCACCTGGGGCCCGTTTCAGGTCCGGCGACTTGCATGAACTCCTTCTCGGTCCACACATAAAAACTCCCCTCTTCGCCCTCGCTGTCCGCGTCCTCAGCGGAGTAGAACCCTCCCGCGGCAGATGTCATGTCTCGAAGCACATAAGTGAAAATTTCCTCTGCCGTATTGGCAAACAGGGGGTCCCCTTCAATCTGGTAGGCCTCGAGGTAGGCGATGGCCAGCAGGGCCTGATCATACAGCATTTTCTCAAAGTGTGGTAAAAGCCACCGTTCGTCCGTGGCGTAACGGTGAAACCCATACCCCACATGATCCCAGATGCCCCCCATCCGCATTCGCGTCAGAGTCTGGGCCGTCATGTCCCGTGCCAAGCTCTCCCCGGTCCGATGGTACTGCCGCAGCAGAAAAAGGAGGCGATGGGGCGTCGGGAACTTGGGGGCCGGTCCGAAGCCGCCGTATTGGGCGTCAAAACGGCCCGCCATCTGTCGGTACGTCTTTTCAAACCAAGAGGCCTCGGGCGGAGCCCCTGAGGTGAATGCAAAGGCCGTGCTTAGGGCCGCATGGATACGATCTGCCGAATTCGTGATCTCGGTCCGCTGATCGGCCCAGATCTGCTTCACCTGCCGACAGATCTCGATGAGGCCCACCCGGCCGTGCCGGCTCCGTTTGGGAAGATAGGTGGCCGCGAAAAAAGGCTTTTTGTCCGGGGTCAGGAAGATGCTCAAGGGCCAGCCGCCGCTTCCGGTCAGCATCTGACAGGCGGCCATGTAGACAGCATCAATATCGGGCCGTTCTTCCCGGTCCACCTTGATGCAGATAAAGGTCTCGTTGAGATGCCTGGCAGCCTCCTCATCCTCGAAGGATTCCCTCTCCATGACATGGCACCAGTGGCAGGTGGCATAGCCGATGGACAGGAAGACCGGCTTGTCTTCGGCCTTGGCCCGGGCAAACGCATCCTCGGACCAGGGATGCCAGTCCACGGGATTGTGGGCGTGCTGGATCAGATAAGGGCTTTTTTCATGGATGAGGTGGTTAGGCATGGCATACTCGCGTCTGAGCCCGGTAAGGTTTTAAATGAAATGCTGCCCTTCACGTGAGAGGAAAAACCGGACAAAATGGTGTGAAGGGGTTAGCGATGTCGGATAAACGCCTCGATTCGGTTCAGACCTTCCTTGATGTTGTCAAGGGAATTGGCATAGGAAAATCGGAGATAGCCTTCGGCATTTTTCCCAAATTCGATGCCTGGAGACACGCCGACACCGGCCTTTTCAAGGATCTCGAAGGCCAGGTCGTAGGAATTTCCTGAAAGGTGCCTGGCGTTGGCCAGTATGTAGAAGGCGCCCGCCGGTTCGACAGCCAGCCCGAAACCCAATTCCCTGATCCGTTGAATCATGTATTTCCGGCGTTCGTCATACACGGCCTTCATCCGCTCCACATCCGGTCCCGCTTTGGTGAGGGCAGCCACGCCGGCCCACTGGGAGACACTCCCGGCCGAGATATAGAAATTCTGCTGCATCTTCTGCAACGGGCGGGCAAATACCTTGGGGGCGATGAGATAGCCCAGTCGCCACCCGGTCATGGCGTAGGCCTTGGAAAACCCGTTCAACACAAATGCATTGTCCGTAAACTCCAGGATGGAGTGCTCCTTTTCGCCGTAAACCAGTCCATGGTAGATCTCGTCCGATATGATCGGTGGCCCCAATTCTGCAATCTCCTTCATCCGTTCGGGTGACAGGAGATTGCCTGTGGGGTTGGATGGCGAGTTGATCAAAATGGCTTTTGTCTTTGGCCCGATCTGTTTTCGGATTTCTTCCGCATGCAGTTGGAACCCGTCTGTCTCCTCTGTCCGGATCGGGACGGCCCTGCCCCCCAGAAAGGTGGCAAAGTTGGGATAGCAGGGGTAATGAGGGTCGGACATAACGACCTCGTCCCCTGCCTCCAGGAGGGCAGCGAATGTGAGAAAAAGTGCAGGCGACGTGCCTGAGGCGACGAGGATGCGGTCGGGTCCGATGGTGACCCTGTATTTCTCAAAGTAATGGGCACAGATGGCCTCTCTCAGCTCGATGAGCCCGAGGCTGTGGGTATAATGGGTCTCCCCACCGCGGATGGCCTCGCAGGCCGCGTCGCAGATGCACGCTGGCGTGGGGAAATCGGGCTCGCCGATCTGCAGGTGGATGATGTGCCTTCCCTCCCGTTCCAGTTCATGGGCCCGTTCCAGGACGTCCATCACGATAAACGGGGGAATCTCATTGGCCTTTTGGGTTATGCGATGCATCAGATCACCTTGTTGAGCGAATATTCGATAATTCCCTGGGCCCCGGCATCCATGAGCCGCGGGACCAGGTCCCGGACCAATCTGGAATCCACCACGGTTTCCACCGACACCCAGTCTGAATTGTACAGGTGGGCCACGGTGGGTGCGTTCAGGCTCGGCAGGATGGCGATGACGTCCTCCACGCGGGACTGGGGGAGGTTCATTTTGAGAGCCACCATGTTTTCGGCGCGAAGGGCTCCCTTGAGGAGGAGGATGATCTGTCCGATCTTGGCCTTTTTCCAAGGGTCCTGGTAGGCGTCTCTATTGGCGATCAACTGGGTATTGGTCTCCATCAGGTCGTAAATGATCTTAAGACCATGGGCCTTGATGGTGCTCCCGGTTTCGGTCACCTCCACGATGGCGTCCGCAAGACCTGAGACCACCTTTGCCTCGGTGGCCCCCCATGAAAACTCCACACTCACATCGATATGCCTCTCCGCAAAAAAGCGCTTGGTGAAGTTGACCAATTCAGTGGCGATCTTTTTTCCCTGAAGGTCTTCCGGCCGTTCAATGTGGGAATCGGCAGGCACGGCCAGGACCCACCGCGCAGGCTTTTGGCTGACCTTGGAATAGATGAGGTCGTCCACCAGCACCACATCGGATTCGTTTTCCTCGATCCAGTCCTTTCCCGTGAGGCCCGCGTCCAGGGTGCCGTTTTCCACATACCGTGACATCTCTTGGGCGCGGCAGATGGCGCACTCGATCTCGTCGTCGTTGATGTCCGGAAAATAGCTCCGGCCGTTGACGTTGATCCGCCACCCTGATTTTTCAAAGAGATGGATCGTCGCATCCTGAAGGCTCCCCTTGGGGATGCCGAATTTTAATCTGTTCATTTTCCGTACACCTTTTTTGGATCGAATATGGGTTCGCCGATCACCGTGACGCTCCCCTCGCGGTCGACCCGTTGATGGAAGCACGTCTCATGGCCCGTGTGGCAGGCGGCACCGCCTACCTGGTCCACCCGAAAGAGGACCGTGTCGTTGTCGCAGTCCGCGTAGATTTCTCTGATCTTCTGTACATTCCCGGATGTACCGCCCTTGTGCCATATCTCCTGTCTCGTGCGGCTCCAGTAGTGGGCCTCCCCGGTCTCCAGTGTCTTTTTCCACGCGGCCTCGTTGATATACGCCAGCATCAGCACCTTGCCGGATGCATGATCCTGTGCAATGGCCGGCAACAGCCCCCCCCCTTTGACAAAATCGAGCGTTATGGTGTTTGGCTCTCTTCCGGACATGACGTGACCTTCCCTGTCGTATTTTTTAAGCCCATAAACTAACACCGCCCCGAAAAATATCAAGGTACATCCGGAGAGTTCCTCGTACCGCCCGGACCACGGCCCGCTTCTGTCTCCTTGACACTCTCGGAAGCGATGCCGCTCGCCACAGCAACGACCATCACTCACCCCGCCAAGGTCTAAAGATTCAGCAGAGACGAAAGAATTATGCCCAAACCGGGGATTGGAAGTATAAACATGGTTAGTCGGACACCTTCTGGGCATTTTTCCTACGATGAAATGGTTGATCTGTCTCGGATGCCCCCTGTCTGTGCTCTCGCAAACGTCGGAGACAGAGAAGCCGGCTTCTATTCCCTGGGCGATTCGGAAACCATAGCGGCCCGAACAGGCCCCAGGTTTGAGTTGGGATGAGATTCCGGAAGGCCGGAAATGAGGTTGCCGCGCGGCGTTATGCGGCCTCCTCCAAACGCTTCACCCGCGCATCCATCTGGCCGCAGATGTTTTTGGCTGGCCGGGACATGCAGTGTTCCAGCACATAAGCGACCAGCAGGGGAAAGATGATGCTGTATTCGCCCCATACCTGGACCAGGTTGGCCTCGTCGGCGTGCTGGTATTTGCCCCAGGTGACCGCCTCTCCGAAGGTGCAACTGGAGAGGCTCCCCTCCCGCTCCACCGCCGTGCCGATCTGGATGCCGCGGTCGGCTCCGGCAAAATCCACGCCCAAGATCTGGCTGATGGTGGGCCCTGTCTGCTGGATGAAATTCTTGGGCCCACCGCCTCCCAGTTCCACGAAGCCGGTCTGGTCGGAGGTGTAAGCAATGGCCGATGAATGTAGGATATCCTTCTGAGCCGAAAGCCGCAGGGGAAATCCCATCTGGTCGGTCTTCACCAGGTTCATGGCTATCGAGTGGTTAGACAACGAGTCCCAGAACAGGGGCACACCCAGGCGGGCCGCGGCAATCATGAAGCTCCGTTCCGGATGGGGCGCGTTTTGAGCTGCCCAGAGACCCAGTTGACGGTTGAACTCCCAACTGGCCATTTCCTGCCTACCCAGGTCGTTGTGCCGTTCCTGTACAAAGCGCCGGATCAGGGCATCCTGGGCCTCCAAGGTTTCAGCCTCCCGAATGCCGATATCGTAGATGCGAGTATCGCCATGTCGGCGAAGCTCTTCATCATCGTGGCGGGGGTGAATCGCCTTGACCGGCAAGCCGAAGGCGAAGTGCAGATCGTGATACACCTGTGCCCCGGTGGAGCAGATAACATCCACCATGCCCGCCTCCAGGAGCGAGATGACCATTCCCCCCATTCCGCCGGCAATCCCCGCCCCGGCAATGCCCAGCCAGATGGTGTCTCCCTCAGCGACCATGCGGGCGAAGAGCCGGGCCGCGCGATGCACATTGCGCGCCTCAAAGCAGGTCCGGCCCATCAAATCCACCAGTTCAGCCGCACTGATCCCCTTGCGGAGTCTCTGTGGAACGATGTCAGGGGCCTTGTTGAACATGGATTCCATCGTAACACCTCAACTGTCTCTCTTGAAATAGGGACTGGTCCTTGTCGAGCCTTTTCCGTACGAAATGCCACAGCCATATTAATCAACAACAACGATTCCGTCAAACAGCGACTTTCGGTCAGCCAATGCCATGGGCCTGGGAGATAATCGAAAGGTTCTTTCATCTTCGAGCGTCGAGTTTACAATAGAGGAACCCACCATGAAACCATCCTGACCGTCCTCACTGCCGCTTTCTTTCCCCTCCTCGCTGTCGCCGGTTTTACCGCCCGCGTCACCCACCTTCAAGGGCAGACCCTTCCGTAGCATCATCACATGCCAAAAAATACGTAATTTTAGTGAGTTGACTTTTACAGCGACAAGGGGTGGAGCGACAAGGCCCAGAAAACGTGGCCTGGCTCCGCTTTGCAGCGATGTCAACAGCCTTCCCATCGTTCAGGCTCGGTACTCAACCGAATAACTGAAGAACGTCCCGGTCTTCCCCAGGGCTATGTAAACAGGATGCGTGAGGACCTTTTTTGATGGGCCTGGTTCACTATCTGAAATAGCTCTTTGTGCCTTCGTGGCCTTGTGTGAGTCCCGCCGTGATGGGATTGGTTATGGTTAGCCGCATTAGGCACGACTCAACCGGCACATGAAACTCCTGCTGGTGGATGTCCCCGTCACACGGCTGCGCCGGTCGTCTTCTGTGAGCCTGTTGAGGTTGGTGGCCGGATCGTAATTGCCCCACCCCCAGGCAAGGCGGACCATACCCGGGCGCACCTTGGACGAGATTCTCGCCGTCATTTCGACGGCCCCTTTCGGCGACTCGATCCTCACCCGATCACCCTCAGCCAAATGATGACGCTGTGCATCCTCCGGGTGGATATCGACCACGCAGCCCGCACCGCCTTTGCGCAGAGAGTCGATGTGGTGAAACTGCGAGTTGGTGAAGCGGATGTCACGGCTGCCGCTGATCCCCAGCATGGGATACTCCCTTGCCTGATCGGCAAAGCTGATCGGATTGTCGCCCATACCCTGCTGAAAGGGCACGCCTGGCAACCCGGCGTCAGCCAGCCGCCTGGAGAAGAATTCGACTTTACCTGTGGGGGTATTAAAAGGCTTTTCCCGGTATTTTTCGTAGCGCAGGTCTTCAATTCGCAGGCCGTTACCGTTCTGCCTGAGCCTCTCCACAGTGACGCCGCTGGACCCCAACTGGTAATCGATGGCCTCCTCCGCGCTTTGCCAGGGGAATTCCGCCACAAAACCGAGCCTTCGACCCAGCTCAAAGACAATTCGCCAGTTGGGCCAGGATTCGCCCACCGGCGGGATGACCGCATTTTGCAGAAACATCGGATTGTTGCGGATAGAAGAGCGGTTGAGCTGGGTTGTTTCAAAGCAACTGGCAGCCGGTAAAATGACGTGGGCCAGCTTGGCTGTCTCGGTCATAAACATATCGATCACCACAAGGGTCTCCACCTTGGTGAAGGCCTCCCGAGTCCGGGTCGAATCGGCCATGGTCACCAGGGGATTTCCGGTCTGAACCACCACCATCTTTAAGGGATAGGGAGACCCATCGAGAATGGTATCGATGAGGCAGCCTTGAACCTGATTGCCCCACGTTTCGCTGAAGGTGTTGAACAGGGTATAGTCATGGCAGACGGGGACGACCCCGTCCGGGAGCCGATCCTTGAGCTGGATGTTGCGCATCGGAATCGGCTGGGGCAGCACATCGCCTCCCGGTTTGTCCAGGTTGCCGCTCAAGGCCCGGAGCATGGCGACAGCCCGGGTGGTGTCGAAGACCTCCCGGTGCATATCCAGCCCGTTGCCGTCGATGATGGACGCGGGTTTCGTGGTGGCATAGAGACGGGCCACATGCCTGATCTGTTCAAGCGTCAGCCAGATATTCTCGGCGACCGCCTCCGCGGGATACCTTGCCGCGACCTCCTTGAGCTGCTCAAAGCCGGTGGTGTGCTGTTCTACAAACTCGGCGTCAAAGAAGTTATTCCTGATGATTTCGTTGATCATGGCCATGGCGAGCAGGCCGTCGTGGCCCGGCTTGATCTGCAGCCAGATGTCCGCCTTGCGGGCAAGCGCCGTTTGTACGGGGTCGATGACAATCAGCGTTGCCCCGTGCTCTCTGGCGTAATGGATGGACTCTGCCGCGCCCAACGCAGTGTTCCCGTCATTTTTGCCCCACACAATAATGCATCGGGAGTTTTTTGCCTCTGGGAAGGCCATGGCCCCGTAGGTGTAGGAATGCGCGAACTCGCGGCCCACAAAACAGATGGAACCGTTGCCGATGGTGTTGGGGGAGCCGAAGACGTTCATCAGCCGGTTGGGGTAATCCCACGGTGCGCCCCAGTCGCCAGCCATGCCCCGCAGCCAGGCCACCGATGCCGCCCCGGATTCCTCCCGGTGGCGGATAAATTCCGATGTCACCAAATCAAGGGCCTCATCCCACCCGGCCTCGCGAAAACCCAAGCCGTGGTCTTTCTTGATCAGCGGAGTGATCAATCGCTCTGGAGAGTAAACGATGTTCGGGGCAGCGGCCAGTTTGGGACAGGGCAGCCGCTTTTCGGGGGTAAGAAAGGATTTGCGATGGCCGGCGATCAGACGGTTGTCAACGACCTCAGCTTCAATGGGGCAGCAGGAAGAACAGAGACGACAAACGGAATCAAGGATCATGGGCTTCTCCTGTGGACTGGTATGGTTAAAAACAGCTCCAAATGAACGCAACATGGTTGCTGATTGTGCGCATTCTCGACCACCCGTGCCCGGGTTGGTCCACCCCTAACTCCCCAGGCAGGCGAATGGCCGCCTCCTGGCGCAGCGAGCCTTCATCCTTCAGGGACGCGAGCGGTTTCGGTTCCCGGAAATGGGGGAGTGGGCCTTGGGAAACAAGTGAGATGTGAGGAGCGAGGGGCCGCTTCCATCTGTCAAGCTGAACAGCGGGTCCACCGCTCCGAGGTTCTCCGTCGATCCTGAACGTCAAATCGGGTTCAATTTAACCAAACAAGAGACCGATTTCAAGAGGGAAGCACGCGCGGAGAAGTATTAAAGAAAGATGCACAGCGATTCCGCCGAGGGAAACGAGGGGTGTCAACGATCGGTAGGGACCGATCACGCGAGTGTAACCGTTTTTTACAGCTACCGGTTCACCACCCGGTCCCGCAGGCCTTACAGGGCGGGGGAAACGGCTGCCCTCACCCGGAGGATGTCGCGGATCGGCTCCATCTGGTCTATTTTGAACTTGCCGACCTGGATTTGGCTTACGGTTTTTCTGAGTTCGTCACTCGAAATGCCCCACCGTTTCATGATCGTCTTGAGGGAAAAGCTCAGACCGCCGAACCGAATCCTTCCGTCTTCGTCCAGTTGGAGACGGCCATCCTTCATTTCCATGACGCCTGTAAAACCCAGGGAAACCTCCCGACTCTTCAGCAGGCCTGATAGAAGGTCTACCGCCACGATCCGAACGGAGGCGTCTTTGAGGATTTCAGATGTGTCCATCACCACATCGAGATCAATTTTTCCGTCCCGAATGCGGACAGTTGAGGCCTTGACGGCCTTCAGAAAAAGGTATTTCTTGGCATTTTCCGAGAGGATTATGGCGAATAACCTGTTGGCCTCGTCTTCGGTCAGGGTGAGCTCCTGGCCTGCGGCCCCAACAGGGGCTCTCGGCACCCGAGCTTCAAGTGCCTGCTCCAAAGATCGCCGGATGTCCGGGGTCCCTTTCCCATAGACGATCACGGTCCCGCCCCTGTCCTTTTCTGACTCCGTGTACCAGCCAGGAAGCCGGATCGCCTGGAACCAGAGCCAGCAGGCCGCCCCCGCCAGGAGGACCAGGATCGTCAATACCACGGCCGCCGTCTTTTTCATTTCTCACCGCCTCCTTCTTTCATCCCTTTCGTTACATCCAGGTCCTGCTCCAGCGCGGCGATCAAGGCGTTCATCTCCTTCTGTTTGGCCTCCAATTGACCTTCCAAGACCTTCTCCCTTCCACGCTCTTTTTCCAGGTAGGTCTCCTGCTCATTGAGCTGCTGGATGTACCTGCTGCGAAGCTCCTTTTCTTCGGTGGTCTGGCCCAGTCCCTGAAGATTGTCCCGCAGCCTTTTCTGGTCTATGAAGATCTGTTCGCGATTTTTTTCAATGGCTTTGAGATCGCGGTCAACGGCGTTGATATCGGACTTGAGGCTCACAATTTTTTCCAACTGCTTGTGGATCTTTGGGTCCAGATACTTTCGGCCGGCGAAAAGGACGATCTGGTCAGAGGTCAGGTTGCTGACCGAGATGCTTTCCCAACTGTCCCGCATCTCCCGAACACTGAAGGCGGTCGCCTTGAGAGCGGGCGCGTTGACCTCAAAGCGGAGATAATTATCGGTGGTCTCGATCGGTTTCTCCGTGTTGAGAAGCTTCCAATCCGGATGATAGGGATGGTCGATGACGACGGTCTTCACGCGGGGGCCTTTGTTGTCGAGGGTATAGGTCTTGGTCTCGATGACGGCATGGTGCATGCGCAGCACCCCGCGGTTGATAACGACGCGGTCCACTTCCTCGGTCTTGGTTCCAGCCCGGGTGTGGACATGAAGGCCCAGGTCCACGGCATAGGCGATGTATCGCTGTTCATTTGGCTTGAGCGTGGGAGTGAGGGCTTCTCCGGCGTAACTGCCCCCCTGAAAAACGGTCACGGTCCCTCCTTCCAGGGTCAGACCGGTGGTATTTTTCAGACGAACCGCGGCCAGGGGATTGCCGGGCCGCGCAGCCTCGTTGTAGAGATCCACGGACTCGGCATCCATCTCTTTAGCCACAATGGGGACCAGAGCCGATTGGTTGCGTTGGATGCTCACCGGATGATCGATTCGATATTCAAACATCTCCCCCACCTCACGGGTCGCCACATCCGCCTTCAGTTCCCTCATTCGCTCAGGGATAGGGATCGCTTCGCGGGGGGCCGTCTCCGTCTCTCGACCCGCAGCAACGGCCTTCGCACGCTTCATTTCGGCCTTGGGCATGGGCGCGGGCGCCATCAGCATCCGGTCTGCCTGCATGCCGGCCTCCACCATGGCCGGGGCCGCAGGCGCCTCGGTTTCGGTCCGGACCACCGGTCGGTGGATATATTGGGGATCGTAAAGATTCTGAACAAACGATACAGGGAGTCCGCTGACCAGACGAAGGTCCACGTCTTTCCAGTCTGTGCCGCTGACATTGTCGACAATGGCCCATCCCTGTAAAAACGGCTTTTTCCCTTGATTCATCTCGGGAAGGACGATGCGGTAGGTGGCCTTCCACACCGGCGCCTCCACCACATAACTGACGAAAATCTCCTGCATCCCTTTTCCGGTCGGGGTGAAGACCACGGTTTTCTCATCTTTCCGGAGGTTGCGAAAAAGGATCTCCAGATACCTTTCCATCTCCTGATTCAGCTTCCTGTCCAGAAAGCGAATCCCGACGATCTCGTCGGTTTGGAAGCTTCGAAACTGACCGCTGGTATCGAGGATGCTCAAATAAAACAAGGGGATCTGCACCTCGCCATCCAGGGTCATTCGCCTTTCTACTCCCACCACCGTCCCTTTGAAGACCGAGTTTCCGGTGGTGAGTTCAACAGGGCTCCCCTGGAGTTGTTCAAGGACCTGGGGAAGGCCGTCCCCCTTTTTCAATTCAAAGGTATAATCGCTCAGTTCCTGGGCCGCTGTCTTTTGACTATCGTACACCACGTTGCCGATCCCGCCCCCGGTGAGGTTGAGCACGGTGAGGCTCTTGAGCAGATCGTTCATCTGGTCTCGTTTGAATGCCAGCGGAACTCCTTCACCTGCCTGGACCCGCCCCCGCAGCTCAAAGTAGCCCACGCCGCTCTTGAAAAGGACCACCTTGTTCAGGGCCAACCGATCTCCAGCTCCCGCCCCGCTCTCGGCGCCGGTGCCTGACATCGTCATCCCATGCAACAGGACCCCTGCCACCACCAGCCCAAACACAATGTGAAGACGTCTCATGGTGATCCTCCTTTTCCTTTTTGCAGCCAGCCCAACGACATCGCCCGGCAAGGACCACGAGTCGAGAGAATCCTCGGTCGTGTCATCTTACGATTGGATAGCAAATACCGGCAGGTTGCGCAACACAATTCCCCCGTGCATTCCCGGATGGCTCACGGTCAGGATAATCCTTGTCTATGCCATGGATTTGTTGTAAAGATGGAAATTGTTCAACCCCAACCAAGAGGGAGGATTTCCATGTTCCAGACCCAGATGACAGAGATGTTAGGCGTAAAATACCCGATCGTGGGGGGCACCATGATGCACATCTCCACGGCCGAATTCGTGGCTGCCATCTCCAATGCCGGGGGTTTAGGCATTCTCGCCTCGGCCATTTATCCGACCCGGGAGGCCTTTGGTGAGGCATTGGATCAGTTACTCGAACTGACGGACCGGCCTTTTGCCGTGAATCTCAATCTCTTTCCCATGATGCGTCCCATCGACAACAACGATTACCTGGATGTCCTCCTGCAAAAAGGGGTCCGTATCGTGGAGACGTCGGGGCATTCCGCACCGGAGGCCCTCTGCGCCCGCTTCAAGGAGGCGGGTCTGACCTGGATCCACAAATGCGTGGGGGTCCGATACGCACTCAAGGTGCAGGATATGGGCGTGGACATGGTTACGGTGGTGGGTTACGAGAACGGGGGCGCCACCGGAAAGCTGGACATCGGCACGCTCGTCCTGGTTCCAACCGTCGTGGAAAACCTTCGTGTGCCCGTCATCGGCGGCGGGGGCGTGTCCGACGGAAGGGGACTGGTGGCGCTTCTGGCCCTGGGCGCCCAGGGCGTTATCATGGGGACCCGCCTCCTGGCCACTCGAGAGGCGCCTCTACATGACGCCCTCAAACAGGCCCTTGTGCAGGCGAGTGAGCTGGACACCATGCTGGTCATGCGATCCATCGGCGCCACCCACCGGGTCTGGACCAATGCAGCGGCCGAAAGGATCGCCGAGCTGGAGACCAACCAGGCCGGGCTCCCCGAAATCCTCAATATCGCCACCGGAGAAAAGGCGAAGAAGATGTATCGAGAGGGGGATCTGAATGTCGGGATCATCTCGTGCGGCCAGGGAATCGGCATGGCCCACGACATCCCTACCGTCCAGGAACTGTTTGACCGGATCATGTCCGAGGCCGCAGATGTGGCCAAACGACTGGCAGCGACGTGATGCCCCGACCGTCTTGAAGCTGTCCGGTTATTCGCCAAACACCTGCCGAAAAATCCTCTGGTAGGTCGTCAATGCCTCGTTTCCGAAGCAGATAAAGACGACCTCTTTGAGGGTGTCATCCTCTTCGAGAAACCGCTTGGTCTCCTGCATGGCAATTTCGGTGGCCCTTTCCAATGGAAACCGGTAGGCGCCGGTACTGATGGAGGGAAAGGCGACGCTCCTGGCACCCACGTCCACGGCAGCTCGAAGACTGTTTCGGTAGCAGTTGGCCAGGAGGCCCTCCTCGTTTTTGTGCCCACCGGACCAGACAGGGCCCACGGTATGAATGACCCATTTGGCCGGGAGGCGATACCCCCTGCTGACACGGGCCTCACCGGTCGGGCACCCCCCGATCTGCCGGGTCTCCTCCAACAGCTCAGGCCCGGCCGCCCGATGAATGGCCCCGTCAACCCCGCCGCCTCCCAGAAGGGACGTATTGGCCGCATTCACGATGGCATCCACCGGCTGCCGCGTGATGTCTCCCTCGATAACTCGAATCCTTCCTTTCATCTTACCCCCCCCTGCTGGTCCCTGGTTTTGCCACGTCTGAAGTCACGGCATCGAGGCGTTGACCCAGTGTAGCGCGATGGACGGATGGCGTCAAGACGGGGGCTCTCCGAGGGATGGACATCTCTTTTGAAACCGCTAACGGATACCCTGTGAGAAAGCGTCGTTCAAGCAGGTTCGTCGGATGACAAAGCGCACGAGTGGAGGCTCCGCGCTTTTTCGTTAGAAACCTCGGCAGGAGTCGTATACTTGATCCACATATAGTGGTCCGATTTCTGAAAACCACATCATATGGAATCCATTCTTTGGCGACGTTTGGAACCCGCAAAAAAGATATCCAACTATCTTTTTTTCTTATTTTTTTCTTGACAACGCCCAATTTTTCAATGATAGTGTCACAAAGTGCAACAAACTGCCATAGAGTGGCACAAAAATCATGTTCAGAGGCCGTTCAAACCATATCCTCGATGACAAGGGCCGGCTGGCCATTCCGACGCGGTTCCGGGAGGTACTGGACCGGAAAGGGGATGACTGCCTGGTGGTCACCAGCATGGATCGGTGCCTTTGGGCCTTTGCCAAAGACGACTGGCAGTCCCTTGAGGACAAGGTGGCGAATATACCCATATTTGATAAGGCAGGGATTGCCTTTATGAGGGGCTTTATATCATCGGCAGTGGAATGCCGCATCAAGAACGGCAGAATCACACTCCCGCCCAGTCTTAAAGAAGATGCGGGTCTGCAAAAAGAGGTGGTACTGGCGGGTCAATTGAAAAAATTTGAGATCTGGGACAAGGGACGATGGGACGAGGAGTTTAGCAGGGTCAAAAACGCCTTCCCCGAGGCAAGTCCATCCCTGATGGAATTACGGATTTAGCACGGTGAATCTTGGAGCACCCTCATATACCGGTCCTTGCCGAGGAAGCTGTCAGGCATCTGGTCCACATGCCGGAAGGGACGTATGTGGACGGGACCGCAGGTGCCGGCGGACACAGCGAGGCGATTCTCGAACGGTTGGCAGGGAGGGGGCACCTTATTTGCCTGGACAGAGATCCAGACGCTGTCCGGTTGTGCAGGCGTCGGCTGGTCGGCTTTCAGAACCTACGCGTTATTCAAGCGAATTTTGTCGAACTGGATGAGGTGTTGAAGGGCCTCGGTCTCGAGATGGTCGATGGCGTCTTGTTGGACCTGGGGATGTCCTCTTACCAGCTCGATCAATCCGGCAGGGGATTTAGCTTCAGCAGGGGGGAACCTCTTGACATGAGAATGAATCCCGACAACGAGCTGACCGCAGCCGATCTGGTCAACACCCTTTCTTCAAGGGATCTGGAAGCCATCCTGAAAACGTATGGCGAAGAAAGACGGGCTCGAACAATTGCAAAGGCCATTGTTCAGGCGCGCAACCAGCAGCCGATTGAGACCGCCTCCCGCCTGGCTGAGGTGATCGAAGCAGCCTGCCCCAGATCTCGCCAAAACAGGTCCAAGCATCCTGCAACACAAACATTTCAGGCGCTTAGAATAGCCGTTAATCGAGAACTCCAGAATCTGGACACATTCCTCGACAAGATTCCGTCCCTGTTGACTCGAGGCGGCAGGCTGGTGGTGCTTTCTTACCATTCACTCGAAGATCGACGGGTTAAGCGGGCCATGGCGGGCTGGGAGCAGGCATGTTCCTGCCCTCCTGATTTTCCCAGGTGCGTGTGTGGGCGGGTTACCCTCTTCAGAAGACTGTTCAAGAAGGGATTGAGACCTGACCCAAGGGAGGTTGAAAAAAACCCAAGGGCGCGCAGCGCTGTGATGCGGGCTGCAGAAAGGGTTGCGGCATGACCAGACCGGAAAAGCTATCCAGTATGATGACCTCTCGAAATGCCAGGACAGGTGTCAGGCTTAAAAACTGCCGGCTCAAAGAGCCCCGATTCAACGTCACCCGAAGACAGGTGGTTTTGATCGTCCTGATGCTGTTTTGTTTCATGGGAACGGGAATCGGCTATGTATGGTCCAATTTTGAGAGGACCCAGATCGGATACGACATCAGTCAGCTCAAAAAAGAGGAGATGCGGCTCAAAGAGATCAACCGAAAGCTTCGGCTGGAACTGGCCCTGCTGCGATCTCCTCAACGCCTGGAAACCAAGGCGGTCAATGAATTGGGACTCAGACAACCCACGCCGGAACAGATTGTCACGATGCCATGAAGGTCCAGGAAAAGAAATGGATTCGATTTCGCATCTATGTGATCGCTGTGTTTTTCCTTCTGGGTTTCGGCACGATATTCGCCAGAGCCTACCAACTGCAGGTCATTGAAAAGGACTATCTGCGAGGCACTGCAGAAAACGGCATTGTCGGCACGGCCCAACTCCCCCCCGACCGCGGAATCATCTACGATAGAGAGGGCAACGAACTGGCCCTCAGCGTTCAGGTAGGATCGATTTTTGCCCATCCCAGGCAGATCAAGGACAAAAAGGCGGCGGCCAGACACCTGTCCCGAATCCTGAACGAAAAAGAGGCCGTCATGCTCAAACTCCTTTCAAGCGATCGGCCATTTGAATGGGTGAAACGTAAGGTACCGCCTGAACTGAGCCGGGAGGTAAGCGATCTGAAGATCGAGGGGCTCGGCACGACGACGGAGTCCAGGCGCTACTATCCGGGCCGCGAAACGGGGGCCCATCTCGTCGGTTTTGCCGGGACGGACAACCAAGGGCTGGAAGGCATCGAAAAGCAGTATGATGAGCCGTTGAAGGGCCCTCCGAGGCGTCTGGTCTGGATGCGGGATGCTTTAGGCAGACCCTTTGCCATCAACAAGCCGGACACCTCCGGTCGAGGGATGCACCACCTGATCCTGACCATCGACAAGGACATCCAGTACAAGGCCCAGGAAGCCCTGGCGGCGGCGGTGACCAAAAGCAATGCGGCGGGGGGCCACTGTCTCATCATTGATCCTGAAACGGGAGAAATCCTGGCCATGGCCGTGGTGCCGGAATTCAACCCGAATTTTTTTTCCAGATACCGACCGGAGCACTGGAGGAATCGGGTGCTTACCGACTGCTTCGAGCCGGGATCCACCATAAAGTCATTTCTCGTTTCGGCGGCACTCGAAGAATCGGCGGTGACCCCACTTACCCAATTTTATTGTGAGCAGGGAAACTACAGCATCGGCGGGAAGGTCGTACACGATGCCCATAAATACGGCACCATGACCGTTTCGGATATCGTGATTCACTCCAGCAATATCGGTGCCATCAAGGTCGGCTTCAAGCTCGGGTATGCCAAATTCTGCGACTACCTCAAACGATTCGGCTTTTCTAAAGAGACCGGTATCGACATCACGGGAGAAAGGGAAGGATTTGTTCGATCACCCAAAAATTCCAGAACCATCGATCAGGCAACGGTATTTTTTGGTCAGGGGGGGATAACCGTCACGTCGTTACAACTGGCCATGGCGATGGGGGCCATTGCCAATGGAGGAAATCTGATGCGTCCCTTTGTTGTCAAAAAGATCATTGATGAATCGGGCCGTGTGGTCGAAGAGACAGGACCTCAGGTGGTCAGACGGGTGATATCCGTCCAGACCGCCCAAAAGGTCACCCGCATGCTCGAGGGCGTTTCAGGAAGCGAAGGGACCGCCTCCAGGGCCGCCATCGGCGGATACAGGGTGGCCGGAAAGACAGGCACATCCCAGAAGGTGGATCCGGTTACCAAAGGGTACTCCAAGAGCAAATATGTGGCCAGCTTTGTGGGGTTCGTCCCCTCGGATCGACCCAAGCTGGTCATTTCCGTATTAATCGACGAACCCAAAGGTATGACGTACGGTGGTCTGGTAGCGGCCCCTGTGTTCAAAGAGGTGGGGGTGTGGGCCCTCAATCACCTGAGGGTCAATCCCCAGCACGAGCTTCTTGCCGCAGGTGATGCGAATGCCTTGAAGCGTGCCAAGGAGATGCCTCCGGCGATCCCGAGAGGACCCGAGTTGCCCGAGGTGAAGGAGATTGCCGAACAATTGATGGAAGGATTCCTACCCGACTTCAAGGGGATGGGAATGAGAGAGGTGCTCAAGAAGGGAAGATCCCTCGGTCTGAAGATCTCTCTCGATGGCTCCGGCCTGGCCGTGGCCCAAGAACCGGCGGCCGGATCGCCGCTCAATACAGTCGGGTCGGTAACCGTGAGTTTCAACCCGCCAGGGCCCTCCTGAGCCGTGGCGTATTCCTCTGGAACATAGTGGGTCGTATGCGACTGGGGAAACTGATAGAAGGCCTGGACGTTCAGGATGTTCAGGGGAATATCGAGGCAGAGATATCGAGCATCGCCTACGATTCCCGTTTGGTGGCTCCGGAGGGCCTCTTCGTCGCCCTCAAAGGCCTTCGGCAGGATGGCCATGATTACATTCAGGATGCGGTTTCGAGGGGGGCGGCGGCCGTCCTGTCGGAATCGCCGATCCCCATAAACAAGCTGAAACAGGCGCACCGCGTGGCCATGATCCAGGTTCCGGACGCCCGCCGGGCCTTATCCAGTCTGGCCGTCACGTTCTTTGATGTTCCGTTTCGACGCTTGAATCTGATCGGAATCACCGGCACCAATGGAAAGACCACCACGGCATACCTCATCGAGTCCATGTTGGCGGCTGCGGGGAAACGTCCGGGGGTTATCGGTACCATCAATTACCGATATCTCGATCGCGTCATGGAAGCGCCCGTCACCACGCCCGAATCCCTGGACCTAATGCAAATCCTGCGGCGCATGGCAGACAACGAAGTCACCGACGTGGTGATGGAAGTGTCTTCCCATTCCCTGGAACAGGGCCGGGTCCGAGACTGCCCTTTCCGCGTGGCGGTCTTTACCAACCTGTCCCAGGACCACCTGGACTACCACGGGTCTATGGAGGCCTATTTCGGCGCGAAGGCGAGGCTTTTCAGCCCCTCTGAGGAAGGGTGGGCAAACAGCCTTCGCTACGCCGTCATCAATGCCGATGATCCGAAGGGCCGGGGCATCATGGACATGACAAAGGCTCAGGTCGTGACCTATGGTATGGCGAAAGGGCGCCATGTTCGGGCAGAGGGCGTTCACGTCAGTCAGAGAGGCCTGATGGCCCGGCTCATCACCCCGGCAGGAGAAATAGACGTGGCATCCTCCCTTGTCGGCGCCCACGACATCTATAACATCATGGCTGCGGCCGGGGCCGCCTGGGCCACGGGCCTTTCCCTTGAATCGATCCATGCCGGCATCGCTCGGCTGAAAGGGGTTCCGGGCCGCCTCGAACGAGTGGAAAACCGCCGCGGCCTCGCACTGATCGTCGACTATGCCCATACCCCGGACGCCCTCCTGAAGGCCCTTCAGGCCGTCCGACTGCTCACGACCGGTCGTGTCATTACGGTCTTTGGATGCGGGGGCGACAGGGACAGGGAGAAACGAAAAGAGATGGGCCGAATCGCTGGGATGGGAAGCGATAAGGTCTTTATCACCTCGGACAATCCCCGCACCGAAGATCCAGCAGCCATCGCGGATCAGATCGAAGCGGGGGTCAAGGCATCGGGCATCAGGGACTACGTGCTCGAACTGGACCGGAGAATTGCCATTCAGCAGGCCGTCCAGATGGCCGCGGAAGGGGACCTGGTCCTGATCGCGGGAAAGGGCCACGAGACCTACCAGATCATCGGATCCCAAAAAAGACCCTTTGATGATCGTGTAGAAGCCGCAGCGGCGGCCAATGCATCTGATGAGAGATAGCCGGGAGACGGGGACCGGGGCGCGAGGCGCTCAGAGATGACTAATTCGGATCCGGTCAGCGGGAAAAACATGTCG
>Ga0172371_10002220_pt1 | contig 30943 bp, 34 predicted proteins | sample Lak12m_FD_114543 | JGI IMG/M metagenome (GOLD analysis project Ga0172371, IMG submission 114543) | Freshwater microbial communities from Kabuno Bay, South-Kivu, Congo - kab_022012_12m | ecosystem: Environmental > Aquatic > Freshwater > Lake | place: Democratic Republic of the Congo: South-Kivu...
CAACCGTGGGAATTAACGAGGAAATAATCAGGCGTTATGTCAAGGAACAGGCCGAAGAAGATGCTGGACAAGCACAGCTTGAGCTCTGAGGCACCACGCCTGTAAAGGCGTGGGGTTCCATATTAAATCCACCCCCATTTTTTCAGTAGTTTCTGGTCCCCTTGAACGAATCTTAACCCAATGTCAGTTCTATAAAACATTTTTGGGACAACAATCTTATTTATTAAATTGTAAACATTTTTTCGAGCACTCTTAACAGTTTTTCCCATACCAGAAACAAAAGCAATGTAACCTGTATTACTGCAAATTACACATTTATCCTTTTTATTTTTTGTACAACATATACTGACATCTTCCAGATAGATATTTTTTTTCTCTTCATTAGAAAGTTTCTCTTTGAAAAATATTTCTATGCCTCTTGGGGAGTTAAAATTTGACCTGTTTGCATAAGGGTAGGGAGGAGTTCCCAGAAACACAATAATAGCGTAGCCTTGTTTATATTGTAATTTGTATTTTTTACCGTCAGCAACGGCTTTTAGAAATTCTCCCCATGGAGAAGTATGGATAGTGTCTTGCAGCTGAATTGTCGGTTGCCCAAGCCTTGAAGTCGCTTCTAACGGGTACGCTCCATTTTTATTAACGATACAGTTTATATCAAAATAGCCTCTGTAATTTATTCTATGCAAATAGCCCTTCATTTTCGCTAAAGTTGACAGAAATAGCTTGTTCTTTTCGTTACTTTCATACCACATCAAATTTCCCATCTCGTTTGTTTTTGGTCCTAGGTCGTCATTAAATAGATTTTTATGTTCAATGTTAATACAAATTGGGCCAACCCAGGCTCTTCCATTGAAAAACCTTCCCACAGCGATTTCAATTCCTTCGATTCTTTCTTGAAGATCGAAATGAAGCTCGTAAGACTTCAAATTCTTCTTATAACTCCTCAGAACACTAATCGCATCCCCGCCATTTTCTAGCTGGCCAATATAATTAAGCCCTTTGTCCATCCCGCCGTTTTGTTTGATTACCCATTTTCGAGGATTTCTTTCAATAAAATTTATCATTTTATTTATGTTGTGGAAGTCGATGGACTCCTTAGTTTCAATACCGAAAGTTGAGAAAACCTTTTGTCCGTATTGCCTATTGTTTTCTAGGATTTCGCCTATATCACTTCCGCCAAAAACGCTGAGCCCCTTCTTTCTTAACTCGTCTTGTGTTTTTCCCATTCCAACATCATCGAAAACTACAAGACCTTTTTTACCTATCCAATCAAGTTCCTTCTCCCATCCGTTATCAATAAAACGTAAGCTTGGCCTTTTCATTTTATTTCTCCAGGATTTTTCTCTTTCATAAACTTTTACTTTATTTCCTTCTTCTGCTAGCCTGCAAGCTAAATTAATGGCGCCTAGATTTTTTGAAATAAATAAAATGTTCATAGATTTTTTAATTGGGAGAAAGAAAAGAACTTCTTAATCCCATATAATATATTAGATTTCATACTCAATATAATCGAAGCTTTTCCCTGAGTTCAGCCAGTTAGGAATTGTTCTTATAATTTTACTATTTTTTAAGAAATCTTTGGTTCTTACGTCATGTCTACCACGGGAACTGCTTATATGAAGAGAATATTTTTTAGCACCTCTTTTTTTTAATTCTTCTATGATTTCACGTGTCATTTCAACTGCTAAATTTTGTTTTCGCAATTCATGTATTACGGCAATTGACTCACAATAATATTTATTTTCTGTGTCGCTCTCAGAAATTTCAGGATCATATCTCGAGAGATCCTCAATCGCCTCCTCTAGAGGCGTTACTATGGCGTAGCCTACAATTAATTTACCTCTTCTAGCAATCAAAACAACATTCCTCGAATCCTCGACATACTCAATGAAATCCTCCTTTTTCAAGAGCGACCCCTCCTCGTATCCTTTAAAAGAGGCTTTTTCAACTTCTGCAAGCTCCTCAACCAGTTTACTATCCGGAGTAGAAGCAACTTCAAACTCGACCATCTCTTTGTCTTCTTCTAATTTATTTTCAACAGAATTTTCTAAACTCATCTAGTGGAAACAAAATAAAAAAATGTTTTCCGATAACTGATTGAATTTATAGCACAGTTGTTCATTTTCAGATATAGTTTTTAACTAAAAAAGCGGCGCTGTTTTTAACAGACGCCGCCTTAACGAAAAACGAAACTTTTGAGCCAGGTTTCCCAGGCCCAGTCTCCCCCATAGAGAACTCCGCAGACTAGTGGCCACCATGTGAGAGCGCTGAGAGTGAAGCTGAGCAGGAAGATTTTTTTATCTCTCCAGCTCAGTCCGTTAAACTGGTATGCTCCCTCGCGCATGAATATGGTTGCCATAAAAGCATCATATTTGAAGGTGATATACAGGAATGCTAGCCATTTACTGCCCCTCAAAAAGCGAGAAGCAATCCAACCAGCTTTCGAATCTCCTCTACCCTCACGTATCGCTTTCAACTTTTCTAGTCCTAGCCAGTCTTTTTGAGACCAGTCATAGAACCAAAAAGTGAAGCAACAGACAGCAAAGGAGAGGGCAATCACAATGGGCACGCCGACCAGCATACCCAGCTTTAGAATGATAAATGGGTAGATCACATAGCTGAACAAGCTTTCCCCAACGGAGTTGCTCGTCCAGCCAATAGCCACAACTCCAAGGTTTTTCAGTTTCTCCCAATGTGCCGCGATGAACCGCGACACGCCACTCAGCCATTTTTTCACTCTGCCAATCATCGCGGCACCTCCTTTGGCGGTAATTGTTCACGGGAAACCCGTGCTTTTCTTATTGGCGACAGACTATGTGATACAGTCAGGGCGCGCTATTTGATTAAATCGGAGAAGCAAGAAGAGTAAATGTGTTTGCGAAGCTCTTCCTTCGACGTCCCCAGCTTCTCCAGCGGTTCGAACATTTTCTCGGAGATCCGGTAAACTTCAATTGCCAGGCTTTCAGCATGCGACCGGGCGCAGTCTCGTTCGAACTGGTTCGCGAAAATCCGGGTCAGGCAATTCTTCGGGGATCGGAGCTCTTCCATAACGCCGTTGATTCTTTCCTGGTATTTTCCCCGCAACAAATGCCATCGTGCTTCTTTCTCGATCGGGACTTTGAACCCCATATTTTCCAGCTTTGCCAAGCTTTTACAGTAGGATTCATGCTCGATCGCAAAAAAGTAAGTCACTTTCCCCTTTGTCAGTTGCTCGCAGAGCTCTCTGACATGTTTCTCCATGAGTAACTTGACTAATCGGGAGCTCTGTTCTTCCGGACTGAGTCTTTCGTATTGATTCATTATGGCCCTGTCGTAGGAAGAAAAATCCCGGCCACACTCGTTGGGATTTACCATAGCCCACATGAAAGCGTCAAATGGTTTCCAGCCCCAAGTGTTTTGACCACATCTGAAACCGCGAGGCCTGAGCGCATTTGCGTCTATAGCAAAAACACTCGTCACAACAGTTAAGCAAATGACTATCAATGCAACTCTTTTCATGACAGACACCTCTTTTTTCCTTGATAAGCTTTCGAAGCGCGAAGCGCCTCGTTATTGGACTGTTTGTCACCCTCTATTTCAAGGTGCAATTGCTCATTTAGGGTAACTCACAATTATCAAAATAACTTCAATTTCGTCAAGCAAAATGGGCTAAAAGCTGCAAATCCAGTAATAATCAGGGTTTAACGGCACGAGAACGACCCCGATTTTGCTGTTTTCAAACAAAAAGGGCGGAGAACTTGTCCCCGCCGATGATTGGTTATTAGTCTATGGTCAGGCGAATCAGAAGATTTTGTCCGTCCCGGTAATTCTTTTGGATAAAACTGAAATTGTCAATTCTACGCTCAGACCAAACCTTGCCGCCGTCAACATGCTTGGCTTTGAGATAGAATCTTTTTGAGGCAAAGAGAAGGCAGCCGTCCAGGCCAAGGTTGAGTCCATGTCCGGGAGGCCAGGTCCAATTGAAAAGCGCGTTTTCCTCTGAGAAATCGCCCTCCCAGGGGTGATAGAGGTAGATATTGATAGTCTCGGGAGTATCGTTGTGAACGCCGATGGTAAACAACTCTTCGCAACCGCCACCACTTTTTTCGCATTCTTCAAAAGCTCCCTTTACTGCACGGCTTAAGCTTTCATAGCAGCCCCAGCCATGATTGCCCTTGAGGATGTTTCCGGCAACTGCTCCCGAATGGCATCTCATTCGATTTTTTACGTCGTCCATGTATCTCGCAATGTGTTTCAATTGACTCCTGATATTTTCCCGAGTGCTCTGGTCGTCCGCTTGGGCATATTCTCCCATAGGGATTGAGTATGATAGCGAAGCAATGACGAGAATAGCCAAAATAAGCTTTCCGTATCTCATTTTGTTCCTCCCTGCCGAATTTTTAAGGTCCGCCTAAGGGCGTTTTAGCAGGGAGAAATGGTTTAGGCAAAGAGAACAAAATAAAAAGGCGGGTGTCACGTGTGTACGCGACCCCCGCCCCTGTAGTTCACGACGCTTTTTCTACTCAGCCAATTCGTCTTGGTTGGTGAAGTAGAAGTACCAAGCGGCGCTCATGATGCGCGATTCGGGATTTGCCCGCTTCGCGCGCAGAAGGATCATCTTACTTCCGTCGCCAATGTAATCGATTTTCGACTGCACCCGCATGATATTCTTCTCAGTCTTTGCCAAATCTTCCCTTGAGAGATTGTTTTTCTTCATTTTCTTGTATCCCCCAAGAAGATCTTTTAGGTAAGGGATGTAACGTTCGAGGGCATCCCGAAACATAATTTCAGGGAAGTCTTCAATCAGCGGTGTTCCCACGACGGTCCCTCCATAATTTAAGCAGTCTTCCATTCGGTGGCGGCTGTTGAACGGCTCGAGATTGACAATAATCGGGGGGATTTCAAGAACACAGGTTGAAATTTTTTCCATCGGCAGCCGCTCGTTTATTCGGGGAAGATAGTATTCGCCGTCCAACTGGTAAGGGGCGCCGTCTTTGTCAAAAGTCGCCCCAAGTCCATACCATGTGCCCTCCGCGGCGAAGCCGAGGGTGTAGAAGAATACGAGGAATATTATGGTGACTATTACGCCAACTGGTTTACAATAAGTTCTCATTTCCTAGCTCCTTTTCGTTTCTGAATTTCTGAATTTTCGGGGCGCGAGGCGCTCCGGTATTGGACTGGTTTGGGATGCTAGCCTTTCAGTTCTGTTTCAAGGTTTCAAGGTACGGTTGCCCATAATTAGGCAACCTCAGATTATCGAAATTACTTCAATTTCGTCAAGCAAAATGGGTTGAAAGCCAGGAACCCAGCGCTGATGAGGTCTTTCCGGTGTGAAAAAGACCCGGACTTTGACTTTTTCAAATAAAAAACCCGTACGTCTAGACGAACGACGTACGGGTGAAATGGGCAAATCTACCGCGGAGATTGAGAATAGTCAATGCCCAAAGGGATTAGCGTATTACAGGAATCTTTTAATTTCTCTTTCCAAGGAACCGCGGAAGTTCCGGACGATTGCCCAATGGCTCCTGGGCAAGAACTGTCCGAGCTCTTTATCGAAACGCGTCGGCGATTTTTTGAGCGCCGTAAGCGTTTCAGGGAGAATGTCCCTCCGGTTTGCCGGCAGAAGATCGGCACGAAGAATGAAGTATAAATCATAGAAATCGCGGGGCTTTCCGCGGATTAGCAGCGCGCTTATCTTCTCATCAACCAGCTGCTCTTGTGCGAGCTGAACGATTGTGTAGGAAGGCAAGAAGTCATTCACAATAGTCACCGCTTCACCGGAGCTTTTGGTTTCCCGCAGGGAAATTTGCAGCCTGACGGCGGTTTTGTTAAAAAAGAGATTGGCCAAATAACCGCCGCTAGTCATTTTGGATTCCTCAATATCAATATTTACACTTTCCCGCTCGATTCCCTCCAGAGTTTTTACCACCAGGCGTTCAATATCTGGAATACCTTTGATTTTGGAAGAAAAGTCCAAGTCTTCCGAAAAACGGGGGCTGCCATAAATAATTCGCAAAGCCGTCCCGCCCTTAAAATAGACTTCCGCAGCTTTCGGTTCGGCGAAGAAGTAAGCTAAAAACAGGTGCTGGAAATATTCCCGCCTCACATTGAGCTCGGTGGTCTGGTTTTTTTTCGCCAGATCTTTGATTATTTCATTGGTAAGCATACTTTTTCAATTATTTTTATTAAACCCGGCCGATCATACAATTCGGCATAGTCAATAACTTTACCCATATTTAGCTTATCAAGATTTAGGCGATCGTTAAGCGGCTTTCTCCCTAGCGAAACAAAGTAAAGATAATCAACCAAGGCTTTTTCCGGCTCGGCCAGATAACTTTTGTGCGTCCCTCCAGAGAGCGCATAGCCAGTGTAGGCTTCTTTTTTGATTTTCAGGTAGGTAAAAACTTTACTCTCTATTGAAAACGTCCGGGTTAGTTTGGTGGTGGCAGAGGTGACTTCGTAAACCATTTCCGGCATGATGCCGTGCTTTGCCAAAGCGTACTCAAAAGAAATGTAAGAAGGTCGGTAAAGAGCTCCGGCTATTTCTTCCTCGGAGGGGAAGTGGTTTTTTAAGGCGTAAATTCCTCTCCGGAGGCGAACGAGGAGACCCTTACGAGCGTAAGTTTCCAAGAAATATTTCGCTTTTAGGGGTGAAACGCCAAAAATCAGTTGAAACTCCCTAAAAGTGAACAGAAAGACTTTCCGATCGAGAAGTTCGTTCTGAATCTCCAGCGGCTTCAAGGAATTCTGTTTCATAAAAGTATTAATATGTATACTTTAGTGAAATAATAATAACTGGCAATTTGCTTTTTGTCAATGACCCCGTCTTTCTTAATGGAAATTTTGACATTGGCGCAAATATAAAGGATAATCTGGGCGAATGACTTCGCAAAAACACAAAATGGACAAAGAATCTGAAGCTATTCGTTTTAATCTTTTGGAAATCCAATACGGTGGCGACTCGGTGGGCCGAGACATTCGGATTGAGATTGAGATTTCTGGAGGAAATACGTTTAAGATCGACAAAAGGATCGAGCAAGGCGAAACTGTGAAAATCAACCGGGAAATCGGTCGGATAAATCTGGACGGAAAGTCTTTGGAAAAAGAAATTTCCATCATCATCACCGAAAAGGATTGGGTTTTTGATGATAAGGGGAGAACTGACGAAATCGTGAAAGTCGACGACTCAAAACCTTTCCCTCAAAAATTTGAATTTTCAGTTTCTGTCACAGAGAGAAGGAAGGTTTTCTGGAAGTCGACGGCATTATTCACAATAATCATTGGAGCCGAACGAGTAAAAGGAGATGCGGTTGTTTTGAAGAAATACAATTCGTATTCAGGTGAAGACTATAATCACTACGACCAAATAATTTTGGACGCAGTTCATTACTGGAACAACGAATTTCTGAATGACACTGACCCGCCGAAAAAGCAGTTGGATCCGAACCTGGTTAAAGCAATCGCCTACCAGGAAAGCCGCATCGGAAACGACCCGAATAATAATGGTTTGATAAATATTATGCAGGTATGCAATCCTGGAGATCCCTCTCTGGAAGCTTTGAGAGGAGATCTCAGAGAGAATTGGATTCATAAGGGGAACCAAATAGTATTAAAATACGACGCGGAAGTAGAAACAGTCAAAGACAGCGTATATTGGGGAGTTCGATGGCTTTACCACAAAGCTCAGTATATAGGCGTTGACGGAAGAAGGTATTGGCATAGTTGGAGGACGGCAGTTAATAAATATGGTCCAAATGAGCAAATGTATGCAAAAAGTGTTTGGGATATTTACACAAAGGGAAGCAAGAGGGAAAGTGGCAAAACAATTAAATTGTGGACATTATTGATTTTTCTAGCTCTCGCCATCCCTGTTTTTATTTTTTTCAACGATATTAAAACAGCGTATATAAAAAAGATCGTTTTACTTTCGTATCATATAGAAAAACGTCCTGCAGACAACGTTTCGGTCGAATTTTCTCAATCCCATCCGGAGCTTTTCCTGGCGATTTTGGAAAGCACAAAGGACTGGTCCGAGGGTCTGTATGTCGGAAGGATGAAGCTGGGAGAAATACAGTGGTTTGAAATTAAAGACCCCCCCACTGAACAGTCAATTCTCTCAGCCAAGTTTATTGAGCTTGGAGGAATACCCGATTCGGTGCTGGAAGTCTATGGCGAGACTCACATGGGGAACGGAAATCTCTACCTTTATCGCGTTGGCGAGGGGGAACTTACTTTATTGTTTGATACGAAAGCGGTTGACAGATATAATGATGATGTCTGGCGTCCCGGCGGCTATCCGGAATACGGCAACTATTCGACTTGCGGAAAAGTTTTTGAAAATGGAAAACTCTCGGCTGATTATAAGGATTTAAACGACGACGGCGTATCAGACGTTGTTTTGAGTGGGAAAACCGACGTGATTTGCCAGGAAGAAATCGGGAGTGGCGAGTTTCTCAGGACCAAAGACGTAAAAGCAGCCGAAATCCCAATTAATTCAAAATACTTAATAAAAATATAAACAAAATGGATAAAAAATCAAAAATCTTTTTCTTGGTGTTTTTTCTGCTGATCGTCGGCTCAGTGGCAGTGACTTATTGGCGGATTATGGTGAAGCGGGACTACATTATCTCAGCCCAGCAGGAGTGCGATCCGACCACCGAAGCCTGTTTTGTGAGCAGCTGCGATCCGGAGTCGGATGAAGAATGCGCGGCCACTCCCGAAGAGGAGCGTACGACTTACTACAAGATCATCAATAAAAACGCCCAAAACATTCCGCTTTGTGACGCGCAGGCGGATGAATGCCCGACCGAGCTCACTTGCGCTTCGGGGGAAGCGGAATGCGACTTTGAATATTGTGACGAATCCAGCGTGCCGGATGGGGAAGAATGCAACGATCCGGCCGTCTATAATGAGGAAAATCCGCCCTGTGAGTGCGCCGAAGACGCGGTTGCCGCGGAGCAGGAAAGCGGCGACGCTCAAGCGGATACAAGCGAAGAAAGTGCCGAGCCCTCATCGGAAACAGCCAGCGATGACGCGGAAAGCGAAGAGGGAAGTCCGGAATGCACTTGTGCCCAGAGCGAAGAAAATACGAACGATAACGCTGACGCGACCGAGAGCGAGGAATAAATTAAATAAATTTGCAAAGCTAGGCGGGTTGTTTTTCGGTGACCGTCCGCTGGATGAATTTTTTGTCCGGCGGCGTTTTCATATCAAGCGGCAGCTCGATGATAAATGAGGAGCCGCGGCCTTCGCCTCCCGATTCGGCCCAGATTTTGCCCCGGTGGGCTTCCATCATCTTGCGCACCACATAAAGACCCAAACCAGTCCCGACGGTGCTCATTTTGCTGCCCCGGCCGGCGCGGACAAACTTCTGAAACAGATTGCCGATCTCTTCCTTTCTGAGCCCGATGCCAGTATCCGAGACGCTGACCCGGGCCGCAGCGCCCACTTTCTGCACTTTCACGCTCACTCCGCCCTTGCGGGTGTACTTGAGTGCGTTATCAATCAAATTGGATACCGCTTCAGTGACCTTACTTTCGTCCGCCCAAACCAATAATTTTGATTTTCGGAAAGGGGAAAATTTGAGATAAAGTTTTTTGTTTCGCGCTTGCAAACTGAGTCCGTCGACCGCTTTTTTGGCAATTTCATTCAAACTAATTTTCACAAAATTAAATTCCACCCTGCCTTCCTCCAGATGGGAAATGTCCAAGAGGCTTTCAATCAGCCCAACCAGGCGTTCATTGCCGATATAGACCTTTTCAAGGGCGTCTTTGATGGAGCCGGACAACTGGCCATAAGAGCCGTCCAGCAGCATTGAAGCAATACCTTTGATCACCGAAAGCGGGCTGCGCAACTGGTGTGACGCTCCGGCGATAAAGTCGGATTTGGCCCGGTCCAGGCGACGCAGCTTTCTGTTGGCGCCGTAGATGGCTTGGGCGGTGTCCTGAATGCGGTTTCTTTTACTGATTTCGCTGATAACGCTGCGCACCAGCAGATGAGAAAGAAAGGCCAGAACCACGATCAGAATCACCCGCAGGACGATCTCCTCCACGCTGCCGGAGTTGAGAATGCTGGCCAGGTTAAGGAGGACGATCAGACCGGCAATCAGCTGAGTTATGATCACCTTGAAATTAAGGTAATAGCGCCAAGTGATTACCAGGGATTGAATCAGCAAAATGCCCAGTAGGGAAACAGTCAGGAAAATCGAAAGTCCAACCCCGATTCTCGAGCTGAAATTTCCCAGAACCATGACTGCCAGCGCCAGCGAGCCGGAAGTGAATGTCAGCCAAAACAGGCCGAAAAACCAAGCCAAATTGGCTTCCAGAACTTGTTTCGCGGACTCTTCCGAATTGCCGACCAGCCGGGCCACCGAGGCCACCACCACATAGCCGCTTTCCGCGAGATACAGCAATGAGAAGGTCAAAGTCACCAGCCGGGCGGTGTCCGCGTATTCCGGGGTAATCGCCGCCAAGGCCGAAGAGGCAAAAATGTAAGCCAGAAAGGCTAAGCCGATAATCAAAATTTCCAGCCCCATCATCAACACCGCCCAAGAGGGAAGTTTGAGATAGCCTTCCGGCAGGACCTTTTGCAAGTTGGTTTTGAGAGTTTCCTGACGGTGCAGCAGCAGGAAGAGAAAATAGGCAATCAGGGTGGAAAGCACCACCAGATAGAGCTTAATGTCCGGGTCGGCGCTCTCTTGCGCGGAGTAAAAAAGGAAAAACCAGACGGCCGAAAAGACGCTGAGAACCCCGAAAAGGGCGTTCAAATGAAAGCGGTAATTGCGAAAAAGAATAAAGAAAGCCAGAAAAACGCTGACAATGACCGAGAAAATGAACGGCGAATAATAATCAACCGCGATATCCATTTTTGTTTTTGTATTAAAACAGTTTAGTCTTTGATTATTTTAATCCCATCTTTTTCGGCTGTCACTTTGACCCGGTCGCCTTCTTTGACGGCGCCTTTGAGCAGCAGCATGGCCAGCGGGTTGAAGATTTCGTTTTGGATGAGACGTTTAAGCGGACGGGCGCCGAAAACCGGGTCGTAGCCACGGCGGGCCAGCCACTGGCGGGCGCCGGGATCAACCTCAATGCTGATTTTCTTGTCGCGGAGGCGCTTTTTGACCAGTTCCATCTGCAAATCGACGATGTCGCTCAGGTTTTTCTCGCTGAGGGCGTGGAAAATGACGATTTCGTCAATGCGGTTGAGGAATTCCGGGCGGAAAGTGTCGCGCAGAGCTTCGGTCACCCGGTCGCGCATCTCTTTTTCTGACAGCCCTTTGCGCCTTTTTTCGCTCGTAAAGCCCAGTCCTCCGCTCATCCGGCTGATTATTTCGCTGCCGATGTTGGAAGTCATAATGATTACCGTGTTGGTGAAATCCACCGTACGGCCTTTGGCGTCGGTAAGCCGGCCGTCGTCGAGGATTTGCAGGAGGACGTTAAACACCTCCGGATGGGCTTTTTCCACCTCGTCCAGCAGCACCACTGCATAGGGGTGTTGGCGCACCAGGTCGGTGAGCTGGCCGCCTTCTTCGTAGCCCACGTAGCCGGGCGGCGAACCGATCATTTTGGAGACAGTGTGGCGTTCCATGTATTCGCTCATATCCAGACGGATCAGCGATTCTGGACTGTCGAACAGGAATTCGGCCAGAGTTTTGGCCAGTTCGGTTTTGCCCACCCCGGTGGGACCCAGAAACATAAACGAGCCGATCGGCCGGTTGGGCTCGGCGATGCCGGCCCGGTTGCGGCGGATGGCGTTGGCCACCGCCAGGATGGCCTCCTCTTGGCCAATTACCTTTTTCTTGAGCTCTTTTTCCGCCAAGGCCAGTTTGAGCTTTTCGCTCTCGAGCATTTTGGAAAGCGGAATGCCGGTCCAGCGGGCCACCACCGCGGCAATGTCTTCTTCGGAAACCTCTTCTTTAAGAATCGGGTTTTTCTTCTGGATTTTGTCCAGCTTGTTTTGCAAGGCTTTGAGCTTCTTTTCGGTCTCGGGAATCTGGCCGTAGCGGATTTCCGCCGCTTTTTGGAAGTCGGTGGCCCGCTCGGCAATATCCGCCTCGGCTTTGAGCTTTTCAATGGTTTCTTTACGCTCCCGGAGGCCGGTGATGATGTCTTTTTCGTTGCGCCAGCGGGTTTCCAGACTGTTGCTTTGCTCTTTGATTTCGGCCAGCTGTTTTTCGATGCGGGCGAGCTTCTCTTTGGCGTCGGCGTTTTTTTCCTTGACCAAGGCGTGTTTCTCGATCTCCAGGCGGCGGATGTCCCGTTTGAAAGCGTCCAAATCGTCCGGCATACTGTCAATTTCCATCCGCAGGGCCGAAGCGGCCTCGTCAATGAGATCAATGGCCTTGTCCGGCAGAAAACGGTCGTTGATGTAGCGTTTTCCGAGCTTGGCGGCGGCAATCAGGGCCTCGTCGTTGATGTGCACCCCGTGATGCACCTCATATTTTTCCTTAAGGCCGCGCAAGATGGCAATGGTATCTTTGATTCCGGGTTCTTTGATCCAAACCGGCTGCAGACGACGCTCCAGGGCCGCGTCTCTTTCGATATGACGGCGGTATTCCCGGGTGGTGGTGGCCCCTACCACTTTGATGAGACCGCGCGCCAGAGAGGGTTTCAGGAGGTTTGCGGCGTCCATGGCGCCCTCGGTGGTGGCGCCGGCGCCCACCAGCATGTGAATTTCATCGATAAAAAGGATTATCTTGCCTTGGCTGGCCTCAATTTCCTTGAGCACCGCTTTGAGGCGCTCTTCAAACTCGCCCCGGAATTTGGTGCCGGCAATCAGGGCGCCCAAGTCCAAGGCGCAGATCTCCTTGTCTTTGAGGGTTTCCGGCACGTCGCCGGCGGCAATGCGCTGGGCCAGGCCTTCAGCTACGGCGGTTTTGCCGGTGCCGGCCTCGCCGATGAGCACCGGATTGTTCTTGGTGCGCCGCGACAGCACCTGGATTACCCGGCGAATTTCCTGGTCCCGGCCGATCACCGGGTCCAGTTTGTCTTCGCGGGCCAGCTTGGTAAGGTCTTGAGTGTATTTGCGGAGAGCCTGGAATTTGGCTTCCGGCTCGGGCGAATCGACCGTCTGACCGGCCCGCAGGCCCTTGAGCACCTCCAAAATCTGCTCCCGCAGCACTCCGTTACGGCGCAAAATTTCCCCGGTCACCCCCTGGCCGCTCAAGGCCAGAAACAGGTGTTCGGTGCTGATATACTGATCTTTCAAGGCCTGGGCTTCCCGTAAGGATTGGGTGAGCGCCGCACCCATTTCCGGTGATAAATAAAGCGGCATTGTTTCTGAGGCAGCCAAACCGGCCGTGGCCGGCCCGCCCTTCAAGCTTAAGCTGTCGCGCACTCCCTGCTCGAGTTTGCTCATATCCACACCAATCCGCTCCAGAATGGCCAAAACAATGCTGTCTTCCTGGTGAATTAGCGACCACAACAAGTGAGAAGGTTCCACCTGGGACTGGCCCAGCTCTTTGGCGAGCAATTGGGCTTTTTGCAGGGCTTCCTGGCTTTTGTTAGTAAAATTGTGAAAATCCATGGTCGATATTGTTTAGCAAAATTCTCCTTATTAATATCGGCGGAATGGGTATTTTTTGCTCTGCGGCCCGACAGTCCTCGCTCAAAAAACACCCATCCCGCCTCTTATAGCATATAGCATGATACCCAATCTTCAGTCAATAGCTCCAGTAAAATTATAGCACACAAAACGAAAAAGCCCCCGTTTGGCAGGAGCTTTTTCTCGCCCTTTATTTTAAGCTATAGCTTCCTTAACTTCAGCTTACTTGGCCAGCAAGGCGTCCACTTTGGCTTTCAAATCCTCGAATTTGATCGCCCCGCTCACAAATTCATCATTAATGAAGATGGCCGGTGTGCCGCTGATGTTGTACTGGGTGGCCAAAGCTTTGTCGGCGTCAATCACTCCCTGCTGCTCGCCCTTGTCGATGCACTGGTTGAACTTGGCCGTATCCAGCTTAAGCTGGGCGGCGTAGGCCTTAAACTTGTCGTTGGTGGTGGTGTTCTGCCAATCCGCCTGCTTGGGGAACAGGGTGTTGTGCATTTCCCAATATTTGCCCTGAGCGCCGGCGCACTCGGCTGCCATGGAGGCGTCGTTGGAACGGTTATGAAAGCTCAAAGGCAGATTTTTGAAGGAAACCTTAACCTTGGTTTTGTAGTCGCCGGTGTTGAGCAGTTGGTTCAGCGAGTCGTAGAACATCTTGCAGTAGGGACATTGGAAGTCGGAAAATTCAATGATGCTGACTTTGGCGTCCGGGTTGCCCAGCACCGCCTGGTTCTTGGATTCAAAAGGCGGCAAATCGGTGTATTTTCCGGTGATTCCCAGCACCGAGGTGTCCAGCAGGTAGCTGTCGTCTTTGGGGGTCAGTAAGTTCTGGATTTTGGGGAAGACTTCAGTTTTTTCAATGGCTTTGCCCAAAATGAAGACCGGAACCACTTTGGAGCCACTCGAGGCCAAGAGCTTCTTGCCCTCGTCGCTGTTGACGCTCACGGTTCGCGGCACCACCGTGGGCAGGGCCGACTTTAATCCCAATAAAGCGCTGTCAACATTACATTCAGCACAGTTTTCGTCGTTGACCACGGTGAGGTCAACCACCGGATCGTTGGAGGCCACCCAGGTTTTGCCGCTGCGGTCGACAAAAATGTCCTTGCCGGACAAGCGTTTTTGGGAAATCCCTTCGCCGCGGACCAGGTCGGTGACGTCCACAAAGATGCTGCCGGCCAAAAGGCCCACCAGCAGGATAATAATGGCCAGATAGTTCTGGACAGTTTTATCTCGTCCCGTGCTCGTCATGGGGTCTTTGGCGGTTTTGGGAGCAGCGTCCTCTTCCAAGGCCTCCTCGAGCTCTTCCTCCGCCATCTCCTCCTCTTTTACTTCTTCCTCGTTTTTTGATTTGTCTTTAGGCATAATGATGAAATTAGCGATTTACTAATTACTATTTACTAATTATTAAAAATTATTGACCGGGAACTGGCGCTACGTCTTGATCGCTGGGAACAGCCTCTTCACCGGGCGCGCCGCTCGGAGCTCCCTGCACTTGCTGTTCTTCCTGCAAAGCCTGTTCCTGCTTGTCCGCGTTGTCCTGGGCGGCTTTGAAGTCGAACATTTGCTTCACCGCGGTGATTCTGCGGTCGTCGGGGCTGGAAGTTACCTTGGCTTTCAGGGCCGCCTTAACCAAAAAACCGGCAATCGCGCCGACCAGCAAGATAGCAATTAAGGCCAAATAAGGACGATTTTCGTTATTCATTTTTGATAATTTAATTTACAAATTTAAGGAAGAGCAGAAATTTTTGAGTTGTCCTTTTATACTTATCGAGGAAAAAAAATAACGCAAATTTCTCTAAAAGGTGCAAATAATTTTATATTTTTGAAATGTGGCTGGGATTATTGTTTTGGGCTATACTATGCGTAGTTTAAAGATTTTATTATGAAACTGAACGCCAAGGAAAAAGGGATTTTTTGGGATTACGATATGCGAAAAATCGATTTGAAAAAACCGGCGGTTTTGCGTTGGTATTTGAAGCGCAAACTGGACTTCGGTGATCTTTCCGACCTCAAAAAAGCCGACTTAAAAAAGCATCTACCGGGTCTGGATGTCGATAAGTCGTTGAAGAAACTATTGCTAAATTTTTTGAAAACCAATGGCTAAATTCAAGCTTACAGCGCTCCAAAAAGACGTGCTGAAATTCTTTGGCCAAAACGCATTTGGCCGGAATTTCTATTGGACCGGCGGCACTCTGTTGGCTTACGCCTACTTTGATCATCGCAACTCAGTGGATTTGGATTTTTTCTCGGAAAACTTGTTTCGCGATGACGAATACCTTATATTTATTAATGAACTGAAAAAGAAGTTAAAGTTGCAGAAAGTAAGCTATGTTTTGAAAAATAACCGGCGCATTTACCGCCTGAAACGAGGTGGGGAAGTCTTAAAGATCGAATTAGTCTATTTCCCCTTTAAATCAATAGAGAAGAAGAAAAAACTGAAAGAATTTGTGGTCTTTGCCGACTCGCTCACCGACATTATGACCAATAAAACTCTCTCCGCTTACCAAAGAAAGGAAGTAAAAGATATCTTCGATCTCTATTGTTATTTGGGTAAAAAGCACAGGTACAATCTTGAAAAACTTGTTACTTTGGTGGAAAGAAAATTTGGAGTTTCGATCGAGCTGCCGCTGTTGCTAGCCAAAATGCTAGCGCTTCTAGCCGATTTCGACAAGATAAACCCGATGATATTCGATTCAGATAAAAATATCAAAGAAAAAATAGAAAATTTTTTTCAAAAAGAGTTCAGTACTCTGGCGCGAAAAAAAATAAAATAGCTCAAAAGCACTGGATATTGCCCAGTTTTTTGGCTTTGTTGAAGTAGGCGCGGTCGCGGGTGAGGAAAGTGCCTTCGAGGAGCATAGCTATGTAATGATAGTAGGTATCGTAGAAAGCGGTACCCAGTTTTCTTGACAGGAGGGCGATAGAAGGGAAATAACTGATGTTCAGATCGTTGTAATTGTAATAATGAATAGGCGCGCGGCTGATTAAATCCCAAATATCAAAAACCGGCCATCTGTCTTCTTTGGAATAGCGCAGCGCGTTGGCCACCTCAAAAAGCGCGAAGCTGGGCGCTAGCAGTTGAGCCTTATTGTTCTCCAGCTCGGCTATCAGCCGTTTATAAATCCTCTTTGACTCCTTATCTTTTTCAATAAAAATCGCCACAATTACCGAAGCGTCAATGACGTAGTTTTTCATAATCGCCCCTTATTAATGGCCGCGATTATTTGTTTGGTGGTCATTGGATGTTTAACTTTTTCCCGGTAATCCAATAATTCCTGCAAGTACTTATTCTTTGTGTTTTTGGCAAAGTAAATGGGGATTTGCCGGGAGATGGCGTCAGCCACAAACTGGCTTATTTGCCGCTTAGGAACGCGTTTTTGTAAAAACATATTAACCACGGCGGGAATGCTGACGGTTATGCGGACGGTTCTAGCATCACACGTTCCAATGCAAGTTTGGGTGTTGACTTTAGGCATATTTCATAATTAAAGTATGAATTCTCTTTAAGAGTATAGAACAGAGAAAAAAGGAGGGCAAGTTTAGATTTTGAAGAGGTCTTCGACTTTTTGGTCGAAAAATTTGGCGATGCGCAGGGCCAAGTGGAGCGACGGGGAATAGCGCTGTTTTTCGAGCGCGATGATGGTTTGGCGGGTGACGCCCAGAATCAGCGCCAGTTCCTTCTGGGAGATGTTTTTGCGGAGCCGGTGCTGGCGCAGGTTATTTTTGAGGGATTTGGGGGATTTGGATTTAGGCATGTTCAAGAATTAATTTTTCCTAAAATTATTTTACGCAGCCTGGCCATTTTTTGGTCGTTGAGGCCCAGTTCGGGGACGCGGCGAGTGCCTTTTATAAGCTCAGCCAAGGCTTTTTGGCCGGTCTCCAGAGAATGTATTTTTACCAACGATTTGAATTTCTTCCAATCAAATTCCGGCAGGGTAGCCAAGCTCAAAATATCCAGTTCATCCTTTCCGCCTTTGGCCGAGCCCAGCCGGGCCTGCCAGGCGTGCAATTTAAGCAGCAGCAGCGTTTCCAAGCGCGGTACGGCAAAACTTTCCCGCGTGACCGTTTCTCCCGCAATCTCTGCTATTTCCAGCCCTAGATCCGAATAGTGCGGTAAATAAACGTCCACGTCGAACCGGCCGGTCTTAATCTCATATTTTTTCAGCCGCTCGTTCTTGCTCACCGGGTAAATGCTCTTCAATTTGGCCAGATTTTCGTAATCGACGACAATGTCGATATCCTTTGATTTGAGGGCGTGAGTGTACAAGAAAACCGCCCAGCCGCCAATCAGGACAAAGCCGGCTTTTTGCTTGAGCTGTTTGAGAAAATCAAAACTTTCCCGGGTAATGAGGTCGTGGTAGTACTCCATAGTTTAGGGGAATAATTTAAGTTTCAGCGCCTCGAGGAAATCCTTGGCGTACCACTCTTTCAGGTTCCAAAGGTCGACGAAAGTCTGCGCGTCGGGCGTTGCGGCCCCGTAGCCGGCCAGAAAAGGATCGGATCTCAGGACGAAAAGGTTGGCGTAAGCACCCTTATTCTTGGCTTTAGCAGAGGAGGGAAATCGCTTTTTGATTTCCTTCAAAATTTTTGAGTCGGCGTAGGTGTATACTTTATCGTAATCGGCCGGCGCGTCCTGATGCTTCAAGTGGTAAGCGCTCATGGTGGCGAAAACCGCGCCGGCCGGCATCAGGCCTTCGATTTCGGCGGCGCTGCTGTCGATCGCCGCTTGGTAGATAACATCCCTTTCCAAATTACGGTGGGTGGCCCAAATATAAAGGAATTTCTCCGCGTCTTTCAGGGCGAAATGGCGGCCGGAGACGGTTATCGCTCCCAGAGAGCGAGGGGTTCGCAGAGCGTTAAACACCGTACTCAAAGAAAAACCGTACTTCTCAGCCAGGGCTTTTTGGGTGAAAGTCAGTTGCTTTTTAGTGAAGTAGGCGTTCAGGATTTCTCGCCAAACTAGCTCTTTCTTGGACATATTTCGATATTTGTTGCTAAAATATTGATTCTTTTCTAATTATATAGAAACTTATCACCCTGTCAAGGCAGTGAAATCTTTCGCGGATGGTTAGGCTAACAATAGAGTAATATAAATTTAACTGCGGGCAAGTTTTCAACAGGTTTCCACAAGGTAACATAAAGATTACCTATATCTTAAGCCCGGAAAGCCAGACTATATCGAACAATTGGGCCGCGGAGACCGCAATTCCGGGTGAGTGGATAACCACCACATATAGGGGATCAAATGAAGTGATGCAAAGGACGTTGTCGGCGATGGTGAAATCGGTGTACATTTTGAGCCCCTTAGTCATGATTTTGGCCTCCTGACCGGCTTTTTCGACCAATTTGACCCATTCCCGGTCCTCCTTGGAATCTTGCAGCAGATATTTTTCCTTGGACTTTAGCCGCTGATTACGGAGCCGATCGGTCCAACGGACCACTTCGTCCGGAATAACGTCAAATAGGCGCTTTATGGAAGCCAAATAGCGGATGGACTTTCTGGCGCTGAAATTCCGGTATACCGCAATGACGGACTCTTTGTCATCAAAATACTCTATTTTAGGCTTATTTTGGCCTTTTTCCTGCATGGCCTTGACGATCGGCATAACAATGCGGAGACTCTCGGCCGCGGCGCTGGCATTTTGCAAAACCCGGGAGGGGTCGGCGGCGGAAAATTTTTTCACTTTTCCTTCAAGAAGTTCTTGAACATACCCTCGACTTTTTAGTCGAGAGAGGACGTGGTAAGTTATCGCCCGTTTGAGTCGAGCCTGTTTTGCAATTTTGCTGACCGTCTCCTGGTCGAGTTCGAGGAGGGCAAGGTAGGTCTTGGATTCTTTCTCGTCGAACCCGATATTCTCAAAAATTTTTTCCAATTTAATATCCATTTCACATCTTTTATTATTTGTTAATAAAATTAACAAGCATAAAATATATTGTCAAATATATTCATTTTCACAATATATTTATCTGTTAATAAAATTAACAAAATAACTATATAAACCCCTTTTTAGTCAATGGGGGAGAAAATTTTTCGGTCATAAATTATTTTCTTAATCTGGTTGAAAAAATAATTTTTGAAACTTCCAAGGAAGAAAAAATTAGTTGTAATTTTTGAAAAGAAACTTGACGGGAGAAAAATAGTTGTATATACAATGTATAGCATAAGATGTAAGTAAAAAATATGACTTCGGTACAAATAAATGTGCGAACCGATCTTAGAACAAAAGTCGAGGCTCAAAAGGTAGCAGCCGGATTGGGGTTAAACCTGAGTCGGCTTATTAACGCTTATTTACAGGAAATCATCAGTTCCAAAAGGGTGGATTTCGCGATAAATAGAGAAAAACCCTCTCCTTATCTCATCCGTTGTATAAAACGAGCCCAAGAGGATATCAAAAGAGGCAGAGTATCTCCGGCGTTTGACAATGCCAAAGATGCGATTAAGTATCTTAACGATAGAAATAAGCTTATCGCTAAGAAAAGATGAAAATCAAATTCTCTAGAGGATTTGAGAAAGACTATCGGAAAGCGCCCAAGAAAATAAAACAAAACTTCGAGTTCAGGCTCGAAGTTTTTCTTAGTAACAAAAATGCGATAATATTGCATAACCACTTGCTTTCCGGGAAATATGAAGGGTTCAAAAGCATAAATATTACTGGAGATTGGAGGGCAATATACAGGGAAGAGAACGACAATTTGGTCGTTTTTACTTGCTTGGGGACGCATAGTCAGTTATACGGGTAGATTTCCCGGTCCAGCAGGCGGCTAGGGCGAGCCAGAAGAGGATGGCCAGGTCGTTTTTCATATAAGGGGTGTCGACGAGGCCGTGGAAGACAAAATAAGCGAGATAAGCTAAGGCCCAGAGAGTTAGAGGGTCTTTTTTTACGCCATACGAGCTCTTAAACGTTAATATTAAGAGCGATATGAAGGCCAAGAGGCCCAGGGTTCCTAGTTGGGTCTGAAAGGCCAGGAAAACGTTGTGGGGCTGGGGGGCGGACCACTCCAGATAGGGCTCAGTGAAGCGCTTTTGGTAGTCCAGGTAGGCCTGCTGGAAATTGTCGGCGCCGATGCCGGCCAGCCAGTGATCGCGCGATATCAAAAGGGCGCTGTCCCAGATCATCAGGCGGGAGTGCAGGGAAGAATAGTAGTCGCCATTTACAAGGTGCTGAAGCTTCGGATTTCCGAGCTGGGAAACGCCCGCAAACACCAAATAAGCTAAAGCAATGAGGTAATACGGCCATTTGTTGGCTAAGTTTTTTACCCCAACCGCGATTAACAAAAAAGCGGCGACTAGCGCCAGCCAAGCGCCGTAAGAATAAGTTTTATAAAGAAAGTAAAGCTCGAGAAGAAGCAGCCCCGCGAGGCTTAAGTGATATTTGTAGTGCACGTTAGGCAGAAGCTTAAAGGACTCGGAGCTGAACAATCCTTGCTCTTTTATAAGCATTATTGAGGCTAGAATACCGGGAATTAACGCCATCGCCAGGTGGTTGGGGGAGAGGAAGATACCAGAAAGCCGGCCGTCATAGGTAAAAGTATTTTCGAAAAAATAGAGCACGTTCATAAAAATAATTACTGCCCCGGAAATCACGAATGAATAAAGTAATTTTTGGCGAAATTCCCGATCTTTAAGCAATGGCAAAAGCGCAAAAAACAGTAAAATTGGCAGAAAAAACCAGCTTTTAGCGGCGCCCAGCGCCACTCGGAGATTGATTGCGTAAATAGTGCTTGTTATCACTGCCATGATCAGTGTGAACAGGGAAATGAGGAAATATTTTCCCGGATATTTTTGGTAAACCAGCTTGAAACCGCGGATTATCAGGGGAATATTCAGCAGTAGGAAAAAAATTAATAAAATTTCCAGCAAATTGGTAGGGAATATTAGATTGTGCGACCCTAAATCGGGGCGGATGACCGGAGTTTGGGAAAATTCGGGCGAGAAATAACTTTGAAAATTAAAAATCGCTTGGGGGCGGAAATAAATTTTCACCAAATATAGCGGCAGAACGATGGGGATCAGCAGGACAATGAAGCGAGGCCGGAAATACGATAAAATAGTGGAAAACAGGATTAAAATAACGGCGAGAAGCTGGAGCGGCGGGGAAGTGAGATAAATCTCCATATTTATATGTTAGGAGGAGTGTCCCTTTTTGGGGCGAGGACTGTCGGGCCGCAGCTCAAAAAGGGACACTCCTCCAAGAAAAAATATTGCTTGCAATATTAAGAAATATTTGAGTTATACTAGTATAAACTTAATAATTTGTAATGGCCACCACCTGTAATGCAGCGAGCGCCTGGGGGTTGATTCAGAACCAAAACCTGATAATATTGGGCGGATTTTTGTTGCTTTTCATAATTTTGTATTTTTGCTATACTGCCAAAGACCCAAAAATCCGGGTGGGCTGGTTTTTAATATTTTTGGGGGGAATTTGGAATCTGGGCGAGCGGCTCTATCACGGTTGCGTGACCGATTACATCAGAGTGGTTTCCTGGTGGCCCAGCTTCAACATCCCAGACATGTTGATTACAATTGGGTTGATAATATTAATTTTTTGGCGGAAGGAACTTTTTTCGCAGCGAGGACTGTCGGGCCGCAGACCGAAAAAAGTTCCTTCCGCCAATAAAAAATAAATGTTGCCGATATTACTCTACACAACGCTGATTTTTTGGTTAGCCAGCTTGGCGGAAGTGTCTTTGCTCCCCTATTGGGCCGGAGACTTGGTTTTTGTGGTTTTATTTGTTTGGAGTCTGTTTTTCATTGGCAATATCGAAAAGTATCGATGGAAAATTTGGGTCTTGTGGGTGCCGCCGATATTTGGCTTAGGAATGAGCAGTTTCTTGTTTTTTTCTTATTGGCTGCTGGCGCCCTACATTCTGATTTTGGCCTCCTTAACCTATTTGATCTTACGCCGGGCGAAGTGGATTTTCCGTTTGCGGGAGGGCGCTTTCTATTGCCTGATTGTTTTCGCCATTTTTTTGGCGGCCGAGGTCCTGGTCCGCGCCAGAATCTTTAATTATGCTCTAACCGCAGATTTCTATTTCAAGTATGCAACTTCTTTCCTCGTTGGCCTCGTTGCCTGGCCCTACTTTATGTTGCGGGGGAGGGGAGAAAAAATCCGCTAGATGATAAACGGCTATAAACCCAATATTTACAATTACAATGGCTGATCATAATCATAATCACAAACTGAATTCGGGAGAACTGGAAGTGAGCGGGTATTTTGAGACCGGCTGGCGCGGGGAAGGCGAGGAAGAGGTGCCGGAAAAGAAGAACCTGCGCTGGCTTATCGGAGTGGTGGTGGCGGTCTTTTTGACCCTGCTGGGCCGGGCCACCTATCTCCAAATTATCGAGGGCGCCCACTATCAGGCTCAAGCCGAGGAAAACCGCATCCGTAAAATCAGCATTGACGCGCCGCGGGGAATCATATATGACCGGAATCACCAGATTCTAGCCAGCAATTTGCCGGAATTTGATTTTGTGATGATTCCGGGGTTGGCCCCCAAGGACTCCAAGGAAAGACAAGCGCTTTTCCAAAGAGTTTCCGCCCAGACCCAGCTTGATCCGGCGGAGCTTGAGGATAACTACAACAAAAATCAACTTAATTCCTTCAGCGCAGTGCTGCTGAAAGAGGACTTGACGCGTGACGAAGCGTTGGGGATTGAAAAAAACTCGGCCGATTGGGGCGGGCTGATGCTCAGCGCCAAGGTGAAACGCTCCTACCCGGAGCACGAGGCGGTGGCTCACGCGCTGGGTTATACCGGGAAAATAAACGAGCAGGAGCTCGAGGCCAATCCGAATTATGATTTAACCGACCGGATCGGCAAGGAAGGCGTTGAGGAAACTTACGAGTCCAAGCTTCGGGGCGAAAAAGGCAGCGAACAATTGGAGGTGGATTCGACCGGCAAGGTGAAGCAAATTGTGGGCAACACTCCGGCCAAGGAGGGGAACAGTCTGGTACTTTCGTTGGATCTGGATATGCAGAAAACCGCCTATAACGCCTTGGCTCAGGCGGTGGCGGACAACGGAGGAACTGGCGGGGCGGTGGTGGCGCTCGACCCGCGTTCCGGAGCGGTGCTCGTGCTCGCGGATTACCCCTCTTTTGATAACGTGGAATTTACCGGCAAGATTTCCCCTGACCGATTGCGCGAGATTATTCAAGGGGAAAATCGGCCGCTGTTCAACCGGGCGGTGGCGGGAACTTATCCGCCGGGGTCCACTTTCAAACCGCTGATTGCGGCTGCGGCGCTGGATAAAAAAATCGTTACCCCTTCGGATGTTTTGGAGTGCCCGGCGGTGCTGCAGGTGGGACAGTGGAGTTTCGCCGACTGGAAATTTCACGGCCCAACCGACCTCAACAAAGCCATCTCCCAGTCGGTAAACACCTATTTCTACATTGTCGGTGGCGGCTGGGGCGACCGCAAAGGCCTGGGGCCGGACAATATCAAACACTATGCCAATCAATTCGGACTGGGCCAGAAGCTGGGCATCGACATCCCCCAGGAGGCCGAGGGTCTGGTTCCCGACCCGGCCTGGAAAGAAAAAGTGAAAAAAGAAGCCTGGTACATCGGCGACTCTTATCACACTTCCATTGGGCAAGGCGATATTTTGCTTACGCCCATGCAACTGGCCTCCTACATCGGCGCCTTGGTGAACGGCGGCACCCTCTATCGGCCCCATCTTTTGGACTACGTGGAAAATTCAGACGGGACGGTGACGGACAAGCCGGCGCCGGAAGCGCTCAGAAAAAATATTTTGCCGGCCAGCGAACTCGATTCGGTGAGGCAGGCGATGGGAGTCACTGTTTCTTCGGAACAGGGCTCCGGCCGGCAGCTGCAGGATTTGGAGGAAAAATACGGCGTAATGATCGGGGGCAAGACCGGCACCGCGGAAACCGGCGAGGAAGAGAAATATCACGCCTGGTTCGTGGGCTTCGCCCCGCTGGACAACCCCGAGATTGTGGTGGTGGCGTTGGTGGAAAAGGGTGGCGAGGGCTTCAAAGCGGCCCTCCCGGTGGCTAAACAGGTGCTCGACGTGTACCTCCAAAAGCGCGCAGGAAATTAGAATCTAAATTTATTCTCTACTCCTGTTGTTCTAGTGCGTCAAGCTTTGGAATACCCGATAAAAAGCATATTACTGCTAAAACTAGAGAGATAGACGCTCCTGTCCAGAAATAACCTTCTTCGGAATCAAAAAGCCTTAAATCAAAATAAGGGTTTATGTAATATCCAGTGCCTTGAGAGATTAACCCTAAACATACGTATAGAATTCCAGTCATTGTAATTGTGAGAATAAATCTTATTAATAATTTTTTAGGAAACTCCAGAGAATTTTTAGAAAAACTTTTGGCGGTGAATGGAGAAATCAAGATAACAAAAATGATAGAAATTATGAGCAAGAAAAGATCAACAAAGTTTTTATCGCTAAAGTTATTGAAACCCTTTGGAAGAAGAGAATAGCACCACCATAGAATTAAAATAGCCAGAATTGTTAAATGAATACTATTAATTTTTTGGGTTTCCGAATAGAGATCCACTGCCAGTATTATAAAGAATCCTAACGCCAAGATCACTAGGATGCTTTCAAGAATTGCCATATCAAAAGTTTCCTCCAAAACTACGTTGTATCGATTGGTTAAATAAATTATTATAATGGACATCCCTATCGAGCTTGAAATAACGATAGGGAAGCGCAATATCGTTTCAAATATTATTGAGATTTTTCTACGGGAAAAAATAGTAATTACCCCTTTTTTCATTGTAGATAATAAAAGTAATAATATAAAAACTCCTTAATGCCAGGAGCTTTTGTGTTTTCTGCTTCTAAGTCTTTACTGTATTGAGTATACAATTTAAGGGGGTTGCGGCTATCCTCGAATTTTTCAACCTCAAAGCCGACAAGCCACTTGTAATAGGCAGCAGAAGCTCTAATTACGTCTTCAATATCATTGTAATTGAACGTATAGCCAAGTTTAGCTAATTGCGCGATGGAATTTTTCTTTTCCAACCCCATCAGCCCGCTTTCACCTACATATCTGCTGTCATGGTCAACGATTTTTCCAAAACTGCTCTCTTGAGAGATAGTAGCTTTTAGAATAGCTGGATCTACCCCGAACTCCTTACTAGCTATCCCAATTTCTTTGTCGTATTTAATGAAGCTTTCTATCGGGGCAGGGATTTTATTGAATTTTATTTCTTGGCCAATCTCCCTGTAAAGATTTTCTATTTTCCCGATGATATGTTCGGGGCTTTTGTTGCCTGTAATCTTCTCGCCAGCTCCTCCTACGATGATCGAAATATCGCCTATCCTCGGGGTTTTATCAGACCACAATTCAATATAATGAACTCCTTTTCCTAAATTCAGTTCTTTGCTATATTGTTTTTCTCTCCCCAATAGAGTCCTTCCGCACCAGTACCAATACTTGTGTGATTTTAGCTCGGTGTTAAGTACTGTCGCTCCATCGATAATAAGTTTAATGTCCCCATCATCAAGTCCCTTTTTGTCAGCGGTGCCATTTATTTCAAGTTTTTCCAGGGACAGGTCAAGTAAAACGGCTGTAATCCATTGCCTTTTGTCCCCATCTTCGGGAGGATTATTTTCTTCAGGAACAAAATTAATTTTTTCATCCCCCGTTTTATAAATAGCAATTTTCTTTAAAAATGGAGCCTGGTTAACCGAAAAAATGAGAGTGTGCTTTCCTTTTGAAAGGTAAGCTATTATTAAATTAGTTTTATCGAGCCCCTTTAGGTTGTTGCCATTCCAAACCGCCTCGCCCGCCTCATTCTCGTTCCATCTCAGCAGTATATCGAGCAAGCCCTCTTTGTTAACACCGGGGAAACTGATACCGTCAAGTTCGACAACCAGATCGTCGTCTTTGAAAAGCGACCAAAACCTTTTTATCGGATCCTGCCAAATTTTTATCAAATTCTGTTTCCAGCTTCGCGCGCTGGCGATGATTTCAATTGCATACACACTGTTTTTTGGAATATTGAAAGAATACTCAAATCTGTCTTTTATTGCAGCGTTTATTTTTTCTTTTTTTATCAAATTCATTATTTATGACAACTTTTAAGAATTTAGCGCAGAAGTTTGCTTGCTAATTTTTTTTGCTCGGTGAGAAAATATTTTTTAACCAGTCTCCAGTTGACCGGCTCTATCATTTTAGGCATTATATCTTGGTCAGCATCCTCGAAATAAGAAAGACTTTTAAGCACATGAATTTTATTTTGGCGCAGAGTCTTAAATTTAAGATCGTACAGCCGTATTGCCTCGTCAATAGATATAATTTTTTTGACGCAAAAAATATAATAAAGATCAATAAAATCTCTTTTAGTGCCTCTGTCTGACACTGCCGCAATTTTCATAGCGGCAATATCGCGCACATCTGCCAGATTAATTTTCCCGTATTTAAGCGGATTAAAAAGTAGTGGGTATTGATAGTAGAAATAGCTGAATTTTGTTTTTCCCAAATGCCCCAATAAAGTTTTCCAGCCAGTTCTTTCTGTCTGGAAAGAGGGCAGAAGTTTTTTTAGCTTTTTGAGGAATTCTTCTTCGTCGAACTTCTTAGTGGTAAAAAAATCAAAATCGTAGGAACGGCGATGCCCCAATTGGAGAGCCAGGGCTGTCCCGCCCGCGAGATAGCCGTTTTTAACCAACTCGCTCTCGCCTAGTAGGGCCAATGACTCTTTCGCATTTTTTGATAGGATTTCTTCAAACATTTGGGTTCGCTTTGGTTGATGTTGAAAAAATTTGTCCAAAAATAACAGCTTTTTGGTGAAAGTTGTCGGGTTTGTTTTACAACCTGCTTCAATTTTTTTCTGTCGGCCACGCCGAAAAGCCATTTCAAAGCCTTAACGTCGCCATACTCGAGCAGTCTGGCGGTTACGTACTCCGGATTTTCCCGGAAGTTCAGATCAGAGAAATCCACGTCCCAGAAGTATTTTTTGGTGAAAGCGGGTAGTTTCATTTTTTGATTTAGTGCTATTATTTTATATTAATTATATAAATAATAACAGTTCTTATGCTATAATGGGCTTGATGAAAATGAATGAAACGTGTAAGGTTAAATTTGTGATTCGGGGATCGTCTAATGGTAGGACTGCAGCCCTTGGAGCTGCCTATCCTGGTTCGAATCCAGGTCCCCGAGCATAGGATAAACATTAATTTTGGTAGGCACCCCGCCATTTTGGCGGGGCCTTCGTAGGTCCGAATCCTACCGCCCCAGCATGTTGAAATTGGTTAAATCATCAATAAAATCGGCAAGTCGGGGGATCAAAAACGATCCCGAGGTGAGAAAAATGATTGAGCGCTTTCCGCGTTTCTTCCGCTTTGTGAAAAAACGCTTCACCCCGGATTACATTTTCGGGCTTTATCTCACGGTGGGCGTCGTCATCGCGGCCGTTTTTGCTTACCTTTTTCTGAATATCCTGGAGGATTTTTTCCAACAGGACGTGCTGGTGATTGCCGACCTGCGAATCCTCAATATCATTAAAGCTTTCCGCGGGCCCCGGTTGGACCGGGAAATGCTGTTGCTCACTTATCTGGGCGAGACCGAGGTCATTGTGATCGGCTTTCTGGCAGTGGAGGCGTTTTTGGCCTATCTTAAGCGTTGGCGCTACTTCATCACCCTGGGAACCTCGGTGGCGGTCGGGGAAATATTCGTGTGGGTGATGAAGCATTGGGTGGAGCGCGGCCGTCCGCCCGTTTCCTTGACTCTGGTGCGGGAAACCGGCTTCAGCTTTCCCAGCGGCCACGCTTTCGCCGCCTGCTCGTTCTATGGAATGCTGGCCTACTTTATCTACCGCACCACCAAAAACCGGTGGGCCCGGGCGCTCACGGTGGCGGTCTCCCTGTTGCTCATTGGGGGAATCGGTTTCTCCCGCCTTTATTTGGGGGTGCACTGGCCCTCGGACGTGCTGGCCAGCTTCGCGGCCGGGGCGGCCTGGGTCACGATTTTGGTTACCATCCTGGAAATCCGCCGCAAATTTAACGGTTTGGGCATCAAAAAATTCAAGACGCTCAAAGGCAACCGGCAGATAAAGATTTTTGGCGCCACCCTGCTGGCCATTTGGCTGGCATTTGCGGGCTATTTCTTCCAGACCCATTCCTTGGCCCGGACGCGAATCAACCATCAGGAAGTGGCGGAAAACATTTATATCGCCCAGTCGGACGTCCCGGCCAAATTATTTGATGGCTTTCCCCGGGTGAGCGAAACCGTTTCCGGCAAATCCCAGGAGCCCATCAACATTATCGCGGTGGGGAGCTATGACCAGCTGAGTCAGGCCTTCGAGGACGCGGGTTGGATTCCCTGTGACCGTATTAACACCAAAAATATCGGGAGATTAATCACTTCAACTCTGACTAATAGTTCCTATCCCCAGGCGCCGGGGGTGCCCTCACTTTGGGACACCCAGCCCAACCCCTACGCTTTTGAGAAACCCACCGACACGGTGCGGGAAAGGGAGCACATTCATTTCTGGAACACCCCTTTTCTGGTTGACGGACGAGAGAACGTGTGGTTTGGCACCGCCCATTTTGATCAGTCGGTGAAAATCAATGCAGTCATTCTGATGCCGACCCACGTGATTGACCCGGCTATCGACAAGGAAAGGGAAAAAATTAAAACGGAACTGGTTGACACCGGGAAAGTGGATTCTTTCTTGGGGTTTCAAATTGTGGAACCCACTTTGGGGAAAAATCAATCGGGCGACCTGTTTTTCACTGACGGCAAAGCCTATGTGTTTTATCTGAAGAATTAATATTCGGGCTCCTACCCTAAAAGGCAGGAGCTTACCTTAATTTGACAACATTTTGTTTGGGCTTATTATGAAAACTGGTAAGCGATAAAAAGCTTTGGTATCTGTAAAATTGGCAATTTATATGGCGAAGAAAAAAACGGTCAAGGTTCCGAACAATTTGAAGCCGCTCAAAGATTTGGCCCTGCACAGTCCCTACACCATGGGGTACCTGTCGTTGATGGCCCGACGCAAGCAGCTCAAGGTGAAAAAAATCGGCCGGGTGTGGTATTCGAGCACGGCTGACATTAAGGAATTCGAAGAGAAAATGAAAAAACAGAAAGAGGAGAGGAACGAGCAGCTGCGAAAAAGCTATGTTGAAAAAGCCGAGAAAGTGCAAATTTCGGTGATGGACAATCGCAAGGCGCTCACAAACGACACGATTTTCGATGAAGTGCAACGGGAACTGGGGGACATCCTCCAGGAAATCCGGGCCCGCGAGAAGAAACTCAGGCACAATTATATGGTGCACCGGGGCGATATTTTGGGTAACGGACGGGAAAAAAATTTGGAAAAGGAAAAACAGATCACCCAGGACCTGTCCGGCCAGCTGATCGACGACATGGGCCGTCTGCTGCGCACTGCCAGCGAGATCCACAATCACCCTGCCGCGAGGGAGATTGCCAACGAGCAGCGGGTGTTCGACCCCCACAAGCTGCCCGAGGACAAGGAACATTTGCTGGGCAATTATCACAAGGACAATTTCCTTTCCGTGCCCTACAGTTATTTTCCTTTTGAGGATACAAAACGGTTGGCCCAGCAAAATTCAATTTCGCTCCAGAATAAAATCCTTTTGTTTGTGTCGGGCATCCTGGTGTTTGTGGCCGCCCTATTAACGGTGCTGGTGCTCTTCAAATAGACCAATATCGGTTCTGGTTTTTTGGGGAAGACGTTGTTTCGGCCACGTTTTTTTGTTGGGATTTTTTTGTTTGACCTTTTGTCGGGAATAATTAATGTCAAAATTTGACACTAACGAAGCCGCCAATATAATGAATGTATATAGAAATTTTTCCGCAAAAGGTGGCTCGCAAAAAACAAACACAAACTTACAAAAAAGAACGCCTGAATTTAGCCAAACAGCTTATCCGAGACAATTTCGGAGAGGAGGCTTTGCGCGTTACCAAAAAGAAATACGCCAGTTACCGCGGTAAAAGCGGGGCTCAGCGCAAGATGTATGAATTCCTGCTGGAGCAGGGATTTTCTTACCGGGAAATTTCCAAGGTGACCGGCAAGACTCACGAGGCCATCCGCCACACGATCGTCACCGGATCCGGGTCCCGCCGTGACCGCGAGCGGGTTAAAGCGCCAGTTTCACCGATACAGAAAATTCCAGCTGCTATTGTCAGGGTTGTTGACGACCGCGAGGAAACCGATTCCCGGAAGCGGTTGGGGAAAGTCGCCCGTTCGATCAGCAAAATTGATAAAACGCTTTACGGCGGGATTTTTCCCACTTTGCACCGGGCCAAGGAATATGTGGCAGTGGACGAAGAAGAGGAAGAGGAAGAGCCGGAAAAAGAAAAACCGGAAGCGGAAAAAGCCAAAGGGGTGTTTATGTGGAGCGGCACGGCCAGCGATTTGCGCCAGCGGCTGAAAGGTGCGGATTCTCCAGTCGAGGAGCCCAAAAAAGAACCAG
>Ga0172371_10002221_pt1 | contig 30941 bp, 12 predicted proteins | sample Lak12m_FD_114543 | JGI IMG/M metagenome (GOLD analysis project Ga0172371, IMG submission 114543) | Freshwater microbial communities from Kabuno Bay, South-Kivu, Congo - kab_022012_12m | ecosystem: Environmental > Aquatic > Freshwater > Lake | place: Democratic Republic of the Congo: South-Kivu...
CAGGTGGCGAACCAGGGGGTGCACTTCCTCGACGCCATCCGTTGGATGACCGGAGATCTGGCCCCTTCTTCGATCTGCGCGATGGGCGGCCGGTTCGCCGTGGACGACGACCGCATCATTCCCGACACGATGGAGGTCACCTTCCAGTGCCCGTCGGGCCGGCTGGTGATCTTCGGACAGTACGAGGCCAACGGCAACCCGGCCCTGGCCCAGAGCGGCTACTGCGAGCTCCGCGGCACCCGGGGGACGGCTTACGTGGGCGAGGAGATCGTCAACATCATCCCCGAGCGCGGCGGGCAGTTCCAGGACCACGCCCCGCGCATGAAGGCCACGCAGATCAAGCCCGAGTCGGCCGACCGGCAGGGTCGTCGCGCGGCGAACCTCTCCATCACCGCCCAACACGCCCGGAACTTCTTGGATTGCATGCGGTCGCGCAAGCTGCCCAACTGCGACGTGGAGATCGGCCACCGCTCGACCACCTTCAGCCTGCTGGCCAACATCTCGCTGGCCACCAAGATGCGTTTGGAGTGGGATGCGGATCGCCAGCGCATCACCAACTCCCCCGACGCCAACCAACTCTTGCACTACGAGTATCGCAAGCCGTGGAAATTGGAGTGACCGGGCCCGAGGCAACCTGTCATGGAGAAATCCCTTCGGTCAGGAAGGATCGCTGTAGATGTCGTCGCGGTCCCGGATCGGGGGGCTTCCTCGTAGGGAAAGGCGGCGATGGGCCTCGGCGATCTCCATCGGGGACTGCGATGCTCTACTTGGTTTTGCTCCAGATCTGATACACCTGCTTCTTGTGTGGGTCGTCGGACTTCGCGTAGGACCCGAGCACCTTTTCCAGGCCCTCGCAGTGCCGGGCGGCCGTGACGAAGTACGACTTGTCGGCCGCGTATTGCGACTCGGCCGAGGCCAGCGGTTTCAGCGCGCCGTCGGCCAGCATCTTCAAACGCCGATGGCACGTGTCGAGGTATCGGACCGCGAGTCGAGCGTGGGCCGCTTCGTAGCTCTCGCCCAGGCCCGCCGCAACGAGCTGCTGGTGGAGCGCCCGTAGCCGGGCCACGCGCGGGCCGAGCGACGCCACGTCGGGAAACGGCTCGATCCCGTGTCCGGCAACCCTCTTCCCGTCGACGTACATCGCCTGCGACCCTTCCGCGTCGACCGTGACCGCGACATGGGTCCAGCGGCCGACGGGGAGCTTGGCGTCGCGGGCCATTCCGCCCCGCTCGATCAAGAACCGCAGCGAATGGCCGGGATGGGTATCGAACATGTACCCGTTCTGCACGCCGGCCTTGCTCTTGTCGATGAGCCGAGCGCCTGTGGGCGGCAGTTGGTCGGGCCGGATCCAAATCGCCAGCGTGAGCCCGCCGGTCAGGTGCAGTCGCGGATCGTTGGCCACTTCCAGGAACCCTTCGCCGCCGAGTTGAATCGCTTTGCCGTGCGGACCGTCGACGAGACTGGCCTTGCCCACAATTCTGGCCGGCAGTTGCCCGATCGCCACATTGGGCACGACACGGTCCTTCTCGTTCTCGAACGTCCAGCGACCGACCAAGGCCGGATCTTTGTCCAGTGCGCCCGGCTTGTCCCGGACAAGCTGACCGATCTCGGCGGTGCTGAGGGCCCGGCTGTAGATCCGCGGGTCGGCCATCTCGCCGCGGAAGCGATTGGCGCCCTGGCTGTCGGCGGCGATCCGTAGCGGCAGGTTATTCGTAGCGACCACGGGGAATCGCTTGGGTTTCCAGGTCGAGATGTCGCTCGGCGGCGCCGGCGGCAAGGTGTAGTCGACCTCCGGGACGGCCAGCGGCCGGGCCGCCGCGCCGCCCAAGCCGATGGCGATCACGGCGCGATCCGGCGCCTGGTCGTACGGCAGCGTAATCGTGCGGCCGTCGTAAGTCTTCCACGCCCGGCCGTTGATGGTAACGGCCGTCACGGGTCCGCTCCCGGCCGTGGACAGGTAGAGCTGCTTCGGGCCGAATCGGATCGGGAACCGCTGCTGGAGCTCCGTGATCCCGGGCGGGATGTGGGGAAGGATCACCAGCCGGTCGGCTTGGTAGAGATATTCGAACAGCCCGCGGATCAGCGCGGCCGGCGCGCCCCACGTGTCGTATACGCAGTTGATCGGCTCGTTGGGTTGATAGACGGCGCTGCCGAACTTCACGAGCGGGTTATCGGTGCGGAACCGCCGGGCGAAATCGAGGATCCGCTTCATGGCCCGCCGGGCGTCCTCGTACTTGTCGAGGCGGGAGTAGGCCATCATCATCCGCGCCTCGCAGGTGGTCCAGTGCCCGCCGTTGACCCACGTGCCGAATCCCCACAACCCGGCCGGATTCTCGTACATGTCGTCGAGCGAGGGGCAGTTCGTGAGGATCAAGTCGTAGAGACGCAGGCCCGGAATGGAGGCCATCTTGTCGTAGATCTTCCGGGCCTGGGCGTCGTCGGCCACGCGGAAGCACACGGCGTCGTGATTCGAGACGGCCTCGAAGTAGCCGTGCTTCGCCGCGCCGTAGACGCCGTGCTTGGTGCCGTCCGGATCCAGGGACTTGATGAAGTAGCCCTCCTCCGTGGTCAGCAGCGGCAGGCCCTTGCGGGCCAGCTCGCGGCGCTCGGTGTAGAGCTTGACCTTGTCGGCGTTGCCTGCCATCTTTTCCAGCTCGATGAGCCGATCCAGGCCGGCGATGTACGTGATCGAGAGCCCGGCCAGGTAGGCCTTGTCGTACGTGCCGTCGGGCTTCTTCCAGCCGGCGTAGCTGGGCGCAAGGAGATTGCCGGCCGGTCCGGCCAGGAAGAGGTTGTTCTTGGGATCGCGGCGGGTTTCGATGAAGTTGGCCACGCGTTCGAGGATCGGCAAGTAGTGAGCGATGGCCTTGGCATCGCGGCCGACCAGCAGAAGCTCCGCCTGCATGACCAGTCCGCCGGCCGTGAACTCCATGCCCCAGTCGTGCAGATCGACTCGGCCGTCGCCCTGCTTGTAGATGATCGAGCCCGGAGCAGCGCAGTCGCAGAGGCAACCGTCCGGCGCAACGAGGTCCTTCCAACCCTTGCGCTTGTCGTTGCCCATCAGGTTGAACCAGAGATCCTGCGAATTCTGCACGAAGGTGACGTAAGGCTCTTGCCAGAACGGAAAGGAGCAATAGGTTGGCCCGTAGCTGTTTTGAATCCACCACGCGCCCCACGTCGGCCCCTCGACGAAGCCGTTCCAGCCCGCGTTGTAGAGCATGGCGATGTTCTGAAACTCCGGGTCCGGCTCGTACATCCGCCGGGCGATATCCAGGAGTTGGAGATACTCGACGTCCCCTTCGCCGCGGAAGAACTGGCCTTCAAAACGTCCCGCGGCGGGGCAGAGCGAGACGCTCCATGTTGACAGCCCCAGAATCACGGCGAGTATAAGACGCTGGCTTAGGATCGATCGACTCATAGTGTGCCCCAGAGTGAAGGTGAGTGCCATTGAAGTTGTCCCTCCCCACCATATCCATCCGCGCAACCGTTCCGCACCGGTGTCGTTTCCGATGATACCGTCCGGGTGAGGCCGACGGAAGAAGCGGTCGCCACCCGATCCCCACCCACCAGTGGTAGTGTATGCTCACGGCGGTGCGGGGCTGCTCCCCCGCAGGAAAGTCTTGCCGAAAAGACCTATACTTTCGGGAGGATCCCTCCCTGCTCACGGGCAGGTGGGAACTATTTCCAACGCTGCTTCGTCTGAAAGTGCAGATGAGGGTCGTATCCCTCTCCCCCCTTCCGTTGTATGCAATCAAGGAGCATCTCCATGCGACGTCCTTTGGCCGTACTGCTGCTGGGCTTGGGCCTTTCGATCCTGGTGGCCGACTTGGCCTTGGCCCGGATCAAGTTGATTACCCTTCCGGTCCGGGAGCGGGTGGAAATCCAGTTGGACAATCCCAATGCCACGTTGGTCGAGGAGGAACGGATCGTTCCGCTGGTGAAGGGGGTCAACCAGGTCGATTTCTCCTGGGCCAACACGCAGATCGACCCCAACACGATCGTCTTCCGCGTGATCCCGCGGGTCGAACCGGCGGCGGAAGCGGGCAAGCCCAAGGAGGAGGCCAAGCCCGAGGCGAAGCCGCTGGACGTGAAAGTCCTCTCGGTCAGCTATCCGCCCAACGAGGCCGCCCTGGTCTGGCAGGTCGCTTCCAGCGATTCCGGCTCCGCCCGGGTGCGGATCAGCTACCTTTTGGGCAATCTCAACAAGAGTTTCAACTACCGGGCGGTCGCCTCCAACGATGAGAAGACGCTGACACTTTCCGAGTACATTCGCATCCAGAACCTCGCCAACGAGGCATTCGGTTCCACGGGACTTTGGGCGGGCTTCGGCCCCCGGTTCCTGAAACCGATCGGCATCAACGAGACCAAGGAGATGCTCATCGAGAAGTTCCAGCAGGTGCCGGTCAAGAAGACCTACACGGCCGATCCGCAACAGTACGGCTACCTCGACCGGCCGCAGAACAAGCTCCTCATCCCCATGCACTACGTCCTGAAGAACGACAAGGAGAACCACCTCGGCCGGGCGCCCTTGCAGTACGGCAAGGTGCGGATTTTCCAGGAGGACCGCCACGGCGGCACGGCATTCCTGGGCGAGGACTGGGGCAAGTTCACCCCGCTGGACGACGAAATGCGGCTCTACGTGGGCACCGCCCAGGACGTGGTCGTCAAGCGGACCATCGACAAGAACGAGCAGAAGCGGGTGGCGGGCAACCTCTACAACCGCGAGATCGTGGTGAAGTACGAGATCGAAAACTTCAAGGACAAGGCCGCTACGCTGGACATCTCCGAGAACATCCGGGCCTTGCGGAACGAAGTGGCCGGGGACACGGGCCGCGATGTTCAGTGGGAATTGGGCGAAGGCACCACGCTGCCGGGCCGGCCCGACAAGGAAAAGAGCACTTTCGAGCAGGTCGTGTTCCACGTCGATCTGCCGGCCCGGGGAGCCGATCAGAAAGCGGTCAAGACGATCCACAAGCTCGACGTGCTCATCAAGAACGAGTGGTAACGATCCCCATTTCCGCACGTCCCCTGCACACGCTCAAAGGGAATACCCATGAAGATCAGGCTTACGGCAATAATCGTCGGATTGGCTCTCGCCACCAGCGTCCGGGCTCAGAGCACCACGCAGAGCAACGTCGATCTTTCCACGGTCCCGACCCGGGACACCGTGCAGCTCACCATCTACAACTCGGAAGACCTCACCTTGGTCCGCGAGACCCGCGTGGTGAGCTTCAAGAAGGGAGTGAATCCCCTCCAGTTCAGTTGGGCCAACACGCTGATCGACCCGACCTCGGTGCGGCTGCGGTTCGTCACCCATCCCGAGAAGCTGGAGCTGCTCGACACGACCTTCCCGCACACCAAGCCCCAAATGCTCTACTGGAACATCCAGAGCGAGATGGACGGCGAGGCGACCGTCGAGATCACCTACTTCACCAGCGGCATAAGCTGGTCCGCGGATTACGTGTGCATCGCCAATCCCGACGAAACGGAGATGAGCTTCGAAGGGTTCGTCCGGGTGTCGAACAACTCCGGGGAGGAGTACGAAAACGCCCAAGTCCGGTTGGTGGTCGGGAAGATCAATTTGGTGGAGAAGATCGCCCAATTGGCTCAGATCCCAGCCGCGATGGTTCCCCGGTTGGAGGAAGCCAAGGGAAAAGAGCTCAAGCGAGAGGCATTGTCCCTTTCACTCGAGAGGGCGGCAGCGCCCTCGGGCTCCCCGAGGGATGGCAAGCCGAAGGAGATCATCAAGGAGGGCTTGAGCGATTACTTCATCTACACGATCGAAGGGACGGAAACGATCCTCAACGGCTGGTCGAAGCGGATGCGAAGCTTCGAGGGGCAGACAGTCCCCTTCAAGATCCAGTATCGCTACCGGCCCGCCGAATACGGCGACCAGCTCGTGCGGATGTACTTGCTCACGAACAACAAGGAGTCGAAGCTCGGAACCACACCGCTGCCGGACGGCATGGTGCGAGTATTTCGCCAGAATGGGCGTGACGGGCTCTCGTTCCTGGTTGCCCAGCCGATCAAGTACGTGCCGATCGGGGACAAGATCGAGTTGAACCTCGGTTTGGACCCCGAGGTGATCTTCGAGCTGGTGAAGGTCCGGACGTGGCGCGACAACCTTTGGGTGCAGATTCAAGGGGCGGACCTTTTCAAGCGGGTCGACAAGCCCGGGGTCGAGGTCGAAGTCAACAGTTCCGTCGCCGGGTGGGACGACCATACGCTCTTCGCCCAGCGCATTCGCAACTACGGGAAGAAACCCATCGAGGTGGAAATCCGCCGCACGCTGCCGGGCCACATCGTCGTACGCAGCTCGCTGGGGGCGAAGACCTTCGACTACCAGACCATTGAGTACCTCGCCACGGTGAAATCGATGGAGAAGGCCAGCCTGCCCTACGAAGTGCTCCAGCACCAGGGCCGCAACGCGAAGCAGAACAATGTCACGGTGGAAGAGGCGGCGATCCCGTGAGGAAGGAACGGACGATGGCTCATCCTGTTTCTCGTTGGCTGGCGGCGATCGTCTTTGTGGCGGGCGCGGCCCTGGCCGGCGTTAGTCGGCTCCAAGCCAAGAACGTGGATCTCTCCACCGTGCCGCCGCGGGAGTCAGTCCAGTTGACGATCTACAACTCGGAGGATCTCACCCTGGTCCGGGAGACCCGCAAAGTGAGCTTCAAGAAGGGCGAGAACGGCCTCCAGTTCAGTTGGGCCAACACGCGGATCGACCCCACCTCGGTCCGCCTGCGGTTTGTGAGCCATGCGGAGAAACTGGATCTGCTGGATACGACGTTCCCACACGACAAGCCGCAGATGCTCACCTGGAACGTCCAAAGCGAGCTGGACGGCGACGCGACGGTCGAGATCACCTACTTCACCAGTGGGATGAGCTGGTCGGCCGACTACGTAGCCCTCGCCAATCCCGACGAAACCCAAATGGGCTTCGAGGGGTTCGTCCGCGTCTCGAACCACTCGGGAGAAGAGTATGAGAACGCCCAGGTGCGCCTGGTCGTCGGGAAGATCAACCTCGTCGAGAAGATCGCCCAGTTGGCCAGGATTCCGGTGGAACAGGTCGATAAGCTGGATGAGAGCCGCAAGAGCGTTCTCAGAAAAAAGGCCGCAGAGCACGCGATGAACCGCTTCGGAGGTAGACGCGACGGAGACAAGGAGAGCGGGGACGCAAAGCGCCAAAGCGAAAAGCAAATCATCAAGGAGGGCCTGAGCGAGTACTTCATCTACACCATTGAAGGGACGGAGACCATCCCGAATGGTTGGGCCAAGCGGATGCGGAGCTTTGAGGGGCAGACCGTGCCGTTTCGGATTCAGTACCGCTACCGGCCCGCCGAGTATGGAAACCGGCTGGTGAGGATGTACCTCTTGACGAACGACAAGGAGTCGAAGCTCGGAACCACGCCGCTGCCCGACGGCACGGTCCGGGTGTTCCGCGAGAACGGCCGGGACGGCCTCTCGTTTGTGGTCGCCCAGCAGATCAAATACGTCCCGATCGGCGACAAGATCGAGTTGAACCTGGGGCCGGACCCGGAGGTGATCTTTGAGTTGGTGAAGCTCAGGGTGTGGCGGGACAACCTCTGGGTGCACCTCGACGGGAGCGACATCTTCCGGCGAGTGGATCAGCCCGGGGTCCAGATCGAGGTCCGGAGCACCGTGGCCGGCTGGGACGACCACAGCCTGTTCGACCAGCGGATTCGGAACTACACGAAGAAGCCCATTGAAGTCGAGATTCGTCGCAGTTTTGGCGGCCACGTCGTGTTCCGCAGCAGCCTGGAGGCCAAGAGCCACGACTACCAGACGGTCCAGTACGTAGCCGCCGTACCGCCCGGCCAGAAGGCGGACCTGCTCTTCGAAATCCTCCAGCATCAAGGCCGCAACGCCAGGCAGGACAACGTCATGGTGGAACGGTCGCAGGTCAGGCCGTAGCACCTACCGTGACGGTCTGTCGCGATCCGCAGCACGGCGATTCTACCGCCGAGGAGGCCGAACATCCAATCGCGCAGGCTCTTGACGGCGAACGAGCACGGAATTATCAGTAGGGGCAGGATCGAGCGTAGAAAGGAGCCCCTATGTCACGATCGAGCGCGGTTCTGTCCGGTGGTTGTCTCCTGATTCTGTTGTCGCTGGATTGCGGCGCGGCGGCCTCGGCGGCGGACATCCAGGCCATCGTCGCACACAACGACGTAATCTACCTTGCTCCGGGCCGGCAGGGGTGGGAGGGTCTGCCGCTGGGCAACGGGACCCTCGGCGCCCAGGTCTGGCAGCCCGACGGCCTGATGTTCCAGCTCAATACGCCCCTGTCCGGCGTGTACGGCGGCGCCCTGTGCCGCGTGCGTCTGCGAACCACTCCGGCGATGCTGACCGGGATGCGGGCGTTTCGCCAGCGCCTGTCGTTGTACGACGCGACGCTGGTGACCGAGGTTGCCACAGAATCCGGGAAGCTCGGCCTCCGCTGCTGGATCCCGGCCGACCGCGATGCCCTGGTGATCGAGTGTGCCGACGACCGGAGCGGCCTGTCCGATCGGTTCCTGGAGATCCAGACGTGGCGCCCTACGGCCGCCTCGACGGCCGGGCAAGGCGAGATTCTGGTCACCGACCTGCTGAAAGTCCAGGAGGAGCCCGACTATCGGTTCGCGCTGGCTGCCGGAGTGGACGCCGCGGAGGCAACGGCCGAGAAGGCCGATGCGAGGACCGTGCGTCTGCGGATTCCGGCCGCCCGGTGCGAAATCCGGATCGCCCTGGCGGCGACGCGCGACAAGAAGGCCGACGTTGCGGCCCAGGCCAAGCAGCGGCTCGCCGCACTGCGGGGTCGCGGCTTGGACGACGCGCGCAAGGCCCACGAAGCATGGTGGGCCCGGTTCTGGGCCCAATCGTTCATCAAACTCGCCTCCGACGACGGCGCGGCCGACTACATGGCCAATCTCTGGTACGTACACCTGTTCGCCATGGCGGCCGGTTCGCGGGGCGAGGTCCCGCCCAAGTTCAACGGCGGATTGTGGACCGACAACCGCGACGAGCGGGAGTGGGGACCCGCCTACTGGCACTGGAACACGCAAGAGACCTACTGGCCGATCTTCGCGGCCAATCACCTGGAACTCCACCGCCCGTACCAGGACATGTATTGGAACATGCTGCCGGTGGTCAAGCGATGGACCAAACAGACCTGGGAACTCGACGGCGCCCAGTACCAGGAGACGATCCCCTTCAACGGAGCGATGGGGGTTTGGGTGAAAGAGCGAGGCGTCCACCCGCGGGCGCCCGTGCCGAAACATGTCGCCCACACCAATCTCATCCTTTCCTCCTCGGCTGAGATCGCCATGCAGTTCTGGTGGGCCTACCTGTATACCGGCGACGAATCCTTCCTGCGCGAGCGGGCCTATCCGCTGATGAAGGAAATGGCGGCCTTCTACGTGGGCTACCTGGAGAAAGACGCCTCGGGCCGCTACAACATGGTTCCTTCCAACGCCCACGAGACCTTCTGGAAAGTGAAGAATCCGGCCAACGATCTGGCCGCTCTCCGTTATTTCTTCGCCGCGATCCTCGAGGCCAGCCGGCGGCTGAATGCCGACGCCGATCTGCGCGGCGTGTGGCAAGACCGGCTCGATCATTTGGCGCCGTTCGCGATCGATCCGGCGACGGGAGCGATCCTGCCCTACGAGCTGCGCCCGGGAGAGAAGCTCGATTTTCAGAACGCCGAGAACCCGGACCTGTTCGCCGTGGGCGTGTTTCCGCTCTTGACCCTCGGGACGCCGGACCATGCCGTGGGCGTGAAGACGTTTCAGGCCCGGCACAACGTCAACGTCTACGGCTGGACGACCGACAGCATCTGCGCCGCGCGCCTGGGCCTGGCCGATGCGCCGCGGCCGGGCGCCCCGCCGCGGCAGCAGGGAATTGCTCAACTCCTGCCGGGCCACGCGCAGCTTTACCAAGACCATCCGTCCGGCCTTCAGGACTACTACGGGCGCAAACCGGCGATCCATCCGTATCTGGAAGGGAGCGGCACCTTCGCCACGGCGGTGGGGGAAATGTTGCTGCAAAGCTGGGACGGCGTGATTCGCGCCTGTCCCGCGCTGCCCAAGGCGTGGAGCGCCGACTTCAAGCTCCTCGCCCAGGGCGGATTCGAGGTCACTGCCCATGCCGAGCACGGCAAGGTGCAATCGATCTCGCTCTTGAGCCAGCGCGGTCAGCCGGCGCGGATCGTCAATTCGTTCGGGCGGCCGGCCCGAGTCACCTGCGGGAGCGAGGAGGTGTTGAAGTCCGAGGGACCGATCCTTGCGTTCCCCACGAAGGCCGGACAAACCTACGTGGTTCTGCCCGAGGGCGCGCCGCTGCCCGGCGTCGAAGTCGCTGCCCCGCCCAACAACGCCCCCAAGCAGCTTCTCCGCGGCGACCGTTGGATCGGGAAGCCGCCGATGGCTTCCCAGGGCTGGCGACCGCCGGTGGAGCCCGATGCCCCGCGCCCGCCCTCCCCATCGAGCCGCACGGATCGGCCTGCCCGGCCGGAAGTGAGCCTCGCCCGGGCCGCCGCCCCACCCAAGATCGATGGCGACCTGTCGGAGGAGGCCTGGAAATCGGCACAGAGGCTGGGCCCGTTTGTCCGGCCGGGTTCGAGTACGCCCGCGAGCGAGCAGACCGACGTCCTGGTGACCTGCGACGACCAGGCGCTCTATTTCGGCATCACCTGCTGGGAATCGCGGATGGACGGCCTGGTGGCGGAATACGCGGCCGGGCCGGCGGCCCGGGATGCACCGGTGGTCGACGACGACTCGGTGGAGATCTTCCTCCAGCCGGCCCGCGGGCCGACGTGGCACTTCGCCGTCAACGTGCTCGGGGCGATGTTCGATTCGCTCGTCATGAGCGACGACCACGAGGACAGCAAGCTCAATCCGGCGTGGAAGGCCGTCACGGCACGCCGCAGCAACCGGTGGATCGTGGAGGCGGCCATCCCGCTGAAGTCGATGGTCGCCGATCCGCCGCCCCCGGGCGCCGCGTGGGCCTTCAACGTGATCCGCAATGAGAAACCGCACGGCGAGACCAGCGCACTATGCCCGTTGGCAGGGTCGGGCTCTCTCCGGCCCGAGCAGTCCGGCCGGCTCATTTTCGCGCAAGGCTCGCCCGCGCCGGCCGAGCCGATCGAAGACGCTGACCTGGTCGGCCATTGGACGTTCGAAGAAGTCCAAGGGATCTGGGTCCGCGACGTCTCCGGCCACCGCCACCACGGGATGATGGTGGGGAGCCCCATGAGCCCGGTCGAAGGGAAAGTCGGCAAGGCCCTCGCCTTTACGGGCGGGGGCTTCCTGGACATTGCCGACGCGCGGGGGCTGAACCTGTCGGACGCGATGACGTTGGCCCTTTGGGTCTTCCCGAAGCAAGTCGGCTCGATGCGGCTGGTCGACAAAGGGCCCGCCGGCGGCGCCGACGCCTACTTGCTCGACACGCACCCGGAGAACCATGTGCGGGTGATCCTCCGGCCTGCGACCCTGAACACGCAGGAAGCGCTGCCCGCGGGCCGCTGGACCCACGTTGCCGTCACGTTTGCCCAAGGGGCGTTGCGGGGCTATCTCGACGGCCGCATGGCCGCCGAGGCGACCAACCTTCGCGGCAACATCACGCCCACCGATCTTTCCCTGCGTCTCGGCGCGGACAGCGAGGGCCAAAGCCGTTTCGTGGGCCTGATCGACGACGTCCGGATCTATCGCAAGGCGCTGACCGGCGAGGAGATCGGGTCGCTGGTGCGGGCCGCGAAATAGGCGAGGGCGTCCCGGACCCATGGATGGACTTATTCCGCAGGACCATGGCTAGCGGATGCGGTACTTGAGGATCCGCCGGTTGCCGGCGTCGCCCACGTAGAGATAATCATCACCGTCGACACGGACCGAGGCGATGCCGGTGGGGTGGGAGAAGCCGGTTCCCCGCGAGTCGTCCCACGTGGCCGGGCCGCCGTATTCCAGCAGCAGCTTCCCCTGGGGCGAGAGGCAGTAGACCTTGTCGGTCTCGCCGTCGACGACCCAGATCCGCCCTTGGCTGTCGAGGGCGACTTGGCGCGGGGCCGCGAAGGGGATCGCGTCGGCGCCGCCTTTCGGCTGCGAGCCCGCCTCCCAGCGGATCTTGCCGTCCGGGGCAACCTGGTACACGGCCTCGAGCGGCAGGGCCGCCAGAACGACGTTGTGTTCCGCGTCGAATTGCATCGCGTAGACGCCCTCCCACGGGCCGAAAGTCCGCCGCACGCCGTACAGCTCGCCAAAATCGAGGAAGGGCTTCATCCGGTCGTCCGGATAGACTTTCTTGATCGCCAAGGCCGGCCAGCCCTTTCGATATCCCTCCTCGACGACGCGGACATAAACGCCGCCGTCGCGGTCGGGCAAGAGGCCCCAGATCGGGACAACCGACTCTTTCGAAAGCGTCTGCTCGGACGGAATCGTGCGGAGCAGCTTCAACCCGTCGGGCCGCACCTCGTACGTGTTGACGCGCACCTTGCCGTCCTTATCGGCATATCCCACCACATGGCACGCCCCGTCGGACCCGAACTGGATTGCCAGGGCCCGCCAAGGCACCTCGCCCCGCTCGCGCACCACGTCGGTGCGGGGATCGAGCGAGAGCAGCTTTCCGTAGGTGTCGGTAGCGAACCAGACGTGGCCCTGGGGATCGGTGGCCATCGGGGTTGCCGCGGGAAGGAACTGGGGCCATTGGGCCATGAAGGATCGGGCCACGACCGCCACTTCGGCCAGGGCGCCCGCCTTGAGTTGGTATTTTCGCAACTCGTGGCGGTCCGGCCCGCCGTTGAATGCCACATAGATCGTCGCCTTGGACCCGATCGCGACGCTGTGTGCCCCCGGCCCGACGTCAAGCGAAGCGACCGGCCGGTCGACGTCGTTGGAGCGGTCGAACACGACGAGTGCGTTTCGGTCCGTGAGGACGGCCAGTGCCCGGCCGCGCACGTCCACGGCGAGCGGTTTGGCCCCGCCGGGCATCTTGAGGATTCGTTGCGGAGCAAGATGGTTATCGGCGCTGAAGACCTGGATGCGGCCATTGCCCCGGTCGGCGACATAGGTCCGTCCCTCGGCGTCCTGGGTCGCCATGGCGGGATTCTGGAATGTTCCCGGCGACGCGCCCTGGCGCCGGGCGGAGAACACCCAGGGATAATCGAGGCGATAGTCGCCCGCCAAGAGACGCCGGCCCGAGGCCACGAGGTACTTGTCGGCCGTAGGCCACGTCAGTTTCATCTCGATGCACTTCCGGTAGACGCCGTTGGGGCTGAAGACCTCGATGCGGCCCTCCTCCGTGAGCAGGCACGCCTCGCCCTTGTCGGTCACCGTGACCGAAAGATTGTGCATACCGGCGCCGCGCATGTCGCCGATGATCTTTGCCAGCTCCAAACGCAGTCCGCCTCGCGCTGCGGTCTTGCCGGCGGTCGGGGCGGCCGCGGCGCCGGCGATCTTCTCCGGTTCGGGGGGCGTCTTGCGGTGGAACAATCCCGGCGGCTCCGCTCCGACCCCTTCGTAAATCCGCTGTAAGCAGGGGTGCATCAAGCCGGTTCTCGCCGCCCAAACGCGTCCGGCCGCGAGATCGGCGCCGACCTCGGCGAGCTTCGCCTTCGCCTTGGACGCATCGACGGGCGAGAACCGCATCAACGTCAGCTCCGCATCGCCGCCATCGGCAGCGAGGCGCGCTTCGACGAATTGCACCTGCTTGCGGAGGTCTTGCATGGCCTCGGGTGGAACGGATGCCGAGAGCCGCTGGGGTCGGCTTTCCGGCGCGGCGTTGTCCAGGGCGAGCAACTGGTAGGGCTTCAATGGCAGGCGCAAGGGCGCCCCCGGCTCGACCGGAATCTTGGCGCCCGTCGCAAGCCGCGCCAGATCGGGCGGTGCGCTGAACTGCACCTCGACGGTGACGGGCCAGTAGGTTCGATTCACCACGTAGAAATACCGGGCGCCGGTCCCGCCGCCGTGCCACAAGGCCACCGGATCGCCCGAGCCCGCCAATCGCGTCATGCCGATCTCGGGCAGCGCGCGGTACTCGGCGAAGAACTCGCCGGTGAACTGCGGCTGGCCCACGGCCTGGCCGTGGCTCCCGTCGGTCATCCACGCGACGTTGCCGTCGGCCATCGCGTTGGCATAGCGCATGAGGGCATGGCGCCCGGCGCCGTTGAGCAGGCCGGCGCCGTGGACGGTCTCTTTGTTCTGCAACAGCCCGCGCTCCATTCCCAGCCTGGCGTACTCGATCATTTCGCCTTCCATCGACTGGGCGTCCATGCGGACGGCGGCCACGGAGCCGCCTCCGGCCGGCTTGGCAACCTGGCGGACCGGCTGCGGATCGAAGAACTCCGCCCTTTGCCGGGCGGCTGCGATGGGGCCGTCGCCGTACGCGCGGATGGCCGGCGGATACGACCGCGCATCGCTGAGCACGACGGACGGCTCGCCGCGATACCGGGCGGGGTCCAGGCCCGTTTCCCGGATCAGCCCCAGCCAGCCCTTCTCCTCCCAGTCGCTGTCGCTGTAGTCCTCGGCGAAGTTGGGGCCGAAGCAGTCCAGGTAGAGTTTCAGATCGGCCCGGCCGTCGCCCAGAATCCGGGCCAGGCGGCCATGGTAGCGGAAGATCCTTTCGCAGCGCCAATCGACCCATTTCTCGTAGGCGTTCGCCATCAGCCATTGATACCGTTTCTCGAAGCGGTCGGGCGCGTCGCGGGCAACGGGAACCTTGACGCCGGTGTCCTTCTCGAACGCATCGACGGTGTAATCTTCATAGCCGTACTGGATCGAAGGGATCGCCTGCCAGGAGAAAAACTGCCATGCCATGAGCCGGATGGCTACGCCCTTGAACGCGGGCGAATCCTTGTAGCGATCGGCCAGCTCGCGGAAGACGTCGGCCACCCAATCCTGCACGGGCGGATAGAGCGGGTTGAACCAGCCGCGCGGTCGCTTGCCACTGCGATGGACCAGCAGCCACGGCTTGTCGCCCGAGGCCAGGTGGTCCGCGTCGCCGTCGCCGCCGAAACGCCGGTCCAGGTATTGCGACAAGCCCGTTTGAGGCGTGATGAAGAGCTGGCCCACAACGTTCATGCGGTGTCTCTCGGCCGTGAGCAGGATGAGCCGGAACAGGTCCTTTTGCAGCGGGTCCTTGAGCGAACCCGGCCCCAGGATCGAGGCGTCGACGCTGAAGGTGGGAATCTGCCGGCTCGGCCAGAGTGTCGTCTGGTAGACGGCGATGGTCGGCTCGTACAGGTTGACGCCGAGGTAGTTCGACAATTGGGCCATGCGCTCGACCGGTCGCAGCACGTTCGGCCAGGCGTCGCCGGCGGGCATCGCACCGTAGTTGCCGGTCACGCGCATCGGCTCCTCTTGCCACATGCCGATCATTCTTCCCTCGCCCCCGGGCCGAAGACACGGAAACCCGCCCGTGACGCGATAGACGCGGATGCGGGCCGCCGCCGCGCGCTGGCCGGGATACCAGTTCTGCAAGAGCAACCGCGGCTGCTGCTCCCGAGGATAGAAGAACAGCGCGTGCGGCTGCAATTGCCCGGACAGCGAATAGACCCCGCCCGACGCCACACCCACGGTCGGCGCGTAAGGACTTGCCGCCCGCTCGACCAGGGCGATCGTGAAGGTCCGCTGATCGTCGTCCGGGTAATCGATCCGCGCCAGGTAGGGATCCTGGATCGAGGGGAGCTTCAAGGTGTAGGCGAATGAATCGGCCTGAAGGTGCTGCCCGAAGCGTCCGCGACTGCCCGACTCGCGATACGCGCCCAGCGGCGACTGGACCACGCGGGTCGCACTCGTGGCATAGTCGGGCTCCTGCTTCGCGCAGTCGATCTCCTGGACGAGTTCCTTTTCGAGCTTCGCGGGGCAGTCCAGCGGCGCGCGGGTGTCGATCACCACAAACTGCACGGTCCGGTCCATGGGCCGCCCCCGTCCGTCGCGGACGTGCAGGTCGAACACCCCTTCGCGATCCGTGGCAACGGCCAGCGAGGTCTCGAACAGGCCTTCGCCGGCCGGGACCTGCACGGTCCATTGCCGGGCGGTCTGCTTCGTCTCCGGGTCGACGAGGGCCAGGCAGACGTCATAGGCCGCGGCCAATCGTCCTGCCTGCAATTTCAGCGAGAACTCCTCGCCGCGGCGAAACACCAGGGAGTCCTTTTGCGGGGTGAGCCGGACCATGCCTGTCGCGTCCCGGGCGGGCTCGAAGAAGAACCGGCGCAGGTAGGGCAAACCGGGGTGCCAAGGCCGCGAGAAACAAAGCGTGTGGTCGCCCGCCGTCAGGTACGCGTTGAGCACCTTCTCGGCCTTGTGCTCGGGCTTCCACTCGCCGCTGACGAAGGTCGTGTGGATCAGCAGGCGGCCGTCCAAGAGCAAGTCCGTCGACCAGGAACACGACTCCACCCAAAGCTCGTACCAGGCGGTCCGCGGGATCCGGAAACCGTAATCGGCCTCGCCGTAGCCGGTCAGGAGGTTCCTTTTCTTGATTTCGGCCCGCTGCCTCTCGTTCAGATATCGGGTGCCGCGAAACGCGCCGGCCTGAACCTCGATTCGCGCTTCGCCGCCTGGGGCGCCCCTTCCGACCGACATCGAGGCAGCCGAGGCAAGTATTGCAAGAAACAGCGCTGGCGCCCTGTCCATGGTCTTCCTTCCTCATCCGGTATTTCTCATTTCGAGTCCGCCCGTATACGCTCCGAGCCGCAACCCTTCTAGGATATTGTACACTTGTCCATTGCTTCTCGGTGCCGCTTGCCGAGGCTCTGAATCCGGTGAGTCTCGACTCTACGCCCATCTCCCCGTGGAACGCCGCAGAGGGTGTCGCGGTCCGGACGCCCGGCAAACCGCCGTTAGAGACGCCACGGGGCGCGCAACGGCCGAGTCAGCCTGCGGTTGGCATCCGAGTCGCCGACGAACAGCTCTTTCTCCGGGTCCCAGCGGAGCTTGCGCTGGAGCTGGAAGGCGCACCAGGCGAGCTGGCAGACCGTGTCGGACCGCACGGCGACGTCGATGTTCGAGATCGTCTTCTGCCGCGTGCGCACGCACTCGATGAAGTTCCCGTGGTGGAACGTGCTGACGGGCAGGCGGATGTCGTCGGGGCTGAATTGCTCTTTGAGGAGCGATTTCGGCTCGGCGTCGATGGCGCCGCGGTTGACCCAGACCCAGCCGTCCGTCCCCTCGAAGGTGATGCCGTGCCGCACGCCGGAGAACCCCGGCCCGGCGCCGGTGAAGATCAGCTCGACGCCGTTGGCGTATTTCATCCGCGTGTCCCAACTGAGCGGGTTGTCGCACAGGGCGTCGTCGTCGGGAAACCGCGCGGTCCCCTCGATTTCCACCGGGCCGGTCAGCTCCGTGCCGTTGCCCCACTGGGCAATGTCGATGTGATGAATGCCCCAGCCCGACACGTATCCGAGCGAGTAGTCGCTGATGTGGAACCAGTGCGGGTAGACGAGCCGCGCGGTCGTGTACGGGGCCCAGGGCGCGGGCCCGAGCCAGAGGTCGTAGTCGAGCCCGTCGGGGACCGGCTCGGGCACGTAAGTTTTCAGTCCTGTGCGCTCGGTTGCCCCGGCGTGTACGCCGACCTTGATCGTGTGTACTTTTCCGATCCGGCCATTGCGGGCGAGCTCGCAGGCGTGGCGGAACTCCTGGCTGGAGCGCTGTTGCGTGCCGAACTGGAACACCCGCCCGTAGCGGTGGACCGCGTCGCGAAGGACCTTGATTTCGTGGATGCTCATGCCCAAGGGCTTCTGGACGTAAACGTCCTTGCCGGCGCGCACGGCGGCCAGGGCGTGGACCACGTGCCACGAGTCGAGGGTGGCGATGTCCACCACGTCGATATCGGCGCGGCCCAGAAGCTCGCGGAAATCGTTGTACACCACGCAATCGGTGTTGTTGTAGTGCGCGTCGACGGCCTTCTTCGCACGCTCGCGCATCGCGCGTTTGACGTCGCAGGCAGCCACGACCTGGACCTCGGGGATGCTCATGAGCGCGTTCATGTCGCCGAAGCCCATGGTGCCCACGCCGATCTCCGCCGCCAGGATGCGTTCGCTCGGGGCAATTCGGCCGGCGCGCCCCAGGGCCGACGCGGGGACGATCAGGGGAACGGCGGCGCAAACGGTCTTGGCGGTCTGACTGAGGAACTGACGGCGGTGCATCGCAGTGGTCGTGAGCATGAGGTTGTCTCCCGGGGAAGGGACAGGTCCGTTGCTTACCGTGAGCCAGGTTTGTATTCTTGGGGAGTTTCCGACTGGCGGCAGGCATCTCCGCTATCTTCTCGTTCGGTCAAACCCCGGCGGATGTTCGCCCAAAGCAACCCACATCCGGCGCACGCGGACCAGTTGGGGGCGGTTCATCCTGAGAGCAGCGATCGTCGCGCGGCCGGTCGGAGTCAGACCGACGAGTGCAGTTGCACCTTCGTTCCAGGCGAAGTGATCTTCCCAGCGCTCGCGTTGAGGATGGAACAGCGGCACGCTCCGCTGGGTGGCCTGATCGGTCGCCGCGGTATGATCTGCCTTGAATCGGTTGCACGTTGGGCAGGCGAGACAGAGGTTCTCGAAAACGGTTTCCCCGTCTGCGGCACGGGGAACGATGTGCTCAAACTCAAAGATAGCGGCGGTCAGTTGTTCGGCAGTGCGACAGTACGCGCAGCAATCTGCGAAATGGTCGCGAACGCGTCGTTGAAGTTGGGCGGGGATATAGACGCTCACGAGCCGGCCGCTCCCGCCGCCTGACGCTGAAGTGTGTATCGCGCCCTCGTCTTAAGGAGCGTAAGATGATCGATCGTGGTCAAGAGACGGTCCAGTTCGGCCTTCTCTCCAACCGTGAGCTGGTTCTCCGGGTTACGAGCCAGCAAATCATCGAGGCGAACCTGGGCAGACGGAGCGAGCAAGCTTTCCGCCAGTGCCTCCAACTCTCCTTGGCTCAGGCCAATCAACAGTTCGGTATCATTGTCCACGGCAGCATCTCCGGCCCTCTGGCCCTCTTGGTACATTCTACCGCGCGACGCCTGATCTGACAACAACACAACGTCTCAAGGATCGGCGTGTTTCATCGCTGCGACGCGAAGGCTTTCCACTCGTTTTCGATCATGTCCTTATCGCCCCTTCCGGGATGGACGAAAATGCGGTAGCGCAGCGTGAACCGCTGGCCCGCGGGCAGCTTGTACGGCTCGCTCCATAGCATGGCCGGACTGAAGTAGCCGAAGCGGGGGCGGGCGGCCATGACGTTGTGCCACTGCGAGGGATGGCGCGGGTTCGACGGATGTTCGAGGATGGCGATCCCGCAGGGTTGGGCGGTGGCGTCGTCGATCAGAGAGAAGTCCATCCAGCGGGCCCGTTTTCCGTGGGTGTTGGCGGCGATGCCCATCGGGTTGCCGGGACTGGCGTCGGTGGCAACGTCGCGCCGGCCTTCGCTGTCGATGAGGATCCAGTCGCCCGATGCCTGGGAAATACGGACGGAGAGCCCGGCGTATCCGCCCCCGGCGGTTCCGCCTTGCAGCAGGAGGTCCTTTCCGCACGCGGCGAACACACCGCACCAGTCGATGCGGTAGGCGCCCTTGGCGTCGGGCGCGCTCACCTCGATCGAGCGGTCCTCCGTCAATACGGCCGGCGCGCCCGGCGGGTGATAGCTGATCGACATCTCGATCCGCGCCGAACCGTCCGCGCCGGGCACGACCTTCACGGCTCGCACGTCGGTTATGCCTTGGGACTTGCCCGTCGCGGGGTTTTCTCCCCAGTAGTCGATGCCGTCGAGCTTCATCCAGGAGAACCAGAGCGCGTGATGCCACGGATGGTCCGCGGGACTCGGCGCCGTCAGGACGGTTCCGTCGGTCAAGGCGACGGGATGGAAATACGGCTTGGCAAGATTGGCGCCGTAATTCCACTGCCAAACCACCCGGTCGTGGTTCAGCAAGGCCAGCACCCCCTCGGCCTGTTTCCAAGCATACCTGGGCGGCTGGGGCGGGCGGGCCGGGCCGCTTCCAATCGTTTCAGGCGGAAAATGGCCGAAGATCTGGAACTCGTGGATGCAAGGGCTCACCAGGCCGTTCTTGCCCGGGATGGCGAGCTCCACCGACGTACACCGGACCGGCGTCAATGCCACGAACATTTCGTTCTCGAAGCATTTCGCGTCGCGCACCTTGTTGACGACCTTGCCGTCACCGAGGACGTCGAGGTTCTTCGCCTGGTGCTGCTCGTAGGGGTGCCAGACGATATTGATCGACGACACGTCGGTCGGCTGGCGGAAGGTCACTCTGAGCCGATACAAATCGGCCCCGTCGACTTCATCCCAATAGGTGCCGGGGTTGCCGTCGATGGCCGCCTGGGGGCCGCCGGCGGCGCCGTCGGCGGCCAGGCCATCGGGGTTGGTGGCTGTGGCGCCGATCGCCAGGTTGACCGGCTTGAGGATGTCCTTGAGCACCTTGCAGGCCCTGCCGACGATCACCGGGTCCCGCGGACCGGTCAGCAAGGGCCGCAGGGCCGCCAGCACGTCGTTTCGATGGGCGTCCCGAATCGCGGACGCAATCTGGGTGAGGGCGACGCCGGCCTCGCTGGCGAGATCCGGATCGGCGAGGTACTTCTGGGCCACGCGAATCGCGTCCAGCGTCGGGCACCGTCCCAACTCTGCAAGCGCCGCCTTTCGCTCGGCGGTCTGGCCGGCAATCCGGATCAACTCCGCGATCAACCCGGTCATTTGCTCAGGCGTGCGTCCCTCGACCTTGCTCGACAGCCGAAGGGCGCCGCGAAGGGCGAGCACGCGGTGGACCGGCTCCTTGGCTTGGCGTGCCAGATTGACCAGGTCTTCCAACGGCGCGGGAGTGGGCCACGCAGCCAACCCGCGGACCGCGGAATCGCGCACGCTCGCGTCATCCGACTGGACGGCCTTGCGCAGCGCAGGCAGCGCGAGGTCGTCGCCGACCATGCTCACGATCCGAATCAGCGCGGCCCGGGCCCCTGGCATTCGGGCGGCATCGAGTCGTTCGAGCACCGCGCGCACGTCGGGCCGGGCCGGTCTTCTCAAAACGACCGCCACGGCCTTTTCCGCGTCGTCACGCTCTTCGTCTCGGGCGCGAATGAGCAGATCGACCAGCGACCCCACCTCCCGCTCTCCGGCCAAAGCGCCCAGCGCCTTCCACGACTCCTTGCGGACCGTCCCATCCGGGTCTTGCGCCGCCCTCTTGAGATCGGCAGTCACACCCACAGCGTTTCGCGCGGCGAGAATGCGAATCAATTCGGCCTTCGTGCGGGCGTCCCGCTGCGAGATCATGCCGGCCACGACTTCGTTCACGTTCTTTCCCCGCAATCGCACGAGGCTACTCCGCGCCACCTCGCCTTCCGCCGTTCCGGCGCCGGTAACCATCCGGTCCACCAGCGCTTTCACGGTGGACTGATCCCCACATGTCGCCAGGGCTTTCAACGCGGCGAGACGCACGGCCTGGTCTTTGCTCGATGCCGCCGCTTCCACGGCGACGCGCGCCGCCGCATCTCGGCGGGCTGCCAAGGCGCCCACGAGCATCGCCTGAACGGGCGGAGACGCCTTGCCGAGGCATCGGGCAAACTGCTCCGTGGCGGCAGACCCCGGGACCTCCGGCACCAGTTGAATGGCCATGTTCTCCAGTGCCGGGTCGCCGCTGGTGAGGGCATCGCACACGGCGATGGCGGCCTTCTCGGGATTCGACAAGACCGCCCCGCGGAGGGCCGCCATGCGGACTTGCAGCGTTTCGCCCCGGCCGGACAGTTGGGCGTACAACGCCGCCGCTCGTTCGGCCTTGTTTTCAGCGAGCAACCGGTCCCCGCAGGTCAGACAGGCGTTGGCGACCTCCGTTCTCAAGCGGCCCTTGGCGCTTGCCACGGCCTTCTGCAATGCCGCGGCGGCCGCCTCGGAACCGATCTTGCCCAAGGCGGCCGCCGCCGCGCAGGCCGACGCCTCGTCACCCCCGGCAAGGATTGCGATCAACGACTCCGCAGCCGCGTGGTCGCGGCGTTCGCCGAGCGCATTGACCGCGCCGATCTTCAGATCGCCTTTCAACGTCCCCAGGGCATCGCGGAGGATCTGATCGACGGCGGGTCCCGGAATCTGGGCGAGGGCACTAAGAGCGGGCTGCGCCAATTCCTTATCGGCGAGCAGCGAAGCCAGCGACGGCGCCTGTTGCTCTGTCCCGATCGCGGCGAGGTGTCGGCACAGGAATGCCTTGGCCGCGGGCGTCGCCTCTCGCGACGAGAGCAGCGGCGCCATCCGTTCCGCCAGGCCGCGGCGGGAAAAGGGGACAGGACCCGCCGGCAAAAGGGTCCTGTCCCCTTTTCCCGCCGGCATGGCGGTGGCATACACGACCAATTGCTTGAGATCGGCCAGCGGCTTGCGATCATCGCCGTATCGGTAGCGTGCGACGGCTTTGAAGGTCGCGTCGACGTCGATCTTGGCGGCGGCCATGGCGACCGGCGTGGTGCTGCGAGAATCGTGATTGCTCACGCCGCTGGAGATCACCACCGGCGGCTTCGCCGGTCCTTCGGCCGCATTGGCGCAACGGGCCCCCGTCGCCGTCACGACAACGGCCATCCCGAGCACGATCGCTCGCGGGAACCAAGAACCCCTCGAATATTGCCGTGCACTGGCCATTTCGCTTCCCTTTCCCTCGCAGAGGTCCCCAGCCGGCGCTGGCGGGAGCCGAGCGCATCGCCCGGCCTTCTCGACAATCGTGAAGCCTATCTCGGGAGTTGGGGCCCGTCAAGAATCCGCCGTCAGGCGGCGAAAAGCCCTCCGAGCCCGCACTTCACCGCCGATTCACGAGGGCACTTGCACCTGGAGGCCGGGGCGTCTAACACTCCAGCGATAGTATTCTGATTCGCGGTGATGGGTCTTATCCTACGCCGTGGCCGTCGCAGGTTTTGTCCCGGAGGGATGGTCGAAAATAGCCCAGCGATTCATCGCTGGGATCCGAATCGCCGAGACAGCGCCCTTCGTCCCGTAGGGACGTTTGAAACAAACGACTCGCGGTTCACGCGTCCCTACGGGACGCCGACGTACAGTGCAGTTCCGTCACCCAGCGATAAATCGCTGGGCTATTATCAAATGCCCCTCCGGGGCAAGTGCCGCTGTCCCGATCATGAATTTCCGCCACTCTGAATCACTACACTGGGTCGGGGGGAAAGGGGGACTGGCTTCGTGGCGCGAACCGGTGTAGAGTAAGCGGAAACGTTGCCGTCACGGTGCCTGTCCCCTTTTTCCTCGCCGGGAAATCTCATTGAGAACGTAAGGAGGATCGCCATGTTTCGCGCTGCGGCAGTCTGGTTGTGCCTGATGGCATCGACGGCCCTGGGGGCCGAGCAGATCGTCTGGCAGATCGGCAAGCCCGATCGCAACTGGCGGGAGCTGGCGATCGCCGGCAACTTTCCCGCGTACCCGAGTCAATTCGGGGCCAAGCCGGTGGTGTTCGAGGTGGGCAAGAGCGACGCGGCCAAGGACTGGCCTTACATCCACCCCGGGCCGATCGACGTGTGGGCGGGCGGCCGCGTCCATCCTCGGACGATCCGCTTTGAGCTTCCGCGCCCGCCTCGCGGGCCGTTCACGCTGCGGATCGAGCTGGTCGACACGCAGGGGGCCATCCCGCCCCTCTACAGTATCTCGCTCGCCGGCCGGACCGGCACGTTTCCTTTGCCGCCGGGCGGCGGGGACGCTTCGCTCGCCAACCCAGCGGCCGGCAAGCCGTACAAGATGGAGCTCAAGCTCCCGCCGGCCGCGTTCGTCCAAGGCCGCAATGAGATCGTGCTGGCCTGCGTCGAAGGCTCCTGGGTGCAATACGACGCCGTCACGCTCCTGAACGACCCCGAGGCCAAAATGCCCGAGCTGGAAGTGCAAAGCGTGGCAATCCTCCCCACGCCGTTCTACGTGCGCTGCGACGGCAAGGTCCGCCGGGCCGTCGACGTGACCGTGGGCCTCAACGCCCCGGTCGGCGACCTGGCGCTCCGCGTCGAAGCGGGCGGAGAGACGATCGACGTACCGATCAGGCAACTGCCGCAGTTCGGCGCCGTGTCGCAGGAGATCTGCATTCCCGACCTGCCCGGCACGCTCGATGTGAAGGTCACTGCCACGGTCGGCGGGCGCTCGAAGTCGGCCACGGCGCAGATCAAGCCGGAGAAGAAGTGGAAGATCTTCGTCGCCCCCAGCGCCCACACCGACATCGGTTACACCGACATCCAGCCCAAGTGCGCCGAGCGGCACAATGAGAACGTCGACAAGGCCGTGGAGGTATGCGGCAAGTTCCCCGATTTCCGGTGGAACCTGGAGGTGGCCTGGCAACTGGAGAACTATCTCCAGGCCCGCAAGGGCCCACAGCTTGACGCGTTCTTGAAGCTGGCCCGGGAAGGGAGGATCGGCGCGCAGGCCCTCTATTGCAACATCCTCACGGGCCTGTGCTCGCACGAAGAAGCGTGCCGGTTCACGCTCCTGGCGCATCGGGCAAGCCGCCAACACGGCATCAAGTACTCCAGCGCGATGATCAGCGACGTGCCCACCCAGGAGGCTTCGCTGCCGATGATCCTGGCCAACTCGGGCATCCGCTACTTTTCCAGCGGCATCAACAACACCCGGGCCATCACGTTCACCCGGCTTTACGACAAGTGCCCGGCCTGGTGGGAGGGGCCCGACGGGAGCCGCGTGCTCATGATGTGGGTGCCCGGCTACGCCCACGCGGCCGGTTGGGGAATGGACCACAGCATCGAGCGGATCCGGGGCCCGGTGCTCGACACGCTCCGCCGCATGGATGCGCGCCGCGAGTACCCCTGCGACGCCATCTTTCTCCACGGGGCGTACGGCGACAACCAGGCGATCAACCCCAAGCTGGCCGAGGTCGTGCGGCAGTGGAACGATCGCTACGAGTACCCCAAGATCATCCTAAGCCGCAACGACGACTTCTTCGAGTACGTTGAGAAGAGCGCCGGCGACAGGCTCCCGGTCTTTCGCGGAAGCGGCGGCACGTACTGGGAAGACGGCGCGGGTTCTTCGGCCCGCGAGACGACGCTGGTGCGCAATGCCCACGAGGCCGTTGCCAACGGCGAGAAGCTCCTCACCTTGGCCCGCCGCATCGATCCGGCGATCGGCTATCCGGCCGACGCGATTCATGCGGCCTGGCGCAACTGCCTCCTCTACGACGAGCACACCTGGGGGGCCTACTGCTCGATCGACCAGCCCGAGAGCGAGTTCACCAAGTCGCAATGGAGGATCAAGGCCCAGTTCGCCGTCGACGCCGACCGCGGCGCGAAAGCGGTCTCCGAGCGAGGCGCCCGGTCCCTGGCATCGCTCGTTCGGACCGACGGACGCTCCCTGGTGGTCGTCAACCCCACAAGCTGGCCACGGACCGACATCCTGCGGGTAAATTTGCCCGAGGGCACCACGATTGCGGAGCCGGGCGTCCCCTTATGCGAGAGCGCCCACGGCACCTATGTTTTGGTCCAAGACGTGCCGGCCTGCGGTTACCGGGTGCTCAAGCTTCAGTCCCACGGGACGCGGCCAGTTGCCCAGCCTTTGGCGGGCGTCGCGCTGGAGAGCAAGCACTATTGCGTCGGCTTCGATCCGGCGGCCGGGGCCATCACGAGCATCCGCGACAAGGAATCGGGCCGCGAGCTCGTCGACCCCAAGGCGCCGTACCGGCTCAATCAGTATCTCTATGTGGCCGGCGGCAAGGGCACGCGGATCGTCGAAAGCGGCCCCGAGGCGAAACTCTCCGTCTCGACGCAGGAGAAGGCCACACTGCGCCGGATGAAACTCGGCGAGCTGGGCGAAATGATGATCGTCGAAACCGCCGCCGCCATGACCCCCAAGATCACCAGCGTCGTGATCGTCTGGAACGACGTGAAGCGGATCGACCTGGCCAACCACGTCACCAAGACCCGGACCTACGAAAAAGAAGGGGTCTATTTCGCCTTTCCGTTTGCTGCCCAGAAGCCCACGTTCCGCTACGAGATCCCTGCGGGCGTCGTGTGCGCCAACAGCGACATGCTGCCCGGCGCGTGCCTCGACTGGTTCACGGTGCAGCACTTCGTCGAGATCGAAGGCAAGGATGCGACCGTGACCTGGGCGACTCCGGATGCCCCGCTGGTCTGCTTCCAGGACATCAACCGCGGCAAGTGGCAGACCCAACTGCCGTTTACCAACGGCCACGTTTACGCCTACCTGATGAACAACTACTGGTTCACCAACTACCTGGCGGGCCAAGGGGGCGATTTCGCGTTCCGGTTTGCGATCACCAGCCGGCCCAAGGCCGATCGGGTGGCGTCGGCGCGGTTCGGTTGGGACGCCTCGAACCCGCTCCTCGCCCACGTGGTTGAGGCGAATTCCACGGGACGGCTGACCGCCCCGGCTGCGGGCCTGGTTTCGATCGCCGAGCCCAACGTGTTCCTCGTCGGTGCCCGGCCGGCCGCCGCGGGCAATGGGTTCATTCTCAGGCTTTGGGAGTTGACCGGCCGGCCCACCACGGCCCACGTGCGATTCACGTCGACCCCGGCCCGCAAGGCCACCGCCTGCAACCTCATGGAAGAGCCGCAAGGCCCTCTGGAGATCCGCGACGGCACGATCGCCGTTCCGGTCCGTGCCTCCGGACTGGCCACCGTGTGTGTTGAATGAGCCTCGGATCGCGTACTTGGGGTCTGCGGCGCAAGATTGCCAAGGCAGGGCCCGTAGAAGATGTGCGAGTTCTGCAGGTTCCCATCATTCTGACGCGCGGGAAATGCCGTTTGTTTTGAGGAGGAGGACGATGTTTCGGACCATTCGGCCTCTCGTTGTCGGTATTGTCCTTTTGCCATTGCTGAGTGGAGGGCTCGCACGTGGCCAGCCCGGGTCCTGGTGGGACGCCCGCTGGAACCGGCGGTGCGAATTGACCTTCCGCGGGCCCGCCGTCCCCCTCAGCGACCTGCCGATCGTGGTCCGGGGCAGCCAGTTGAGACGGCTTGCGGGCGACGAACCGTTCTCGGTCGGGTCGCTCCGTGTCGTCGGCCCGCAGGGGGAGATTCCCTGCCAGTTCGACGAACGGGACGGCACGGGCCGCGTGGTGCGCCGGCCGAACCATACGCTTGACGATGACGACGAACTTGCGTTCCAGGTCGACTTGCCGGCCGCGGCTACGACCCGCTATTGGATCTACTGGAACACCGCACCCCTGCCGCCCGGCCGCTACACGTCGCGCACCCTGATGGGCGCTGCCATGGAACCGGCCGCCTGGCAGCACGATATCCAGATCTGGAACGACCGAGTCATGCTCGGCCTCCGCGGCCCGGCCCGCGGCGAGGATCCAACCAAGAACCAGATCGAGAACTGGGGCGCCGGCGCCCTGGTCTTGCTGGAGGTCCTTCGGCTGCCGGCCCTCCGGATCCAGCACAGTTGGAGTTCGATCTTTCCCCGCGGGGCGTTCGGGAGCAGTCCCAGCCCCGAGGCGGCCGGCTGGGGACTCCCTCAAGAGATGGTGCGGGGCCCCGTGCGCGTGGCGGCCGTCTGCCGGCAGCGGGCTGCGTCTTGGAAAATACACAACGGCTCAACGGCCAAGGTTGACGTGGAGCATCGCGTGTGGCTTTACGAGCGGGGCGCGATTGTCTGTTTCGAGGAGGAGATCGTTGCCCGCGACGCTGTCAAGCCGGTGCAAGTCCAGTACGAGTGCGGGCTCAACTCCGGCGAGGCGGCGGGCGACCAGGTCTGGTACGCCAAGGGGGGCAAGCCGCGATCGTTCAGCCCCACGGAAGACCAGATCGAGGAGGCCAAACGCGGCAAAATCATCCTCAACGAAGCCGACATGGATCCGTGGATGGCCGGCTACTGGCCCAATTTGAAGAAAGGATACGCCTTTTTCCTCGACACGGGCGAGGCGGCCAACGGCGAGGTCCGGGGCGTGAGCTGCTACGTGCGATCGGGCACAACCCTTCGCTACAGCCGGGCGATCGAGGCCCTGCCGGCCGGCCAGTCGCTCCTTCAACGGTTCTGGGTGGTCGGCCTGCGGGGAAAAGTGGAACCGCAGGCGCCGTCGGCAACGTGGGCGGCTTTGAAGGCCCCGCCCGTGCGGCTCGGCCTAGTGAAAAGGCGAGGTGCCCCATGAAGCGATTCGCCCTGTTGGTCGTCGTGCTAGCGCTGGCCGCGGCCCCCGCCGAGGCGGCGGAGATCGCCAAGGTCGGCTGGATGGTCTACCCGTACCAACTGACCATGCCGGAAAGCGATTACCAGCGACTGCTCAAGTCGAAGGACGTCGAATACGTCGGCCTGCAGCTCGTGGCCTCGCCGACGTTCCAGGACCGGCAGACGAGCAATCGCATCGCCGAGTTGGCCGCGGCCGGCAAGCGGATCGTGCTCCAGATCTGGTTCGGGCCCAGTCCGCCGATCTCGTGGGAGCGGTACAACTTCCCCAACATCGCGCTCGATCCGCAGATCCGCGAAGAATTTTTCGCCAAGGCGACCGACCCGATGATCGATTACCTCGGGCCGAAGAACCTCTACGCCGTTCACCTGCTCGAAGAGACCGGGATGCAGTTTGCCTGGGACGTGGACATGCCGGGCCGCCCGGACCGGGACGACGACGGCTACGAGAACGGCGGCGCCTACGACAACCCGCCCAACTGGATCATGGACCGTTGCGTGAGCGGGCCCAACGTGCTCACGATCCGCAAGTACAACGACGTGTTCCGCAAGATGACCGGACTCGACATGCGTTATTATCCGATCTGGTCCGCCCAGGAGACCCGGCGGTACAACGACTGGGTCCAGCGGACCCTGGAAGCGGGCGCCCATATCGAGTTCGCCAAGCACGTGCACCGCAAGTATCCGGGCCTGCACGTGTATGCCTTCAACTCGGGCACCGCGCTGGTGCCGCAGAGCCGGGTCCTCGACGGGCAGTTCCTCGATCCCTACACCGATACCATCGGCGTCTATATGAGCCTTAAGACTTTCCGCAGCGTGATGCGTCCCGAGGAGGAACTCGTGGGGATGGCCTGGGGCAACCGCGAGAAGCCGGTCCCCCAGCGCCTTCCACAGCAGGCGGCCTGCTACGCGGCCGGCTGCAACGTGCTCAGCACTTTCGGCGACAACGAGCACCGGGAAGACAAGTGGATGGGCATCGTTCGCCAGAGCGTCCGGCCGTTCTTGGGCCGGCCCGTGTTCCGCAGCCGCTCGCGCGTGCTGGTGCTGGGCGGCGGCCAGTTCGGGGCGACACTTCAGTACCCCCAGTTCTGGATCACCGGATTCGCCCACTACGACACCATGGATTCCTGGGCCGAGGATGCCGTCGGCTTGGACCGCTACGACCTGGTGCTGAGCTGGTCGAGCTGGCACAAGGATCTCCTGAGATGGACCCGGGCCGGCGGCGTGCTCGTGGCCATGCTCCCGCCCAACGACTTTCTCATCAAGGAGGGCTTCCTCGGCGAGCCCGACAAGCCTACGCGATTGACCGTGGACTACCGCCCCGATGCCTGGATGCGCGACCACTTCAGGCTTCAGGCGTCCTACAAACTCGAACTGGACCATGTTGTGCCGTGCGCCGTCAAGAGGGCCGACGACGTGCACCGGAATGAGTTCCTCTATGTGGTGCGCTATGGCAAAGGGCTGGTGGTGCTGCTGCCCGCGTTGCCGTACGTGCACCCGCCGTGGACGTATGAGCCCAGTTGGGAGTCGTACCGGCAGTTGCTCACCGACCTGTGCCGCGGCGCGCTCAGTTACGTGGGCAAGGCATCTTCGGCCGAGCGGTTCTTCGACGATCCTCAAAAGGGCAACGATTACCTGAAGATCACCTCGGACGACGGGCGGACCACAATCTACATTCTGCTCATCGACGCGCACGGCCCCGAGAAGAGCCGCACGTCGTTCGTGGTGCCCGGCAAGGACGCGGTGAGCGGCCGGTCCGACGCCCGGCTCTGCCACGAACACCCCGTCATCCTTGTGGACGAGGAGGTGAGATGATATGAAAGCCGGACTCATTCTTCCGTTCCTGCTGGCGAGCGGAACGACGGTCCCGCTCTTCGCCGCGGGCCCCGAGCCGTGGCACGAGCCCTCGCACCAGGCGAGGGTGTCGATCGCGCTGGCCGCCTCGGAGCGTCCGATCGCGGCAGGGGTCGTTTTCCGCGGCGCCGATTTCTACCGCTGGACCGGCTACCCTCGCCCCGCCGTCAGCTCGCTCCGCCTGCACGGCCCCAGCGGGCCGATTCCCTTGCAGGTGGAGGAAGTGGATCCCACCGGCCGGCTGCTCGCCCGGGGCGACGGCCGTCTCGACGACGACGATCGGGTGGTCTTCGCTGTGGATCTGGGACCTCGCCCGTGCCGGCTCTGGTTGTACTACGACGGCCCGGCGACCACAGCGTCTCCTTCCGGCCCTTCGGTGCTGGTGAAGGAGCAGCCGAAGGACTTCTTCTCGCTGGTGCTCACGTCCGGCCAGCTCACGATCGGTCTGCACGGGGGCGGATCGGGCGCCGGCGTCCACGCCATGGAGAACTTCGGCCGGGGCGCGCTGCCGATGTGTACGTGGCAGGGGGAAACGCTTGCCGACGTGAGGGGAAGCTGGGGCAATTACTTCCCCCGCAGCATCGCTTCCTCCCAAGACGCTCCGCCGTGGTCCGCCCCGGCGGTCGTCGTGCGCGGGCCCGTGCGCACCGTCGTCGAGATGCATTGCCGCGATTACCGCCAACTCAAGGGGGATAAGGAGGTCTTCCGCGGCGACGTGACGCACTCCATCGCCCTTTGGAGCGGCTGTCCGGTGATCGACCTCGAGGAAGTCGTGGACTACACGGCGAACGAGTTCGAGGGCATTTGGCCCTATTCCTCGCAAGTCCCGGTGGGCAAGGCCCTGGACGAGAACGATCGCCTCATCGTCACGCTGGCCGGCCAGGCCCACGTCGTGAACCTGGGTGAGACCAAGGAGCAGGTGGCCAAGAAGCCCTGGCGCGTGCTCTACGCGACGGACAACCCCGAAGAAGGTTGGTTCGCCTCGCAAGACACGGCCGA
>Ga0172371_10002222_pt1 | contig 30938 bp, 23 predicted proteins | sample Lak12m_FD_114543 | JGI IMG/M metagenome (GOLD analysis project Ga0172371, IMG submission 114543) | Freshwater microbial communities from Kabuno Bay, South-Kivu, Congo - kab_022012_12m | ecosystem: Environmental > Aquatic > Freshwater > Lake | place: Democratic Republic of the Congo: South-Kivu...
CCCTTTTTTCTGCAAAAAAGGGTTCCCCGGACCCTTCCCAAAAAACTCTAACAGTATGACTCATTGATCTTCGAGGCTCGACGCTCATTCTGATACCCAACCACCGGATAACCGCTGCTTCCTCAGACACCAATGAGGCACAGCGCTTCTGTGTCTCCACGCGGCGCAAAGAAGCTCATTTAAGAGTTTTTGGGGAGGGCGTTTTTGCAAAAACGCCCTCCCCAAAAGATCTTTCGAACCTCAAGGCGGAGGTCTAGTTTCGTAAGCGGTTTCCGGTATCCTCAATACCAAGTAATAGAGCGCCGCCACAAGCGCCAGAATCAGCACGCCGGACCAAAGTATGTCCGTGGGAAAATGACCGCCTTGAACCAATCTGGCGATTCCCGCCGCAGTTCCGAATGCGATGCCGCCCGTGAGGGCGATCACCGAAATTACCGGGTGCAGCGGATAAAATGCCACGACGGAAGACGCCGCGTAGGCCATAGCGCAATGCCCGCACGTGAAAGATTTTCCTTGTCCGGGACCCTGGGGCTCCCAAACCTTCCTGTATTCCCGATCACCACCCATGCCTGCAAGCTCTGACGGTCGCGGTCTACCCCAGTTAGGCTTAAGAATCGCATTGACCAACAAGCCCGGTCCGAGGATGGCGGTGAGGATTACTACCATAGAGGGTTTGAGGTACGCGCGACGGACTTTTCCCAATTTCGCCGCCACGCACAGAGCGAGTGCGAGCGCTCCGAGTATCCAGGTCGGGTATTCCCCATAATCGTATAACAAGGCCCACGGCTGATCGCGCCTGTAAATCCAGCCCCCGTAAGCGCCGCCCGGCGTGTGGAATCGAGCGGACCATGCGAGGTCCCACCCGGTTGACTGGAGCACGGCTGTGGCAGCCACTCCAAACGCAAAGAGGCCGAAGATAATTGCCAGGCCCCTCAAACGAGGTTTTTCAGAAAACATCAGCCTTCTCTGCATTCTCCGCGGCAGCCCCGGACTCTGATCCGGGGATCTTTGGGATTAATACCACTTGCTTTCCGAGAGCTTGTTCCCCAATCAGAAACCTACTCCCAGCCACAATATAAGAATTAGCGCGAGGGCTATCAGACCGACGTACAATCCGTATCTCTTTCTCTGAAAAAGCATATTACACCTCCGAAAAATTTTCGGCTTGTACTATTTAGATGATGGCGGAAATGTCGGGGTTCAGCGCCCGAGGCAAACACCAACAGGGACATCAGCGCCTGGTCTGTCTTGTTCAAAACGGCCAAAACATTGGGATTAGCAGTATGCTTGCTGTGGCGGTTATTATGTCCATCGGTATTCCCATTCGCAAGAAATCCGTAAAGCGGTATCCTCCCGGGCCCCAAACCATGAGGTGAGTCTGGTTCGCTATAGGGCTGGCAAATGCCAGAGACGCGGACATCATAATGGAGATGGCAAACGGCGCGACGTTTACACCCAACGATTGGGCCGTCGACATTGCTATCGGAAAGATCAGCACCGCTGCAGCCGCATGACCGACTATTTCGGTGAGGATTAGGGTCGTAATATACACCATGGTTAAGGCCGTCCAAGGATTCGAGCCGGCAAATCCGATAAGGCCGCCGGCGATACCCTCTGCCGCGCCTGTCTTGAGCAGAGCTTGTCCCAAACCTATGGATGCTGCAATGGTCAAGAGGACCTCGGTGTCGATGCTAGATCGAGCGTCCGACCCGCTGACACAGCCTGTCATGATCATGAAACCGGCGGCCAGCATGGCGGCTTGCACCATAGACAGCCACTCCATCGTGGCCAACACCACCATTCCGCCCAGTATGATCAGCGCCACCGGCGCGCGCTCGTGACGGGGAGGGCTGGAGTCCTCTATTGGGCTCACAAGATAAAAATCTCTTGTGTATCTGTATTCTTCGAGGAAGGAAGGACGGGCCTCCAGGAGAAGCGTATCGCCAGGCAGGAGCACGACATCGCCAACCTTGTTTCTGAGAAGCGCTCCATGTCGGGCCACGGCAAGCACCACGGCATTGTACCGTGCCCGGAACCGCCCCTGCCTGATGGAGCGGCCTACCAGCGGGGAGCCGTGGGAAACCACGGCTTCGAGCAATGATCGGTCGCTGCGAGGGGGCCTGAGTTTGAATACCTGCTCTGTCGCGGGCATTAATCCCCTTATTTTCTGAAGATCCACGGCTCCGTTAACAGCTCCCACAAACAGCAGTCGATCGTTGCCCTCCAGCGGCTCCTGGTTCGACACCGCGGAAAGCACATGACCGCGTCGTTCGATTTCGGCCAGGTACATGTTGGGCAAATTTCGGAGACCCGCCTCTTCGACGGTTTTGCCCTCGAGCCTTCCGTCCGGCTCCACAATCATTTCGACCGTGTATTCCCGCGTGTTCTCGATGAAGCTGATGCCTGGCTGACGATCCGGCAACAGCCATTTGCTGAATATGATCATGAAAGCGAGCCCTAGTATGCTGACAGGCACGCCGACCCACGCAATGTCGAACATGCCTAAAGACGGCGCTTTTGCCTGGGCCATCATCAGGCCGTTGACTATGAGGTTCGTGCTCGTCCCTATAAGCGTCCACATTCCCAGCAGCGAGGCGTAACTAAGCGGAATCATGAACTTGGAGACAGGCAAATCGTGCCGTCGGCACCATTGTTCGACCGCTGGAATCATAATCGCCACCTGTGGGGTATTGTTAGTGAATGCGCTTACCACTGTTGTGGGGACCTGCAGGCGGAGCTGAGCAGTCAGCATTGACCGCGGCTTGCCAAGCAGATAGTCTACAATAACCACCGTCAAGCCTGTCCGGTCAATTCCTGCCGCCACAATGTACAAAACGCCCACCGTTACCATGCCCTCGTTTGCGAGCCCTGAGAGCGCTTCGCTGGGTGACAGAACGCCGGTGATGAGCAGCAGCGTGACTCCCCCCATCAGGACTGTATCCGGTCCGATCTTGGTGAGCGCAAGGAATCCCAGCATCACCACGACAACAGACAGTGCAAACCACCCTTCGTAGCCCATACAGGCGCTCCTTACTTCCCCTTACGGCTTGTGACGAGTTTTACATAAATTGTTCACCAGTTTTTCTTTCCGGCTCCCTGACCATTTTGACCATCGATTTCCTAACAATAAGGAAACTGAGCAATTTAGCGCCCGTCATCCACGGTGGCAAAATCAGCAACTAGCTAATTAACAAAATTTGCCTCACAGTACAAGAATAAGGCCCGACAATTTCCCGGTCAAATGGGATTTTTGCACAGACACTAACAAAGTAGATCTTTACCGCAGAGATGGCAGAGACCGTGGAGAATGTCATTGCGAGGAGTGAATGGCGCCACAGACTTCCAGTCTGTCTATTTGGGATGACGGGCAAGCCTGCCCCGGACCCCGATCCGGGGATGCCCGTGGCGCCTGCAATCCCCAAAGCACGGACATTGCTTTTCTCACCCAGGATTAACTTCAGTCAATCAGCGCTTTTATGTGCGCTCTCAACGTTCTCTGCGGTGAGACGCTATTCTGACGCTGGCAGCGGCCGGGATCTTGACACCATGTCCTTAATGTGGTTAATCTTGTAGATTAGGCTTCAGCGGCTAGCTGGACCATAGGCTAGCGTTACCCGAAGAAGCCGAATAAACGGGCCGTTAACTCAGGAGGTAGAGTATCTGCCTTTTAAGCAGAGAGTCGTTGGTTCGAGTCCAACACGGCCCACCAAATTAGTTGATTCTTCCGCCCGACTTCATCCGGATATGACCGGTTTGTGTTTCACCGACAGACCGCGTGAGGGAAGGGGGGTTGAAGCGATGCGTCCCCATCGTCTAGCCAGGCCTAGGACACCGGCCTTTCACGCCGGCGACAGGGGTTCGAATCCCCTTGGGGACGCCAAATAACACACCGATATCACAGGGAAGTTGGAAAGCCCCGACTTCCCTGTTTTCATTTATGCATGAATTCAGGGCCCCCAAGGGCCCCAAGCCGAACTGGAATCAAAGAGTGATGTTGGCTCAACCTCGGCCGCCGGATCTGTCGGGATTGCCGATCTTTTCGGGCTCTTCCGGCAATCTCGCCCAAGCTTAGTTAAGTAAACCGTTTGGACCCGAGCCGAATAAGAGGCTGAAAACTAGAGTGTTTTTCCGCGTGGCGAGGCCTTGTTATATGGCACAGAAAGTGCTAGAGAGTTTATTATAAGCAAACATAACGGTCATGCGTGGGACTTGCTTGTGCCCCGACTTTTTGGCGGCTAGTTGGAATGCGATGTGGCAGCCATGCCGGTGGCCGAGGAAACATCCGAAGACTTTTCCCGGTATGGAAAGTCACTGGAATGCCAACAAGTCGTGATTCCATTTTAAGAACCGGAGGAAGGTTACAATGTCCGGACTAATCTCGACATGGCGCTCAATACTATTGGCCGTTATGTGCATGGTACTAGCTCTTACCACCACCGCTATGGCCGGAGATGAAGACAAGTTCCCTCTCAGGAAAAAATGGCCTAACCTCGTCCCGATTTCCACACAGGAGTTGGCAGCGGCCAGATCGAAGAAGGAAGCTATAGTAGTGGATGTGCGGACGGCAGCCGAATACGAAATCATGAACATAGCGGGAAGTCATCATATCCCTCACGATAAAATCGGTGTGGGAGATGATCCGCTAAGGAGCCTCACGGAAAATCCGTACAGCGTCTTAGTGTTCTACTGCAATGGCACGACCTGCGCCAAGAGCTACAAAGCTGCAGATATGGCCGCATTATTGGGGCACAAAGGCGTTCGTGTGTATGATGGCGGGATTTTCGAGTGGGCGGAGACCTACCCGGCAGAGACAATCTTCTTCGGTCGAAGGATGACAAAGGAACTTGTTAAGCAGTACGTGGTAAATGAGGAGGATTTCGATAAAGGGCCTTGGTTGGTCAACACCCTAGAGTTTATAGACCTGGCCAAGAGCGGAAATTACCACGTAGTTGATCTTCGCGAGCGTAGAGAGAGGACTGAGTATCCCATTCAATTGCCTAACCTTAATGAAGCCACTGTAGACCAGCTAGCGCGAAGCTGCGGGCAGGAAAACTTTCCAAAGACAAGAGTTTTAGTATTCGACAATGTGGGGAAGCAGATTATTTGGGCCAAGTACTATTTGGACCGGTGCGGAGTCAAAGATTACTTCTTCCTGCGGGGCGGAGTACTACAATGGCGGGCCGACGGCCGAGATGGCAAAGGGGACAAGTCAGGGAAAGTCTTCGGCCGACCCGCTCCCAAATGATCCTTGCGTTGACAAATTGTGACGTTGTCCTCCCCAATTGAGGATTTGGCCGTGGATGACCACCAGCTAACCGGGTATATGTCGGGAAGTGGCGCTTATTTCCGGATTGCGGTGGAGTGCACGTCGCCATAAGCGTACGGAATCACACGGCTGATCATCGCTAACATCAATGCAAATACCGCTGGCGCTTCGATCCTTTTGGAGAGGCCGGGGGGGACCATTTGTCTGCAAAGTTGTCTTTTCGGATCAAAAAAGCCGCCCCATTAAAATTGCAGAAACCTAGAAATCCCGATATACTCCTAATACCGGGAACTGCGCCGGAATCTATGTCAGGTGACTTTCCCGCCGGCGACAGGGGTTCGAATCCCCTTGGGGACGCCACCAAAATTACAGTGGGTTACGCAGGGAAGTGTAACCCTTTTCTAGTTTTGAGGTGCGATGCAGGGCCCTGTCAGGGCCTTGTCCTGAGTTGAAATGCAGGACCCGGTATTAGTTCCCTTTACCCCTATCCTCAAATTCAGTATGATAGCTTTCTCAGGGCTTGCAGTATTGTCGTGGTCTCGGTGAACCGCTGAACAACCAGGACCCCAATTCTGCAACGGGTTTCATTTCCTTTCACTGGACCTTGCCGCGTTTCAAGAAGAGCAAACGGCTCTAATTGATTTTCAGGACGCAGAATTTTCCCATTTCGAAAGGAAGAGCCCATGTGGGAAATTGACGCCACTCAAGTGATAAATCTTAGAAGCGATACCGGTGGTTGGGCATTTACCCATTTTGTAGACCATCTGCTCGAGGCCGAGCTATTCTATCATGGTATATCGTTTGACAGCCTATGGACAAATCGGCGCGTCAATCTTGCTGACGGCGGAGTCGACACCGAATTGCTTGAACCGATCAGTGCATCACCAAGTGGTTTTTTCGGAGCGCCAACCTGCTGGCAATATAAGGGGCGGGCATATGCAAGCATAACGGACGGCGAGCTCCGTGAGGAAATCCAAAAGCCCTACTCTAGCCAACTTATCCGTAGCGGGTACGCTTATCGAATTTGCATTTGCGACTCGCTGCCCGTTCAGAAACGTCGAGAATGGGAACAGTTGATCCAGGCCGAAGTGGAAAAGATTTGTAAGCAAGCCCCTTCAGCCAAACTCATAGATGCCGACGATCTCGCGCGTTGGGCCAATGATCTGCCTGCAGTCATCATGCAATTCCACGCCAGTCACCTGGGGGATTTTCTGCACCTCACAACATGGGGTCAGAGTATCACCTGCCACACTCCTGTTTACGTGAATTACCAATCTGCTAAGGATGCCCAGGGCAGGATTGCCGATCACGCCGACTTTTCTCGCGGGTGCCATAGTGCGGTGCAGTTGATGCGAGGGGACCCAGGTGTCGGCAAATCGCGGTTGGCGTACGAAACCTTGAACGCTATTCCTGGTGCGCAGCACTACGTATGCTATGTCGAGGATGAAGATCGGGCAGTAAAATTCGCTTATTCTGCCACGAATAGTGGGAAGCGTGCCTTTCTTGTGGCCGATGAGTGTTCCCTAAAAACGTATGAAAGATTGGATCGCCTGCTTCAGGGCCATGCTGACCGATTGCGCGTGCTGTGCATTAACGTCTCTGAGCGCGCGCACGGAACTGGGGAACCGGACATTTTCTTGGGACAGCCCCCTGATGCGACGGTGAAGGAAATTCTGAAAACAAACTTCGCTCATGTTCCTGAGGAGAGGCGCTCCCAATACGCTGGCTTAGCAAAGGGTTTCGTACGATTCGCCGTAGACATGTGCCGTCAGGATGCGAAAATCAACGCTCAAGGCTTGGGGGTCCTTTCCTCGCCTGACCGCTATCTGGAAGTCAGGCTTGATGATTCTCACAAGAAGGTGTTGGCAGCGTTCGGGTTGTTCAGCAAAGTCGGCTTCAAAAGAGACGTCGCCGGCGAGTTGGACGCTATGTGCGCCTACCTGGGGTTGGGCGGTAGAAATGAGGTGCTGGAGATTGCAAGGGATATAAAGGCAGGTCCTGGATTCGTTTCAGAGGGCGGCCGCTACGCATATGTGACCCCGGAAATCATTGCCGGAGCGGCATTCAGAATGGGTTGGGCAAGGTGGTTTGTGCATGACCCAGAAGAACGACTTAATGCAATGCCGGGTTCCCTCCTTCCATCATTCCTGAAACGTGTCTCCAAAAGCGCAGGAGAGGAGGTCGGTCGCCTTGTGGGCGACTTTTTTCGGAACTGGGCAGCGGGATTGACGGCCGCAGATCTCGCCGTGAACGCGAACACTCTCCCGATGGTCATGCTGGTGGAGGCCACGCCGGAAGATTACCTCCCAACTCTTCGACGCATTTTGGAAGATGGGACTATAGACGTAGTCCGGTCCGTAGGTGGTAGCGCAGCCGATGGCTGGGGTCCACGAAGACATATCGTGTGGTCGCTGGAACGTTTGGCATGGTTTCCGGAATACTTCGAAAATGTTGAAGCCACCTTGCTCAAACTCGCGCTAGCAGAATCGGAACCTCGAATTGGCAATAATGCCACATCAATCTGGAAGCAATTGTTTCGTATTTACTTATCCGGGACTTCTGTTCCTTTCCAAACACGGCTTCGGTTACTCAAAACTAGAATATTGTCAGGGGATGAGTCAACGATCGGATTGGCTTTGGAAGCTCTTGACGGGATACTTCAGGGAAGGGCAGGCCGAATGGATGTGAGATCTGTGATTTCGGATCGAGTCACTCCTCTAGAATGGAAGCCTGTGAACAATAGCGAATTGGTGGATTGCTTGCAATCAGTGTTGGGCTTGTTGTCCCAAATGACGAAAATGGAATCCCCAATGCTTAAGGACCGGGCTTTGACATTGTTGACATCCAAAGTGAGCCGTCTCCTCCAGTGGGGATTTCTCAAGGAGGTAAAAGATCTGTTTTCAACGATTCAACTTGACTCTGACAAACTTTCAATCCTCATGGAAGAGTTGGACAGTTTTGTGGCTATTTATCAGGACGAAGAGGGAGAATTCGAAAAGGAGTACCTTCAATCAATCATGACTTGGCAAGAAACCCTAACCAACAGGGATTTTCATTCACGACTAATGCGGGTGGTGGGGAAAAGTCCGTGGGAGCGGTCTCTGTTCGGCAGTGAAGACGCGTGGACAAATGAACTAACCAAATTGGTAGAGCGACTCTACGAGGACCAGTATGAGTTGGAAGCCGAGTTACCGTGGCTTATGTCGGAGGACGCCAAGAGTAAGGATATTCTAGGACGCGAACTCGGCAAATTGGATCATGATGGCCGATTATTGGACACACTGATTGACCGGTCACTTTCGGCAAGTTCCAATGGGTTTTGCGCGAGTTACATTTACGGATTGCTACATCATCATCCCTGCCATGCCGGACGAGTCAATCATCGAATTGACGAGATTGAGGAAGTTTCGCCTGAGACGGCATACGAACTGTTCATGGCGGGAGGTTCTATCACGAGAGATGTCGCGCGCTTGCAACGCTTGGTTGATATGGGGCTTTTACCAGTCGAGTATCTTCGAGGCATCCTCTTTTACTCTCGCCAAAAGGCCCTCTCAATTGAGACGTTTCGTGTATTCTTCGAACAATTGCTTGCTGCTGTTCGGGACGGCAATCAAAGGGCTGCCGGTATCGCAGTGGAGTCACTTGCCTATCGCCTGGATGATGCTACTCCTGATGACAAGGTAGCGGTTCTAAAGGATTCTCGGGTCACAGAGTTGGTTTGGAATCTTCTCGACCTTACCGTAGCTGACGCAGGAGGAGAGGATTTATGGTGGTTTCGTATTCTCAGGGACGTCGCGGAGCACTTGAATGCTGATCGCGCGATGAGATTCGCAACCATGGCGCTCTTATCAGATAATTTCTCTGTACGGAAAAAGGCCGAGAAGTTTCTTGTAGAGTCAGCTCAGAAGTTCCCGCGGGAGATTATGACCCATTTGGGCAGCCAAATGATGGATGAGCAGGCCGGTTGGCGTTTCTTTGTCGACGAATTCAGAGAGCTTGTCAACGCTATTCCGCCTGATGTCATCAGTGACTGGCTGAACTTATGCGGGGTGGAGGGCGCTCGCAAATTGGCGCGACATTTGCCGGTTCCCTTTATAGACAAGGAAGGAGCAAGCGTCGTACCGGAACTTACTGCACAGGTTCTGACAACTTACCAAGATGACGATCGGGTGTTTCGGGAGTTTCTAGCAGGGTGTCACAGCTTTCAAATGTATGGTGGTGATATTGCCGCTCATCTAAGTAAAGAGGCTGATTTCGCGCGACGATTTCTCAATCATCCGCTGCCTCGCATACGCGAGTGGGCTCAATATGAGGTCGAACGGGCTGAACGGGAGGCGGAGCGAGAGGCCGAACTGGCTGAAGAGTCGTGGCTCGAATGACAATGCGCCTTCAGATCGAGGATTCACCAAACCGGCGCTCAACTATCACAGCTCAGGCGGCAGAATCACCTTGGATGAGCTTCATTTCCTCACCCGTATGTCCGTCCCGCCCGTATCGAACTTCATCATGTCAATGGCCTGGATTAGATCCTCGTCGCTGATGGCCATGTAAAGGCTCTGCAAGGATTTCTTCTTGTCGCCGTGTTCCAGGATGGGGTCCGCTGATTAGTCTTTGTCAAGAAGCTCTTGAAAGAACCTGGCCCGCCCACTGGTTTAGGCTCATTCCATGCGCTTCGGCCATCATTGCCGCACGGGCATGAACATCCGGCGGCACTCGCAGCATAAGCCTGCCTGAATACGCCTTTTGCGGCGCTCGTCCGGACTTTTCGCATGTCGCCAGATAGTCGTTTACAGCCTCTTCAAAGGCAGCACGCAATTCTTTGACGGATTCAGCGTGAAAACCGACGATATCTCTGATTCCCGCAATGTGCCCGATAAAGCAACCGTCTTCATCGCTGTACTCAATCCTTGCTGCATATCCTTTGTAAGTCATTGCGCTCATGGTTTCACTCCGGCGTTCTCCAAGAATACTCGTGCGTCACGAACTTGGTACGGTTTCGCTTCTCTTGCAGGGTGAGGTCTGTGGGATGTGGCGATTACGCCATTCAGGAGTAATTGAGGTGACGATAACACGCAGGCCACTACTTTGCAATCATTTTATGATAGCACCGGGCGGAATTCCGGGTACACCATCCCTCATTCTTCACGGGCCTAGACCCTGATCCAGGACGAATCGCACTCTCACTTCTTCACCCGTATCTCCGTCTCGCCTATATCGAACCTCATCGCGTCAATAGCCCGGACCAGCTCACCGTCGCTAACCGTCATGCAAAGGCTCTGCAAGGATTTCTTCTTCTCTTTATGGCGAGAATCGCTGTTTTGGTTGAGCCCGGAGACGAGCTAAGCCTTAGCGCTCATAGGCGATAATCACCTGGCCCGCAATAAGCATAAGTGGAATTCCCGTATTCGTAACCTATTGTTGTTTTATTGTGTTTCCGATCATTTAGAGGGTCGTATGTGTTTTTGACATATTCAGAGTCGTCCCAGCCCCTACGCTTAATTGTTTTGATTTTTCCTCGCAAAACCAGCCAGTCAAGTGATACTGTCGCTGCCGAATTCCTACTTGTGGGTCCCTACTTAAGTGGTGTCATAAACATCGATTGGAGTGTAGGATATTAAGTCACGACCTCAATCAATAACCTAATGATAATACTACTACCCCTGAATCAGTTGAGCGATTATCGGACAAGTTTCCTTTAGGTTACTCCATGCCGAGCTCTCCCGCCGCACAGCTTTACTTTGGCTAACCACATAAAAAGATGGCCTTTATAGAAATCGTTGGCAACTCCCCACAGCTTGGCACGTAAACTGCTAGATCATCTCTAGCGGGAGGTGGAGCATGACGGTCAGTCGCTCGAATGTTCTCGATGAGAGAAATCGGCAATTGCGTGAGAGATACTTCTTCTCCGGCATGGTCCAGAATATAGACATCCTGGACTACGTCCAGTTTCTCATGATGAGCGGAATCAGGACGATACTTGAGCTCAGGCTCCGCCGGGGTCCGAGGTCGAGGCTATTCATAGACGACGGACGGATTCTTCATGCGGTGTCGGGTGAGCTGGATGGAGAAGAGGCCTTTTACCGGTGCCTTCAATCTGAGGGGGGGATCTTTACCCATATTCCGTGGAGCGAGCCCGGAACGCGGACCATAGAGGCATCTGGGGAGTTTTTGTTGCTTCAAGCGGCTCGAAGGCGGGACGAGAGATTGTCCCGCGCCGCGCACGATGAGCCTGTTTCACCTCCTACTGCCGAGGAGGTTGTCGAGGTAGCAATTTGACGAGGCTGCCCTAGGGACCGCGAGTTAGTTCGAGCGATAAGTAACTCAGCGGAATGCCGTGAAAATCACCTGAAGCGAAGCCCGCAAAAAGGGTCGAATCCCCTTGGCGACGCGAAATAACACGATGATATGACAGGGAAGTCGGAACGATTTGACTTCCCTGTTTTTGTTTGTCGTGGAGACCAGCGACTCAATGGAGACGGTCCAACTTGCGACTATTTCTGAGACGAGTGACTTATCATTATTTCAGTATGTTCTATTGCGCAAGCCGCCTTCTTTCAGTAAAGTTCGTCACAGATTACAGAGAATGCAAGGGATTAAGGGGATCACCCACCTCACGCTATCTCAGTGACTCCGAAGAAACTTTGGCGCCGCATAGGGATCCGTTCAGGATGATCCTCCTGTCTTTGCCAAGCGCTCGTCCCGGGGGCATCGCGAATGAGACGATCCAAGCAGACTGGGGAACAGAAGTCAGAAGGCGTTGGAGATTTGGTCGCCAAGATCGCGGATCTTGAAGCGGAACTGGGGCGTGTGAGGAAATGTGAGCAGAATCTGCGGCAAACGGAAACTAGGTATAAGGCATTGTTTGAGCATATGCTCAACGGAGCCGGGATTTACAAACCAGTGCGAGACGGAGAGGATTTCATTCTCGTTGACTTGAATAAGGCGGCTGAAAGAGTTGAGAAAATCAGGAAGGATAAGGTTCTCGGTAAGAGCATAAGTAAGGTTTTTCCCCGCGCCGAAGCTTTCGGTTTGCTCGATGTTTTCCGTAAAGTCCTGAAGACGGGTGTCCCTATCGATTATCCTGTGACCCGATACAAAAATGGCAGACTGGAGGGACAGAGAGATCATTTTGTTTACAGGCTGCCCTCGGGAGAGATTGTCACGGTTTATAGCGACGAGACAATGCGGAAGCAGACCGAGGAAGCCCTTCGTAAAAGCGAGAAAAGGCTAAAGGACCTCTCGGAAGAATCCAAGAGACGCGAAGAGATCTACCGTTCCCTGCTGGATTCGTCGCCGGACGCCGTGATCCTCTACGACATGGAAGGACTAGTCCAGTACGTGAACCCTGCGTTTACGCGCATTTTGGGATGGTCTTCGGACGAGGTGGCGGGGCGGCGGATAGAATTCGTTCCCGATTCCGAACGAGAAGTCACATTGGCGAATGTTCGGGAATTCCTTGCCCACGGAACTCCGGTCGCCGGATTTGAAACCAAGAGATACACCAAGGACGGGCGGCTCTTGGAAGTTAGCGTCAGCGCGTCAGGATACCATGACCATCTGGGCGCTCCTGCCGGCCAGTTGATTGTTATCCGCGACATCTCTCGGCGCAAGAAAGCGGCAAGGGAATTGGAGGGAGCCCTGGAAACGGCAAGACTACTGAGCGCCCAGGCGGAAGCGGCAAGCAAGGCCAAAAGCGATTTCGTCGCAAACATGAGCCATGAAATCAGGACTCCCATGAACGCGGTTATCGGCCTTAGCGATCTGGCCCTGAGGGCCGCTCCATCGCCGAAACTACAAGATTACTTGACCAAAATCCGGAGCGCCTCCAGGTCTTTGCTTGGGATAATCAACGACATATTGGATTTCTCGAAGATAGAAGCGGGCAAGTTGGATCTCGAGTCAGTAGAGTTTGATCTGCGAGACATCATGCGAGATCTCACCAATTTGCTTGGAGTTGTGGCGACCGGGAAAGGGCTTGAGTTTCTCGCTCTTGTAGCGCCGAATGTGCCGTGTTGGCTCATAGGCGATCCGCTACGCCTGGCCCAAATCTTGACCAATTTGGCTAACAACGCCGTAAAATTCACTCATGAGGGCGAGATAGTTGTTAGGGTCGCGCTGGCTCAGAAAGATTCCAAACGGGTCACCATCCATTTTTCTGTGAAGGACTCGGGAATCGGACTTGCCTCGGACAAGATACCCAAGCTATTTGACTCTTTTTCCCAAGTTGACGGTTCCACCACTCGCAAATACGGTGGTTCGGGTCTGGGTTTGACCATCTCCAAGAGGCTGGTGGAAATGATGGGAGGGAAAATACACGTTGAAAGCGAACTGGGAAAGGGCAGCACATTCTTCTTTGCCATTGAGTTCGAATTCCAGGAAAAGGCTGTGGAGGAGAATGTCCACACGGAACTGGGCGGCCTCAAAGTTCTGGTGGTGGACGACAACAAGGCGGCCCGGGAAATACTTCTGGAGATTTTGAGTTCGGTTTCGATCCAAGCGACCGCTGTGGATTCCGGTGAGAGAGCGGTGAAGGAGCTGGTTGACGCTATGGACCGAAAACCCTATGATCTGGTGCTCATGGACTGGAACATGCCTTGTATGAACGGAATCGACACTGCCAAGGAAATCGACCGGGATCCCCGCTTGGCGGTCCACATACCCAAGATCATAATGGTAACGGCATACGGCTATGAAGAGGTGATGCAACAGGCCCAAGAGGCCGGTCTGGACGGCTTTTTGATGAAACCCGTGGATCAACGGCTGCTCTTTGGGACCATCCTGGAAGTATTCGGGAAGCAACCGATAACCAGGTGGGGGGCAGGCAGCGTTTCAAAGAGAGAGGCCGAGGCGGTCGAAAAGATCAGAGGCGCTCGGATCCTGGTGGCCGAAGACAACGAGATCAACCAACAGGTGGTAAGGGAGATACTGGAGGGCGCCGAAATGATTGTCGAGATGGTGACCAACGGAGTCGAGGCTGTCAGAGCCGTCTCAGAGTCTGCTTTTGACGCGGCGCTCATGGACGTTCAGATGCCCGAAATGGATGGGTACGAGGCCGCCCGAACCATACGGTTAAACCTACGACAAGAAAGCTTGCCCATTGTTGCCATGACGGCCCACGCTCTGAAAGGAGACCGAGAAAAATGTCTGGAATCAGGCATGAACGACCACGTGGCAAAACCCATCGATATCGAGGAACTGCTGACGACGCTGGCAAAGTGGGTAAAACCGGCAAAGAGGTCGCCCACGCCTAAGAAGGTCCCGCAAGAAACGGCCGAATCATCACGATCAGAAGATCTACACGAAATCCTTGATGGAATAGATACAAACGCGGCCTTGAGAAGGCTCGGGGGTAACAAACGACTGTTCAAGAGTCTGTTGATCGATTTCCGCCGCGATTTTCAGAAAACCGCTGAAGAGATCAAAGACGCATGGAACAAGAGAGATATTGAAGCAGCCAGGCGGTTGGCTCACACGATGAAAGGCGTGTCCGGCGCCATCGGCGCTGACAGACTCTACGCATCGTCCATAGAGCTAGAAACCGCGATGAAAAAGGGGAATGAGGACGAATTTCATGAGCGCTTAGTCACTTTCGAGAACGCTCTGGAGCAGGTCTTGGAGTCGATCAAATGCTTTGCCGACAAGGCGACGCCTGCTCCATCCGGAGAATCTGGGGAACCCGAATCCGGAGCGGCTTTCGAGGCAGCCAAAATTAGACCACTTCTGCTCCGGTTGGCCGAGTTGCTTCGTGGGAACGACTTCAAGGCTATCGAGTGCCTGGAGTCTCTTAAGAACGAGTTGGAAGACGCGGGGAGCGAACAGGAACTGGCAAGCCTGGAGGCGTGCGTAGGCAGATTCGATTTCAAAGCGGCCTATGACGCGCTCCACAAACTGGCGTCGAAACTGAACATCTCCTTCTCCGGAACTGATACGTGAAAGAGACACCAGAAAAGCAAAAGATACTTATCGTGGACGATGCGCCTGCAAACATTAGAATCCTGGGTCAGGCGCTGGCCGCCGACTACCAGTTGCGGATCGCCACCAACGGAGCCGACGCTCTTGAGATAGTCAAGTCGGATACTCCCGACATCATACTCCTTGACATCGTCATGCCCGAAATGGACGGGTACGAAGTATGCAAAAGGCTCAAGGAAAACGAGCTTACGCGCAAAATCCCGGTGATTTTCGTCACCGGCAAGACCGATGAAGAATACGAGTTTCGAGGTTTGGAGTTGGGGGCCGTCGACTACATAGCGAAACCGTTCAGTCTTCCCATTGTCAAGGCGAGGGTCAAGAACCATCTGGAACTCAAACGCCGCGGCGACCTCCTGGAAGAACTTGCCTTTCTCGACGGACTTACTTGCATACACAACCGCCGCCGTTTTGATGAGGTTCTCGATCAGGAGTGGAGGCGGGCTCTCCGTGACGGGACTTGGTTGACTGTGATGATAATTGACATCGATTTTTTCAAACTGTTCAATGATCGTCACGGGCACGCAGCGGGTGACGAATGCTTGAGGCAGGTTGCGCAAACTCTGAAACGTTCATTTTCCAGGGCTGGTGATTTCGTAGCGCGCTATGGCGGGGAAGAGTTTGCGGCCGTCCTTGCGGGGACGAGGCTGGACGAGGCGATTGGGTGCGCTCAGAAGCTGCGAGAGGACCTCGCCTCTATGGACGTGAAGCACGCAGGTTCCCCTGTCTCCGATCGAGTGACCGTCAGCATCGGGACGGCCTCGGTTCAGCCGTGTGAGGAATCTTCCGCGGCGGAGGCGGTCAAGATCGCCGATGAAATGCTCTATCGCGCCAAAAGAGACGGAAGGGATCGGGTCGAGAGTTGGGCGCAGGAAGGGATTTAGAAGGGCTCTGTGAACGTTCGGTCATCGCCCACTGCGGTGAAGACGAAGACGTTCATGAAAGAGAGGCGATTCCGACATTCCGCAGACCCCCGGAGAATGGCAAAACCGCTGCATAATTCCGGATGGCGATTACAGACATGGGATCAGGCGCTGTACCTGCTTGCCAGCTCCTCATTTCGAGTAGATATTCGCGGTCGTTTATGTTTTCATAGAAAAGCCAGTTGCGACTTAGCGCCTATACAGGGCGGAGGTATTTCGACGCCTGCATGCAAATCCACTCTCTTTAGGGGAGGGCCGGCTGAAAAGGAAAGATTTGGAACATGGCAAAGTATCGGATAGATGTGGCGACGGAACGGTGCTCCGGCTGTTTGAGGTGTGAGCTGGGCTGTTCGGATGCTCACACAAAGGTCTTCAATCCGTCTGCCGCGCGGATTCAGGTGACGATGACCGGGTCGGATTGTCAGGTCCGCTTCACAGAAGACTGTATCGCGTGCGGTATCTGCGCGGACCAGTGTTTCTATGGCGCACTATCAAAAACGAAGCAAGAGGAGGACGACCAGTGACTGGCCGCGGATTTGCCGGGACAATACTCCGTGTCGATTTGACCGGACGCGAAATCACCCGTGAACCCTTGGACAGGGTGATGGCAGAGCGATACATTGGCGGGCTGGGGCTCTGCATAAAACTCTGCCACGATGCGATGAAACCAGGGTGTGATGCCCTCTCCCCCGAAAATCCCATTGTGCTCGGAGCTGGTCCGTTTGTTGGTACAAATCTGCCTTCCACGTCCCGCGTCTACTCGGTTTCCAAGCTCCCTTCCAGCGGCGCCATTGGCTGGTGTGGCGCAGGTGGATTCACCTTCGGCGCGATGCTTAAAAATGCCGGATTCGATCATATCATCATAGAAGGTCGGTCCGAGCGCCCGGTCTACCTCAGAATTTTCGATGACCAGGTCGAACTTGTCGACGCGGCTCATCTCTGGGGGCGGAGCGTGGAAGAGACGTGCGCCGGGGTATGGGATACGTACGGCTTTCCGACAGGCGTGCTGTGCATAGGCCAAGCCGGCGAGAACCAAGTTCCTTTTTCAATGGCCTTCATTGACCGCATCTCCACGTTGGGTCGCGGCGGATTCGGCGCCGTCATGGGATCCAAGAACCTCAAGGCAGTGGTGGTCAAAGGTTCCGGAGGCGTTGGGGTTGCGGATCGCAAGCGATACAAGCTCATTGGCCAAAGGTTTCTGGAGAGGATACGCGCGTGGCCGCACCTGCAAGAAGCCCAAGAGGCGGGAATGACTCAGGCGTTTCCCTTTGTTCCCAGGGAAGAGTACTCGCGGCTCAAGAAGCGCCGTGCAGCCTGTGTCTCATGTCCCATCGGATGTAAAGACATCGTCGAGATTCCGGACGGCCCTTTTCGGGGCCTAATCAAGTGCACGAGCTCAGTGATCAACCTGTACACTCCGGTGCTCTACGGCTTCAAGGACTATCGTGAGTCTATCAAGCTCATGGCGACCATCGATGGCTTCGGCCTCGACATGTTCGAGTTTTTCGGGATCATGGCGCTCGCTGGGAAACTGGCTGACCGTGGGATTATTCCGGGTGCCGTGGCGGACCCGGAGATACGGCTGGATTCGTTGGACTCCATGGAAGCCTGGGCTCGAAAGATCAGCTTGCGAGAGGGCCTGGGGGACGTGCTGGCCGGCGGCTTCCAAGGAATCATTGAGGAGTACGGCGACTCGGCCAAGGAGCTGGCGCCCGCGCTGGTCAAAGGGATGCACCCGTATGCGGGACCGGGCTCAGCCTTCGCCTGGGACCGTTTTGGCACCATGGAACTGGGGCAAGTCCTCGATCCGCGTGGTCCGCACGTGGGGTCAGGCGGCTCTCCAACGTACTTTGCCCTGAGGCCTTTAGATATCTTCCCCAAGCATTTGGAGCGCATGGGAGTCCCCCGAGACGCCATTGATCGGATTATGGGGGCCGGGTACGAGCCTGAGCACAAGGATGACCTCAAGGTCGGGGCGCTGCTCAGGTATTCTCACGCGTGGTTCGTAATCTTGGGTTCGATGGGTATTTGCGCGCGAGGCCAGATCAATCGTTTTTACAACGCGGAAACCTGTGCTCAGTTGTACGAGGCGGTCACCGGGATCCCAACCGACTTGCCTGCTCTGCGAGAACGTGTTGATCGCGTCTGGGCATTGTATCGAATGGCTAACATCCGAGAAGGCCTCGTACCGCAAAAAGACGAGGTTGCTCCGGAGCAATGGTTCGGCAAAGGTGGCTTCAAGGTCTATTTGACAGGAGAGCCACTCGAACGCTCGGACACAGAACGCATGATCAAGGACTACTACAACGAATGGGGCTGGGACCCCGAAACGGGAGTTCCGCCCAGGCATGAACTGGCAAGACTGGGCTTGATCGGGCCGGAATTCCGGGAATTATAGGCGCCAGAGCGGCACAGCGCTTCCATATGGCCGTGAAGGCGCCCTACCTCGGGTAGGATTTGATACGATTGAGAGCGGTAAGCCCGGACCATAACGGTTCGACTTCCGCAGCGCCGAAGTCGGCCGGGAAGAATGGTCGTCTCGACGGCTCCTTACAACTCAGGTATGCCCCGCGAGAAATTGTTCGCTAATGGCTACTGCCGCCGTGATGCGCTTGGATGAATAATGGCCGGATAGTACGGTAACAAAAGGAGAGAATATGAAAACCTTATCGCTGCTACTGTTTGCTCCAGTGATTTTCAGCCTGGCCTTCGCTCCTGTGCGAGCGCTGGCGAAAGAAGGCCTGGCGGTCATCGTCGTGGATGTCCAAGGCGATTTCACCACGGCTCAAAAAGGTTCGTTGGCCGTGCCCAATAGCGATCAGGCTTATTTGGAAAGCGTCGCCAAGGCTACGGAAGAGTTGAAGAAGGTCGGCCTTCCGATTTACGCCACCCAGGACTGGCATCCGGCCGACCATATGTCCTTTGCGTCCAATCAAAAGGATAAGAAGCCATTTGAGACAATTAAGCTGGACGATGGTCGCACTCAAGTCCTCTGGCCGGCTCATTGTGTGCAAGGGACTAAGGGCGCAGAAATTCTGGTGAATCCTGCCCTGATCACAAAGGTAATTCGCAAGGGCATGAACCCCAAGTTTGATTCATATTCCGGATTCATGGACGACGGAGGGGCAAAGACGGACCTGGACAAGGTACTGAAGGCCGCTGGCGTCAAGACACTGATCGTCTATGGCATCGCGACTGATTATTGCGTGAAGGCCACTGCTCTTGACGGACTTAAAGAAGGGTACAAGGTTGTTGTTGTCCAGGATCTATGCCGAGGCGTCGCGGACCAAACTTCAAAGGCGGCCTTAGAGGAAATGAAGCAAAAAGGGATACAGATCTGGCCTTCTCCGGATTTGAACAAAATCAAGGACCTTTAGTCGGCTCAAAGACAGCGCAAGACCAAGTCTGTCAGGCCATAATTCGGGGCCATGCCCTCGGTTTCCGGAGATCGCCCATGAGATAAGGAAGGAAGGGCCCAAAATGAGCGCGTACACGGTCCATCCGTTACAGATGGCCAAAGCGGAACGCTCCACAGGCGGCTACACCTACCTGCGGAACCACGACGAGACCAGTAGCGTTTTCTATGGCCCTTTTCTGCTCAAGAGCGCAGATCGTAACGTTCTGGTGGACACAGGCTGCGACGCGGTCAGCTACGCGGCAGGGCCTCTGGCGCCGGTCGAAGATGTGGTGTCCTTGGAAGAGAACCTTAGCAGGTTCGGGCTTACTATCGAGAAAATAGACGCAGTGGTCCTTACCCATCTGCATTTTGACCACACGGCTTTCCTGCGCCTTTTCAACCATTGCCCAAAATTCGTTCAGGAAAGGGAGTTGCGCTCTGCGCGTAATCCCCATCCTTACTTCTCCTGCTTCTATGTTCCGCGGTTCTTCCAGGGCGTAGACTTCGAAGTGATTGATGGAGACCTAGCTCTTTTTCCGGGCCTTGAGGTCGCGCTGGCACCCGGACACTCCGCTGGCTCACAGGCTGTCATCGTAGAAACCAATGAAGGGCGAACAGCGGTCTCAGGCTTCTGCTGTCTGGCGAAGAATTTTGCCAAGGACAACTTCGCTGTTCCGGGAATACACGAGAACTTTGAGGAATCCTATAACAGTATGCTAAAGCTCATGAGACTCGCGGATATTGTTTACGCCAACCACTCTGCGGAGGCCATTAGGCTCTAGATCCGGCGTTCGGGGATTAAGACCGGAGGCCTCATCATGAAGGGCATTAGTATCGTATTAGTGGTTCTGTGCGCTCTGTCGGTCTGCCCGTTGGCGTCTGCGTCCGATCCGGGCGATGTCGGGATCGTACTCATGCACGGGAAGCAAGGGGCGCCCGGGGCTGTTATCAATCGTTTGGCGAACCATCTGGCAAGCGCCGGTTACGCTGTCTCCACCCCCATTATGCCCTGGTCACGCAATCGCATATATGAGAAGACCGTGGACGACGCTATGGGGGAAATCGATAGAGAATGCGCCATGCTCCGCAAGCAAGGCGCAAGGAAAATAGTCGTCGCAGGACAAAGCCTGGGAGCTAACGCCGCGCTCAGGTATGCGGCGACAGGCAGAGAGATTGACGGACTAATAGCCTTGGCCCCCGGACATTCGCCGGAATGGCCGCGGATACGCGAACTCTTTGCTGAGGATGTCGAGAGAGCGAAAGAGAAGATCGAAGCAGGGAACGTGACCCGAGCAATTCTCTTCCACGACGGAAACATGGGACGGAAGTTTCAGATTTATGTTCGTCCTGACGTTTACTTCAGTTGGATGGCGCCCAACGGCCCTGCGGTCATGCCCAAGAATGCCGCTTCCATCAGGACGGCCATACCGATCCTATACATAGTGGGAAGTCTTGATCCGTGGGCCACACCAAAGGGCCAGATATTTGATAAAGCGCCTTTTCATCCCAAAAGTCGATTCGTGACCGTGACAGCCGATCATCTTGGAGTGCCGTCCGCCTCAATTGAAGTGACGCTGGACTGGCTTGAGTCGATTTCCAAGTGACCGAGGACAGGCATCGTCCCCCCCTCTTATGGAAGCCGCCTGGTTCGCATAAAAGCCCAGTCATTACGACCCTATATGTATATGAGGAAGCGCATCCTCATCCGCCATTGAGTCAAACCGCGGTTACCCGAAGGTTATAGTCGATGAAGCGACGCGCAGTTTGAGGTTGGACAGTTGAGGCAAAGCATACCCTGTATAAATAGTATGTTAATGCATATCACTCAAGTAATTTATCGAAAAAGTTCCTCATAATTTCACGTCAATTCTAGATAAATTATATAATTTGCCAATAAGTCGTCATTTTTTGCTTGACAAATAAATGATTACGTATAAAGACCCCTGATAACAATTTATTGCCTCTGTGAGGGAGGGTATGTTGAGAACAAAACTTTCTACACTATTGGTATGTATGGCTTTATCCGCGATATTCTTCGCGACAAGCGTTTCGGCCTACTCCATCAGGCAGGCTGCCGCCGGCCCGCCCGAAAATGTAGCCGCCGCGCCTGCGCCCGACCAGCAGGATCATGCAAAGGCAAAAGTAGACAAGATTCAGAAAGTCCGCCCTATCTACAAGGTACGACCTCAATTCTTCGCCTTGAGCCCACAGCTGGGAGAATGCTGTCTTCCGGTCCCCAGGGCCAAAGGCTGGGAATTGGAGGCTCAAGTCATTTTTGCCAGGATCAAGGGCAAGGTTCGTCTGTCGAACTCCTATTGGGGACAAACATCGTGGACTTTGGGCGGCCAGCTCGATCAGGATCTCAATGGCGACTGGGGTATCCCGGATCACAGCCCGGTCGGTTCCTTCTCGTTGGGCTACAGGTTTCGGCCCAAGTGGTCTCTCCGATATTCCATAATGCCCATGGAATTGAACGGATCGGGCGGCAATCTGCAAAATTTCGGATTTGGCTTTGGTCAGGGTAGCCGAGTAAAATGGCAACGCCTGTATCAGAGAATAGATCTTGTATACGACCCGATATTTAACCTCCGGTCCAGGGTCGGCGTATTCGCAGGTTATACGCGGCTTGATGAAAAGCTGAGTTTTGGCGGAACAAACTGGTCCGCGTGGAACACTGCGCCTACCTTCGATCATCAACTCAATATGGCAATGGCGGGTGTGGAGTTCGAGCGATGTTTGAAAACAACACGTTTTAGTAACACCCTTTCCCTTGAGTGCCGAGCCGGTGTGGCCTTCCTGGATGAAGCCTTCGGTTCGGACCTGATGACTGGATTAAGGTACACTATCCCGTTGGGCGCCGGACGCTGGGGATACGTGGGAGGCGGCTACAGGTACGTGACTTTCAAAAAAGGCTACAGCGATTTCAAACAGATAGACACTTCCCTTGAGGGCGGATACCTCAAGATGGCTTTCATCTTCTGATGTGACGGTGTGCGCCTGGTCCTGCCAAGAACACCCGGCGCGCCACATCTTTGCTTACGGCAAGCAGAAGAGCAATTCGCTAACCCGACCGCGGCCTAGGACTCCCCTCCCAGCTCGTGTCCGCCCGGTCGGGTTCTTTTTGCCTTCTTTAAACTTTTGAAGGAGTGGAGCCTGCGCTGGAATGTGCGCCACGTTTCAGGGACGGGGGCTGCCTGAGGGCTAAGCTCCGGATGTAAACCAAGGGGGTGTTTTCAATGGCATATCGTGAAATCTGGCATGAAATTATCATCAAAGCTTCCCCAGGCGAGCTTTACCAAGCGTTAACCGATGTGGAAAAGCTTGCGCATTGGTGGACCACGGAGGCGCGGGGGGAATCTGCCGTCGGGAAGAAATTGGAATTCTGGTTTTATGGGAAATGGTTAAAGGAGATGGTTGTAACCACTCTGAAGATTGATGAACTCGTGCGATGGCGCGCAACTGAGCGGAGCGATCCTGATTGGGTCAACACCGAAATTGAATGGAAAATCTTCCGCGAAGGGGACAAAACGTTTCTTCACCTTCGCCACTCAAAATGGCGCGAGGATGCCAAAATTTTCCCTCAGTCCTCGATGCACTGGGCGATTTTCCTTCTTAGCCTCAAGGAATTTGTCGAGACGGGCAAAGGCCGTCCGCATCCTTACGACATGCCGGTGGGCCTATAAAGTCCTTCTGAATAGAAGGGACTCAGTCCGTGGCCTCATAATCGAGTAACAGTTCCTCCAATTGAGTATGACCTTTTTCTTTGGCAAATGCCCGGGCTGTTTTGCCCATAGAGGTCCTGGCGTTCACATGAGCGCCTTTTTCCAGGAGCAGCTCCGCGATCTCGAACCGGCCGTACCGGGCAGCCTCCATAAGGGCGGTATAACCATCCAAACCCTTCGCATTCACGTTAGCGCCTCTGTCAAGGAGCAGTCTTACTATATCGACATGACCCCACCAGCACGCCATCATTAAGGCGGTAGCCCCGGTGTTTCCTTTCGCGTTAATATCAGCCCCTTGATCCAAGAGTCTCCGCACAGTATCGAAGTGGCCGTGCAGAGACGCCTCTATTAGCGCCCCGGCAGGCAGAGTTGCTCTCGATCTGCCTTTTACGGCCCGGGCTCCTTCTGAACTCTCCTTCCTAGGCTTGTCGGACGGTCGCAACAACCCGTGATTCTCAAGTTTCTGAAATAGGCTCTCAAGACCTTCCTCGGAAAGTTTGTATTTCCTCATGAGGCTGAGGCGATCCATTCCGGAATCAATGTCCTTTAGGATTTCTTTTGTCCTTATATGCACTTTCTTGGACATTTGGCCCTCTGATTTAGTGTGTTGGCCTCAAAACTTGGTCTTATCAGACGATTGCAGGCGAGATGGCAATTACGGGATGTCTCCCAAAGGCTGAGATGCGGCTCAATGCGAACGCTGCCGCAAAATCCTTCCAGGAGATGAATCGCACGGCAGGACAAAGGCTTGGCCGGCTCCCTTCGAAATTTCATGACACCGCATACGTGAAGGCGCGACAGGCTTATCACATCTTCTCTCCGGCCCTATTACCGCGGTGGAAATCCTTTCCGGCGCCTTGGCCACACTGTGGAACCGGGCAGGGCTTACTATTGAAGCGCATTCAGACCGATCTGTCGCTTGATACGGGGCCCATGCCCGGCAAAGCGCCGTCTGGCTGCAAAGCGTGACCGTCAACGCGACAATAATGATAGACCGTGTCGTCACTTATTAAGAACTCCACAAAATCGTGCTTGTTCATCTAGTTTACCACGTTATCATTACTATTTTCAATCAACCATTGGCTGCGAAAGTCAGGAAACGCAGGCTCATAATGAATCGTTCCATGTGAAGGACGGGCCACATCCCGAAATATTCCGCGCAATCAATTGTCCTGAAGCATTTGAACTGGAAACTGACGTTCGCTTATCAAACTGAATGTGAACGTGTCAAGCCAATGAGCAGCCTCTCGAACGCGGTTTAATGTTTGTGTTGAAAATCCGGTGAAAATTTGCTAACTAACATGTAGTAGTTGATGTAGTTTATAGATCAAGGTGTCGGCGCCGGAGTAGCGTTGGCGAATATCTTCACAGAAAACCTTCCTGTTTGTTTGAAAATGTAGCAAGGCTAATGGCGATTCAGCGGCAAAATTGGATTGCTTTCCAAAACTCGCAAGCTCACCGTTCGTGTTTCCATTCCTACGCGGTTCAGATTATATTGGTTTTGCTTGCCGTGTTTATATTCTCCGGGGGATGCGTACGTCTGCCCACGACAACTCAGGAGGCGCCGGTCAAGAAACGAGCCCAATCAAGCCGCTTAATAAAGGTTTTGCCGATTCCGGACAACCCGGCGGACGAATGGCGCCAATCGGGTTCAATTCCCGCGAGACAGGGAGAGCCAAGTCAGAGCAAACCAGCCAACGTCCGAACTACTTCCGGCGCCTCGGCTCAGGCCAAGAAAATTGTGTCACAGAGTGAGGAATGCCAGATCGAAGCCGCGGCTCGGGAGCTTGCCAAGCGTATCGGTTCGATTGGCAGTATAAGAATGTGTTACGTGGATAAAGACGATGAGTGGTGGGCCACATTTTATCAGGACATAGGATCGGTAATAGATGTGAGGCAGTTCATATGGAATAGGGAATTGCAGAAATTTGAGCCGTTTTTGGTGCTAAAGCGGATTTCCAAGTCCAAATTGGCTGCCGAACTGAATCGAAACGAAAGGGGGCGCAGCTGCGCCGTTCTTCCTCCGCCGGAAAAATTAATGTAAATCCGCTGCCTGCTTCGATATTCTTGCGTTAAATTCGGGGTTATAATTCAATTCTTGGGGGTTTTCGGCGCCTGACGGGATACTTTTGAATTTGGTTGAACTGAGCACCTGTTTCTTAGAGCTTCCCTTATAGCTTTCAACTCCGTTGCGGTTCCTTGCAGCTCCTTTGTCTCTGCGGCTGTGAGGTGTGAGAGCAAGCTGCTCTCACGTCTCCGAAGATGATGCGCATTCTTAATCAATACCACTAGCCTCTTTCTTAGTTCACCACAGGTCTTTGTGGCGTTTTCTCCGTCTTCGGATTGGGCCGGGCTAAGGCCATCCGGCGCAGTGACCTCCTTGCCATCTTTACTATCAGCACATTCCTGAACGTCTTTCTCCAATTTTGTTATCTGGCGCCTCAACTCACCCATCTTGGAATAAATAGCGCGGATTATTTCGCTATCATCTCGGTCGTTTAATTTCTTGACAGTGTTCATGTATTCTGTAAGGCGCAGATTTTGTTGGGCCAGATCGGCGCGAAGAATTTCACACTGATAGTCCTGACCTGAACCGAGTGCGGGATTCATAATGGGCAGCAGGAGCGAGAAAACCAATATGCTATGAATGAAAATGATATGTCCTGAATTATTCCGGCTCACAGTTTCACGGAGTCCCATTCCGGATCAAGAATCTTGTTCCGTTGATCATGACATTAATCTCGCCGAGAGCTCAAAAGGTTTCCGCTCAATCGGCCCAGCATTACTGAATTTTCAGGATGAAAGTCAAGGGGATTTATAAGCGCGCCTTTCGAGATTCCAAAACCAAGTAGTTGACACTTTTAAGGGAACATGGAATGATACAAAAAAGTTGTATTCATGCTCTACGTGCGATTCTCAAAGATCGATTTCAAATTAACTTAACAGATTGATAATCCTGCAATTAATGTCGTAAGATGATGCGTCATTTTCGTGAACGGATAATCACTATGGCTCAGCCACTTCTCCTGCCGGGGCTTGTCGGACGGTCGCGCCAATCCGTGATTCTCAAACTCGGGGTAACCCTTCTTCTTATTCGTTGCGCTCTTGCTTTATGGGAATTAAGGTCAGGATTGGTTCTATCGCAAGCTGCTCTCTGAACGAGCCCAGATCCGGCAGACCTAATGTAGTAGAGACCGATTGGTCAATCTTTTTGCGGATTGGATCATTTCCTATCTCTGCCAATGATAACAGCTCCTCTTTCTTTAATTCATCAAAGGCGGACGATAACGCACTGAGTTGACCAGAGGAGAGCCTGCGTAAATCGAGCACGGGGCATTGCTCTACCATTGGTTTTTTAAGAGCTACCCAAGCTCCTCGAGTTTCGACACGATTTCCGATGAGAAGGAAAAGACCAAGTGTGCTATTAAGCCACAATATTAGAGTTTTTGCGTGCGCGTCTGTAGCTAGGGCTGGATCTAGTCTGAAAGGCCACCACACGTTTGATAAAACCGTCTGTGACAGAAATAAAGCAACCAGGCGGTTCGTGTTTAACCACATTCTTTCGGCAATCAAAATATTGCCCGCTTGCTCTTTCAGTTGATCAGGATAGCCTGCCTTCTGTGGCTCCTTCGGGATGTCACGTTCAATTAAGAAGCTGTTGGGGTCTTGTTCTAAACGAGTTGTTTGCCGTGAGTCGTTTCCCCAGTAGGCAGGGAAACCTGGCGGGCTGTCTACACACTCAAACGTAGCCCATATTCGCCGCCGATCAGGACCGATATTTCCTAATTCTCCTAATGGACAGAGTGCTAACTTAGTAGTCGTGTTCTTATCGCTGACAAAAGCTTGCTCCATTTGTAGACTAATAAGTCTCCTCACCAGCTCGCTTTGAGCAAAGGCTACTGGTAACAACCAATGGGGATAGCTTTGCAGTTTTCGCCATGAGACCGCATAGCTCTCCCCAACTTTTCTCTTTCCTAGCCAAAGATGCGTAATCTTCCGTTCTAGTTGTGGCGCCTCATGGGATCTTAGGTAGTCTGACATCAATAGGGCATTTAAGGGCTTATCCGGGTTTTCCCACAGATTTATAAAGATCGTATTAGTATCACTATGATCTTCTGCCCCGTCCTTTTTCCGCGCGATGAACATGGTCTCACTCAGGTCAGTATTTTCAGAGAAATTCCAGCGGCGTGGATCATTGCTAGTTATTATTACTTCGACAACGTAATTTTGCTTCAACAACTCTCTAGAAACTTGCCATTGAACGCCAGACAAAAGTGCCTTGGGTAGCACGAAAGCTAATCTACCGTTCTTTTGTAGATAGGCATCGCCTAATGCGAGAAAAACTGAACCAAGACCAGCCGCAACGGATGCCTTAACATTGTTCTTCTCAATTATCCGTTGAAGTTCTTTTTGCAGTTTTGCCCTTTCTTTACTCGAAAGTGAGCCAAACAGAAGATTATCACCACATGTCCGCGTAAATGGCGGATTCATGCAAATCAGATTGAACTTGGGCGGATCAACCTGCGCTCTCTGGTCCCCCTTGATCGTTACCCGCTGACCCTGTGTTTCGCCGATAGGGAAGAGAGAAAGATTAGCTCTAATCTGTTCATCCTTGAAGAGATCAAGGCTACCCAGGCACTTAATTCTCCCATGAACACCCATATCAACTGCGTACAGATTCATGCCACGTAAAGTAATTTCGGGTGCCGGAAGGGCCAGGGTCGTTGCTGTCAAATGGATCGCCGATTGAAGCACATCTAATCCCCACAGCGTTTCTGCTAGAAGTGATTTGACGAGAGTACGTCGCTGAGCCGTGAGGCTTCCTTGCCCTCTGTACGAGCGCAAGAAGTTGTCTACAATAGCATCCGTTGAGGCCATAAGCAGTGTTCCTGTGCCACAGGCGAAGTCTCCTACATGTAATTGACTAATTTCCTTTGTCTTAGCCCAATTTAGATTCCATCGCTTAGGATCAAAAGCAAGTCTCATGAGCAATGTGGCGGCCGGAACAGATGTATAAAACGCTCCTAGCGGTCCAGCAATATCCCCAAGCAGTAAATGAAAAAGTCTTCCAGTGAGATCGTGTTGTAACGCTACCCTTAGGCGCGCTACTCCGCGCATTTTGTCGGCAGACTGTTTTAGCGTCTCATCCAACAAGACGTCAGCAGGCAAACCGGACAAAATCTTGCGCGCGACATCAAACACGGCACGATAATTAATCGCAGTAAGGATAAAATCCCAGGTATCTAACAACGCCTTATGTGGGCTTTTTGAGTCCATACAGGTCGCGAGCGTTTTGACCCTCTGGTCTGCCCTTGCTAATTCTTCCTGGAATAGCAATGAGTTCATTATGATCAAAGATCCCAATTGAGCAATGAAACGCTTTCGTTGGTCCTCAGACGTGGCTAGCCCTTTCGGAACGATGCCTAATGGTTCCGAGATTCGCTCAGTGGCTACGCCCGTTGTAAGCAAATGCTGAGTGAAAAGATTAACGCCCGCAGACATCAAGCGCATAGCATTCTTGAGGTCATCTTCTGACGCTAATTGGAAAAATGCCTGCTCAAGAGCCGCCCTCAAAAGGTCTATTGACCCTGTTTGCCACTGTGGCATTTGAGCAAGTGGAGGGAATCGGATGGCAAAATTAAAAGTGCAGGCTGCTAGCTCGCCTGCTAGCTTTCCATGCGGAATCGCCCTTAAATTTGCTGGATAAACTAATGCAACTCCAATCTGAGCGATCCCTTTTTCGATCCGTTCATCCGCCGATCGAAGGGCACGATCACGCGCATTTGGTTGATCGCTTACCTCTCCCTCAATGATTAGTCGTAGTCCCCGGAAGACGACCAAAACGTCTGGCATAGCTTTTGGCATTCTAGTTTCTGGCTCAGCTATAATGCCTTTTTGAGCCAAAAGGCGCGCCAGTTCCACGTTCAAAACTTCTTGACGAAATCCTGTTACGGCCATTTATTTCTCTCTGATCCGTTTGCTGCTCTAAGGTGTCCTTGGTTCTTTTTATGCGCTTTTGTCAAGCATAAACTCCCCTGTTAGATTTCCTTTCTGCTTACGTGCATGCACTTTCTTGGGCATTTGTGCCCCACATTAGCCTTTTTGAATGAGGGCTTGACACAATTGTAGTTAAACCATAACATACAGTACTTTCGTAATTCCTGAATCCATTTTAGATCACGCCGTTCGACTCTTGCCAGTACCTTCAGGTCAACTCGCATAAATGCTTTCTTTAATAACGTCCTTTGGATCATGGGCGCAGAACGAGGGCCTTGAGCCGCTCCTTTCGCCCTTCTTGTTTCCGGGCTCATCATAGGCACTCCTTTAGCGCAATGTAGAGCCCATAGCTGATGACCCATACCGACTTCTCTGAGAGGAAAGCCATGACAGAAAAACAGGGAACACGTGCGATCACATTACAGACAGCAGCGCCGGAAGCGCGGCGCTGCGAAGATGAAACCAATGAGAGAGTCTCGAACGAATCCTCTTGGTCAGACTATCCCGCTTCATTCTTTACCGAGGGCAACGTCAAGACGCTTGGCGGAACTTCAAACGTCCTCCAATCCACAGAAGTTGATCAAAGTCTGATCGACAATGCCGTCCACTTTATCAACGAGAAGGCTAACGAATTCGTTTACAGCGGTTATGAACTGATCGGACGCTACTTACTGGAGAGATTCTTCAACAACGATATAATCTTGGCATCCTCAAGGAGTCCGCGAAAACCCGCGAGCTACAGCGCATTGTGTAGACGCGAGGACTTGGCTATACATCCAGCGCGGCTAGGGGTGATGGTCAGAGTTGCAGCTCAGGAAAACTTCTTTGCTTCAGAAAAGCTTCCGTCCGAGAAACTCTCTTACACACATAAGGCCGAGTTGGTAAAGCTCCCGGATAATGTGGGGAAGATTGAACTTGCAAGAGAATGCGTCAATAAATCAATTTCTTCTAGGCAATTGGCCGAGAAAGTCAGCAAAATACTAGACAAAATGAGGAGCGATCCTCCAGCGGCCCTGAAGCTTCTGGAGAGCAAAGTATCGGACCCGAAGAGGCTTTTTGCTGATACACGTATAATCGAGATGCTCTCACATGAGGAGAGGCTTGAAGCGGAACTGAAAGGATTGTCGCGCAAGAGGCGAATGAGCCTCAGCGAGGCTGTGGCAGGTATACTAGACGAATCCAAACAATGGGTGTGCCGTTTTGAGCTTCTGCGATCCAAATTGGAACACATCGCCCGGGTTGAAGAATTGCAGCGCGTGAACTGTGAATGAACATCTACCGCGCCGTAGGAGTCACCTCAGGGCCATTTCTCGCAATAGTTTGCATTTTCGTGCAGAGCATCGCATGATTCCGGGAGCGAAGCTTGTTCTTACATAACATACCGAAATCATAATCCATCAACTTCATTCTTATACATTACTCAACTATTTGCTCTCCTCGCTGTTACCGGAATTTCCGTAATAAACTGTCAAATGACGGACCGTCTTACGGTGATTTTGCATCATTTTTTTGCTCATTCTGAGCGCTCCATTTCTGATCGCCCCTGGGCGCTCTGAGGAATTGACCCTTTCGTGCTCTTATTTATTGACCCGTCTAATGCGCGAGTGATTCTTGGTTCATTTTGATTTGGATTTTTGTTTCTTGGAAGAGTTTTGATTTTGAGA
>Ga0172371_10002223_pt1 | contig 30937 bp, 32 predicted proteins | sample Lak12m_FD_114543 | JGI IMG/M metagenome (GOLD analysis project Ga0172371, IMG submission 114543) | Freshwater microbial communities from Kabuno Bay, South-Kivu, Congo - kab_022012_12m | ecosystem: Environmental > Aquatic > Freshwater > Lake | place: Democratic Republic of the Congo: South-Kivu...
CATGTTCTGGTAGCTGCACCACTTCGTGATCGCCGCGGTCAACGTCGTCTTGCCGTGGTCAATGTGGCCCATCGTCCCCACGTTCATGTGCGGCTTCGTCCGCTCGAATTTTTGCTTCGCCATAGTAGTAACTCCTTCAATGTTCAAGAACTTCATTACCAGGAACGAAGCCCTCAATGGGATTTGAACCCATGACCCCGCCCTTACCAAGGGCGTGCTCTACCGACTGAGCTATGAGGGCGTGTGGGCGGAGAAGGATTCGAACCTCCGAAGGCTTCTGCCAACTGATTTACAGTCAGTCCCCTTTGGCCACTTGGGTATCCGCCCGGGTGTTTCCGGATTTTTCAATTGTCCTTGCTGACCGCATTGCCCGGCCAGCGATTGCCAACCGAGAGCCGACGACGGGAATCGAACCCGTAACCTGCCACTTACAAGGCGGCTGCTCTGCCGATTGAGCTACGTCGGCAGCTTTATTCTGCCGATTAAGCGGGGGAATTATACCAAAGGCTCCCTGCCCGGACAAGGTTAATATCCAACTTCGCCTCCCGACTCTGGTCGCCGGAAAGCCGGTGGGGGAGTTTATCAGGATTTGCATCCCCCGTCAAGTCACGGCCGCGCTTCGGTCAGCAATTCCACGCGATCGATCACCGGCCCAACGCTGTAAACGCTGAAACTGAACGGCATTTGCACCCCCCCGCTGACCGGTTCGGCGGATTCCCAGCGGCGCATACCGACCACGTTGCCGGCCGCGTCGTAGGCGACCCCCAGGATCCAGAGCGTCTTGACCTGCCCATCCAGCATGACCGGCATGGCCTGCCCGCTCACCTGGGCTGACTTCCCGTTCCAATCCACGGTCACCAGCATGTTTTGCAGGGCGATGGAGATGTAGCGGGCGTCGTCCGCAGGCAGGGAGAAAGCGGTGAGGAGCTGGGCGCGGGTCTCTGCGCCCGCCGGGAATGGGGCGGGGAAGAAGGCCGCCAGCGGCATCATCCTTCCCGCCGGCAGGATATCCAGCAGGCCATAGGCAGCCTGGCTTCGCACTTCCTGCCCGGCGCCATCCAGCAAGCTGAATTGCACGGCGAGGTTCTCGATAGTTTGCTGGGTGTCGTTGCGCAGCAGGGCGAAACACCAGCCTCCATCATCCGCAGTCGGCCAGCAGCGCGCCTGGAGGAGAGTCTGCGGGACAGGAGTGGGTGTTGGCTCGCTGACAAAGTTCCCGCTCGAGGGGATCTTTAAAACTGTTCCGATGCCCAGCATGTTGGCTGAAACACCCGGGTTGGCGGCGAGCAGGTCATTCAGGCGGATGCCAAAGCGGTTGGCAATGCCGATCAGCGTATCGCCAGCGACGACGGTATAGGTGAGCGGGGTTGGCGTGGGCAGAACAACCACACTCAACGGCGGGATGGGGGTCCACGTGGGGGCGAGGGAGGGCATTAGGGAAGGAGAGGGGCTGCTCGAAGCGATAGCCATATCGGTCTCTGTACTGGCGACGCCGCCCGGGGTGGAACCGCCCGCGCAGGCGCTCATCCCCCAAAGAAGGATAACCAGGCAAGCCAATCTGCGCATGGAGGAATTATACCCTCCTTAAAAGCCTGCTTATCTCGCAGGCTAAAGGAGGTCGAGCTTTTTTTTTATCAGAGATAATTCTCCACCCACTCTGCGAAATTTGCATGGTAAACCTCGAGATATGCGCGCACAAATTCTCCTGACTCGAACAACGGATACAAATCCGCGGCCAGGTCCGCGGTCCTGATCCCGGTAACCTTCTCTCTTAGCGCCACCATGGCCGATTTGGTTGTGTATGGTCGCTTTCCATCCCGGGCTAGTTTCTCTTCCAGCGGGTGCACCTGCTTCTGCATGAACCACAGCAGGTCATAGAAATCGCGCCCCTTGATCAAGGCGCCCTCCTTCCCCCGCTGGAAGCTGCGTTCCAGGCAGGCTAGCATCTTTCCGGCCATCATCGTTTCCAGCGAGAAATGCGCCGGCACGAAGCTGTGTCCCTGGTGGAAAACCGGTGTGTGCTTGATGACGGCGACCTGCCTGTGACCACTGATCTCCACCTTCACATGCAGGGTTTCGTTAGCTGCAAGCGAGAGGCCGAGGGCGTTCAGGATTGGGAACTTCAGGGTGATGCGCAAGATCCCCGTCTCCCCTCTCCGGGCATTTGCGGAGGTGCCGACAGCCCCCACGGATTTTTGGAAATATGCGAGCACGTCCTCTTTCAGCCCACCCAGCTCGATCCCGGCGCTGTTGTCCAGGTCGAGATCTTCGGATAGCCGGTTCAAGCCGTACACAACATGCAGGCAGGTCCCGCCGTAGAAGTTCAGTCGGCGGTAGCCGGGATGATTATAAAGGTAGTCAAGGGCATAGGCCTGCAAAGCTTCCTTGAGTATGACCCGTTTCGTGTCATTCGGCAGGGTGGGATCCCGGCTTTCAAGGGTATACTGCAGGGTCTGGATCAGGGTCGCCATGCGTCGCTCCTCAGGTTTTCAAGTATATGCTGCATTTTTCGGTTTCTGCTCGCTTCGACGAACCGGCTGAACTCCTCCTGGTCTGCAGCGGAAAGACCCTCCAGATTGAGCCTGAACTCTTCCGCCAGGCTGAGCGGCGAGGAGTGGAAGGCAGCCGGTATGGGACGGAAGTAGAGGTAATCGAAAAGCGCCTTGGCCGGCGAGGCCTGTGCATGGCGAACACCGAAATGCTCGCTGATCGTGAAGCCGTGATAAAGGTGGGGACGGATACTGCGATACCAGAACGTGCCCAGCGGGTTCTCGATCCGGCGCGTGTTTCGGGTCGTCACCGCTGTAACGGGGTAGGTGATGTCAGTCAGGATGCTGAGGCGCTGTAGCACGAATTCCAGCGACAGGTAGGACTGTGGCAGGAGAATGGCGCTGATGACCCCCTGGAAACCTGCCTCGCGGCTGTGCAGGTCTGCAAACCGTCTGGTCATGTAGACGCCCTTTTTAATTGGCACGACATGGCCGGCTTCCGCCCAGTGGTGCAGCAACACCCTGGCCTGGTGAGGGTTATCCATCCCAGCCGCCTGCCTGAAGCCCTCGATGGTGAAGTAGGGAATGTTTTCGAAGGAGTGTAAGAGGTAGAGTTTCATATCGGATAATATACTAATTATGTATATTATCCGATACATGTTATTCTTGTCAAGTCCTGGCTGACCGTAATAACGAACGTGTTTTTCCCACCCCTCCTACCGCCTGCTCCCTTGCGCCTTCGAGCCTCTCTCAAAACACTACCGTCCATGAGCAGTCCCCCGCAATCTGCAATCTGCAATCTAAAATCAAAACTCTCACCTCCCCCGGCACCCCTCGCACGGGCACAGCGCCCGTAGATAACCCCATTCGTAGATGCCGAAATCATGACCATCCTCCCACAGCGGGGTGATCGCGTACGAGCCCACCGGCACGAGGTTCACGAGGCGCGTGGTGGGGGAATCCGGTAGCTCCCGCTCGAAGATCTCCGGGTCGGGGGGGCCGCCCATTTTATCGTGCCCGCCGCGGCATTCGGCGCACGGGCAACCCAGCCGCAGCAGGGAAAATGAATAGACACTGGTATGGCCATCATCCCAGACGATAGTAAGTTCTTTGGTTTGGCGATTGGCGGTAAGGGATGTGGGTCTTGTGGTCATGGTTGTCATTTTCTTTTCCCCTCCCTCTCCCGTGGGAGAGGGAGGGGCAGGGGGTGGGTGAGGTCCTATGGCTTTGGAATCACCGAAAGATAATCCTCCACTGCCCATCCAGAACGGAGCTGGTCATAGGGGGCGGTCAGGTGCCACCATGTATAACCATCGGCTTGCACCGGGCCATCGGTGATCAGGTAAACTTCGGCATCGTAGCCGAGAAAGAGCGGCGCATTACCCAACCCGGGTTGGGCGCGCAGGTGCAGACCCTGCCCACCCGTACCGCTTATCTGTACATAGACGCCGATCGCAAAGGCTCCCGGCAATGGCGGCGTAGTGGCGGTTGCCAGCGGGGTTGCGAGTGTAGGCGTTAGCGTGGGGACGACATAACGGGGTGTTGAGGTCGGGGGAGGAATGATGGTGAGTACTGCGGGTGCAGACCCTGTCCCTGGTCCGGTTTGCGAAGGTCCTGTGTTCCCGGCGGAGGCATCCGGGATCAAAAAAAAGCGATCGAGCATTGGTTGCAGCCAAAGAAGGTATGCAAGGGTTCCACCCCAAAGCAAGAGGGCGACGAGGACCGCGCCCAGAAATACGCGCAGGTTGAGAACGCTTTTCATAATCAGATGGGTAACAGGAAGAAAGCCAGTCCGAGGATCAAGTAGACGGCAACCAGGGCGGCACCCTCCAGCCAGGAGGATTCGCCATCTGATGAGACAAGCGCGGCGACGATCACCCCGGCCAGCAAGGCCAGCAGCTCGAAGGTGTTAAAGACCAGGGTGAGTGGATGTCCAAGCGCTAGGCTGATGAAAACCAGCAGCGGTGCGACCAGCAGGGATATCTGCAGGCTTGAGGAGACCGAGATCTCCACGCTGAGAGACATCTTGTTTCGGCCGGCGAACTGGACGGCGACGAGGTGCTCAGCCACATTGCCAATGATCGGGATGAAGATGATGCCCATGAAGAACTCGGAAATACCCAGCCCGGCTCCAACCGGCTCCACGACGCCCACCAGTACCTCCGAAAGCCAGACGATGCCGCCCGTGGTCAATGCGAGGACGACCAGCGCAAGCCAGATCGGCCAATGCGGCAGGGCGGATATTGGCGCCGGCTCCTGCGTCACCGGCGTATCCCCGGATTTGGAGGCAGCCAGTAGGCCAAGTCCGTACAGGATGATCATTACCAGGGCCACTCCAAGGCTGAGGGCTTCCACCCTTGGGCTGCCCTCCGGCCCGATGGAGTGGCTGAACAAGGATGGGATCACCATCGCCACCACGGCCAAAATGAGCAAAATGGCATTCCGGCTGGCATGACGACGATCAAAGGTTTGCAGGCCGTGGCGTACGCCGCCAACGATAAAGGAACAACCCATCACCAGCAGCAGGTTTCCGAGAATGGAACCGGTGATGGAAGCCTTGACCAGCTCCAGCAACCCGGCGCGCACCGCGACGATGGTTATGATCAATTCGGCCGCGTTTCCGAGGGTGGCGTTGAGCAGCCCCCCGATGCGCGGGCCGGTATATACCGCCAGCACTTCGGTGGCTTCTCCGATGTAAGCTGCCAGGGGTATGATCCCGATGCATGCCAGGATGAATATCGCCAGTGGCGGCCAGCCGAGCAACTCTGCCGCCAGCACGAACGGCATGGTGAGGAGCAGGAAAAAAAGCGGATTATTGGAAATGAAACCCTTGATCTTCTTCAATTTTACTACACCCATATTCTGCCTACTTGTGCCCGCAGAGACGCTGCGCGGCTTCACGCGGCATCAGCACGCGCAGGGCGCGCGGCGCGATGCGCATAGATACGAGCATGCTTCCCAGCATCGGCTCGCCGTCCATTTGCAGCGAGAACGGCGTATCTGACTCGATGCGCGCCTCCCGGAAGGACAGGCAGCGCGCCTGTTCGGAGGTCAAATGCCGCCCGGCGGTCATGGAGAAGAAGTGGCGGAAGGCGTCAGCCAGGTTGTCGCCGCTGAAGAGCCAAAGTTCCATCACGCCATCATCGAGAGTTGCCTGCGGTGAAATTTCAGCCATCCCGCCTAGGTAGTGGCGGATGTTGCATGCCACTGCAAGCAGGAAATGCCCCTCAACGCGCTTGTCATCTGCCCAGACGCGCAGGTCCATTCCATGCCAGATGGTTGCGCTCCACACCGCTGTGGCGAAATATTCGGGTACCGCAAGATATTTTTCGAAGCGGCGTCGCGGCTCCAGTTTGCGGACCGTGAGAGCGTCCAGCCCGATGCCGGCCCACATGAGGAATGGCTGCCCGTTGCACAATCCCAGATCCACCGTACAGATGGGTGAGTCGCAAAGGATGCGTGCATTCTCTCTTAACGCCCCCAAATGGCCAAGGGTGAAGGTGTTCAATCCGAGCTCGCGCGCCCAGACGTTGGCAGTGCCTGCCGGCAGGACTCCCAGCATGGTCTGTGAACCGATCAATCCGGCGGCCACCTGTCCCACCGTCCCATCTCCGCCGATGGCAAAGACGGCGCGGAAGTTCTCCGTGGCAGCCTGGCGCGCCAGCTGCGAGGCGTGGCGGACGTTGATCGTCTCGGCCACCTCGAGGCGCCAGCCCCTTTCGTTCAGCACCCGGATGATCCCGCCCACAAAGGGCCGCACCGAAAAGCGCCCGGCAGCCGGGTTGTAGATCAGCAAGGTATCTGCCATTACCCCAATTATAGGCGAGAAAACCGCTATGTTATAATCCATTTGGGCATGATTTAACCAGTGCTTATGGAAGAAAGACAGCGGCTTAACGACCGTTATCAACTGCTCGAAACACTTGGAAAAGGGGGGATGGCACGCGTCTACCGCGCGCGCGATCTGATGCTGGAACGTTACGTGGCGGTCAAGATCCTGCGCGAGGATCACACCCGCGACCCGGATTTTCAGGAACGTTTCCGGCAGGAAGCCAAGGCGGCAGCCAATCTTTCGCACCCCAATATCGTCACCGTGCATGATTTCGGGCTGGATGACGACAAGCTCTTCATCGTGATGGAATACGTTCCCGGCACCGACTTGAAAACCCTGCTCCAGCAGCGCGGTCGCTTCACTCCCAGGGAAGGGTTGCCGCTCCTCATCCAGGCATGTGCCGGCATCGGTTATGCCCACCGCGCCGGCCTCATCCACTGCGACGTGAAGCCGCAAAACATGCTGGTTACACCTGATCAGCGCCTGAAGGTGGCTGATTTTGGCATCTCACGCGCCCTGGCTTCGATAAGACTTGACGAGAAGAACGAAGTCGTCTGGGGTTCACCCCAGTATTTTTCCCCCGAGCAGGCGAGCGGCGCAGCGCCTTTACCCGCTTCGGATGTCTACTCGTTGGGCGTGGTGCTGTACGAGATGCTCACCGGTGCGCTACCCTTCGATGCAACGACAGCCACCAAGCTGGCCCGTCTGCACCTCGACGCCTCGCCGCCCTCGTTGATCGATTCGCTGCCGGATGTATCCCCTGCACTGGAACAGATCCTGCTAAAGGTTCTCTCGAAGGAACCTTCGAACCGCTACCGCACCGCGGATCAACTCGGACGTGTCCTGCTGACCTTTGGCAATATTGAATCTTCGCCGGAATCAGTCCCGACACCCGGGATGGTTCCCCTTGCAAAGCCTGCTGCCCAGCCCGAACCGCTTAAAGAAGGCAGCGCGAAGATGGACTGGATTTCAGTTGTCCTGGGCCTGCTGGCTCTACTGGCGGTTGGCGGGTTGATCCCCTTCTGGGTCTGGATCTACTTTATGAGGAATCCACCCATCCGGTAGAGTTATGCTGCAAAAGTACATCATCGCCTCCTCCATACTTTCTGCTGATTTTACCCGCCTCGGCGAGCAGATTGCCGAATGCGAAGCTGCAGGAACAGACTGGATCCATGTGGATGTGATGGATGGTCACTTCGTACCCAACCTGACGATGGGTCCATTCATCGTGGCAGCCTGCCGGAGGGCAACCAAATTGCCACTGGACTTGCATCTTATGATCGAATCTCCGGAGCGCTTATTGGAAGCCTTCGCCAGGGCCGGGGCAAGCGGGCTGACGGTGCATGTTGAAACCTGTCCCGATCCGGTTGGAACTTTGAAAACGATCCGCTCACTGGGTTGTGCTCCCGGAGTGACGCTGAATCCGGAGACACCCATCTCAGCCATCGAGCCGTTGCTGCCCCTGGTTGATCTTGTCCTGGTGATGACCGTTGAACCAGGTTATTCGGGTCAGGCTTTCATGCTGGAAACGACCGCGAAGGTGGCTGCTGTCCGCCGTATGTTGGATGCCATTTGCTCCCAGGCCTGGCTGGAGGTGGATGGTGGCATCTCGGCGCAGACCCTGCCGCAGGTCCGTCTTGCAGGAGCAACCGCCTTTGTTGCTGCCCACGCCGTGTTCGATCATCCGCAGGGCATCGCTGCAGGAATCCGGGCGTTGAGAGAGAAAATGATCTAACCCTCACTCCAATTCCCTCTTCCAGGGTTGGAGAGGGGCAGGGGTGAGGAAAAAAATCACGGCTCTTCGCCGTGATCTCGAGACCGGGTCGGTTTTCAACCGGTCAGGTTTGTCCATATCGAACCGATCAGTTCATCCGGTCTTCACCAGCGTGCGGATGCACTTGGCGCAGAGTAGTTTTTGCACCTTGCGACCCTTTTCAATGATCGTCACCTTTTGCAGGTTCGGGCGGAAAGCGCGATTGGTCGCCCGCATCGAGAAGGAACGGCTGTGACCGAAGGTGGTCGTTTTACCACAATGAGCGCATTTTGCCATCTTTCAACTTCCTTTCTTGCAAATGATACCTGGTCGTAATTCGTTTTACAAAAGCGGCTGATTTTACCACAGTTCGCATCCTTATTCAAGAAATGTTGTTAATATAACAGAGGTCAGACAATGGGCGAAGAAACCACCCCTTTGGGCACCATTCACATCTCGCCGAACGCAGTGGCGACCATCGCGTACCATGCCACCTTGCAATCCTACGGTGTTGTCGGGCTGGCGCCAAAGAATCTCGCCGAGGGACTGGCAGCAAGCATCACACGCGAGCCGGCACACGGAATTTCGGTGCATTACGACGGCGAAGTGATTGAAATTGACATCCATATCATCGTGGAATATGGTACACGCATCACCTCGGTGGCCTCCAGCGTCGCCAATACCGTCCGCTATCAGGTTGAGAAGGCGCTGGGGATGGTGGTGAATAACATCAATGTCCATGTTCAGGGCTTGCGCGTCAGCGATCCCAATTAACCCGGTCGGTCAGGAGACTTCGATTGATCACTCCAGAAGCCACGGCGCGGCTCGAACATTTCAAATCCCTCCCAATTGATGGACAGGCGCTCAAGAAGCTTGTGGAGGCCAGTCTCACTTGGCTGCGCGCCAACCAGCAGACGGTCAACGCGTTGAACGTTTTCCCCGTCCCCGATGGTGATACCGGCACGAACATGGTGCTGACCATGCAATCCGCCTGGGCTGAGATTGACGACCTCGGCTATCGCAATGTTGGGCAGATGGCTGCGGCGGTCTCGCAGGGAGCATTGATGGGGGCGCGCGGAAACTCAGGCGTCATTCTTTCACAGCTTTGGCGCGGATTCGCCCGCGCTTTGCACAACCAGGAGACTCTGGACGGTCCAAACCTGGTGCGCGCCTTTGCCGATGCCCGTGATATGGCTTATAAAGGTGTCGTCCGCCCGGTGGAGGGGACGATCCTGACCGTGGCGAAGGATGTGGCTGCCGCGGCTGAATCTGCCCTGGCAGAAACACAGGATCCTTTTGAAATCCTGGTGCGGGTCGTGCCGGCTGCGGAGATTTCCGTGGAGCATACTCCGGAATTATTGCCGGTCCTTAAGCAAGCGGGGGTGGTCGATTCGGGAGGCAAGGGATTGTTCTATATCCTTGAAGGGATGCTGCGTTACATCTATGGCATGCCGTTGGAAGCGCCTTTGACCACCGTCCAGCCGCTTTCTGCGATGAACCTGGATAACATGCTCGAATCCATCCAGCCAGGTCAGGATTACGAGGTGGTTGTGGATTTCGTTCCAGATGGCTCACTCGACCTGCAAAAATTTTGTGGTGAGCTAGAAACGATGGGCACTTCCATCCAGGTCGGAGAAGGTGATGGCATGTATCGGATGCACATCCACGTCCCGACCGAGAAACGTTACCAGCCGATTGATTATGTCCTGTCGCTTGGCACCATTACCAAGGTGGGCATGGAAAACCTGCTCGCTCAAATGGAACAGATGGACAAGAAGGCCAGCCGTGATCGGATCGAACCGGTCAAGGTCGAACCGGGGCAGATCGCAGTGGTGACCGTTTCGCCTGGGTCGGGTATTTCTCGCGTTTTTACCAGTCTGGGAGTGGCTGCCATCGTTGAGGGTGGGCAAACAATGAATCCCAGCACCCAGGAGATCCTGGGCGCCTTCGAGAACCTGCCAACTGACAAGATCATCATCCTGCCGAACAATAAAAATATCATCCTGGCGGCTCAGGCTGCCAAAGAGGTGACAGTCAAGAACGTACACGTTGTTCCCAGCCGCACCATTCCGCAGGGATTATCTGCCATGATGCAGTTCAACCCGGTCGGCGAGGTTGAGGCCGTGGCGGCTAGAATGGGCCAGGTGCTCGAACAGGTGATCTCCGGCGAGATTACCCAGGCCACGCGCACAGTGGAGATTGACGGGGTGGCTGTGGAAAAGGGACAGGTCATTGCGCTTATGAATGGCTCATTGGTGCTTTCTGTCACCTCGGTGGAACAAGCCTGCCTGGGATTGCTGGAGAAAGCAAAGGCAGCCTCCCATGAATTGATCACACTTTTTTATGGGGAGGACCTGGCCCAAACCGATGCCAATCGCATCGTGGACCTGGTCCGAACTGCGTACCCCGCACAGGAAATCGAGCTGCAATACGGTGGGCAGCCGCATTACCAGTTAATCCTTTCTGTGGAATGATATGACTGCTTTAAAAAACATCTCGCTCGTTACTGACAGCACCGCGGATATTCCCGAAGAATTACGCCAGAGGCATGGCATCCTGGTCATACCAGCGATCCTGAACCTTGGGGGTGCCAGCTACGAGGATGGCAATGGATTGACCCGGGAGGAGTTCTACAAACGCTTGCCGGAGCTTTCCACCCCGCCTACGACCGCCGCGCCTTCGGTGGGTAGTTTCATCGAACGGTATGAACAGCTTTTCAAAGCCGGGGCGGCTTACATCCTCTCAATTCATCCCCCGGAACGTTTGAGCGGGATATTCAATGCAGCGCGGCTGGCTGCTGAGCAATTCGGTGAACGCGTTCGCGTGATAGATAGCGGACAGATCACCCTTGGCCTCGGTTTCCAGGTGTTGGCCGCGGCCGAGGCGATTGCCCGTGGGGCGCATCTCGATGACCTCCTCCATCTCGTGGAGAGCATCAAAGGACGTGTCCGCGTCGTCGCGCTGCTGGATACGATGACATATCTTCGCCGCAGCGGCCGCGTCTCATGGGCAAAGGCCATGGTTGGTGAGCTGCTCAATATAAAACCGCTGGTCGAGTTGCGCTTTGGCATCATCGAGCGGCTGGCGCAGGTGCGCACCCGCACGCAGGGCATCCAGCGCCTCACCGAGTCGCTCCATTCATGGGGACCACTCGAGAGGCTGGCTGTCCTCCATACGAACGCCGAATCCGCTGCCCGCCAGTTACTTGCTGACCTCAAGCTGCAACTGCCCGAACCGCCACTGGTGGTCAATGTCACCACAATCATCGGCACCCACACGGGCCCAAACGGGTTGGGATTGGCTGCTGTGCCGGTTCAATAATTTTCCGAGTAATAAGATTCTTGCAATGCCACGAGAATAACATTGCAGCCAGCCTGGTTCCTGGCAGCTGCCGTGCCTTCGCGGCGCAACCTTAAATGCGGTAAAATACTTCCATGCAGCCCTCACTGGAGAAACTTCGCAAGCTCTTCCGTCTCGAACATGAAAAAGGCTACCTGGATCGCGCCGTAATCGGGGGTATGGTACGTATTTTGGATTTCTGGGCAGCTGAGGCGCGCAACGAGGGCATTCCAGAGGAGAATGTGCAGGCGGTCTCCTCCTGCCTTCGGAACTATCATGATCAAACCATAGAAGGCCGCGCCGAGGCGCTTAAAATAACCTGGAAACAGATCCAGGGAGGACCAGCCGCGACGGTGGATACATCAACCACCTCCGCGTGTGCGCCGCAAACTGATCTACCACCAGTAGATCCAACCGCTCCATCCACGGATCTTTCGCCCGCTCCAATCACCCAGGCCTCGCCATCAAATTCCTCCCCGGTGTCCCAGCCGCAAACTTTTCCTCCGGCTGCCCTGCCTGTTGTGGCGAAACTCCTTCCCTCGCAACGTCCCCCCTTCCAACCGGAAAAATTGCGCACTGACATGCGCCCCGGAGTGCGTACCAGCCAGACACCCATCGCCCTCAACGCCTCTCTGACTGTCCTCGCCGGCGTCGGTACGCGCCATGCGCAAACGCTCGAAAGGCTTGGCTTGCGCACGCTGGGCGATATGCTCTACTACTTCCCGCGCCGCTACGATGATTACAGCCAGTTGAAACCCATCCATCGCCTTTTCTATGGGGATGAAGTCACTGTCATCGGCACCGTCCAGTTCGTAAACAGCCGCCCAGTGCGGGGTGGCTCTTCCACCATCGCTGAGGCGATCATCAACGACGGCACCGGAAGCCTGCGCTTGACCTGGTTCAACCAGCCATGGATCACCAATCGGTTGAAAGGCGGTGATTCCATTTCTGTCTCAGGTAAGATTGATCAATACCTCGGGCGGCTTGTGATGAACAGCCCGGATTGGGAATCGGTGGAGGTTGAAAACCTGCATACCAACCGCATTGTCCCTATCTATCCGTTGACCGCCAACATCACTCAAAAATGGCTGCGGCAACGGATGAAGGATGTCGTCTCGTATTGGGCACCCAGGCTGACCGATCATCTTCCAGCCGCCATCCGCTCAGCGGTGGGGCTGCCCGACCTCAACACCGCCTTGCTGCAAGTTCACTTCCCCGACAGCCAGGAAAAATTGCACCTTGCCCGCCAACGATTGGCTTTTGATGAGATCTTCTTCCTGCAAATGGGCGTCCTTCGGCAGAAGCGCGATTGGCAGGCTGCCGCGGCACGAGTCTTCAGCGTAACTGACAGCTGGCTGGAGGCGCGCCTCCACGCCTTACCCTTCATGCTGACTGGTGCCCAGGAGCGCTCCCTGGCTGATATCCGCAAGGACCTCACCTCTGGAAAGCCGATGAACCGGTTGCTGCAAGGGGATGTTGGCTCCGGAAAAACTGTCGTCGCTGCACTCACCGCGGCTATCGTCACGGAATCCGATGCACAGGCGGCTGTCATGGCTCCCACCAGCATCCTGGCCGAGCAACACTTCAGGAATATGGGAATCCTGCTCACCGGTGAAGGAAAGCTGCCCGATGGAGCTATACGGCTGATGCTCGGTGATACGCCTGAATCCGAGAAGGAGGTGATCCGCGCCGGCCTTGCGGATGGCAGTATCAAAGTCGTCATCGGAACCCATGCGCTGATTGAAGAGCCTGTCACGTTCGCTGATTTGCAGTTAATCGTGATCGACGAGCAGCACCGCTTTGGTGTCGAACAACGCGCCAACCTGCGGGCTAAAGCGACCAACCCCCACCTGCTGGTGATGACCGCAACCCCCATCCCCCGCTCGCTGGCGCTGACCGTCTATGGTGACCTCGACCTTTCGGTGATGGACGAGATGCCGCCAGGACGTCAGGCGATCGAGACTCATCTGGTGCCGCCGCGCGAGCGCGAGCGCGCCTATGCCCTCATCCGCTCGCAAGTGGCGGAGGGCCATCAGGCATTTGTCATCTATCCATTGATCGAGGAGAGTGAAAAGAACGACCTCCTGGCTGCCACAGCTGAGAAGGTGCGCCTCCAACAGGAGGTCTTCCCGGAATTGAATGTTGGTTTGTTACATGGGCGACTGCGTCCCGACGAGAAAGAAGCGGTTATGTTGCGGTTTCGCAATGGCGAATTCCATGTCCTGGTTTCCACCACGGTGGTGGAGGTCGGAGTGGATATTCCCAATGCCAGTGTCATGCTCATTGAGGGTGCAGACCGATTCGGGCTTGCCCAGTTGCACCAGTTGCGTGGTCGCGTCGGGCGTGGTGCAGCGCAATCTTACTGTCTGCTGATCCCCACACACGACGAAGCGGTGGAAAACGAGCGGCTATCTGCGATGGTCGAATCCAATGATGGCTTCGTGCTGGCCGAACGTGACCTGCAGCAGCGCGGTCCGGGTGAATTCCTGGGTACACGTCAATCGGGTTACACCAGCCTGCGTATGGCCTCGTTGACGGATGTGCGTATGATCGAAAAAGCGCGCCAGCAAGCTCAAGCCTTGTTCGAACGTGACACCGATCTGCAATTACCAGAAAACCAAATTCTCGCCGAGGCGCTCAAGCGCTTCTGGAGTTATGGTAAAGGAGATGTGAGTTAGAATGGTACGAGCCCTTTTTCCTGGAACATTTGATCCCATCCATTATGGTCACATCGACATTGCAGTGCGCGCTGCACGCCTCTTCGACGAGTTGGTCATCGCCGTATATGACAAACCCCTGAAATCACTCCTTTTCCTGCCCGAGGAACGAATCTCGCTGGTAAAAGAGACCTTCAAAGATCACGCCAAAATCCATGTCATCGGTTACAGCGGCCTGACCGTTAATATCTGCCGACAGATTGGGTGCCAGGTCATTGTGCGCGGGCTGCGCGTCTTCTCGGATTTCGAGTTTGAATTCCGCATGGCATTGGCAAACCACCGTCTTGCATCTGATATTGAGATCATCGCGCTGATCACCGACGAGGAACACACATTCCTTTCATCCACCACGGTGCGCGAGATTGCCTCGTTGGATGGTGATGTCTCCAGTATGGTTCCACCACAGGTGGAGGCGGCGCTCAAGCTGAAATTAAGCGGTTTGAGTGATCGACAAAACTTGCCAAATGCCTTACGTGATTGATAGGTGTTGAACATAAATCGAGTGTAAAATAGTGGCGCGGAGGAGAAAATGGACATCCTTCACCTTGTTGACCGGCTGGAAGAACTCTTTAACCAGAGTCGTCCCTTCCCATTGACCCACAATGTCATCGTGGATGAGGACCGCTTTCTCGACCTTATTGACCAGATGCGCATTTCCATCCCGGAGGAAGTCAAGAAAGCTCAGCAGGTCTCAACGCAAAAAGATCGCCTCCTTGCCCAGGCACAGGAGGAGGCGAACCGTACCTTGGCCCTGGCTCGCGAGAAAGCTGATGCGCTGATCGACAAGGAAAATCTCATCCAGGAAGCGCAGAAGCGTCATGACCAAATCACCGAACAAGCCAAAATTGAGGCAGAGAACATCAAGGCTGGTGCCGATAAGTATGCAATGGATTCCTTGCAGAACCTGGGCGTGGAACTGGAGCGCATCTTGCAGCAGGTCCGCAACGGCATCCAGGTATTGGAAGAGAAGAGGGCCGCGACAGGCAATGTACCAGAAGTACCCAAAGGAGGATAAGCAAACGGGTTGCTTTGAATTGGTAAAAAAACTTCCGAAGCGGTTTAGGGCTTCGGAAGTTGCGTTTAGTTTAATTGTTTGAATGGAAACCCTTGCGTTGCAGCTCGGGTGGATATCCTTTCGGGTACATCCGGACTCCTTTAGCAGATTTCAGGATTGGTCTCCCCCGCTATTACGCGGCAGTGGACATAACCCGTTCCACCTTGCGGATGACCATCACCACCTTGCCCTTGATCTCCAGCGGCTCGTCTTTCTTGTTGATGAAAATCGGCTGCATGGTTGGGTTGGCCGGCTGGAGGCGGAACCGTTTCTTATCCTTTTCATCATAGAAATATTTAAGCGTGGTTTCATCCCTGCCTGGCAGCCAAACTACGACCATCTCACCGTTTTGGGCTATCTGGGTCTTTTTCATAACTACGATGTCACCATCGTTGACCATGGCGTCGATCATCGAGTCGCCCTGCACTTCCAAAGCGAAAAGTTCAGCACCTTTCTCGCGGCTTGGCAATAAACTGCGGGCGATGTTAACACTGCTCTCGGCGTCGAAATAATTAAAATCCGAGGCGGGAACTGGCACCGGAGCGCTGGCAAAGATACGCCCGACGATCGGTATGCGCAGCAGTTCATCAGCGGCAGCAACGGCTTGATGGGCAGCCTCGGCCATGCGCTGCGGGAGGTTCAACTCGGGCTCCTTGATTAGCCGTACAGCGCGCGAAAATTTTGGATCACGCTCGATCATGCCCAGCTCGACCAGTTGCTTGAGGTAGTAGGTGACCACCGAAGTAGAGGAGATGCCTGCCGCCTCGCCGATCTCGCGAATGGAGGGTGGGTAACCCTCTTTATCGAGCCGCTGGTTCAGATAATCCAAAATTTTATAATGGCGTTGGTTTAGACCTTTGCGTGTTCTTACCATGGGATCTCCTTTCCGGGGAACAGTACATTTGTGCTAAGAATATAACACGAACATACGTTCTGTGTCAAGGAATTTCAGGTAATAATTTTTCTTTGCTTATACCCACATCCGGCGGCGCATCCAGAAGAACATGCCGATGGGCATCAGGATGGTCATCAGGAATATGATAATGAAGGTTGGTTGACTTGTCCAGGTGGTCATATGGACTGCCGGCTCGAAAAAGTTCATCCCGAAAAAACCCACTACGAAGGATATGGGCATGAACAACGTGGTGATGATCGTCAGCGTCTTCATTACCTCGTTCATCCGGTTGTTGATGACCGAGAGATAAGTATCCAATGCGCCCCCCGCCAGGTCGCGCATACTCTCGTTCAGGTCGTGCAGGCGGACGAGGTGGTCGTAAATATCGCGAAAGAAGACCCGGTCACGGGGGTCGATCATCCGATAGTCATCCCTCGCCAGCTTGTTCAGCACCTCCCGTTGCGGGGAGAGGATGCGCCGCATGACGAGCAGCGTGCGCTTGAGGGTAAATAACCGTTCGAGTGTTTCCGACGTCGGCTTGCTGAAAACCTGGTCTTCGATTTCGTCTATTGAGCGATCCAGTTGCTCCACCAGCGGCATGTAGGCTGTAACAAGGCTATCCACCAACCGGTAGAGCAGGTGATCGGCGCCATTCTGCACATGGCGTGGGTCGCGCTGGCAGGCAGCCCAGGTTTCGTCGATTGAAGCCAGTGGTGAATCGTGGTGCGTGACGATGTACTGCTCCCCGAGGAACACATCCAACTCATGGATGACGGGTGTCAAGCCGCCGTTCTCTTTGCGGAAGTCAAGCAGATTCAACACGATGTAAAGATAATCACCCCAATCATCCACTTTTGGGATATGCGTTTCACGGAGTGCATCGTCAATTGCGAGGTCGTGGAAGCCAAACACATCCCGTAGAATTGGCTCGCAGGTTGAAGCCGGCTCTTCACAGAAATCCAGCCATAGCAGGCCGTTCGGTATTTTCAGGGCTGTAGCGAGCATTTCAAGAGGAAAGCTTGTGTCCAATTTTGAATCAGGGGTGTAGTAAAGGGCGTGGATCATGTCGCCTCCAAACGACAGGATGGGATACCTATATTTTAACGCTTCTTCGGTAGAATGGCGAAAGGGGTTGGGTTATTATAAATAGAAAGCAATATTAATTATATTGATGTAGAAATTAAAAATATTGATAATTGTACTTGACAAAACAAACATATTGCATATAATAAGATAAATTGTGTTTGTACCAGTGTTAGTTTGCGCCAGTTAGGAGGTTGTCATGCAAAACCTATTCCTTTGTTTCTCTCTGAGTTTGGCTGCAGCCGCCATGGAAAGCAAATGCCAGGACCGGGAAGATACCTGGCTGAACCATCTACATCCTGCTTCCCGGGTTGAGCGACAAACCTGGTATCAGCGTTCCCTTGCCCAATTAGGCGACCTGCTCATTGCAACCGGCAGAAGCCTGAAAAGAAACTCCGCGGTTCCGCAGGCTGTTGCCTGGACAGCACGCTAGAGGAGGCAGCATGAAGCCTTCAATGAACAAGTGCCCTGTCTGTGAAAACGAGTTGACTGTAACGCGCCTGCACTGTGACGCCTGCGAAACAACCATCGATGGCCGGTTCACCAACAGCGTGCTACCCGGCCTGAATGTAGAACAGCTGGATTTCGTCGAAACCTTCGTTCGTTGCGAGGGCAAGATCACCCGCGTGGAGGAGGAACTGGGGCTTTCCTACCCAACCATCCGGAACCGCCTGCACGAGGTCATCCGTGCAATGGGTTACGAGCCGGGTAGAGATGAAGAGGAAGAGCTGTTTATGTCCGACGAGAAGCGCCGCAGCATCCTCGAAGAACTGGATGCTGGAAAGATCTCCGCCGACGAAGCCATGCGCCTGCTGCATGGCGAGGAGGTTTGACCCATGCAACAGCAAACCATATCTGTTAGCCAAAACCCAAATGTCACCATTCACTCTATTCCCGGCGATCTGCGCGTGGCTGGCTGGGAACGAGCCGAGATCATGGCCAAGACGGATGGCGATGCGCTGAATCTTCAGGTGGATGCCGGGGGGGTGTTAGTCTCCTGTGACGAAAATCTGATCCTCTACCTGCCGCGCGCTGCCAGTCTTGACGTGGATAATGTCAACGGCGATGCCAGCCTGCAGGCCTTAAGCGGAACCATCAATATCGGTCCGGTGGCTGGTGATCTTTCCCTGACCGAGATCGGCGCGGTCACCCTGGACGCGATCGCCGGCGACGCCTCGCTGCGCAGCATTGGTGGCTTGAGTGCCGCCCAGGTGAGCGGCGATTTTTCACTGCGCGGTGGACGCGGCGATTGCGCGGTTTCCAACATCGGTGGCGACGCCTCCTTTCGGGATGTGGACGGGGCGATAACCCTCGAGAACGTTGGCTCTGACCTGTTCCTGCGCAGCGTGCGTGGTAGTGTCATCGCCTCGGCAGGTGCAGATGCCACGCTTTATCTGGAACCGCAGCCGGGAAAAGATTACATCATCACTGCTGGCGATGATCTGCTCCTGCGCCTGCCTCCTAACGCGAACGTCGAATTGAACCTGACCGCTAGTTTGCCAGAGTCGCTTCACGTGGATTTTCCAAATATCGAGCTGGCAGAAGATAGCTCCACCCAAACGATTAAGCTTGGCAGCGGGACAGCCAGGATGTTCCTGACCGCCGGCGATGAGTTGATCATTACCAGTAAAGCGGAAAAATGGGATTCAGCTGCCGATTTTGGTGTAGGCATGGGCGATACCTCTGAATGGAGCATACCTCCCATTCCACCGATTTCACCCATCCCGCCTATCCCGGCGGACCTTTCCGAGCGCATCAACCAGCGGGTGCAGGCAGCCATGGAACGTCACCAGGTTCATGCTGAAGCAGCCTCACGCCGCGCTGAGGTCAAGATTGCCGCAGCCATGCGCCGGGCTGAAGCCAAGGCGCGCGCTGCTGAAGTCCGTGCCCGCCGCTGGAAGGTCGAATACACGCCTCCTGGTAGTAAACCTAGCGCGAGCATCAACATTAATACCGGTCGCTGGAAGTGGGATCAAACACCCAGGGGACCTGTCGAAAGCGGAGAGCCGGTGAGTGATGAGGAGCGACTGAGCGTTCTCAAGATGCTCCAGGAGAAGAAGATATCCCTTGAAGAAGCAGAGAAGTTGCTGGCTGCCCTGGAAGGCAAGTGACATTGTCTCTCCCCTCTTTGCATCCCCTCCCCCAACCCTGGGGGAGGGGCGAGGGTTGAGGGTAAAAGGAGAATGCAATGACTGACCAGGAACGTTCGCAAGTCTTGAAGATGATCGAAGAGGGCAAGATCACCCCGGATGAAGGGTTGACCCTGATCAAGACCCTTGAACTGCATCCGGCTGAGGAGGAGGCGCAGGCTCTAAAAATAAATACCAGCCCCGCATCCAGCCCTGAGTTGGATGCGAAAAAAGCCGAAACTGAACCCTCTCACATTGAAGTAGATCCAAGGGTCATGCGCATCAAGAACCTTGTCCGCCGTCTGTGGCTCATCCCGCTGGCGCTCGGGGTTGGTGTCACCGTGCTGGGAGGTTGGATCATGTATGCCAACATACACCTGACCGCGATCTCCGGCTGGGTCTACTGCCTGGGGTTGCCTGTGCTGCTGCTGGGTGTGGCCACCATCGTTGCGGCTGCTGCGACGCGCAAGGCGCGCTGGCTTTTTGTGGATGTGCACCAAAAACCCGGCGATAAACCGGGGCGGATATTCCTTGGTTTCCCCCTGCCATTGAAGCTTACTGCCTGGTTCCTGCGCAACTTTGGACACAAAATACCCGACCTGCAAAAGACCAACGTGGACGATGTGATCGAGGTGATCGAGGCCGGCTTTACCGGCAATGAGCCACTCATTGTCAATGTGGATGAGGGTGATGAAGGTGAGCGCGTACAGGTGTATATCGGCTGATGATGAGAAGTCCTCCATGAGCAACCCGCGGATGGCTCGCTAATCAGATATCTGCGGGTGGCCAGCCAACGAGTCACGGATTAAGATGTGTCTAAATTTAAATGGCTGATATCGGAAATGTACGGATGGATGCTGAAACTGGCGTAGTACCGCAAACCAGGAAGAAGCCGTTGTTGAGCGGACTGATGTTGCTCTTCCTGTTCGCCATGATCCTGGCGAACCTTGGAGGCAACATGTATGGCCCGCTATTATCACTTTATGTAAAAGACCTGGGAGCCTCGGTCGAACAGATCGGCCTTTTCTTTACACTATCCTCGATCATCCCACTTGCTTTGCAGATCCTGGGGGGATACATCTCCGATACACTCGGACGCCTGCGCGCCATTGCCATCGGAAGTGTGGTGGGAATCTTTACCTATGTTGCTCTGGTCCTGGCGCCATCCTGGCAATGGCTGCTGCTGGGCACCGCGTTCGCTGCCATCACTGGCTCTCTCGTCGGGCCGAGTTTCGATGCTTTCATCGCAGAGAATTCGACCGAGGAGAACCGGGCCAAAACTTTTGGCGTCTCGCAGGCGCTCTTTGCCATCGTCGGTGTGATCGGCCCGGTGGCAGGTGGTTTCCTTGCCAATAATTATGGTTTCAAGTACATGTTGCTGGTGGCCGGATGCTTGTACATCCTGGCCACTATCATCCGGGTGGGTATGGCACGCGTGGCGGCAAAGAACGCCGTCACCACCCAGCCCGCCAGGCTTTCTTTCAGCAGCCTGAAAGATAACCTGGGCACCATGTTTGGCTTGTTGATGGCGGGCGGTGTCATCACCTGGGTCCTCATTACTGATGGCGTGCGTGATATTTCCTTCGCTCTCTCGATGAATTTCCTGACGGTGTATATGCAGGATTTCGCCCATCTCAACCTGACCCAGATCGGTGTAACCAACAGCATCTTCGGCCTCATGATGATGGCAGCCATGATCCCGGGTGGATGGCTGGCCGACAAGGCTGGGGAGCGGGTGGGGATTGCAATTGGATTCTTCCTGGTAGGCATTTCGTTGACCATGTTGGTGTTCCTGCCGGTTGGCCCGGTCTGGCAGTACGCGGTTGGCTGGAGCATCGCCGGTTTGGGTGTGGGCACCCTGCAACCAGCGTACATGTCGCTGATCAGCAAGGCGGTGCCAGAGAAAGTGCGTGGCACGGCTTTTGGCTTGTTCAGCTCCAGTATTGGGCTGGTTTCGCTCCCTGCGCCAATGATTGGTGGCTGGTTATGGCAGCAGGTCAACCCGCGTTTCCCATTCTTCGTTACGATCATCGTTTGCCTGCTATCCATCATCCCGGTCTGGTTGAAGTTCAGGCTGCCGAAGGTGGAGAATGGCAACAAAACCGGAAACTCTATCACGAATTCCACAAATGAGACGGATACCACGAAAAACGAATAATATTCGTGATATTCGGAAAATTCGGCCCATTCGCATTAAATAAATAAGAATGGGATAAAGGAGGTGCCGCAATGGCGACCACGGAAGAACGGATGAAGATCTTGAAAATGATCGAGGAAGGAAAACTCATTGCTGAGGAAGGTGCCAAGCTGCTCTCGGCGTTGAGCGCCGCACAGGCTAAAACCCAGGGTGTGAGCGGTGAGCTGGGAATCGGCGCGGCGCGCTGGCTGCGGGTGCGCGTCACCGACGTGAACACCGGACGCTCAAAGGCCACGGTGCAAATTCCCATCAGCCTCATCGATGCCGGCATGAAGATCGGCGCGCACTTTGCCCCGGAGATTGATGGCGTGCGAATGGATGAGCTTATCGCTGCCCTGCGGACCGGTATGACCGGCAAGATAGTTGACGTGACCGACGACGAAGATGGCGAGCATGTTGAGATCTTCGTTGAATAGCGAGGTGCGAGCATGTCGCAGGAGACGATCGAACAATCATTCAAGGTTCCAGCAACAGCGCGGTTGAAGCTGAGCAACATCTGCGGCTCGGTGGATATCCGCCCTGGCGAGGATGGCGTCATCCAGGTGACCGTCACCAAGCACACCGATACCGGCGATGCCAACCGGACAGAGATCGAATTGAACCAGGCTGCTGATGGCACAGTCATCATTGAAACCCACTTTCCCGATGATTTTTGGATGAGCCTGTTCGGTTCCCGCCCGTGTGCGCTAGATTACGTTGTCAAGGCGCCACGCGCCTGCTCCATGCAAGTCAATGGTGTCAGCAATGCGGTCATCGCTGAGGGATTCATAGGTGAGTTCGAGTTCGCCTCGGTCAGTGGCGAAATGATGCTGCACAGCCTGACTGGTTCCCTGAAGGTTAATACCGTCTGCGGCAAAATGGCACTGGGCAACCTGACTGGCTCATTTAAGGTGAACACCGTCAGTGGCGATCTCTCCGGCGAACGGCTCTCTGGCTGTTTCGACTTGAATACCGTCTCTGGAGATGTGACCCTGGCAGAATCTACTCTGCCATCGGTCGCCGCGACCACTGTCAGCGGTAACTTGCGCCTGCATACCGCGTTGGGGGAGGGCCCTTATCAATTCAACTCGGTCTCTGGTGACCTGGTGCTGGTCCTGCCCGGTAATACACGCTGCTCGGCCACGTTGCATACTGTGAGCGGACAGATCTCCAGTTCTCTCCCCCTTTCCTCCCATTATCGCAGTCATGGCTCACAGGTTGCACAGGTGCAGGGTGGTGGCGTGGGTGTATCCATCCACAGCGTCTCAGGTCACCTGTTTCTGGACAACGGCGGTACAGTGGAATCTACCCTGATTCCGAATCCGGTCTCTTCGCTTGTAAACCACCGGGAAATCCTCGCCCGTATCGAACGTGGCGAGATGGCCGTCGAAGAAGGCTTGACCCAATTACAAGGCAAATGAATTGAATAATTCACTCTCCTCCACGGCCAAGCATCCCTCGGGTATGTTTGGATTCACCATTGTTTGGCTCGGTCAGATCGTCTCGGTTCTGGCTTCCAGCATGACCGGTTTCGGCCTCTCGTTGTGGATGTACAAACAAACCGAAAGCGCCACGGCCATGGGCTTGTTGCAAGTGGCCTTCATCACACCCTTCCTGCTGCTCTCTCCCATCGCCGGGGTGATGGTGGATCGTTACAACCGTAAGCTGATGATGATGATAAGCGACCTGGCTGCGGTGGTTGGCACATCCTTTATCTTGATCATGTATGCCACCGGCCACTTGCAGTTCTGGCATCTATATATATCAGCCATCCTTAACGGCCTGGGCAACACCTTCCAATGGCCAGCGTATTCGGCTGCCATCAGCACCATGATCCCCAAAGAACAGTATGGGCGAGCCAACGGGTTGATGTCCCTGCTCGATTCCGGGCCGGGCATCCTGGCCCCCATGCTGGCAGGCATCCTCCTGGCGATACCAAACTTAAATGGCATGGTCTGGATCCTTATGATCGACGTGGCCACCTTCTTCATAGCCATCGGGGCGTTGCTCATCGTCCACGTACCGCAGCCGGAAAAGACAAAGGAAGGGCAAAAAGAGAGTGGCAACTTCTGGCGGGAAGCATCTTATGGTTTCACCTATATCTTTAAACGCCCCAGCTTGCTCGGTCTGCAATTAATCTTTTTCTTCGGCAATGTGTTTTCAGGCATCCAATGGACCGTGCTGACTCCCATGATCCTGGCGCGCACCAGCCAGAACAGCCTTATTTTCGGCTCGGTGCAAACAGCAGGCGCTATCGGTGGTGTGGTCGGCGGACTCATCATGAGCGCCTGGGGAGGTTTCAAAAAGCGCGTCCATGGCGTGCTTGTTGGGCATATTCTTATTGGCATTTCCGGCATGTTGCTGGGCATCGCCACCGGCCTGCCGCTATGGATCCCTGCCATAGTACTTGTCAACCTGCTTGTCCCGCTGATCAACAGCTCCAACCAGTCCATCTGGCAATCGAAGGTTGCCCCCGACGTGCAGGGGCGCGTCTTCTCCGCCCGGAGGCTCATCGCCTGGTTCGCCCAGCCTGTCACACCCATCATTGGCGGGACTCTGGCCGACTTCGTAATGGAACCCGCCATGCAGGGAACAAGCGGGCTTTCGACAACCTTTTCCTGGCTGTTGGGCACAGGACCGGGTGCCGGTATGGGGCTCCTGACCGTTTTTGCCTGCCTGGGTGTCACCCTTGTCGGGATGACGGGCTACTTCATCCCGGCCATCCGCAACGTCGAAACGATCCTGCCTGACCATGACAAGCTGGAAAAGGCTGCTGCCCCCGCCGAATGAATTTCGCAGGTGAAATCAATCACATGCGAGGAGCCATATAGAACATGACCACGAACACCTCATCGAAATCCCCTCGCGGGATTGTTGGCTTCACCGTCGTCTGGCTTGGCCAGCTCATCTCGGTGCTCGCCTCCAACATGAGCGGCTTTGCCCTGACCATCTGGGCCTTCGAGAAGACCAGCAGCGCCACCGTGCTGGGTCTTGTATCGCTTTCATTTACGCTGCCATTCCTCCTCATCTCACCCATCGCTGGAGCAATGGTGGATCGCTACAACCGCAAGCTGATGATGATGGTCAGCGACCTGGGCGCGGTGCTGGCAACGACCGGCATCCTGATCCTCAACGCCACCGGTCACCTGGAAATCTGGCACATGTGCGTGGCTTCCGTTATCTACGGCCTGAGCGGAACCTTCCAATGGCCGGCATACATGGCGGCTATCACCGTGATGGTGCCAAAGGAGCAATATGGCCGCGCTAATGGCATGATGATGTTGGTCGATTCCGGCCCATCCGTGTTCTCGCCCATCCTGGCTGGCGCGCTCCTGCCGATCATCGGTCTCACCGGCATCCTGATCATTGACGTTGTCACCTTCTTCATCGCCATCGGCGCCTTGCTCGTCGTCCATGTACCGCAGCCGGAGAAAACGGTGGAAGGGCAGGAGGGCAAAGGCAGCCTTGTAAAAGAGGCCGCATATGGCTTCAAATACATTTTTGCCCGCCGCAGCCTGATAAGCCTGCTGGTGGCGATCCTTCTCCTGAACTTGACGGGCGGCCTTGCCCAATCGTTGACCGCACCAATGGTGCTATTGCGCACGGCGAACGACAGCAAATCGCTCGGCGCGGTGCAATCCGCATTTGCCATTGGAGGCGTGGTGGGTGGACTCGTCGTCAGCGCCACAGGTGGGTTCAAGAAACGCATCCGCGGGATGCTCATTGGCTGGGGCATCTATGCGCTGTTTGGACTGATCCTGTTCGGACTGGGGCGCAGCTTGTACATCTGGATTCCGGCGGCTTTCCTGGCAGCGATCAACTTCCCTCTCACTCAGAGCGCCAGCAACGCCATCTGGCAGTCCAAGGTTGCGCCGGATATCCAGGGACGCGTCTTCTCGGCGCGCCGCCTGATCGCCTGGTTGACGGATCCGATCATGCCGGTCCTCTCCGGCCTGCTCGCTGACTACGCCATGGAACCTGCGCTGAAGGCAGATGGCAGCCTGGCGCAGGCATTCGGCTGGATGGTTGGAAACAGCTCCGGATCAGGCATGTCACTGCAGTTCGTCATCGCCGGCATGTTATATCTCATGGTGATCGTCATTGCCTGGTTCAACCCCAACATTCGCAACGTGGAGACCATCCTGCCGGATCACGACCAGTTGGAGAAGGTCGCACCAACACCTGCTTAGCAATATCGGTTTGATGTGGACACCCGAAGAGCAGGTGCAGGTGAGCGCGTAATAACGCAAAAAAACATTCCAGTCCATGTCCTTTCGCGTCCCATTTCCTAAAAAGGAGTCTATTATGCGAGATCGAATTCAGGAAGCACTCAAACGCAGCAAGGCAGACTACACCGAAGTCCGCATCGAGGAGAGGGAAACCAGCCGCGTTGTCTTCCGCGGAAAGGAATTGGAGTTTGCCAACGCAAACATAGACAAGGGTGGCATCGTCCGCTGCCTCATCTATAATAAAGGCTGGGGGATAGCCACCTTCAACAACCTGGACGATCTGGTCAACAAGGTGGACCAGGCTTATCAGTGCGCGCAGGTGGGCTCCGTACCGGAGCCGATCGAGCTTGCCTCGGTGGAACCGGTGGTGAAAGTAATGAACGCTGGGATGAAGCGCGACTTTCGTGATATTTCCCTGGCTGAGAAGAAAGCCCTGGCCGATCGCTACAACCAGATAATGCTCGGTTACAGCGATAAGATCATTGACACCCAGGCTGTCTACAGCGACGCCTTCAGCCGGGTCATGCTGGCCAATTCCGAAGGCACCTTCATCGAGCAGGACAAACCAGCAATTGTCATTGGCGCGGTCGCCATTGCACGCGATGGGGATAACGTGCAGCAGGCGATTGAATCAACGGCCACAACCCAGGGTTACGAGTATGTTCTGGATAAGGATGATCTGGCGCGCAAGGCTGCCCGGCATGCCGTGGAACTTCTCAGTGCCAAACCGGTGGAAGCCGGCCAGTACACCGTTATCACCGACCCGTTGCTGGCAGGCGTTTTCATCCACGAGGCATTCGGCCATCTCTCCGAGGCCGATTTCATCTATGAAAACCCAAAAGCCCGCGAAATGATGACCCTCGGCCGCCGCTTCGGCAAGGGAATCCTCAATGTCTACGACGACGGCTCGCTTCCGGGATTGCGCGGAACCACCCTCTACGACGACGAGGGTACCCCCGGCCGCCGCAACTGGCTCATCAGGGATGGCGTCCTGGTCGGTCGCCTGCACTCCCGCCAGACCGCGGCGAGGATGGGAGAAAAAGTCACCGGCAACGCCCGCGCCATCAACTACCGCTTCGCCCCCATCGTCCGCATGACCAGCACAGCCATAGACAACGGTGTCACCTCCTTCGATGATATGATCAAGGATATCAAGCTCGGCATCTACGCCTGCGATGCCTACGGCGGCGAGACCATGCTGGAGAATTTCTCCTTCAGCTCTGCCTACGCCTACATGATCCGCGATGGAAGGATCGCCGAGATGGTCAAGGATGTCATCCTGGCGGGCAACCTCTTCACTACGCTCGATAACATAGACGCCATTGGCAACGATTTTAAATGGGATAACGTCGGCGGCGGCTGCGGAAAAGCCAACCAGTCGCCTCTGCCGGTCACAAGTGGTTCGCCGCATATCCGCATTCAGAATGTCGTCATTGGCGGAAAATAACGGAGGGTAAAATGGATATTCTGACCCAACTCAAAAAACAATCCGAGCAGGTCGAAATTCTCAGCTTGCAGAACGAAAAGACCACCGTTGAGTATGAGGCCAACCTGCTCAAGACCTGCAGCGTGTCCGAGACAAAAGGGACGGCGGTGCGCCTCATCCGTAGGGGACAGCTCGGTTTTTCGGCCTCGACTGATGCGGCAGCCATGGATAAACTGGCAACCAATGCCCTCGAATCCGCGGCGTATGGTGACCAGGTCTCGTTCTCCTTTGCGGACCCGCAGCCTGCTCCCTCCGTTCGCACCTTCGACCAGGCTATAGCCGGTCTGTCCATCCCCCGCCTCGTGGAGATCGGTAAAGAGATTCTCGATCTTATCCTGCCTGTCGAGCCAAACGCCCGCTGCAACATCAGCTTGGAGCGAAGCATCGTCTCGACCAGTATCCGAAACCAGAAAGGCTTGGATGTTTCTTTGCAGAAATCACCGCTCTCTATCGGCGTGGAAGTGGACCGCATCGAAGGTGATGATGTGCTGATCATTTTCGATCAACTTGGAATAACCACCTGGCAGGAGGATTACCTCGCTTTTGCACGCCTCCTGGTGGAAAAGCTCAAGAACGCCCGCAACCTCACCACCCTGAAACCGGGCAAGATGCCGGTTCTCTTTGCCCCCACCGGGGCGCTTGCCCTGGCCATGCCACTCAGCCAGGGCTTGAACGGTAGGGAAGTCCATAAAGGCACATCGCCGATGAGAGGCAAGATCGGTGAAAAACTTTTGGATGAGAAGATCACTATCGAGGACGATGGCACGCTTAATGGAAAATTTGCCAGCGCCGCCTACGATGACGAAGGCGTACCGTGCCGCCGCAATGTGCTGGTGGAAAAAGGCCTGCTTAAAGGCTTCATCTACGACCTGAAAACAGCAGCCCAGGCCGGTGTGGAAACGACCGGCAATGCCTCGCGCAGCTTGTTCTTCCCGCCGGATCCCGCGTTCACCAATTCCATCCTCCAACCCGGACAGACCCCGCTGAAAGATATGCTTGCCAGCATTCACGAGGGAATCCTGGTCGAAGGTGTGCTTGGACTGGGGCAGGGCAACCTCATCTCCGGCGCGTTCTCGAACCCTCTGGCGCTGGCCTACAAGGTCGTCAAGGGTGAGATCGTTGGCCGCGTCAAGGACATGTCCATCGCCGGTAACGTCTATGACCTGCTCAAGAACGTGGAAGCGGTCAGCCAGGAGACACAGTGGGTGCAGTGGATTAATAACACCTTCTGCATGCCCTATATCTTAATTCCGGAAATGAATCTGGCGGGGAAGGGGCAGTAATCAATAACAGTAACCAATAATCAGTCTACAGTAGGCAGTGTTCACGAAAAGGATGGGGGGCTTTCCGGAAAGTGTGGCGGGATGTCATCCCGCCGCCATAAAAGGCAATAGAAAGAGGTCGGAGACCACCAAAACTGGCGGTCTCCGTTTGTTTTATAAATTTTTTAGGAGAGTTCCCCTTATTTTATCATTACAAGGGAAAAAGGCTCTAAAGCTTGGTATATGAAATTCATCCTCTCACAGCACGCGCGATCGCGGCAACATGCTCGGGCGTGGAGCCGCAACACCCGCCGAGGATGCGCGCTCCCGTTGCGACGAACTTGCCCGCGAATTCCCCCATCTGCTCCGGGGTGACGGTGTAGACCGGGTTGTCCTTCTCGTCCATCACCGGCAGACCGGCATTGGGCTTGACCCACAGGGGGAATCCAGGTGCAGCTGCAGCGTATTCTATGACGATGGCTTCCATGTTCTGCAGTGTTGCCCCACAGTTCGCACCGATGGCCGCCACACCGAGTGGCTGGAATACCTGGGCAACCTGCGTGGGTTTAACGCCCATCATCGTCCGCGTGCCACGATCATAGCTGAAGCTGATCACCAACGGCAGGTCGCCAACCTGGCGTGCCGCAGTGAGGGCGGCTTTGGCTTCATCGAGCGAGAATTGCGTCTCGATCACCAGCAGATCCACGCCGGCTTCAACGAGGGCGTGAGCCTGCTCGGTGTAGACGGCGGTCACCTCCTCCACCGTCAACGTGCCGTAAGGCTTGAGCAGACCGCCGACCGGTCCCATTGAACCGGCGATCAGGACTCCTGTCCCGAAAGAGGCGGCGCGGCGCGCCAGTTCCACCGCCTTGTGGTTCACCTCCCCCACGCGATCTGCATACTGCATCTCCTTCATCCGCAGGCGGGTGCCACCAAAGGTGCAGGTCAGGAGGATGTCTGAACCGGCCTCGACAAAGGAGCGTTCCAGCCCAAGGATCTTTTGCGGTTGTTCCAATACCCAGGCTTCGGGGGGTGTGCCGGCCTTTAACCCGGCTTTTTGCAGGTTCGTTCCTGTGGCGCCATCTGCGACGAGGATACTTCCCGCAGCGAGCTTATTAAGAAATTCGTTTGCCATCACCATCTCCTTGGGAATGAAGCCAAAGTATACCACCCTGATGTCGGATCATATTGGCGTATGACCGACCTTTCATAATAATCTCCAATTATCGAAGGTTCACAGGAATGTCCTTAAGATAAATGGGAATCTAGTGTTATAATCAGGACACGCGGGGTGGAGCAGTGGCAGCTCGCCAGGCCCATAACCTGGAGGTCGGTGGTTCAAGTCCACCCCCCGCTACCTGCTAAAAATAACGACCGCCTGGTTCTCAAGCCAGGCGGTCGTTGTTTCCATAAATAACGTAAAAACTTGGAGGATACCTCCGGGGATTGGAACGCGCTCTCATCCCTATCTGCACCCGGAGGGTCTCTCCCCTCCCTGCTTGTAGGGGAGGGGAAGGGGGTGGGGGTCTCTCCCCTCCCCGCTTGTAGGGGAGGGGAAGGGGGTGGGGTCTCTCCCCTCCCCGCTCGTCGGGGAGGGGCCGGGGGTGGGAGTAAAAGCAAGGGTAAAGGATGATTGGATGGTGCAAATCGCTTTGCTGTATAATAGCCACATGGCAAAGCCGAATCCTTTACGCGTGAAGGTAAATATTCCCAATAAGGAACTGGCTGATTACTGCCACCGTTATCAGGTGCAGAGATTAGCTTTGTTTGGTTCCGTGCTGGGGAATGACTTTCGCGCGGATAGCGATGTGGATGTGCTGGTATCCTTCCTGCCGAATGCGCACATCGGTTTCATCACCTTTTCCCGTATGCAGCGGGAACTTTCGGGGTTATTTCAACAGCCCGTGGACCTGGTTCCCATGGACGGATTGAAACCCGTCATCCGCGAGTCTGTCCTTGCGGATATCGAGGAAATCTATGCGGCCTGAGAAACTCTACCTGACGGATATTGTCGAGGCTGCCCAGGCCATCGAAAGATTTGTTCTGGGTCAGGATTTCGAGGAATTTGAGCAGAACGAGATGATGAACAGCGCAGTCCTCCAGAAACTGACCGTGATCGGCGAGGCCGCTTCACGCATGCCAAAGGAATTCACCCACCGTTTTCCCGAAATTCCGTGGGTGGATATCGTTGGCTTTCGCAACATTGCTGTACATGAATATTTTGCCATCCGCTGGGATATTGCCTGGATTGCCGCGACAGAAGAAATCCCGGTGTTGAAGGAACAGATCGAGAATATCTTAAGGGAAGAGTTTGCAGAGTAATAATCGAGAGGCTGCCCGGTACTTTCCGGACAGCCTCTTAAGGGTGGGGTCTCTCCCCTCCCCGCTCGTCGGGGAGGGGAAGGGGGTGGGGTCTCTCCCCTCCCCGCTCGTCGGGGAGGCGCCAAGGGTGGGGGTCTCTCCCCTCCCCGCTTGTAGGGGAGGGGAAAGGGG
>Ga0172371_10002224_pt1 | contig 30928 bp, 30 predicted proteins | sample Lak12m_FD_114543 | JGI IMG/M metagenome (GOLD analysis project Ga0172371, IMG submission 114543) | Freshwater microbial communities from Kabuno Bay, South-Kivu, Congo - kab_022012_12m | ecosystem: Environmental > Aquatic > Freshwater > Lake | place: Democratic Republic of the Congo: South-Kivu...
ATAGACGGCGTAACGCACCGAAGGGTCTGACTGGTTCCAGGTGGTCAGTCCGTCAGGACAAGCCTGTGCCGGATCAAGCAACGGCGCGGCAAATGCGGCTTGCGTGGTCATGCGGCCACCTGGGCGTGCCGGGCCAAACGGCCCGATGGCGTCGGGTGCGCGGCCTGCGCTGCGGCATCCTTGGCTGGGTGCTTTTGCGCCTGGGACAAGGGCACGGCAGACAGGCCGCGCAGCAGTTGTTCGGCCTCGCCTGCTTCGGCCAGCAGCACGGGCCAGGCGGGGATATTGTTGTCGCGCTCCAGCAGCGTCGGCTGCGCACCCGTCAAGCCCAGCGTGAAGGTGTACAGATCCCACACCGCCTGCGCCACCGGCGCACCGTGGCTGTCGATCAGCAGAGTGTCGCCGTTGCCGTCCACCTGCTCGGCAAATCCGGCCAGATGCAGTTCGCCCACCGCGTGCAGGGGCAGCGCGCGAATGGCGGCGTGCGCGTCCCGGTGGTGGTTGACGCAGCTGACAAAGACGTTGTTCACGTCCAGTAGCAAGCCGCAACCAGTGCGGCGCAGCACCTCGGTGATGAAACCGCCCTCGTCCCAGGTTGACGCGGCAAATTCGACGTAGGTGGCCGGGTTTTCCAGCAGCATACGCCGCTGCAGGTGCGCCTGCACCTGATCGATGTGATCGCACACACGCTGCAAGGTGGCCGTGTTATAGGGCAAAGGCAGCAGGTCGTTCAGAAACGTGGGGCCGTGCGTGGACCACGCCAGGTGCTCTGAAAAGGATTGCGGCCGGTAGCGCAACAGCAAGCGCTGCAAGGCGTTCAGGTGGTCTATATCCAGCGGCGCATCAGCCCCGATCGACAAGCCCACGCCGTGGATGGACAGCGGGTAACGCTCGCAGATACGGCTCAAATAGTGGTGAAACGGGCCACCCGGTACCAGATAGTTTTCGGCGTGGACTTCAAAAAAGCCGATGTTGGGCTGGGAGGCCAGAATGTCCTGAAAATGCTCAGGCTTGAGCCCCACCCCGGCCCGGGTGGGCAGGGTGGGCAGGCCAGCACCCGGTTGCTGCGCCGTTGCTGCGAGGCGGTGCGGCATCCTGGTGCTCCTGGCTCAAAACACCGATCAGGCCTTGACTTCCTTGAACTCTTTCAACTGGCCGTGGCCCGTGGGCGAAGTCTTGGAGATGGTCTTTTCGCACGTGCCTTTGGGCACCATCGACCAGGCGTTGCCCTGGTAATCCACTTTGGATGTGCCGGCGCAGGTGGTGCCGGCGCCGGCCTTGCAGTCGTTCTTGCCTTTGAGTGCCACGCCAAAACATTTTTCAGTGTCAGCGGCTTGTGCCGCTGTCGGTGCGGCGGCAATACCCAAGGCAGCGCTCATGGCCAGGGCCAGGCCAGCAGCTGTGGCGGTGCGACGGGTCACAGGGGATGGAGTTGCAGTTGCAGTTGTCATGAGGATGTCCTTTAAAATGTGAACGGTAAAAAATCTGACACTGGTTCAGCAAACACAACAATTTGTTGTATTGCTGCCGGTTTGGTCGCGGCAGCAGCCGGTTTATTACACCGGGCAGATTCATGCCACTTTTGACTTCATGCTGGTGTCCACGGTGCCTTTTCCAATCTTGTCAAGGAGTTTGGCGCGGACGTCATCAAGGTGTCCAATATGCCTGCTTTGTCCAGCGCTGCCAAATCATCAAAGCCACCCACGAAAAAGTCGCCGATGTAGATTTGCGGCACCGTCCGGCGGCCAGTCCTCTGCATCATCGCTTCGCGCGCCCCAGGCTCTTCATCAATGAGAATTTTGTTGATCTTGCTGACGCCTTTGCGTCTGAGCAAATTCTCGGCACTTTGGCAATAACCGCAACCAGCGGCGCTGTACATGGTGATGCTGATCATGATTTTTCCTGTTTGAATGTGAAATTGTCTGAGGGTGCCTTCGAGCCGATCAAAGCGCTTTGGGCGCCTTGTCCTTAAGGCGCGGCCAGTTTTTGTCTGCCTTGGCCAGGTTCCCCTTCACGTCTTCAAGCCAGCGTGATTGCGCTTCTTTGTGCACGTTGAGATACAACTTGTCGTCAACCACACGCCAGAGTTGGGGATTGACATCGAGCTTTTGTTCCAGAGCAACCCCCATGGCGCAAAAGCCACCATAGGCAGGAACGAATTTGGATGGGTTGGCCGCAAAGGTGTCACGGTTACGCAAGCTCGAGAACTGGTAGATTGCGCCGTCGTGTTTGGCTGTAATTTCCGCTTTGCCCGCAGCGGGTCCAGCTGGCGAAAAGTACGATACAGGGTCAAAGCCCTTCAACGCGATGCCGTTGGCATCGACGTTCACTGCACTGGTTGAATTTTCGTCGTAAGCCAATGCGTGTTCCGAGACCGCAAACGATGCGAGAGACATCCATGCAGTGGTGGCAATAAATCGACGGCGTGACGGTTGAAACTGATTTTTCATGGTGATTTCCATAAGGCGAGAAAGGTTGATGAAGGTTGTTGGCGATGTCATGCATAAAAAACATCTTTCACAACAGCCTCAACGTTAACGGCCAATTTGATACGAAAGATCACTTTCAGTCTCGATAAGCTTACCGATCGTATCGATCGCTTCAAGATTATTTCAGCTGCCGGGGTCGCCCCAAGGGTGACATCACAAATGCTGTGTTCGCAGATGCGTCGCCATCATGTCGACGAATGAACGGACTTTTGCCGACGAATGGCGGCCTTCGCGGTGCATGATGTGGATCGGAGCTGGTGGGCTTTCAAATTCGCTGAGCACAATTTTCAGCTTGCCAGCCTGAAGCGGTTCGGCAATCTGGTAGGTCAGCAAACGGGTAATGCCCATCCCGGCCATGGCAGCCATGGCGGCCGAGTCGTTGTCGCTGACGCTCAAAATCGGTTGCAACTTGATCGTCTGGGTCTGCCCGTCTTGAAGGAAGCGCATGTCATCATTCGGATTCAGACCTCGCGCCAAGATGATCTGATGCGCGACCAGATCTTGCGGCGTTTGTGGAATGCCGTGCAGGTCCAAATAGTCGGGTGACGCGCACAGCACCCGTCGCGCCATGCCGACTCGCTGTGCACGGTAGGATGAATCCGGAAGTTCGGCGATGCGAATCGCCACGTCCACTCCCTCTTCCATCATGTTGACAACGCGGTCGACAAACAGGGCGTTGATTTTCACGGCGGGATAACGGCGCAGAAACTCGACGATGACCGGCATCACATGCAGTCGACCGAACAACACCGAGGCCGTGATCGTCAAATGACCGCGTGGCTCGGCATGAATGCCCAACACGGCGTCATCGGCTTCGTGGGCCAGAGCGATGATCTGCCGGGCATCCTCATAGTATTTTTGACCCGCTTCAGTCATGCGCACATAGCGGGTGGTGCGGTTCAGCAATTTGACGCCCAGGCGTTCTTCCAGCGCGGCCACCGCACGCGTCACTGCGGGGGGCGACATATGCAGCTTGCGGGCACCACCAGCAAAGCCTTGTGCCTCCACCACCGCGACATAGACGGTCATCAAGTGAAAACGGTTCATTTATTGTTCTGATTAATGGAATAGTAAATTGAAAATTTTAAGTATTCTTAATTCGAACGGAACAATGCACACTTTGTCCACCTGCTGAATTTCTCACAGGCCAAGCAACCATTTTGGAGAATTGATATGAGCCGTATTTCTGCCGTCAGCAATGAAGCTGCGAACACCGAGCAACGCAGCCTGTTGGATGCGATTCAAAGCCAGCTGGGCATGGTGCCCAATTTCTTGCGCGTGTTTGCCCATTCACCGGACGCCTTGAAAGCCTTTCTTGGCTTGCACCACATTGCCAACCAGGGTTCGTTGGATGCGCCCACCCGAGAGCGCATCGCGCTGGCGCTGGCGCAAAAAAACCAGTGTGAATACTGTCTGTCTGCCCACACTGCAATCGGTCGCAAGGCTGGTTTGAGCGGGGAGGAAATTGAAGCCAATCGGGCTGGCTCCAGCGTGGACGCGAAAGCTGCCGTGGCGGTCAAATTTGCCCGTGCACTGGCCGAGCACAATGGCGAGATCACCAACGCAGAACTGCAATCCATGCGTGATGTCGGCTACAGCGAGGCGGACATCGTTGAGGTGATCACCCACGTAGGGATGAACATCCTGACCAACATCCTCGGCAAATCCAGTCGGGTCGAGGTCGACTTTCCGAAAGTGGCTCTGAAATTGGCGGCCTGATCGAAGCGTCCAGGCAGGGTTCGTGCGTGAACCTTGTCTGGACCATCGTTAGTCGCAATTCAAACGAAAGGAGAAATCCCCATGGCTTTGACTTTTGCACAGATCAGTTTTACCCCGAACGTTCAGGCTGTTCAATCCGAAATGGGTAGCCGCACCGTGTATCGGTCGTCAGAGCTTGGAGATATTGAAGAGCCAGCACTGAGTCCAGTCGAGCAGGCCTTCATCACCGAGCGGGACAGTTTTTATCAGGCCACAGTGAGCCAGACCGGCTGGCCCTACGTGCAGCATCGGGGTGGCCCTGCGGGCTTTTTGAAGGTGCTGGATGCCCGGACGATCGGCTATGCAGATTTCAGCGGCAACCGTCAGTACATCTCTGTTGGAAACCTCCGAGGCGATGAACGTGTCAGCCTGGTGTTGATGGACTATCCGCAACAACGCCGCTTGAAAATCTGGGGCAGGGCGCGCACGGTCAGCGAATTCGACGAGCCGCAGCTGCTGGCGCAATTGGAATCACCCGATTCCCGAGCGCCCGTGGAGCGCGGTATCGTCATTCGGGTCGAAGCGTTTGACTGGAATTGCCCCAAATACATCACCCCGCGTTACAGCCAGCAAGAAGTTGATGCGCTGCTGCTTCGGGCCAAGTTGTCTGAGCCGGTTTCTTCCTCAAAGAAAGTTTCTGAAGCAATTGGCAGTGGCGCACTGGCGCTGACCGTGGTCGGCCTGCAGCAACTGACGCCGGGCATTCGCAGTTATGAACTCCAGCCTACTCACGGTGACAAGCTACCGCCGTACCGCGCCGGCGCACACATCCGCGTTCCTGTGGCCATGCCCGGTGGCAGCATTGCCACGCGCACCTATTCGCTGGCGGGCACCGCTGGCGACTTGCGCCGGTACCGCATTGCGGTTTTGCGCAACGACCATGGCTTCGGCGGTTCACGTGCTCTGCATGAGGGGTGGCAACTTGGCACACAGGTCAACGTGGACGAGCCAGTCAACCACTTTTCATTGCACCAGGACCGACGCCCAGCCTTGTTGATTGCCGGAGGAATCGGTATCACACCCATCATGGCGATGGCCAGTGAACTGGCCGAGCGTGGCCTGAATTTTCAACTGCATTACGCTGGCAAGACCCCTGATGACATGGCATTCATCGGAGAGTTGCAGCGGAATTTTCCGGACCAATCCAGGTTTTATTTCAGTCAAACGTTGCAACCCAACCGCCTGAATGTGTCACGTGTGCTGGGTGGTGCATCCGCCGATACCGTCATTTACGTTTGCGGACCAGTCCGCCTGACGGATGAGGTACGCCATACCGCCCGCCGACTCGGCATTGCTGAGGACCGGGTGCAATCCGAACAATTCACCTGACTTGGAGAACAACATGACCAACGAGATCAAACTTCCCGTACCGCCTTTCACTGTCGAGTCAGCCGCGCAAAAAGTTCGTTTGGCCGAGGATGCGTGGAATTCGCGTAATCCTGAGCGGGTGTCATGGGTCTATACCGAAGACACCCACTGGCGCAATCGCGATGAGTTTCTGCAAGGGCGTGCTCAGGTGCGCCAGTTTTTAGAGCGCAAATGGGCCAAGGAGCAGGACTATCGCTTGATCAAGGAATTGTGGGCATTTGACGCGCACCGGATCGCCGTGCGCTTTGCCTACGAATGGCACGACGGTTGGGGCCAATGGTTCCGTAGCTACGGCAATGAGAACTGGGAATTCAACACGCAGGGCCTTATGCGACGACGTCTTGCCAGCATTAATGATGTCCGCATTACGCAAGGACAACGCCTGTTTTTCTGGCCACTGGGACCCCGTCCAGTTGAACATGCCAGTTTGACGGATTTGAACTTGTGACTTGCGCCGTGCCTGGTATCGCTCCCGATCATGTCGGCAACGGTGTTGCCGCGCGCGGCAGTATCAGTCCGCCAGCCTGAAGCGGCGCCGCAATTGAATGCCCAGCCAAGTTCCGGGCAAGGCACATGCCAACCAAAGCCAGCCGTGCAGGCTTCCTGAGGCCACGCCCGACACCAGGGCCCCAATGTTGCACCCATAGGCAATGCGCGACCCATAGCCCAGCAGCAGACCACCCAGCACTGCGGCCAGTAGCGAGCGCCAGGGAACGTTCCATGCCGGGGCATAACGCCCCGCCAGCGTGGCTGCCATGGCAGCGCCGAGCATGATGCCCAAGTTCATCAGCGACGTGGTGTCTTGCATCACACCACCTGCGAGGGCGTGGCTTTGAAAGTCTCCTTGCCAGAACGGGCTGCTGGCAGGCTGCCAACCCAGAGCTTGTGCCGCCTTGGCGCCCCATAACGTAAAGCCCCAGGTGATGGACCACGGGTGGCCGGCGGTTACCAGGGTGGCCAGATTGCCCAGTGCCAACACCAGCGCCGCCGCGGTGACGGGCCAGGGGCCGCGCAACCCGGCGCGCCAGTCGAAATTTGAGACCCGATGCCGGGGCGATGAGCGCTCCCGTTCGGTGATTGACAGGGTGCCGGATCGTGCCCACACGTGCAGCAAAACCGCCAAAATGGCCATCGTGGCCCATTGCAGACCCAGGGCGGTTTTCCAGCCCCACAGGTCGGCCAGCACCACGGGCGCGTGCGAGGGCAGCGCTTGCCACCAGCCCATGTGCCAACTGGCCCAGAAAGAGCCAGCGCATGCGCTGGCCAGAACCACCCCCATGCGCAGACTGCCGCCGCCAGCGGTGTAGAGCGTGCCAGAGCCACAGCCGCCAGCCAGTTGCATGCCTACCCCAAACAAAAAGGCGCCCGCCGCCACCGATACAGCCACTGGCGCCCATGCGCCGCCGACGCTTTGCCCCCATACCTCAGTCTGTGCCAGCACCGGTGCAAACAGGCCGGTGGTCAGCGCCAGCAACAGCAGTTGCGCCTGCACCCCGCGCACGCTTCTGGCGACGATCATGCGCCGGTAAGCGCTGGCAAAGCCGAACGACGCGTGATACAGCGCCACACCCAAAACCACGCCGATCAACCACAGCAACAGCGATCGCCAACTCTCGGCGCCGCGCTGCCAGGCCACACCAGCCAACGTCAGCAGGCCCAGGGTCAATGGCAACTTCTGAACGGGCCATCCCGGTTTAAGGTTGTGTGGCATCGTGGGCGATTTGCTCAAACACCGTGTCCAGCTCGGCTGCCATGGCGTTCAGTGCGGCAGAAGCGTAGGGTGCAAACACGGCGCTCGGCGTGCGATAGGTCAGGCTGGCGGTTCCGTCAGCGTTTTCGGTCACGTAAAACCGGATCGGTGCCTCGATGCCGGCAGGCACGCTGGCTTGAAGCATGCGCACCGCGTAATCGTTGCGAAACACCATCAGCACCGCGTTCCCCGGAATCTGGATGCCGCGCCCGGCAGCTCCGGCGCTGGCACTGGCTTGCGCCACCAACCCCATCTTGTGCTTGGCCACCGCCGCTTCCAGCCGGGATACCAGGGTGCTGAAGCGGTGCAGGCTGCCCAACGTCTGCGTGCCTGGCAACGCTGCGCCAGACGCCGCCGCGGGCGCCTGTGCCCAGACGCCTTGGCTGGTGGCCACCGCCAGCGTCAGCAAGGTGGCGTGCAACAGGTTCAATACGATGCGCTTCATGACAAGACGCCTTGAAGGTTTGAGCGGGACACCGAGTCCAGATCGGGGTGGCCCAGCAAGGCCCGCACCTGTTGCATTTGATCTTCCACCGAAATCGTCACCGAACTGGTTACGTCCAGCGCACGATCCTCAAACACATCCTGGCCCGGATGGCGCGCTGCCCAATCGGCCACCGCTGCATCGCGCTGGCGCAGCAACTGACGCATTTGCGGGCGAAACAGCACGAACATGGCGCTGATCCAGCGGTTGACCGGCCACGAGGGTGCTGCATGATCCACCTGAAAACGCGTCAACAACTGCATCACATCGGTGGCCGCGTACCAGGCCTCGTTGGTGACCCAGCGGTTGGTGGTGAACAGGCCGATGGGAAAGCCATACGCGTCCATGGAAATGGCTATCAAATGGGATAGCGCTTCAGGCCCTTGTGGCCAGGGCTCGGAGGCATCTGGATGCACCACTGGGCGCATGCCTTCGGGCATGCCTGATGGGCGGACGAAGGTGTGAAAGTGGCCGTGCTCACCGTCCAGCCCGCGGTGCGCGTGGTAGTAAAACTGCGACTGGCTGTCCCGGTCAAACACGTCGTCTGCGGGGTAATGGTCTAGTTCGATGAACGGCCCCTGGCCCCGCAGCATCTCACCCACAATGTTCAAGCCACCCTTGGCCAGCACCCGGTAACACTCGGCAATGTCCTGACCCGCGGCGTGCATGGCCGACAACTCTGCCGTAGGCAGACCGTACAACGGTGACGCGGCAAGTGAGGGCACCTTGCGGCTCACATTTTGGCGGCGCAGGGGTTTTTGGCTGCGCACGGATTTTTGGCAGCACAGGGGTTCTTTGCCGCACAGGGGTTCTTTGCCGCACAGGGGTTCTTTGCCGCACAGGGGTTCTTTGCCGCACAGGGGTTTTTGGCTGCGCACGGATTGGCAGCGGCGGCTTTGGGTTTGAAGGTTTTTTGCACGCTGGCGGTGTACGCCGTCAGCGCTGCCAATTCACGCGAATCCCAGGCTAGCGGTTTGGTGGCCATGGGCACCACCATGCAAAACTGCACCATTTCGTCAAGTTCGATCTTCTTCATGCCACCGCGGTCGTCGGCCATCTGCACGAAGTGCGGATAGGGTTGGGCAAAGGTGGCCATGTAGGCATTGCCGTTGAAGTGGCAGGAGTTGCACGACAAGCCGTTGCTGCTGAGTTTCGTATCCGAAAACAGCTTTTTGCCCATGGCAATGAGTTCGGCCGAATTGCCTTTGGCCAAGTGCGTGCCCGCAGGGCGAGTGACCAGTTTGGGGTCGACTTTGCCGCTGGCAGCGCACGGACTTTTAGCCGCACAGGGGTTTTTGGCTGCGCAGGGGTTTCTAGCAGCGCAAGGGTTCTTGACCATTTTGGCTGCGCATGGATTCTTGGCGGCACACGGATTTCTGGCTGCACACGGGTTCATCTTGCGCGGGGCACATGGGTTGCGCGGTGCGCAGGGACTTTGGGCAAAGGCAGCCGGCGCGCCAAAGGCCACGCCAAAAATCGAGGCCAGAATGGCCGAGCGAACGGCAGAAGGACGTGCGTGCATGAATATCTCCTGAAGGTTTCGGGTAGAACGCGTTGGGCAAGCGGTCGTGTTTGCCCTGCTGCGTTAGACGCACTCGCTCGGTCTTTCTTACACTGGAGGAAAAATTTCTTTCTGCCATGGATCGCCTGACCCCACTCTTGGCCCGTTTCTCTTTGCACGCGGGTGTGTTCTATACCGGCAACATCTGCGGTATTCACGACTTTGCGCAAGACCGCGCACGCGGGCACATCCACCTGATCCGGCAGGGCCCGGTGCGGGTGATGGGTGTCAAAACGGTGGCGTTGGACATTACCGAGCCCTCCCTGCTTTTTCTTCCGAGACCCGACACGCACCGGCTGGTGGCAGACGACCGCACCGGCGCCGACGTGGTTTGCGCCACGGTGCAATTTGGTGGCGGCGGGCACAATCCGATGACCGATTCGCTACCGGATGTTGTGCTTGTTGGGCTGGCGCAGTTGCCTGGTATCGAACCATTGTTGGGGCTGATGTTCGATGAAGCGTTCGCAGTTCACGATGGTCGCCAGGCGGCGCTGGACCGTTTGTGTGAGGTGCTGATGATTCGCTTGTTGCGCCATTGCATGGCGCAGGGCCTCACGCAAGGCGGCACCTTGGCCGGTTTGGCCGACGCGCGGCTGGCCAAAGCGCTGCGCGCCATCCACGACGACCCCGCTGCGCCGCGCGATGTGGCAGACTTGGCCACGCTGGCAGGCATGTCACGGGCGCGTTTTGCTGCACGCTTTCGTGAGGTTACCGGCATGACACCGGCGGATTATGTGACCGACTGGCGCATCCTGACCGCGCAAGGCTTGCTCAGGCAAGGGCGGGCGATCAAACATGTGGCGACGGATGTGGGTTACGGCAGCGCCAGTGCGTTGACGCGGGCGTTTGTGCGCAAGCTGGGTTGCTCACCGAGCGATTGGCTCAAAGGCATCGCGACGGTGTAGCGCGCCACCGACTGGTTGTAAGCAATTCAACCGGGTGACGACCAAGGAAACAGCCCCATCTGTCTGCTTCGGTGCAGAACCTGTTTATCCCGAGGTGCCCACGTGTCAATGACTCCCACCGACGCCGCCGCTTTCAAACTATACAAGTTGCTCAATGGAGCCCTCATCGTGCAGGCACAGTTGCGTCGCTCATCCACCGTGGTATTGCCCCGGGCCGCTCCCGCGCTGGCCTTGGTGGCGGTGTCGTTGGGTTGGCTACCACTGGGACTGCGTTTGCGGGCGCCTGATGGTTTTTGGTGCTGACCCTGTTCGTGGCGGGATACACCGCCTGTGCGGTCAACGGCTCAAGATTCTGGCGCGGCGTGACTTACGGCTTGATCATCAGTCTGTTGGGTCTGGCGATTGTGGCGTTGCGCTTGATCGCCCCTTGAACCACGATGGCACACCGCCGCGTGCAAACCTCAATCCGTCCACTGTAAGTATTTGACGTCGCGTGCAGACTAAGCAACTCAAGCATTGGCCGCGCCGGGTGCATGTTTGGGTCAGTCCCCAAACTGGAAAGTGTGCGTGCCACCGTCAAAAACAACCCTCGCGACTGCAGCCACGTGCAGCATCGGCTTGGGAACAGTTGAACGCTTTGAGGAGAACGCATCATGGCTAAATCCCGACCCCCAGCATGCGACCCGGCCAGTCGCGTGGTGCTGGTGATGCAGGGCGGCGGGGCGCTGGGGGCATTTCAAGCCGGTGTTTACGAAGCCATGCATGGTGCCGGCATCGAACCGGACTGGGTGGTCGGCACGTCCATCGGTGCCATCAACGCAGCGCTGATTGCGGGCAACAAACCAGAACACCGGCTGGACTGTTTGCGTGAATTCTGGGAACGAGTCTCCAGTGCCAGCGCCTCGTCTGCGCTATGGAACGGTTTTGGCATGCACAACCTGGTGAACAACATTGGGGCCGTGACCAGCGGCGTTCCGGGTTTTTTCAGGTCCAATCCCTGTGCCTTCACGGGAACCCATGTGCCGGTGGGTGTGACGCAGGCCAGCTTCTACAGCACTGATCCGCTGCGCGCCACCCTGGATGATTTGGTGAACTTCCATCGCATCAGCGCCCACGCCACGCGCCTGACCTTTGCCGGCCGGCGCTGGATCATTCGCTTCGATGCACAGACGGACCGGGCCACCGTGCACGACGCCAACGGCGCGCAGGTGCCGACCGTGGTAGGGTACTGGTTCGCGTGGTACGCGTTCCATCCCGATACCGCGGTGTTTCGGGCCGAAGCCAAAGACCATCCCTGATGGGGTGCGGCATTGCGGTTGTTCAAGGAGTTTCAGGTGATGTTGCACAACATGTCGATCCGGTCGCGTTTGATTCTGGCGTTTGCCATCTTGCTGGCGCTGCTGCTGGCCGTCGCGGTGGTTTCGCTGCAGCGGCTGGATGGCTTGACGGCCGCGACGCACGACATCGTTACGTTTCAGGCGCGTCGTGCGGTGTTGGCGCAACGCATCAACCAACATGCGCAGGCTGAAGCCATCATCCTTCTGAACTTGATGCAAACCACGGCGCGTGACGAGCGGGTCAAGCTCTACGCAGCGCTGGACGAAGAAATTGCCGCTTCAGGGCAAGCCGTCGCCGATCTGGACATGACCATGCTCAGCGCGTCGGTGCAAGACGAAATCAACCACATCAGTGACCTGCGCCAGCGCTACAGCGTGCTGCTGCAAGAAACCGTTGAGCTGATCGAGATCGAAGGCACCGCCAAGGCGCGTGCCTACTTTGAAGACCGCACCCACAAGGTGCTGCGCACGCTGCTGTTTGACACCCAAGCGTTGGAAGCGCACGTGCAACAGATGATGCAGTCCGAGCTGGAACAGCTCAAACGCGCTGCCGATGAGGCACGCCAACGAGTGATCTGGCTGGCCGTGCTGGCGTTGGGCATGGGGGTGATGCTGGCCTGGTTCATTGCGCGCGGCATCATCGTGCCGCTGCGTGCGGCGGTGGCGATGGCGCGCAGCATCGCCGCCGGGCAGTACCACCTGGACGTGCCGCAAGGCCAGCGTGGAGAAGTCGGCGCGTTGCTGCGCGCCTTGCGCACCATGCGCGACAGCATTGCCAGCCGTGAAGAAAAAATCCTGCGGCTGGCGTATGTGGATCCGCTGACCAATCTACCCAACCGGACACGTTTTGACGAGTTGCTGCAATCCCACCTGGCCGCCGGTCACGGTGCGTTGGTGTTGCTGGACATCAATCGATTTGCTTCCATCAACCATGCTTTGGGGCACCTGGTGGGCGACCGCCTGTTGTGCGCACTGGCCACCCGCATGCACGGCGTACTGGGCGCAGACAACACTGTGGCGCGCCTGTGGGCCGACCAGTTTGCGCTGCTGCTGCCGCAGCTCGAAAAAAGTGCAGCCAAGGCCTTGGTCGGGCAGGTGATCGAAGCCGTACGCGCACCGGTACTGATCGATGGGCAGCGTCTGGATGTCGAACTCAGCACCAGCGTGGCCCTGTATCCGCGCGACGGCGGCGACAGCACCACCTTGTTGCGTCGCGCTGGTCTGGCGCTGGCAGCGGCCAAGAAGCGCCACGAGGCACTTGAATTTGCCAGTGATTGGCCCGACGAAGCGTCACACGCCCAACTGTCCCTGATTGGCGAAATGCGCGAAGCCCTGCAGCATGGCGATTTCGTTGTGTACTACCAACCCAAGCTGCATCTGGCCAGCGGCAAGATCACGGCCGCTGAGGCGCTGATTCGCTGGCGGCATCCAGACAAAGGGATGATCGCACCGATGCAATTCATTCCGTTTGCCGAGCAAACCGGCTTTATCCGCGACATCACGCCCTGGGTGGTGCAGCAGGTGATTGCCGACGCCGCACAATGGACGCGTGACGGTGTTGCGGTGGTGGCGTCGGCCAACCTGTCCACGCTGGACCTGCGCTGCCAGGGTTTGGTGCAGGACGTGGCGCGCATGATCGCCGAAGCTGGGTTGCCGGCGCAGCGGTTGTGCCTGGAGATCACCGAGAGCGCGTTGATGGATCAGCCCGACTTGGCCTTGCAGCACTTGCAAGACCTGTCCCGACTGGGCTTGAAGCTGTCGATTGACGACTACGGCACCGGTCAGTCGTCACTGGCTTACGTCAAGACCCTGCCGGTCAACGAGCTCAAGATCGACCGCGCGTTTGTCAGCGCTGTGGATCGCACGCCCCGAAACGCCGCCATCGTTCGCTCGACCCTTGTGCTGTGTCGTGAACTGGGGCTTGCGGTGGTGGCCGAGGGCGCAGAAACGCCCGAAGAGCTGGCATGGCTGGCGGCCAACCATTGCGATCTGGTGCAGGGCTATGGCGTGGCCAAACCGATGCTCTTGGCCGACTTTTTGGCCTGGGTCAAAGCATTCAACTCGAGAGTATCCGCATGACCAGATCTGACTTTGACCTTTTTGTGATCGGTGGCGGCTCGGGCGGTGTGCGCGCTGCCCGCATCGCCGCCAATCTGGGCGCACGCGTTGTCATTGCCGAGAGCGACCGCTACGGCGGCACCTGTGTGATTCGCGGTTGCGTGCCTAAAAAATTGCTGGTGTACGCCTCGAATTACGCACAGCAATTTGCCGACGCAGTGGGCTTTGGCTGGTGTGTGCCTCCAGCCACTTTTTCCTGGCCCAAATTGATTGCTGCCAAGGACGCAGAGATCAGCAAACTCAGTGTGATGTATGAAAAAAACCTGCTGGCGGCAGGCGTGCAGGTGCTGCAGGGTGCGGCGCGCGTGCTGGATGCGCATACCGTCGAGGTGAACGGCCAGCACATCCGGGCCGAGCACATTTTGGTGGCCACCGGCGGCACGCCATTCCTGCCCACGCTGCCCGGCATCGAACACGCCATCACATCCAACGAGGTGTTCCACCTGCCCGCGCAACCCAAGCGGGTGCTGATTGTGGGCGGTGGCTACATCGCGGCGGAGTTTGTCGGCATCTTTCACGGGCTGGGCAGCGCCGTCACGCTGGCGTATCGGGGCGAGCAGATACTGCGTGGCTTTGACGACGATTTACGCAGCCACCTGCACGGCGAGATGGTGCAACAAGGCGTGCGCATTTTGTTGCACACCGACGTGACGTGTATTGAAAAACGAGCCGACGCCAGTTTGCAGGTGAGCCTGCGCAGCGCGGAAGACCCGGGAGAGCTTCAAGACAGCTTTGACGCGGTGCTGTACGCGACCGGACGCATCCCCAACACACAGGGCCTGGGGTTGGCGCAAGCGGGTGTGGCGTTGGACAAAGCGGACGGTGTCATTGTCGATACCTACGGCCACAGCAACGTGCCCAGCATTCACGCCGTGGGCGATGTGACCCACCGGATTGCGCTCACGCCGGTGGCGATTCGCGAGGGCGCGGCCTTGGCGCACACCCTGTTTGGCAGGGCGCCTGTCGCTGCCGACCTGACCACCGTACCTTCGGCCGTGTTCAGTCAGCCGCAAATGGGTACGGTTGGCCTGACCGAAGCGCAGGCGTTGGCGCAGTGTGCGCAGATCGACATCTACCGCGCCAACTTTCGCGCGCTGGGGCGGGGTCTGACCGGGAGCAAGGCGCGCACGCTGGTCAAGCTGGTGGTGGACAGCGCCAGCCAGCGCGTGCTGGGTGCCCATATGGTGGGCGACGACGCGGCCGAGATCATCCAGAGTCTGGCCGTGGCCATTCGCATGGGGGCCACCAAAGCCGACTTTGACGCCACGGTGGCCTTGCATCCCACATCGGCCGAAGAGTTTGTCACGCTGAAAGAAAAGACCACCCGATTTCGCCAGGATTGACCGTACCATGAACGCCCAGACAGAAATCATTGACGGTCTGACCCGCAGTGCGGCCTGTCTTTCGCCCAAATACTTTTATGACGCAGCCGGCTCTGCACTGTTTGAGCAGATTACCCAGTTGCCAGCGTATTACCTCACGCGCGTCGAACGCCAAATCATGGTCGCGCATGGCGCAGAGATCGCGCAATGTATTGGCACCGGGGGCACGGTGATCGAGCCCGGTGCGGGCAACTGCGAAAAGGCCCGCGCGCTGTGTGAGCTGCTTTGTCCTGCCCGTTTTGTAGCGTTGGACATTTCTGAAGATTTTTTGCATCAAGCTGTGGCCGGACTGCGTGCTGCCTTGCCTGGCATTGCCGTCAGCGCCGTGGTGGCCGACTTGACGCATGCCATCGCACTCCCCGTAGATATTCCCATGCCACGGCGGCTGGTGTTTTACCCCGGCTCGTCCATTGGCAACTTTGACCCCCCCTACGCGCAGGCGCTACTGGCACGTATGCGCAGCTTGCTGGACGACGACGGCGCTTTGCTGATCGGCGTGGATCTGGTCAAGCAAGATGCGGTGCTGAACGCCGCCTATGACGATGACCAAGGCGTTACAGCCGCTTTCAACCGCAACGTGCTGACCCACGTCAACCGCCTGATTGGCAGCAACTTCGTGCCCAGCCAATGGCTGCACCGGGCTTTTTTCAACGCCGCCGAATCGCGCATGGAGATGCATCTGGAGGCAACGGTCGACACCTTGGTGCAATGGCCGGGTGGCGAGCGTCGCTTTGCCCGGAGCGAGCGCATCCATACCGAAAACAGCTACAAATACCGCATCGAGGATTTTGTGGCGCTGCTGCGTCGCGCCGGTTTTCTGCAAACGCAAATCTGGACTGACTCAGACCACTGGTTTGCCGTGCTGCTGGCCCGGCCGTGAAGCCCACGGTGGAGTTTGCCAAGATGAATCCTGCGTCTTTGCTTTCAAGCTACCAAGCGGTGCGCCAGCACACGGTGGCACTGGCCGCGCCGTTAAGTGCCGAAGACTGCTGCGTACAGTCCATGCCCGATGCCAGCCCGGTGAAGTGGCATCTGGCGCACACCACCTGGTTTTTTGAGACCTTTGTGCTGGAGCGTTGGGAGCCGAACTTCAAGCCTTTTGATGCGAGCTTTCGGGTGCTGTTCAATTCGTACTACAACGCCGTCGGCGACAAGCACCCACGGCCGCAACGTGGGATGCTCACCCGGCCGGGGCTTGACGTGGTACTGGCCTACCGCGCGCAGGTCGATCAGCGTCTGCAAGCGTTGTGGCAAACGCAGTCAGGTGACGTCGAGCTCTGTCAACGGATCGCGCTGGGCCTGCAGCACGAGCAACAACACCAGGAGTTGCTGCTGACCGACGTCCTGCATTTGTTGTCACGCAACCCCTTGTTTCCTGCCTATGGTGCACCAGCGCCGCTGGTCACGCCCGCACAAGCGCTGAGCTGGTCAACTTTTAAGGGCAGCCTGGTTGAGATCGGTCACCGTGGCGACGATTTCTGTTTTGACAACGAAACACCCAGGCATCCTGTTTTTCTGTCGCCTTATCAACTGGCATCCCGACTGGTGACCAACGCTGAATTTGCCGCCTTCATTGCCGCGGGCGGCTACGCTGACCCGGTGCATTGGCTGGCCGAAGGCTGGGACTGGCGCGTGGCGCAGCAGCGCCAGCAGCCGCTGTATTGGCACGCGCACGGCCAGCAGTGGCAAGAATTCACACTGGGCGGACTGCACCCGCTGGATGCGCATGCGCCCGTGCAGCATGTGTCGTACTTTGAGGCCGATGCCTATGCACGCTGGGCCCAGGCCCGCTTGCCCACCGAGTTTGAGTGGGAACACGCGGTCAACTGCGCCACGGCCACCGGCCAGCCCCTGCAGCAGGTTTTTGATACCGCCTGGCAATGGACCGCGTCCAGCTACGCGCCCTACCCGGGCTTTCGCACCGTACCCGGTGCTGTGGGCGAATACAACGGCAAGTTCATGGTCAACCAGTATGTGTTGCGGGGTGGTTCGGTGGCTACCCCGGCAGGGCACAGCCGCGCCACGTACCGCAATTTTTTTGCAGCCAGCGCCTGCTGGCAGTTCACCAGCATCCGGCTGGCGCGTGACATCGCCTGACAGCGCCATCAGTGATCGGGCACTTCCACCACCTGCACCCCGCGCCAGAACGCCACATGGTTGGCAATGCTGGCTGCCGCTGGCTTGGGTTCAGGGTAAAACCAGGCGGCGTCCTTGTTGGTCTGCCCGTCCACCACCACGTGGTAATAGCTGGCCACGCCTTTCCAGGCGCAGCTGCTATGGGTGTCGCTGGGCTGGAAATACTGCATGTGCAGACTGCTGGCTGGAAAGTAGCGGTTGCCCTCGACCGTTTCAAAGGTGCGGGTTTGCGCAATCACGGTGTTGTGCCAAATGGCTTGAATCATGGGGGGACTCCTGGTCGTTGACGTGTAAGGCTTGCGTCGCCTTTGATCCGGGTTAGTCGGGTAGCCAGCGCGACTCTTACGTTGTCTGCATGGCGGCATTTGATTTCTTTTGTTGGCAAGACTTGGTGCCCGTGAGACGCTGAGCCGATGGATTGAGACGTTGGGTCAACCACGGCGCGTTGCTTTGAATGACCATTGCGTCGCCTGAAACCGTTCAGGGCAATACCTCCCTGACGGGATGGTTTCAGCGTTTCAACACAGGAGAACCCCACCATGTCAGCCTTACCCCTTGTGCATCAACTCAAGCCCGTCGATCACGCCAGTGCTCAGGGCAAAGCCAAAGACATTCTGGACCTCGCGCTCAAGCAGGTCGGCTTCATCCCCAACATGTACGCCAACATGGCCAACGCGCCAGGTGTACTCAGCACCTATCTGCACGGCTATGCCCTGTTTCGGGGTGAATCCGGCCTGAAACCGGCCGAGCAGGAAGTGGTGTTCCTGGCCGTCAGCCAAGTCAACGGCTGCAAGTACTGCACTGCGGCCCACAGCATGATTGCCGAAAAAATGTCCGGCGTACCCGCCGACGTGCTCAAGGCTATCCGGGCGCAAACGGCCATTGCAGACGCCAAACTGGCCACGTTGTACGAAACCACGGTGACCATGGTCAAAAGCCACGGCCAGCCCAGCCCGGAAGAGGTCAAGCGCTTTCTGGATGCTGGCTACAAGGAAACCGATCTGATGTACATCGTGCTGGCGATCGCTGTCAAAACGCTCAGCAACTTCAGCAATCATTTGTTTGCGACGCCGGTGGACGAGCGTTTTGCCGCCTACAAGGTGGATTGAACCGAGATTGTTCATTAGGGCTTGGGATGGCAGCGAATGCAGTTGCGAGGCAGTTTGCATCCGACTGCGAAGCCTGTAGCCGTAGCTACAGGCGACAAAGAGGGGTCAAAATGACCACAAATGCGCCGCTGACGCCCAAGCAGCACCACAGGTGCGCCTAATGGACAATCTCGGTTGAACCTTTGGGCACACGCAGCGTCCCGGCGTAAGAAAGCGCAGCTGCAAACGACTATCCTTTCAACCCCCGGTGATAACTGCTGTGCCCTCCACATGAAAAAGCTTGCCATCGTCCTGTTGGCCGCGACCTTGGTCGCGGTTTTTTTTGCGGCTGACCTGCACCAGCTGCTCACGCTGGAGGGCCTGAAGAGCGGGTTGGCCCGGTTTCAGGCCGCGCGTGAGGCCGCGCCAATGCAGGCGGCGCTGGCGTACTTTGGGCTGTATGTGCTGGTGGCCACGCTGTCGCTGCCCGGTGCAGCGATCCTGACGCTCGCCGGTGGCGCGCTGTTCGGGCTTGGGTTGGGCACGCTGCTGGTGTCGTTTGCTTCCAGCATCGGCGCCACGCTGGCGTTTCTGGCGGCGCGCTATGTGCTGCGTGATGTGGTTCAACGCCAGTTCGGGCACCGGCTGGGCGCGGTCAACGCTGGCATGGCGCGGGACGGCGCGTGGTATCTGCTGACGCTGCGGCTGATTCCGGTGGTGCCGTTTTTTCTGGTCAACCTGCTCATGGGCATGACCGTGGTCCGGGTGCGCACGTTTTACTGGGTCAGCCAATTGGGCATGCTGGCCGCCACCGTGGTGTACGTCAATGCCGGTACCCAACTGGCGCGCATCACCCGTTTAAGCGATGTGGCCTCGCCTGCGCTGCTGGTGTCATTTGCGCTGTTGGGCTTGTTTCCGCTGTTGGCCCGTGCGCTGGTGCAAGCGGTGCAGCGCCGCCGCGTCTACGCCAGGTGGCAGCGCCCGGCGCGCTACGACCGCAACCTGATCGTCATTGGCGCCGGCGCGGCCGGGCTGGTCACGGCGTACATCGCTGCTGCGGTCAAGGCCAAAGTCACGCTGGTGGAGGCGCACAAGATGGGTGGCGACTGCCTGAACTACGGCTGCGTGCCCAGCAAGGCCTTGATCAAGTCGGCGCGGCTGGCGCAGCAGATGCGCCATGCGCAAACCTATGGCTTGCGCGCAGCGGAACCCCGCTTCAGCTTTCGCGAGGTGATGGCGCGGGTGCACGCGGTCATTGCCGAAGTGGCGCCACACGACAGCGTAGAACGTTACACCGCTCTGGGCGTGGACGTGGTGGCCGGATACGCGCGCATCGTTGACCCCTGGACGGTGGAAATCAAACGTCACGACGGTGCTACCCAGCGCCTGTCCACGCGCGCCATCGTCATCGCCGCCGGCGCGCGCCCGTTTGTGCCGCCGCTGCCGGGGCTGGATGACGTGGGTTACCTGACCAGCGACACGCTGTGGGACGCCATGGTCCAGCGCGATGCACCGCCCCAAAGGCTGGTGGTGCTGGGTGGCGGGCCGATCGGTTGTGAGCTGGCGCAAGCCCTTGCGCAACTGGGTTCGCAGGTGACGCAAATTCAGCGCGCCGCACGCCTAATGGCGCGCGAAGACGCCGAAGTGTCTGAAATGGTGCGCGCGGCATTGGTGCAAGACGGTGTGGACGTGCGCACCAGCCACCAGGCGCTGCGCTGCGAGTGTGCGCAAGAGGGCGACGTTACGCGCAAGTTCATCGTGGTGGCGCACCAGGGGCAAGAAACACGCATTGAATTTGACGACCTGATCTGCGCCGTGGGACGCGTGGCCCGGCTGCAAAGCTATGGACTGGAAGAGCTGGGCATCCCGACCGAGCGCACGGTGTCAGTCAATGCGTATCTAGAAACGTTGTACCCCAACATCTACGCCGCCGGCGACGTGGCCGGTCCTTACCAGTTCACCCACACCGCCGGCCACATGGCGTGGTACGCGGCGGTGAATGCGCTGTTTGGCACTTTCAAGCGCTTCAAGGTGGATTATTCGGTGGTGCCCTGGGCCACGTTTGTGTCGCCTGAGGTGGCGCGCGTTGGCCTGAACGAACAAGAAGCGCGCGCCAAAGGTGTGGCGTACGAGGTCACCCGCTTTGACCTGGCTGAGCTGGACCGCGCCATTGCCGACAGCACCACGCAAGGCTTTGTCAAGGTGCTGACCGTGCCAGGTAAAGACCGCATTCTGGGCGTGACCATTGTGGGTGAGCACGCCGGCGACTTGATGGCCGAATACGTGCTGGCCATGAAGCACGGGCTGGGCCTGAACCAGATTCTGGGCACTATCCACACTTACCCGACGTTGGCCGAGGCCAACAAATATGCCGCTGGCCACTGGAAGCGGGCGCACGCGCCGCAGCGCTTATTGAGGTGGGTCGAGCGGTTTCACGCCTGGCAGCGGGGGGAGTTCCAGCGTCAGGGTGGCCGCAGCGCCTGACGACGGAGCCAGCGTAATACTGCGCGCCTGCACCGCGCGCAGCGTCAGATCAGCGCTCACCTGTTGCCCGACGCGGTACGGCCGCGCCGGTGCACCTTCAACAGCGATCAAAGCGCTACCGGTTGCGCCTCGACGTTCGGGATGGGCGGTTGCGATGATGCCCATCAACTTTAGTCCGGCGGTTGAGTTGGCGGCGCTGCCGCGTTGCGCGGCCTGCGAGTCTGACGCGCGCGCACCCAGTAGGCCCGCGACTTTGGCTGTGTCGATGGACGGCGGCTTAACATACGCCGTATCGGGTGCTGGTATCTGCGGCGTGGTTGGCCACTTAAGCACCCAAAACCCCATGCTGGCAGCAGCAAGCGCGGCCAGCACAAAAGTGGTCAAGCGGGCGGGCCAAGCGGAATATGTCGACGACATTGTGCGATTATCCGGGATTGTTCGGGAACGATCAGGAAGGCGTGCGTTGGCGACGGTGCCGACCTGCCTTCTGATCGCGCTCAGGGGGGTTGGGTCGGTTCGCTGTTCCCAGTCGTTCGGATCACGCTGAGGCTTTGCTGTGTGAAGGCAGCAAAACTGAGCAGGTCCAGGTTTGTTTGACTTGAGAGACCACTGTCAATGAAAAAAGTCCCAGGTACCGCAGCGAACACCAACCGGATCAAGCCGCCGCCTTCCCAGCAGGTGGTCACTTTGGAAATGGTAGCCAAGGCCGCTGGTGTGTCACCCAGCACCGTGTCGCGCATCCTCAATGGCACAGCTCAGGTAAGCGAACTCAAGCGTCAATCGGTGGAGCAGGCGGTGGCGGAGCTTGGCTTTGTGCCCAACCCGATGGCACGTGGCCTGGCGGGTGGCCGGACCTGGAGTATTGGCGTCATTACCCAGGCCATTGACAGCCCCTTCTACGGCATGGCACTTGCGGCCATTGAGCAGGTGCTGGACCAGGCAGGTTACAGCGCGCTATATGTTAGTGGCCATTGGGACGCCAAGGCGGAAGCCAAATGCATCGACGTGTTGCGATCGCGTCGCGTCGATGGGATCATTGTGCTCAACGGCCGCCTGTCAGACCAGGCCTTGCGGGCCTGCGCCAAGTCCACGCCTTTGGTGGTGACGGGACGATCGCTGAGCGCGCCGCACCTGTATACGCTGAACTTTGACAGCTTTGAGGGCGGACGGCTGGCCACGCAACATCTGATCGACCTGGGTCACCGACGGATTGCCTTCATTGCAGGACTCTCCAACCATGCGGATGCCAACGAGCGCTTGCGCGGCTATCGCCATGCTTTGGATCAGGCGAGCATCGGTTTCGACCCGGCGTTGATGGCCGCTGGCAACTTTCTGGAGGATGGCGGCCTGAAAGCCGTGGAGAATTGGCTGACCAACGGCGTGAAGTTCACCGCGATCTTCGCAGCCAATGACCAGATGGCGTTTGGTGCCGCTTTAGGCTTGCATCGGCACGGTTTGCGGGTTCCGCACGATGTAGCGCTGATGGGATTTGACGATTTGCCGATGGCCACCTACTGCGTTCCGCCATTGACCAGCATTCACGAATCGCCGTCGGAACTGGGTACGTTGTCGGCGCAGTCTTTGTTGCAATTGCTGGGCGGCCAAAAGCCGACTGCGCAAGTGCCCGCGCCCCGTCTGGTGGTGCGCGCATCCAGCGACCCTGCGGCTGTCTAAGTTCACCGGGATTTCCCTAGGTTTGCAACCCCATCAAACTCACTAGAATGAGTTTTGAAAGCGCTTTCATAGGCGCAATCCGGGTGTTGTTCGTGCGGCAGCGAGTTTGGCCGGGCGCTCCATTTTCTTGAAACCAACATGAATTCAGCCATCATCGTCAGATGCGTGGGTTGCCGCAGTGCCACTGGTGCGGCGGAGCCACCTTCAGGGGTTCGTTTGTGAAGTCGTCCGTACCCGCCGACCTGTCGTTTACCTTTCCGCCCGACTTTGTCTGGGGCGTGGCCACCAGCGCCTACCAGATTGAAGGCGCAGCTCAAGAAGACGGCAAGGGCCCTTCCATCTGGGACGAATTCTGTCGGCGACCAGGGGCGATTGCAGACGGCAGTAACGGCGACCAGGCCTGCGACCATTACCACCGCTGGCAGGCGGACCTGGATCTGATTGCAGATCTGGGGGTTAACGCCTACCGCTTTTCTGTCTCTTGGCCCAGGGTCCGGCCCACTGGCGCAGGGGCCTGGAATGCGGCGGGTCTGGACTTTTACGAACGCCTGGTCGATGGCATTCTTGCGCGCGGCATCCAGCCCTACCTGACGCTGAACCATTGGGATCTGCCCGCGAGTTTGCAGGCCACGGGGGGATGGGCCAACCGCGACACAGTGCATCGTTTTGTGGAGTACGCGCTAGGAATTCACGCACGCCTGGGCGACCGCGTGGCGGCGATCACCACACACAACGAACCTTGGGTGATGTCAATTTTGGGGCACAAGCGCGGGGTGTTTGCACCCGGGGTGCAAGATCGCGGCCTGGCCATGCAGGCGTCACACCATTTGCTGCTGAGCCACGGCATGGCCTTGCAGGCGCTGCGCAGCCAAGGCTGCCGCAGCCAGCTTGGGATTGTGCTGAACCTGTCACCCATGCATCCGGCTACCAACTCGCCAGCCGATCTGGCCAAGACCGAGCTGGAAGATGGTCTGTTGCTGCGCTGGTACATGGACGCCCTCTTCAAAGGACATTACCCGGATGATGTGCTGGAACATCTTGGACCGCTGGCGCCTGAAGTCCAGATTGGTGACATGGCCACGATTGCCACACCGATGGATTTTTTGGGGGTGAACTATTACTCCAGGTCGGTGGTGAGTGCTTTTGGACCTTGGGACGTGCACGCCAGCGGGCGCGAGGTCACCGAGATGGGCTGGGAGGTCTACCCTGAAGGCTTGACCGAGTTGCTGGTCAGACTGCATGACGACTATCCTGTTCCAGCCTTGTACGTCACCGAAAACGGCTCCGCATTTAAAGATAAGGTTGTGGATGGACGCGTCGCTGACCCCCAGCGTCGGGACTACATCGCACGCCATATTGCAGCAGTAGCAGATGCCATTCGACAAGGTGTGCGCATGAAAGGTTACATGGTATGGAGCCTGCTGGACAACTTTGAGTGGGCCTCCGGCTACGAGAAGCGTTTTGGGCTGATCCATGTGGACTACGCCACGCAACAGCGCACGCTCAAGGACAGCGCCATTTGGTACCGCAGCTTTCTGAAGCACCAATTCGCACGTCGGCAGATCAAGGGTACTGCCCTTGAATCAAACCAGTCGTCCGAGTGGAATACGGTGGCCGCGGCGGGCAACGCATGAATCGCAGCGACCGCCCTGCGTGATGGCTGCAAAGTAATAGACGCATTTCGTTTAGCAGTGAATTTGTGGAGTACAGCATGGCGAAGAAGAAAACTGGCAACGATTGGGTTCTGGTCTGGCACGACGAATTTGAAGGTGACCGCGTCGACACCACCAAGTGGGACTTTGACATCGGCAATGGCTTCTTCAATTACAAGACGCACACCTGGGTTGACGGCTGGGGCAATGAGGAGCTTCAGTACTACACGCGCGAGCCGGAGAACGTTTCGGTCAAAGACAGTCTGCTGACGATCCGCGCGGTCAAAGAATCGCTGCACGGTTGCGGCTACACCTCGGCCCGCATGAAGACGCGCAAGCGCGACGGCACGCCGTTGTTTTCCAAGCAGTACGGCAAGTTTGAATTTCGAGCCAAGGTACCTTGGGGCAAAGGCATGTGGCCCGCGCTCTGGCTGCTGCCACTGGAAGACAAGTATGGCGGCTGGGCGGCGTCCGGCGAAATTGACGTGATGGAAATCGTCGGTGAAAAACCGCACCAGACGCTGGGCACCATTCACTTTGGCTCCACCTTCCCCAAGCGTGAACTGGTCACGCATGTATACGACATTCCCAACGGCAGCACGGTCGCGGACTGGCATGTCTATGCGGTGGAATGGGAGCCTGGCGAAATCCGCTGGCTGCTGGATGGCGTGCTGTGGGCCACCCAGAAGTTCTGGTGGTCATGCAGCAAAAAGACGGCCGATGGCGCCGGGCTGGTGGCCAAAACTGCGGCAGACATCAACCCATGGCCGGCACCGTTTGATCAGCCGTTTTACATCATCATGAATGTGGCGGTGGGCGGCAATTTTCCGGGGCACCCCAACGCTGAAACCCACTTCCCGGCAGAAATGGTGGTGGACTATGTGCGGGTGTATGACAAGGTGGGCGGCTACCAGACGCTCCCCATCGGTGAGGGCAAGTTGCCGTTCCAGAAGAAGACCCGCGCCAAGAAGGCCTGAGCACCTCTTTCACCCAAAAAATCATCATGTCTCAAACCTATTCTTCCACTGGCGGCTGGGCTAACACGGGTGCAGCGGCCGGTAGCACCACCGCATTTACGCCCGGGTCGCACAGCGCTGCCGTCCCCGAGCCTGCGTTGAGTCAAACCGACCAGCACGCGCTTGAAAAGGCCTTGCTGGATACCCTGGCGCAGGGCGTGCATGGTCTGTGCTTCAGCCCTTACCTGGACGGGCAGGCGCCGGGCTCGCAAGTGACGGCTGAGCAGATCCGCGCGCGGCTGAAGGTGATGGCCCCGTATGCGGGCTGGGTGCGCAGCTTTTCTTGCACCGACGGCAACGAACTGATTCCCCAATTGGCGCATGAAGCCGGCCTGAAAACCCTGGTTGGTGCCTGGCTGGGCACAGATGCAGAAATCAATGAGCGCGAAATTGAAGGCGTGATTGCCGTGGCGCGCGCCGGTCATGCCGATCTGGTGGCGGTGGGCAACGAAGTGATGTTGCGCGAGGACCTGACCGAAGACCAGTTGCTGGCCTTCATCCAACGCGTCAAACAAGCCTTGCCGGGCGTACCCGTGGGGTACGTGGACGCCTACTACCTGTTTGAAAAGCATCCGCGCATTTCAGCGGCGTGTGACGTCTTGCTGACTAACTGCTATCCGTTCTGGGAAGGTTGCCCCCGGCCGCAGGCGCTGGACTACATGCAGACCATGGTGCGCCGGGTGCAGGCGGTGGCGCAGGGCAAACCAGTGGTCATCAGTGAAACCGGCTGGCCCGATCGGGGCTCGGCTTTTCATGGCTCGGTGCCGTCGCGCGCAGGGGCAATGCGCTACTTTGTGGACACGGTGGCGTGGGCCAACAAGGCCAACGTGCCACTGTTTTACTTTGCCGCTTTTGACGAGGCCTGGAAGGTGGGCGCCGAAGGCGATGTGGGTGCCTACTGGGGTTTGTGGGACAAAGACGGTCAACCCAAATTTGCAGCGGAGTACCCGCGTTGAAGCTCACCAGTCTTCAGGGCCTTACCCCCGGCAATGCCATTTGTTATTCGGGCTACCGGCAAGGCCAGAGCCCGGACACGCAGGTGTTCCCGTCGTTGGAGCAGATTCGCGAGGACTTGCATCTTCTGCAAAGAAACTGGCGTTATCTGCGGCTCTACGATTGCACGCTGCATGCACAGCGCGTGCTGCAAATCATCGCTGAAGACCAACTCGATTTTCAGGTGATGCTGGGGGCCTATCTTGGCCCAGAGATGAACAACTTTGGTTGTCCTTGGGGCGGCACTTACTCTGAGCAGCACCTTGAAAAAAGCACGCTGGCCAACCGTGCAGAAATTGAACGACTGATTGAACTGGCCAACGTTTACCCCGACATCGTCTTCAGCGTAGCTGTGGGCAACGAAGCCACGGTCGACTGGACCGACCATTTTGTGCCGGTCAAGCACATGATCGAGTATGTGCGCCGCGTCAAGCAGCAGGTGCGCCAGCCCGTGACCTTTTGCGAGAACTATGTGCCCTGGCAGCACAAGTTGCGTGACCTGGTGGCCGAGGTGGATTTCATCTCGCTGCACACTTACCCCGTGTGGGAATACAAGCACATCCATGAGGCGCTGGACTACACCCGCGACAACGTCGCCAGCGTCGCCAGCCTGTACCCTGGCAAGCCGATCGTGATCTCCGAAGCGGGTTGGGCCACGCACTCCAACGGTCGCGGCATTCAACCTGAAAACACCTCGGAGGCACTGCAAGCCATCTACTATCAGGATCTGATGGCCTGGGCCCAAGCCACGGGGGTGATGGTGTTTGTGTTCGAGGCGTTTGATGAGCCCTGGAAGGGCTCACCCGATCCCCTGGAACCCGAAAAGCACTGGGGCTTGTTCACGGTAGAGCGCCAACCCAAGAAGGTGATGCAAGCGCTATTTGCCGACCAGCTTCTGTCCAAGGCTGCGTGAACCAAGGTAACCCATGTCCCTGATGCACACCCATCGCACCCCAGACGTCGTGCTCTGGGACCATTACCGCGCGCTGCGCGAGCAGTGGACCCATGAGGACCACCTGGTCAACCAACGCATGGGTTGGCTGATCTGGTCTGAAGGCCTCATGTTTACCGCCTATGGTGCACAGGCGCGCGATGGCCTGAACTGGCTGGTGCTGGGCTTTCCGTTCTTTGGCCTGCTGGTGGCATTTTTGGCAGGGGTGGGGGTCTACACCGCCATGGCCGCCACCGACGACATCAAACGCCAGTTTGACGACGCGGGTCTGAACGATCTGTGTCCGCTCGCACCCGCCAACCACATTGCGCACCGCGGCCGGTGGGCCGCCAAGTCATTGCCCTTTGTCTTTGGCGCGCTCTGGTTGCTGGCGCTGTTGAGCAGCCTGCGCCATTAACCGGTCACATCTCTTTACCAGGAAAGCATCTTATGAACACATCCGCCACGGGCTCGTCCCACAAGGTCCCTTTTGGCCAGAAAGTGGCCTTCGGGCTGGGCATGCTGGCCAACCAGATGTTCCCGGCGGCCTTGGGCATCTTCATGGTGGTGCTGGTGCAAGACATGGGCTTTCCCGGCTGGATGTGGGGCGTGCTGTTCTTTCTTCCGCGCGTCTATGACTCGATCACCGATCCGATCATGGGCTTCATCTCGGACAACACCCGCTCGCGCTGGGGTCGACGCAAGCAATACGTCTTGATCGGCGCCATCGTGATGGGTATCTCGTTTGTGGCGATGTGGCAGCTGTATCGGGTCAATGGCATCCCCTACAACTTTGTTTACTTTTTGCTCTGGTCGATTGTGTTCTATACCGGCCTGACCATCTTCAGTATTCCTTACGTGGCCATCGGCTACGAAATGAGCGACGACTTTCATGAGCGCACCAGCATCATGGCGGTGGCCCAGTGGATCGGCCAGTGGGCCTGGGTGATCGCCCCCTGGTTCTGGGTGGTGATGTACGACCCCAAGTGGTTTGAAAACGCCGACACCGCAACCCGAACGCTGTCGGTCTGGGTCGGGGTGATTTGCATGCTGTTAGCCATGGTGCCAGCCTTGTTCATTCCCAGCCGATCGACCCAGGACGACACCCATCTGATTCCCCTGAACTGGTCCAACTTTGGTGGCGGCATGCGCGAGATTTTTAACGGCTTCAAAGAGGCGTTCAGCTCCGAGCCGTTTCGCAAGTTGTGCTTTTCCACCTTCCTGATCTTTAACGCCTTCAATACCGTGGCAGCGTTCTCGTTTTTCATCGTCGTGTATCACCTGTTCAATGGCAACGCGGCCGCAGCAGGCATCTGGCCGACGCTCTTTGGCAGCGTCGGTGCGCTGATCACCACCTTTGCCGTGATCCCCACGGTAGCGTGGATGTCCAAGAAAACCGGCAAGAAAAACGCATTCATGATCTCGCAAGGTATTTCCATCATCGGCTACATCCTGTTGTGGTTTTTGATGATTCCGGGCAAGCCCTTCATGTTCATGTTTGCCTTGCCGTTTTTCTCGTTCGGTATCGGCGGCCTGTTTACTCTGATGATGTCGATGACGGCCGACGTGTGCGACCTGGACGAACTGGCCACGGGCAAGCGGCGTGAAGGGATCTTTGGTGCCATCTACTGGTGGATGGTGAAGTTCGGCTTTGCCATTGCCGGTCTGCTCAGCGGTGCCATCATGAGTTTTGTAGGCTTTGCCCCTGGTGCGGCCACGCAAGCCGCAGGTGCAGTGGATGGTCTGCGCCTGTTTTATTCCGGGATACCCATCTTGGGCACGTTGTTGGCCATGTGGATCATGCGCAACTACAACCTCGATGAAAAACGGGCAATTGAAGTCCACGCCGAGCTGGAGCGGCGCAAGAAGAACGCAGCAAACGTGGGCTCCCAAAGCTCGGGCAGGCATTGGCTCAAAGACCACGGTGAATCCTTGCGTTCGATGACCCCGTCGACCCTGGCGGGTCAATCTGCGGCCGAGATCGCCACGCTGTATTCGGAGCAACTGCGCAGCGGCGTCTATGGTCTGTGCTTTAGCGCTTACACCGAAGGACAAGGGGCGGGTGACGAGCTGCTGGCCTCCAACCTCGGCCGCCGCATTGACCTGATTGCACCGCACACGCGCTGGCTGCGTTCTTTTGCGTGTACTGAGGGGCACGAGGCCATTCCGCGGCTGGCCCGAACCAAGGGGCTCAAGACCCTGGTGGGCGCCTGGATCAGCAAAGACCGCGCACGCAACGAGCGTGAACTTCAGGCGTTGATCAAGCTGGGGCAAGAGGGTATGGTCGACATCGCGGTGGTTGGCAATGAGGTGCTCTTGCGCGACGAGCTGCCCGAGGCCGAACTGCTGGGCTACCTGCAGCGCGTACGTGCTGCGCTGCCAGAGAATGTGCCGGTGGCCTGCGTCGATGCGTACTACCAGTTTTTGGAGCGACCGGCGCTGATCGCTGCCTGCGACGTGCTGCTGCCCAACTGCTACCCGTTCTGGGAAGGTGCCGACGTTGCCGTGGCCGCGCAATACCTGCGGCGCATGGTGGGCCTGGTCAAGGCAGCTGGTGGCGACAAGCCCGTCATCGTGGCCGAAACCGGCTGGCCCGGCGGTGGCCAGCCGGTGGATGCAGCAATCCCCTCAGCTGAGAACGCGATGCGCTACTTTATCGACGTGCAGCAATGGGCGCGTGGTGAAGGCGTCAAACTGTTTTATTTTTCTTCGTTCGACGAACCCTGGAAACTGCAACAAGAGGGAGTGGTGGGCACACAGTGGGGGCTTTGGGACAAGGACGGTAAGCCCAAGTACATCTGAGTCAAATGAATTGCCCCACTGCTCCTGGGCCGGATGGCTTTTGCCTTGAAGACTTCAACCGGCGTCGCCCCTTTTCCAGCTTCCTGCCTGGCATCGCCGGGGTTAACGGCAAGCCGACGTGGGTGTTTTACACCAATCGGTGTCAATGTATTTCCAGCTTTGGCGTGCGTGACAAGAACGGCGCCATGCTGGAGTTTTACCCGGCCAACAAAGCCTATGCGCTGACCTCCTTGCTGGGGTTCAGAAGCTTCATTCAGATCCATGACGCCGACAACACGCTGTACGAGCCGTTTCAGGTCAACGCGGACCCCGACTGCACGCAGCGGCTGACGGTTCGCCCGCACGAGATCGAAATCGAAGAAACCCATGCAGCGCTGGGTCTGCGCGTGAGCGTGGTGTATTTCACGCTGCCACAAGAAACGCTGCCCGCGCTAGTGCGCCGCGTCACGGTAGAAAACATCGGTGCGGCAGCGTTGCGAGCGCAGGTGCTGGACGGGCTCCCGCAGATCGTGCCGTTTGGCTTGCAAGAGACTTTGCTCAAGGCCATGTCACGCACCATGGAAGCGTTTGCTGAGATTCGCCACGTCACTGAGCATTTACCTTTTTTCAAGCTCAAGGTGGAACCCTCGGACAAGCCCGAGGTGCAGTGGATTGAAGGCGGGTTCTTTGCCTTCACCGTGCATCAGGGGCAGTCGGTGCCGGTGGTGGTTGACCCCGAGCTGGTGTTTGGCAGTGACACCAGTTTTCAGGCACCGCTGGCTTTCATGGCGCAACCGGACATCAACGCCTATGCTGCGCGCCGCGAGACGCTCACCGGCTGTGCCTTTGCGCAGATGGCACTGAACCTGGCGCCGGGACAAAGCTCCACATGGACATCGTTATTCGGGCAGGCGGACGCGTGGGAGGCAGCGCTGCATTTTCGAGAGAGGGTAGCCGCTGAAGCCAACTACACCGCACAAAAACGCCAAACCAACGCGCAGCTGATTCAAACCATCTGCAA
>Ga0172371_10002228_pt1 | contig 30908 bp, 22 predicted proteins | sample Lak12m_FD_114543 | JGI IMG/M metagenome (GOLD analysis project Ga0172371, IMG submission 114543) | Freshwater microbial communities from Kabuno Bay, South-Kivu, Congo - kab_022012_12m | ecosystem: Environmental > Aquatic > Freshwater > Lake | place: Democratic Republic of the Congo: South-Kivu...
ATGGCCGTCGAGGAAACCGACGCGGCGCCTTCATCAGAATACGACGGCCGGAAGTACTACTTCTGCTCGGAGGCGTGCAAGAAAAAATTCGATGAACAGCCAGAGGCGTACATCAGCGGCGACGCCGTCCGCGAACCGGCCCGTTCCCCCGACGGACAGATATATACCTGCCCGATGCATCCCGAGGTGAGACAGCCCGAACCGGGCTCCTGCCCCAAATGCGGCATGGCCCTCGAACCGGTGGCTCCAGTCGCGGCGAAGGAGAAGGTCGAATGGACCTGTCCGATGCATCCCGAGATCGTCAGGGACGCTCCCGGCACCTGTCCGATCTGCGGCATGGCTCTGGAGCCCAGGACCGTCACGCTGGAAGAGGAAGAGAACCCCGAGCTCATCGATATGACGCGCCGGTTCAAGGTAGGCGTCATCCTATCTATCCCGTTGCTGTACATAACCATGGGTGCCTATCTGCCCAGCATCTCACCCGAGAATCTTGTTTCCGCCGAGATACTGAAGTGGGCCGAAATCATCCTCGCCACGCCGGTCGTGCTCTGGGGAGGCTGGCCGTTCTTTGTCCGGGGGTGGCAGTCCATCATCAATCGCAGCCCGAACATGTTCACGCTGATCGGGCTGGGAACGGGCATCGCCTACATCTACAGTATGGTGGCGGCGCTGCTGCCGGGCATATTTCCCGAATCATTCCGTGATGAGGAGGGCATGGTCGGCACCTATTTCGAGGCCGCGGCGGTCATCGTCACCCTCGTGCTCCTGGGCCAGGTGCTCGAGCTGCGGGCCCGCAGCAAGACCGGCGCGGCGCTCAAGGCGCTGCTCGGCCTGGCGCCGAAAACCGCTCGGCGCATCAGCGACGGCAAGGAAGAGGACGTACATCTGGAACATGTTCGCCCCGGCGACCTTCTCCGCGTGCGTCCCGGTGAGAAGATACCCGTCGATGGCGTGGTTACCGAAGGCGACAGTTCGGTTGACGAGTCGATGGTGACCGGCGAATCCATCCCCGTCGAGAAGCAAACCGGCGACCCGGTCATCGGCGCCACCATCAACGGCACGGGCACCCTGATCATGAGGGCCGAAAGGGTGGGAGCGGAGACGCTGCTGTCGCAGATCGTGCAGATGGTCGCCGAAGCGCAGCGCAGCCGTGCGCCGATCCAGAAACTGGCCGATGTGGTCGCCGGTTATTTCGTCCAGATCGTCGTCGCTATCGCCGCGCTCACTTTTCTGGTGTGGGCCCTGTTCGGCCCCGAGCCGCGGATGGCCCATGCCATCATCAACGCCGTTGCCGTGCTGATCATCGCCTGCCCCTGCGCCCTCGGCCTGGCCACGCCGATGTCCATCATGGTCGCCACGGGCAAGGGAGCCACGGGCGGCGTGCTCTTCAAGAACGCGGAAGCGATAGAGATCATGAAGAAAGTCGACACCCTGCTGGTGGACAAGACCGGCACGCTCACCCTGGGCAAGCCCGAGCTGGTCGAGGTTGTTTCGGCCGACGGATTCGATGAAGACAAGATCCTTTATTTCGGCGCCGGCATCGAAAGAGGCAGCGAGCACCCGCTCGCCGCTGCGATCGTCGCTGGAGCGGAAGCAAGGGGCATCGAACCGGGAACCGCGGGTTCCTTCAAATCCATGACCGGCAAGGGCGTCGTCGGCGACATCGACGGCCGCCAGGTGGCGCTGGGAAATCTCAGGCTGCTGGATGATCTGGGGATTAACGACTCCGGCCTTTCCTCCAGGGCGGATGAGATGAGAAAAGACGGCGAAACAGTGATGTTCGTCGCGGTGGATGACAAGGCGGCCGGCCTTATCGGCGTAGCTGATCCGATCAAGGATACAACCGCTGAGGCTGTGGCGAAGCTCCATGATGAAGGCCTGCGCATCGTCATGATAACCGGCGACAACCAGACTACGGCCGAGGCCGTTTCCAGAAAACTGGGGCTCGACGAGGTGGTGGCCGAAGTCTTGCCCGACCAGAAAGAAGAAATCGTCAAACGGTTCCAGGATGAAGGAGGGATCGTGGCCATGGCGGGTGACGGCGTCAATGATGCGCCGGCGCTGGCGCGGGCGCATGTAGGCATCGCCATGGGAACCGGCACCGACGTGGCCATGGAGAGCGCGGGAGTGACGCTGGTCAAGGGCGACCTCCGCGGCATCATACGCGCCAGGCGACTGAGCCGGGCCACCATGCGCAACATAAAACAGAATCTCTTCTTTGCTTTTGTCTACAATGCCCTCGGCGTACCGATAGCCGCCGGCGTCCTTTATCCATTCTTTGGTATCCTGCTTAGTCCCATCTTTGCCGCCGCGGCGATGAGCTTCAGTTCGGTTTCGGTAGTCGGCAATGCCCTGCGTCTGAGAAGGACGAAACTGTAGAAGGAATCGAGTTTCGATTTAAGCTGGAAGTCACGTGAGATTATTAGAGGGGCGCGGCCTTCGGCCGCGCCCCTCATGTTTTCCCTGCAATTAATTAGTATGGTGTCCCTGAGTTAGAACAGGCCCTTGATCCTCCCGGTCTCGACATCAATGTCGACGTCGACCGCGGCCGGACGTTCCGGCAGGCCGGGCATGGTGCTCATCGTGCCCAGCAGCGGATAGAGGAAACCGGCGCCGATGCTCGGCCGGATGTCGCGGATCGGCACCCGGAAACCGGTGGGCCGGTTCTTGAGCGTCGGGTCATGCGACAGCGACAGATGCGTCTTGGCCATGCAGATCGGCAGCTTGTCGTAGCCAGCCGCGGTGAAGCGCTTGATCTTCTCCTCCGCCTCCGGCATGTAATCGACGCCGTCGGCGCCGTAGACCTTGGTGGCGATGGTCTCGATCTTTTCCTTGATGGATGCGTCTTCCGGATAGAGGAACTGGAAGTTGCTGGGCCGCTCGCAGGCTTCGACCACGGCGTTGGCCGCTTCGATGCCGCCGTCGCCGCCGTTGGCGTGCACGGTGATCGGGTTGCAGGCCTCGGCGCCGAACTCCAGCGCCTTCTTCCGCACCAGCTCTACCTCGGCGTCAGTGTCGCTGGCGAAACGGTTGACCGTCACCACCACCGGTATGCCGAACAGCTTCATGTTCTCGATCTGCTTCTGCAGATTGGCGCAGCCTTTCTCGAGCATTTCCAGATCTTCCTTCTCCAGCTCGGAGCGTTCCTGCATGCGGCCGAAGCCGTGCATCTTGAGCGCCCGGATCGTCGAGGTGATATTGACACAGCTGGCTTCGAAACCGCCGTAACGGCAGGTGATGTCCATGAACTTCTCCGCGCCCAGATCGGCGCCGAAGCCCGACTCGGTGACCACATAATCGGCCAGCTTAAGAGCGACCTTGGTCGCCAGCACCGAGTTGTTGCCGTGGGCGATGTTGGCGAAGGGGCCGGCGTGCATGAAGACCGGACCGTGCTCCAGGGTCTGGATCAGGTTCGGCTTCAGGGCATCCCTCATCAGCACCGTCATGGCGCCGGCGGCGCCGATGTCCTCGGTCGTCAGCGGGTTGCCGTCGCGGTCGTAGGCGAAGACGATGCGGCCCATGCGCTCGCGCATGTCTTTGAGGCTGGTCGCCAGCGCCAGGATGGCCATGACCTCGGAAGCCACCGAGATGTCAAAACCGGTCTCGCGAGGAGTCCCGTTGAGGTAACCGCCGAGCCCGACAACCGTCTGCCGCAGCACGCGGTCGTTCATGTCAACCACTCGGCGCCAGCTCACCGTCAGCGGATTGATGTTGAGCTTGTTGCGGCCCTCCATCAGCTCGGTGTCGATCATAGCGGCCAGCAGGTTGTTGGCGGCGCTCACCGCATGGATGTCGCCGGTGAAGTGCAGGTTGAGGTCTTCCATGGGGATGGCCTGGGCGTAACCGCCACCGGCCGCCCCGCCCTTGATGCCGAAGACCGGCCCCAGGGAAGGCTCGCGAATGCAGAGGATGACCTTCTTGCCGATCTTCCTGAGCGCCTGCGCCAGGCCCAGCGAGGTCACGGTCTTGCCTTCACCCCATGGGGTCGGCGTGATGGCGGTGACGTCGATCAGCTTGCCGTCGGGCTCGTCTTTCAGCCGGTCCAGGATCGACATGTAATCGACCTTGGCTTTGTATTTTCCGTAAAGTTCAAGCTCGTCCTCGAGGATTCCGGCGTCCGCCGCGATCTCCGTGATCGGCTTCATCTCCGCTGCCTGTGCTATGTCTATATCTGAGGGGACTGTGGTTCCTGACACCGAACCGCTCCTTTCATTCAAGAGATTGTGAACAGAAGTACAAACTAGGAGACTGGAATTATATGCTGGAAGGAAGGGAGCGTCAATCCACTAGCCGCCGACGGCCATGCGCGCGGCTTTGTATACCGCATCCAGCGGCGCGCCGCTGGCCTCTGCCGCCCGTCGGCAATCCTCATATTCGGGAGAAAAGGTGACGTCACGGCCACGCCAGGAACCGATTTTTACGCTCACGGGGCCGTAGGGCGTCTCGACGGTCTGCTCGCGGCGCTCCAGGCAATGACGCTCGACATTGTTGGCCCTCACCCCGAACGTGGACGATTCCTTGAACAGCAGGTCGATCATCCTCTCCATCTTCTCAGGCAAACATAGAACAGAGAGGACTACCCCCGGCCGGCCCTTCTTCATGATCACGGGCGTCATCCAGGCGTCGGTAGCTTCCCCGTCGAGCAGAAGATCGACGAGATAGGCCAGCTGCTCCGGCGTGCTGTCATCGATATTGCTCTCGATGATCACCTGCGTCTCGACCTCGCCGCCTGCTTCGATCCCGGTTGAGACCACGCGCCTCTCCCCCATCACCATCCGCAGGAGGTTCGGCCCCTTGGTCTCCACGGTCCCTGCGCCATAACCTACCGCCTCCAGCGTCATGGTGGGCATCGAGCCGAACGAACGCCCGAAGTACGCGATCAGCGCCGCGCCGGTGGGGGTCGCAAGTTCGTGCCGCTCCACTCCCTGAAAGACGGGGACGCCCATCAGCAGCAGGGCTGTCGCAGGAGATGGCACCGGCATAAGGCCATGCTGCGTCTGCACCGTGCCCGAGCCCAGCGCCACTGGCGAACAGAACACCTCTCGCGGTTTCAGTTCCTCGAACAGTACGCAGGTACTGATGATGTCGATGATGCTATCCACCATGCCGATCTCGTGAAAGTGCACGGTCTGCAACGATTCGCCATGCGCCTTGGCCTCGGCGCGCGCCACCCGGCCGAAGATGGCCAGGCAATGAGAGCGCACCTTCTCGGACAGGTCGCTGGTGGCGATCAGTTCCTCGATATCGGAAAGACTGCGCGGCTCCTGCTCCTCGCCCTCGATGTTCACCGAAAAACGGGTAGCGGCGATGCCGGACACCTTTACGCTCTCGGTGGAGATGTTCCAGCCATCGATATCAACCTTGGCTAGCTCCTGGTTGAGCAGATCCAGCGAACCGGCGCCCGCATCGAGCAGCGCGCCGACGAACATGTCGCCGGCTACGCCGGAAAAACAGTCTATGTATATCGTGGGGTTGAGCATGGCGCGACCTCGATGCTGAATATTCGGTTCGATTATGCTACGAGATTAACTTTTTCACACTACAGGAATAACTGCGTCGCCGGTGTATATTTCATTACTTTATTTACGTTAAGGGAGCTTATTCCTTGAATTTGAGTCCGGAGAGCCTGTGAAAAAGAGACTGGGCATGCAGAATTGCCTCTATCCCCTGCCGACGACGCTCGTCGGCGTCACGGTCGATGGCAAACCGAACTTCCTCACCATCGCGCACGTCGGCATCGTTACTCCCACAATGGTTTCGCTGGGGATGAACAAGGTTCACTTCAGCAACGCCGGCATCCGCGAGCATGGTGTTTTCAGCATCAACATCCCCTCGGTGGAGCTCCTGCGCGAAACCGACGCCTGCGGGCTTATCTCCGGCAGCAAAGCTGACAAGGCTTCCCTGTTCGACGTCTTTTACGGCGAGCTGGAGAAGGCTCCCATGATCGAACAATGCCCGGTCAACATGGAATGCCGGCTGGTGCAGACCGTGGACTTCATCACGCACGAGCTGTTCGTCGCCGAGATCGCCGCCACCCATTGCGACGAGGACATCCTGGATGACGGCAGCGTCGACTTCGGCCGCATAAGGCCGCTGCTTTTTGTCATGAACGACCGCAGCTACTGGGAGTTGGGCAACAAACTGGCTCCCGCCTGGAATGTCGGCAGGGAGCTGCGCGACCGGCTCAAGCACGGCGCATGAGCGCTTATCCACATCCGCCGCGCCGGAATATCGACTACAGCAGACTGATGAGCGACACCTGGCGCCTGGTGTGGCGCCATAAGTTCCTGTGGTTCTTCGGCTTCTTCGCCGCCGGCAGCACCTCTATCGGCGGCGGCAATTTCGACTACTCCTCGTCGAGCCAGCAGAACGGGCGGGGCGCGCAGTCCAGCACCAGCCGCCAGATCGAGGACTGGGTCACCGCCCATCTGACGCTGCTGCTTATCCTTGCCGCTGCGGCCGTCGTCCTGCTGATTCTCCTGTGGCTCTGGTCGATCGTATGCCGCGGAGCCGTCATCGGCTCGGTGCGTGACCGGCGGCGTGACAAACCCATCAGCTTCGGCAGCGCCTTCAGTCGTGGCCGAGAGAGTTTCTGGCGCCTGCTGCTCTTCGACCTGTTCCTGCTGCTGCTGGTCGTCTGCCTCATGGTCATCTTGCTGGCGCTCATCCTGATGGTCGTCTTCCTGGCAGCAGCCGCAGGCGATGCCGGCAGGGTGATCCTGGTGCTTTTGGGGCTCTGGCTGCTGACATTCATCGGTTTCGGCATGGGGTATCTCTTCTGCTGCGCCCTGCTGTTCCTTCCCTGGATCCTGATCAGCACCATCGTCATCTTCGCCACACGGGCGGTCGTCCTGGAAAGCCTGCGCCCCATGGCCGCCTTGCGCCGCAGCTTCCGGCTGATCATGGATAATCTCACGCATGTGCTGTTCCTGTTCCTCATCAGCGTCGGTCTCAGCATCGCCGCCGCGATCATCATGGTGATGGCGGGCGGTGTCAGCGCCATCCCGGCCATCATCGCCTGGGTGGTGGCCTACAACCAGAGCTGGACTGTTTTGACCATCGTCATCGCCTCCGTACTGCTGATTCTGCCGCTAACGGTCTTCATTGTCGCCGCCGCCCTGATGAACACCTATTTCACCGCATACTGGACCATCGGTTTTGATAAGATCGCCGGTTACGAGCCCGCCGATGAGCCTAAGGCGCCAAATGTAAAACCTCACAGCATGCCGGGGGCTGCTCCTTCCTGATAAAAACAATCAATTAAGGCATTTTCGCCCGCTGCCGATAGACGGTTCGCAGTTCGCACTCTACGAAAGCGGGTATCATGGGGGATAACCACCGTAGGGCCGTTCCTTCGGGCCTGGGGATGAAGATCATCTTGCCTTCTCTGCTCGTCATCGGCATGTTCTCCTTTCCCGTCATCATCGCCTGGCATGGCATGCAGAAAGTCCAGGGGCAGAATCAGGCCGCTCGCGAATTTTCGCAGTCGCTGATCGACATCCATCAGATGCAAGCGCAGTTGCCGGAAGAGACCATGGCGCTGAAGAACCTGGCTGCCCAACCGGATACCGCTCAAGCAATCGATTTCTCCCAGAGCGGGGTCGATCGCGCCGGCAAACTCGAATCGTTAACCGAGTCGCTTGATTCCGACAGCGAAGGTGTCTGGCTTGCCGAGCTGAAATCGCTCAACAACAAGGCTTTGGCGCTGCCCAATTCGATCACCGCCGGGGCCGCCGGCGGTCCTGCCGTCATCACTGAGCTGCAACAGCTGCATGGGAGCATGCGCACCCTTTTCTCCAACCTGGCCGAATCCCTGGAGGCGCGCATGAATGATGCCTCGCTGAACTCCAGTTCCGGCGCCCAGGAGGTCGTACGGACGATCATCTTCATGATGGCGTTCACGGGAGTCATGGGCCTGGGATTGGCAGCGGTGCTCACCCGGCGCATCTCGCGTCCCGTCAAGGACCTGGTCGGGGCAGCCCACCAGCTCTCCGAAGGCAAGCTCGACAAAACCGTGGAGGTATCGGGCAAGGATGAGCTGGCGCAGCTCGGTCATGCTTTCAATCACATGGCCGTGTCGCTCAAGAACCGGACCAACGCCCTGTTCAATGAACAAAGCAAATTGAGGTCCGTGCATCAGAGCATCACGGACGGCATACTCGTTTTCGGGAACAACGGCTTCGTGGTGTCCGCCAACCCGGCAGCTGAGGCCCTCCTCGAGAAGACCGAGGCATCACTGGCCGGCTCCCGCAGCACCGGTATCCGCGAGCTGGATGAGATCATGGCGCGGCCCGAGCTCATACCCACAGAAAACATGGTCGCCTGCTGGGACCATAACAGCTGCGCTCACGAAGAATGCCCGTCCTACGCCAGCGAAGACCGGCGTTGCTGGCTGCAGTGCGGCACTTGCTGTCACGACGAGATACAGGGGAGCTTCATCCAGAAGCGCGACGCCTGCGAACGCTGCCCGGTTTACCGCATCAACGGTTGCGTTGACGTGGACGCTGAATTCAACGGGCGCAGCTATTCGATCTCCGCCGCTCCGATCCTGAACGATGAGGGCGATCCGGAAGGGCGGCTGGCAATCCTTCATGACATGACCGATGAGCGCCATCGTTCACGCCAGCTCGGTCTGCTGAACGATATAGCCAACACCATCGTCATGACTGAAGAGGCCGACGATTCCCTGAAACACAGCCTCAATCTCTGCATGGAGGCCACCAAGGCCACCAGCGGTTCCATCATGCTGCTCAACGAGGACGAGGAGCTTATCATGGTGGCGCACCAGGGTCTGCCGGACAAGCTGGTCGAGGGTTTCCACCAGAAAGTCGGCGAGGGTATTGCCGGTTGGGTCGCCCAGACCGGAGAGGCGCTGCTGCTGACTGAAAACGATCCCGATCCCCGGTTTTCGAGGGTCAAGAAGATCAAGGACGCCGTCTGCATACCGATCCGCGACGAGAACGCCATCGTCGGCGTGCTCAGCCTGAACGAACGCCAGGCAGGCGGCGGTTTTAGCCGCGAGAGCCTGGATTTCCTGGGGCCGGTAGCGCTCCAGATGGGTATGGCGCTCACCCGCACCCGCCTTTACGAGAAGATCTCAAGAGAGAAAGAAAAATCCAGCGCCATCGTCGAAAGCATGGGAGAAAGCCTGTGCGTGCGCGCACCGGACCGCACCATCCTGTTCGCCAACTCGGCGCACAAGGCGATCTTCGGCGAGGATTGCGAGGGCAAGCATTGCTATGAAGTTTACGTAGGCCGGGACTCGGTCTGCCGCAGTTGTCCGCTCGACCGCTGCTTCGAGACCGGTGACACGGTGCGGCGGTCCCATTTCGTGATGGACCAGTTGGGCATCCGGCGACAGCTAGAGACGACTGCTTCACCCCTGCAGGATGCTGATGGCAACATCACCAGCTGCATCGAGATCAGTCGAGACGTCACGGAGATGCTGCGCATCCGCAACCAGGCCGAAAGCCGGCTGCACACACTGACACGGCTTTTCGAGGTCTCCAATATTTTGAGCTCGAGCCTTGAGCTCTCCCATATCGTCGACAACTTCACGCGCTCCGCCCTGGAAGCAATGCACGCCTCATCGGTGACGCTCATGCTCTTCGCGGGCGAGACCCGCGAACTTAAGATCAGCTCCATCGCCGGAGATTATTCCGGGTGGTCGGTCGCGCAAGGCGACGTGCTCGATATCTCAAACCACGACCTCAATCGCCTGATGTCAGGGGAAGGGCCTTTCTGCACCACCGGCCGGGATCAGCTGACGCCGGTATCCCGCTCGCTGGCGCCTCCAGGATCGCAGTCGATCCTCGTGGGACGGCTAACTTCGAGGGGGAAGCTGCTGGGGCTTATCTCCGCGGCCAGCAAGCGACGGGGAGCGTTCTCGGAGCCCGGTCAACTCGAGTTCTTCGTCGACATCACCAACCAGGCGGCTGTCGCCATAGACAACGCCGAGATGTACACGCGTCTCGAGGAGACTTTCTGGTGCACTATCCGCTCGCTGGCCGAGGCGATCGACGCCAAGGATTCGTATACCAGGGGACATTCCGACCGGGTGGCAGATTATGCCGAAGCGCTGGCGCGCAAACTCGGACTCGACGAGGAGATGCTGCACGCGGTGCGTTGCGCCGGCTACCTGCATGACACCGGCAAGATCGGGATCCCTGACGCCATCCTGCTCAAGCCGGGCAAACTCAGCAAGAGCGAGTACACCACGATCATGAACCACCCCATCCTGAGCCACAAGATCATCGAACCGGTGGACTTCCCTTACGAAGTGAAGCCATTGGTGAGGCACCACCACGAGCGCATCGACGGCTCCGGCTATCCTGACGGCCTGTCGGGCGAAGAAATACCGCTGGGCGCCCGCATCATCGGCATCGCCGATGCCTACGAGGCCATGACTTCGGACCGCCCTTATCGCAAGGCGCTCAGCCGCATGGCGGCGCTGGATGAACTGCAGCGCTGTGCCGGGACCCAGTTCGATGCCGAACTCGTCGAGGCTTTCCTCGAGGTAGTCGATGAGCAGGATCCGCCAGCTGCCAACTATTACGCCAGAGTCGTCAACGAATAGGCATCGCCCGGTCTGAACCTTCCCGCGCGCCGGCGATCAGCAGGCGCACCATCACCACACTCAGGACCGCCAGGCAAAAACAGATGATCGTCAGCAGGCGGAAGATGCTCACGAAGGACAACCTTATCGATTCCCGGACAGCTTCGACCTGATCGGGCGCGACCTCGGACGGCGGCTCCGCTTCTCCCAGACGTGACGCCTGCTGCTCGAGGGATTGCCGCGCCTCGGGCCCAAGACCCAGGCGGTCGGCACTGCTGCCGAGCTCCGCGGTAAAGGCGAACAGTGCGATGGAGCCCGTGATGGCGATCATCAGGACCCCCGCCACCCGCGATACGGCATTGTTTATTCCCGAAGCGGTGCCGGCGTAGCGTTCCGGCAGGGCGCTCATGACAGTCGTGGTCAGCGGCGCCACGGTCACCCCCATCCCGACGGCAAATACCACGATGCCCGGCAGGTATGTGCGCCAGTAATCAGAAGGCCCCGATGTGATACCGGGAACACCCAGCAGCAGAAATCCTGCGCCCACCAGTGAAGGTCCTATCGTTAGGGGAAGGCGCGGGCCGTAGCGGTCGACGAGGCCGCCGGCCCAGCGTGACATTCCCGCGAGCAACGCCGTGAACGGCAGGAACGAGAGCCCGGCCTGCAGGGCGCTGTATCCCTGCACCTGCACCAGATTGAGCGGCAGAAAAAACACAGCCGCACTCAAAGCTCCGTAGAGAAACAGCGTCAGCAGGTTGGCGCCCGTGAACACGCGGCTGCGGAAAAGTCCGAGCGGCAGCATCGGATGCGATCCGCGCCGCTCGACCAGCACGAATGCCGCCAGCAGGATGATACCCACCGCCAGAGTACCGTAGATCTCGGGGCTGCCGAAACCGGCCCTGGGCGCGGAGATGAATCCGTATGTGACCGCTGCCAGGCCCAGAGCGGCGAGAACCGCGCCAATGAGATCGAGCGGAGCGCAATGCGGGTCGCGGCTCTCGGGAACCTTCAGCACCACTACCGCGAGCGCCACCACCGCCACGGGCAGATTGATGAGGAATACGCCGCGCCAGAGGCCGGCGTCCGCAAGCGCCCCGCCCAGGAAGGGACCAACCACCACGCACAGGGTCGTGGCGGCCGACCAGGTGCCGATTGCGCGCCCGCGCCTGTCCCGGCTGAAATAGGCTGTAATGATGGCAAGGCTACCTGGTATCATCAACGCGCCGCCGACACCCTGGACCAGGCGGGCGCCGATCAGAAAATTCGTACCGGGAGAAAGCCCGCACGCCAGCGACGCCGAAGTGAAGGTCAGGATGCCCGCGATGTAGACCCGTTTTCGTCCCAGCCTGTCGCCCAGCGAGCCGCCGATCAGCATGAGCGATGCCAGAGTCAGCAGATAGGCGTCGACGATCCAGAGTAGCTGCGCCCCGCTGGCATCCAGATCCCCCTGCATTACCGGCAGTGCCACGCCCACGGCGGTTCCGTCGATGAAAGCCATGCTGGACGCGAGGATGGTGCCCAACAGCACCCAGAATCCCCTGGCTTCCCTGTCAGTTGGCGGCTGATTCCTCATGACAGGACTTCGCGCAGCCGCCTCCGGCTCCTAACTGGAGCCGTGGCGGGCCGGGCAGGTATCCCCACTCTCTGCCTGCGCCTCTTGGATGAGTTCGTTCAGATTCGTGGGAATGGGATTCTCTTTCAGCATCCTGGCGAAGAATACGGTGTTGTGAGCCAGGTAGCGGGCAGTCTTATTGGTATACATGTGCTTCTCGCCGCCAGCCTCGATATAGCTGGGGCCCGGGCCGGCGTCCCCCACCCAGTAACAGTCCGAATTCGGCGGAACCACACAGCCGAGATGACTGAGGTTGAAGAGCGTGGTGCCGGCGGCGTCGTGGGCCCCGTCCTCGTTGCCGGTGACGATACAGCCGGCGACCTTGTTATAGAGAGGGAACTGGCCCGTCACGGGATCGCCGTCGTCATAGGTTGCATCGAGCCGTTCCATCACCTGCTGGGAGACCGACCCGCGCACGCCGAACCAGATGGGTGTTCCGATGACGAGGATATCCGTGGCCAGGACTTTCGGCAGGATCCTCGGCCAGCCGTCGCCCTCGCCTTCATCCGCGGAAACCCCGGTCGCCACGTTGTAATCGACAACCCTGATGATCTCGGCGTCGACACCCAGCGGCTCCATGATGTCGATCACTTTCCGGATCAGCGATTCCGTGTTGGAAACCCGGGGAGATTTTTTCAGGGTGCAGTTCAGAAACACGCTTTGAGGGTCATAGGTTCCTCCATCGGTAGGTTTCCTTCAATCTTCCCCAGCGTTCACAATTTTAACGCAGGTTTAGGTGTGCCTGGTTAGCGGAAACATTTTTAACTTATAGACCCTTCCCTGAAGGAGCGGTAGTTTGCGCGCAAAACCCGTGATTGCCGGCAACAAGACCAGAAGCGCTGCATCGGTTCACAGCGCCACCGAGTTTCACGATACCGTCTGCGGCATCTGTCCTGCCGGATGCTGGGTCACTGCCGGTGTTGACGGCGGCAAGCTCGTCAGCGTGGAGGCGCAGGAGGGCCATCCCCTGGGGATGATCTGCAAGCTGGGCCAGCATTCACCACAGATCGTCTATTCGCCGGACCGGCTGCGCCAGCCGCTGCGGCGCACGGGTGTGCGCGGGTCGGGTGAGTTCGAGCCCATCTCCTGGGATGAAGCCATGGAGACTGTCACTATGCGTCTTGAGGAAACCAGGCAGACGCACGGCCCAGAAGCCTGCGGCATCTATACAGGCCGCGGCAGTTTCGACCTGGCCCTCTGCGATGTCTACCAACCGCAGGACACGGCTGTATCCTCGGCCTCGAGCGTGCTGTTTCCATTCGGCTCCCCGAATACTTTCGGCGTAGGAGCGCTCTGCTATGTCGCCTATGCCATGATCGCCCCCCACGTGACCATGGGCGGCATGCTCATCAACATGGACTCCGATCTGGAACAGGCGGAGCTGATCGTTGTCTGGGGAGCCAACCCGGCCACTGATTCACCGCCGCTTGCCCATCACCAGATCATGGCGGCGCGGGAGCGCGGCGCTGAGATAGTCGTGATCGATCCGCGCCGCAACGGCACGGCCCGGGAAAGCGGCGCCGAGTGGATACCGATCAGGCCGGGAACCGACGGCGCCCTGGCGCTCGGCATGATCCAGGTGCTGATCGAGGAAGACCTGTTCGACGAGAAGTTCGTCGATGAATGGACCGTGGGCTTCGATGACCTGGCCCGTTACGTGCAGCACTTCCGGCCGGAGGCGGTCGAAGAGATCACCTGGGTGCCGGCCGGCACTATCCGCCGCCTGGCCCGCCGCATAGCTGGAGCCAGAGGCGCAAGTCCGGTCATGTACACCGGGCTGGAATACTCCGATTCCGGCGTGCAGGCGATCAGGGCTACCATGGTGCTCTGGGCGCTCGCAGGTCAGCTCGATGTGCCCGGCGGGCGCGTTTTTCGCATGCGTGAGAATACGTTTCCGATCAACAGAGACGGCCTGGTGGCCAATCCCAGAGTCGAACGCGCCATCGGCCGCGACCGCTTTCCGGTCTACAGCATGTATCGCGGCGAATCACACGCCATCTCGATCCCCGAGGCCGTGCTGGAGAAGAAGCCATACGCCATCCGCAACCTGATCGTGCTGGGCGGCTCCATCATCACTGCCTGGCCCCGTCCCGACATCTGGCGCAAGACTCTGGGGAGCCTCGATTTTCTGGTGACGATCGACCGGCAGCTGACCGCCGATTCGGCCTATGCCGACATCGTCCTGCCGGCGACCACCGGTTATGAGAACACCTCCTACGTTACTTACGGGTCCATGTTCCGGATCCGCGAGCGCCTGATCGAGCCGGTCGGCGAGGCGCGCAACGATCTGTTCATCCTCGGGGAGCTCGCCCGGAGGCTTGGCTACGGCCACCTCTATCCCCAGTCCGAAGAGGAGCTGCTGGCGCACGTGCTTGACGGTTCAGGTGTCACGCCGGCCGACGTGCGGGCCGCGGGTGGTTCAGTGAGCAGGCCTACGACGATGATGCAGTACAAGAAATGGGAGAAGGGCGGACTGCGCGCCGATGGCAAGCCCGGATTCGAGACGCCCAGCGGCAAGTTCGAGATAGCCTCGAGCATCCTGGCCGAGCATGGTTACGACCCGCTGCCGGTATATACGGAACCCAGGGAGGGCCCGCTAGCGGCGCCCGGGCTCAGCCGGGAATACCCGCTGGTCTTCAATTCCGGCGCCCGGGTCAGGACCGACTTCCGCTCGCAGCATCACGGTGTCGAGGGTCTGGCCGGTGAGGCGCCGGTCCCACGCGTTACCATGAACACCGCCGACGCAGCTGAACGCGGTATCGAGGACGGTGATGATGTCTACGTCGCCACGGCGCGCGGGCGCCAGCGATTCCATGCTTTCGTCACGGACGACATCGTGCCCGGCGCTATCGACGCCAATATGGGCGGCGGAGGCCCGGTGGGGCCCGAGGCCTGGCGCGACTGCAACGTCAACGAACTGACCGATCTGGAGCGCTACGACCCGATCTCCGGTTTTCCGGTATACAAATCGCTTCTTTGTGATGTAATTCCAGTGAGCGCCCGCCCGGCAAGTCGGAACGCGCGCCCGAAGGCCGGATCGGCGCCCGTCACAGTCAGCGGCTATCAGGCCACTTTTGATGCTGACCGAAACGCGCCTGCCCGGGAATCCTCGATATACCTGGACCACAACGCCACCACGCCTTTGGACCCCGAGGTAGTCGAGGCGATGCTGCCTTTCCTGAACGGTAAATATGGCAACCCGTCAAGCATCCACTCAGCGGGCGCCGCCGCGCGCGAATCGCTGGAGGCGGCCAGGCGGACGATCGCCCAGGCCATCAACGGCACCGCCAGGCGGATCATCTTCACCGGCAGCGGCTCCGAAGCTGACAATTACGCTCTCAAAGGCATCGCCCTGGCCGCGGGCAGCGGCCATATCATCACGTCGGCGATCGAACACCCGGCGATCCTGGCGACCTGCCGCTTCCTCGAGCAGCAGGACTTCGAAGTCACCTATCTGCCGGTCGACAGCCAGGGACTCCTATCCCCGGCCGAACTCGAGGGCGCCGTCCGGGATGACACGATCCTCGTCTCGGTCATGCTCGCCAATAACGAGACCGGAGTCATACAGCCGATCGCCGAGCTGTCGGCCATCGCCCGCCAGCGCGGGATCCCGATCCACTGCGACGCGGTGCAGGCGCTGGGCAAGATCCCGGTCGACGTCGAGGAGCTCGGGGTGGACCTGCTTTCGATCTCCGGACACAAGATCCATGCTCCCAAGGGTGTAGGAGCCTTGTTTGTCCGCCGGGGGATCGAGCTGACTCCGCTGGTCAGCGGCGGCAACCAGGAGGATGGCCGCCGCGCCGGCACCGAGAACGTCGCCTCTATCGCCGGCTTCGCCCGCGCCGCCGGGCTCGCGGTCAAGCGGCTTTCGGACATGCGGCGCGTCGCCGGCCTGCGCGATCGTCTGCAGGCGGGCGTCTGTGGTCTCGTGGAGGGAGCCCGCGTGAACGGGCATGAGCAGCAGCGCCTGCCGAACACCCTCAACATGACCCTCCCGGGACTGCGCGGAGAATCGCTGGTGCTGAGTCTCGACCGTAAGGGCATCGCCCTCTCCTCCGGTTCAGCCTGCAAATCCGGATCGCCGGACCCGTCACACGCGCTCCTGGCCCTGGGGCTGACCAGCGACGAAGCCCATTGTTCGGTTCGCTTTTCGCTAGGCCAGGGTAATTATGCCGAAGAGATCGAACTGACGCTCGCTGCCCTGGCTGAAGTCCTTGATGAATCCAGAAACGCCATCAGTTTTGTCCCCTGCCGATGAGAGGTGAACCCAATGCCGGATCAGCTTGCTGAATTTGAGACGAAGATACAGGTTGTCGAGAGCAGGCCAGTGGAAGCGGTCTCATCCACGAGCATCCCGCAGGACGATTCCGTCGATGAATTCGCGCTGATGGTCTTGCGCGGCCTGAACGACCTGCCGCGCCGCCTCGACAGCCGCTTTCTCTACGATGAGCACGGCAGCCGCATCTTCGAACTCATCTGCGAGCAGCCCGAGTATTATCTTACCCGGACCGAAGCAGCTATCCTGGCCGCGGCCGCTGAGGATATCACCCGCATCACCGGTGAGGTGACCCTCATCGAACTGGGATCGGGCAGCTCGACCAAGACCCAACTCTTGCTTCGGGCTTATTGCCGTCGTTATGGCTCCGCCCGTTACGCCCCCGTCGATGTCAGCAAGGCAGCCCTGGAACAGGCCGAGCGCGACATCGCCGCCACCTGCAGCGCCGTCCGGGTCGAAGCGCTGCATGGAACTTATGAAGAAGCTTATCCGCTTCTCGAGACGCTATCCCCGGCGATGGTGCTCTTCCTGGGCAGCACCGTCGGCAATCTCGACGCCCACGAGTCCGCCGCTTTCTGGAGCCGGATATCGAGTCACCTGACAGCGGGCGACTTCTGCATGCTGGGCATCGACATCAACGAAGACCCGCTTTCACTGAACGCGGCCTACAATGACGCTGCCGGCTACAGCCAGGCTTTCACCCGCAACATCTTCGAGCGCATGAACCGGGAGCTGGGCGCATCCCTGGATACCAGCTCCATAATCCATGAAGCGCGTTACGATCCCAAATGGCGCCGCGTGGAGATATTCGCCCGCTTCCTGGAGGAACAGGAGCTTCGCAGCAGACAGCTCGGAGGTGCCTTCCGCATCAGCGCCGGCGAGCACATCCTCACCGAGGTGAGCCGCAAGTTCAGGCTCGGTCAGATCACGCCCTACCTGTCTACCTTCGGTCTGGAAGCGCAACGGATATTCACCGATGGTGCCCACCGCTACGCCGTCCTGCTGCTCAGGCGCAGCTGATTGACATCCAGTATATTCCTGTTTGTTTCATATCCTTCCGGGCGGGTAGCAGAAGAGCATGGCCAGATTCTGTAATTCAATGATTTCGGGAGGTTTTCTTACCTTTGAGGACGACCAGTGGCCTGTCATAAGCCCATCTTCCAAGGAGGCACCATCATGTTGACCAATAGCCCCATAGCGCCAACCCTGCCGGTCACAGACCTTAACCGGGCCCGTGGTTTTTACGAAGGAAAGCTCGGCCTCAAGGTGACGCAGGCCGACGACCACCAGGCGATGTATGAATGCGGCGGCGGCACCATGCTCTACATCTGGCAGCGCGAGCCCAGCATGACCGATCATACCGAAGCCGGCTTTCAGGTAGACAACATCGAGCAGGAAGTCAGCGACCTCAAGTCCAAGGGAGTCACATTCGAATCCTACGACATGCCGGACCTCAAGACCGACGAGAACAATATCGCCAGCATCGATGGCTTCAAGTCCGCCTGGTTCAAGGACACAGAGGGCAACATACTGAGCCTCACACAGATGTAGGCTCCAGCAGCTACTGCGCGGCCGCGGCCAGCAACTGCTCGGTGGCGGCCGCGTCAGGAGCCTTTACCAGCACAACCGATGTTCCCATCTGCTGCAGGCGCCAGACGCCATCCGGGGTCGTGAGCGCCGCAGCGGCACCAGACACAGAATTGAATCTCGCGCTGTACCTCTTTTCCAGCGACTGACTCATCGCCTGCTGGAACTCCGTAGCGTCCGCCTCGCTATCCCATGCCGATTTCAGAACCAAAGCGGTAGCTCCGTCAGCTCGCTCGTAATAGGTGATGCCGTCCCCGGCCCATCCCGCCGCCGCCTGTCTCGCTTTCGATGACGAAAGCTCAACGGACAGAAGTTGTGTCAGACCGAATTCGCCCAGCACATTGGCATATGCGTTCTGCCATCCCGCCGCCGCCAGCGCGTACTCATCGGGCGCCGGCACGGCCACGGGCGCTTCGCCCGCCAGATATTTCTCCGGATGGAGAATCTGCTCGGTTGATTCAGGCAACTTCTGGTAGGCGCCGTCCACAGCCTGCCAGCCCCCGCGTCCGTAAAGCACGCTGACGAAGTCAAGACCCTCCGTATACGGGAACATGAGGCTGTCATCAAGATAAGGGCTACCGCTCATGCCACCCACCGCTCCCAGCGACCCCAGTAGCACGCTGAGCATGTCGACGGCGCCCATGTTGTCAGAAGTGAAGTCCTCCTCGACCTGTGAGGCGTCGCCCTCAACCAGCGCCAGCCGCGCCAGATCCCGGTCATCGTTGCTGCTGTCCTCCGGCAATACCGCCGCGAGGGAAAAATTTTGGTCCTGGAGTGCGTGAGTGACTTCGTGTGAGAGCGTTATCTGGTTCATCGCGTTGAGCTCCGGCTTCTCGCTGACCAGTTTCAGCTGCCCGGTCTCATCGTCATAATAGCCGGCAGTCTCCTCGCCCAGCATCTGCTCTACCTCAGCGGCCAGGTCCTCCCCACGCGCGAGCATGCCGAGCTCCTTGAGGACTTTCTCCTCAGTGGCTACCTCAGCACCGCTGAACTCCTTGTCCAGCTGCGCTTTCATCTCCAGGCGCAGTTCGTCCCGGGTCACGTAGGAGACAGCGATCTCGTGCTGTATCGGCAATCCCCTGATTGTAGAGACCTCCTGCTCGATCGACTGGATGGTGCGTGCCGGAGGGTTGGTCGTGGTCCGCGGCTCTGCGGTGGTTGTCGCCGTGGCAGTGTCCGTGGCGCTGCCCGCATCTTCAGAGCCCGACCCACAGCCGGATAGGGCCATGATCGTCGGAATCACAGCCAGGACGGCTGCCATGAGCAGCATCGCGGCAAACGGGATGTGATTCAGTTTGTTCCGTACAGGTTTCAGCAGTTCTCCCATGGGAATGTTTATCGGGCGCTGTCGCTGACAATCGTAGCAGAAAAGGTCCGCTTGGCGGCATCGCGCCGCCCGCGGGACCGGCTGACGCTTTAAAGCAAAATATCAATCGATTAGTATTGGCCAGTACACCATCGAACCGGGAGGTTCCAATGCCGACGCTCGCCGACCCGTTAACCGTAGGCAGCCTTGTCCTGAAGAACCGCATCGTCATGCCACCGATGGCAAACGATCTTTCCAGCGGCCAGGGCGAAGTGACCGATAAACACCTCGACCATTACCGGGCCCGCGCCGAAGCCGACGTAGCGCTCGTGATCGTCGAACACAGCTACATCGTGCCCGAGGGGAAGATGAGCAAGAAGCAGCTCGGCATCCACGACGACAGCCTGGTTCCGGGACTCAAACAGCTGGCCGACACCATCCGCGCAGCGGGCGCCAAGAGTTCCATACAGCTCACCCATGCCGGCGCCAACACAAGCGCCGAAGTCTGCGGCTGCCAGCCGGTCGGGCCTTCCGATATCGCCGTGCCGGGACGCGACGTCGAACCCCGGCCGCTGACTATCGAGGAGATAGCAGCGCTGGTCGAAGCCTACCGCCAGGCTGCGCGGCGTGCCCGGGAAGCCGGCTTCGATTCGATCGAGATACACGGCGCCCACGGCTTCCTGCTATGCGAGTTCGCCTCCCCCTTCACCAATCGCCGCACGGATGAATACGGCGGCAGCACGGAGAACCGGCTGCGCTTCCCCCTCGAAGTCGTGGCGACGGTGCACGAAGCCGCCGGCCCCGGATTTCCACTGCTCTACCGGTTCGGCGCCAGCGATTTCATGCAGGGCGGCCTCGCGCTGGACGAAGCCCGGAAGATCGCCGGTATCTTGGTCGAGGCGGGTATCGACATGCTGGATATCTCCGGCGGCCTTTGCGGATCGCGACCCAAAGATCTGGCCGGCATGCCCGGCTTCTTCGTGCCCCTGGCCGAAAACATCAAGTCCGCGGTCGATGTGCCGGTAATCGCCGTGGGCGGCATCACCGAGGCCGACTTTGCCAATAGCGTCATCGTCGAGGAGAAGGCAGACCTGGTGGCCGTCGGCCGGGCGCTACTCAAGAACCCCGAATGGGCCCGGGAAGCGCTGACGCAGCTGGCCGACTGAGAGAGATGGCATGATGGCGTACTACCCGGACGAAGTCCCGCGCCATATCGACTGGACACCGCGGCCCCTCTACTCGTTGCTCGAGCAAGCGGCCCGGGACCATCCCGAGGCTCCGGCCACGAGTTTCTTCGGAGCCACGCTGACCTACGCTGAGCTCGACCTCGAGGCCAACCGTTTCGCCAACGCGATCGCCGGCCTGGGCATCAACCCGGGCGAACGCGTCGCCATCCACCTGCCTAACTCGCCGCAACTGATCATCTGCCTTTACGGCGCCCTGAAGGCGGGCGCCATCGCCACTATGGTCAGCCCACTTTATGAGCGGCGAGAGCTCGTCTACCTGATGGAGAATTCCGGCGCCAGCCTGCTGGTGACCCTCAGCCAGCGCGACATCCTCCAAAAGGCTATCGATGCCAGAATGAAAGCGGGGCTGCGTCACCTTATCGTCACCAACATCAAGGAGTACTTCCCGCCGGCGCTCAGGACCATGTTCACCATGTTCAAGGAAAAGAAGGAAGGCCACCGGGCGACCCTGAATACCGCCAGGGGTGAGCTGTGGCTGAAGGATCTCCTTAGCGAGCAGACTGACGGGAGGCCTTCATGGGAAGCCGATCCCGGCGATACAGCGCTACTGCAATACACCGGCGGCACGACCGGGCTGCCACGCGCCGCCGAGCTGACCCATGCCAACCTCATGGCCAATACGGCACAGACACGCGCCTGGCTTTACGAACTCCAGGAGACGCGCGAGCGCACCCTGATGGTGCTGCCGCTCTTCCACGTCTACGCCTTGACCTGCCTCAACCTCACCTTCGCGCTGGCCGCGCAGGCCATCCTGGTGCCGAGGTTCGATCTCGCCGACGTGCTCAAGACCATCAGCCGTGAGAAGCCGACGCTCTTTCCGGGGATCCCGGCGATGTACGCCGCCATCAACCACTCGCTCGAGCGCGGCGGCAAGGACGGTCAGGCCGACCTTTCATCGATACGCCTCTGCGTCAGCGGCGCCGACCGGCTGCCCGTCGAGGTCCAGCAGGATTTCGAGCGCCTCTCCGGGGGAATCGTAATCGAGGGCTATGGCCTCACCGAGGCTTCTCCAGTCACGCACGTGAATCCCATTCATGGACCGCGTAAACCCGGCAGCATCGGCCTGCCGCTTCCCAATACCGAAGTGCGCCTTATCGACCTGGAGACCGGCGCCGAGATCGAGGACGGCCGTGAAGGCGAGATGCTGGTGCGCGGACCCCAGGTGATGAAGGGCTACTGGAACGAACCCGAGGAAACCGCCGCCGCTGTCACCGCGGACGGCTGGCTGCACACCGGTGACGTGGCCCGTGTCGACGAGGATGGTTTCTACTACATCGTCGATCGCAAGAAGGACGTCATCATCACAGGCGGCATCAATGTCTACCCGCGCGAGGTCGAGGACGTCCTCAGCCAGTTCTCCAAGATCAGGGAAGTCGCAGTCAAGGGCCTGCCCCACAAATTGCGCGGCGAGGTGGTCAAGGCCTACGTGGTCCTGAAAGATAACGAACAGGCGACCGCCAGTGAGATCCGCCGCTTCGCCAAGGAGAAACTCGCCGATTACAAGGTCCCACAGAAGATCGAGTTCATGGACGAACTGCCGCGCAGCGTCCTGAGGAAAGTGCTCAAGCGCAAGCTTGATTCTGATAAATAGGCGATTCAGCCGGCCGTTATTGCCCATTTTCCGCCAGTATTGGTCCCCAGCCTCCCGGCAATCCCTCCCCACGCCGATAAGAATCATAAGTAGGGTCGAGGGAGGAGAAAAAGTGGGGAGCGAACTTCCAGGCGCAACAGGTCTCAAGGGGCAAAACCGCTGTCCCGTGCATCCGTCCGAACCCATTACCGGAATGTGCGGGTGCGGGACGTTCTTCTGCCGCAGCTGCTCGCCGTCGGCGGTTTTTTGCGCTCGTTGCAACAGGGAGCACGAATTCGCCGCACTTCACATCGGCAGCGCCGCCGTAGCACATCCTGGATGGGGCCGCCACGGCGCCCACGCCCATGGCCACGCTGCTCTCGCGGGCCACGGGCATATCCACCCGAGGCCGCTGTCGCAGAGGATAATGATTGAAGCCTTGCTGCTGAGCATCCTCGCGACCCTGGCGCTCGCCGCCGTACTGGGCTTTCAGGGGAATGGTCTGGCCCTTAACCTGAACTCAGGCACTTCGAGTTCCATCCGTTTCGGAATCAATGCCGGCAGCGAACCACTGCAGCAGAGTACTCCCTTTTTCAAGACCATCGTTCCGGTGCCGGGCGGCAACGCCACCCTGACCAGCGATTCAGCCTACACGATCAGCGCGAAAGTCGAGAGCATCAGGGGTTACGACGATTCGATCAGCGGCCTGGTCCCCTATGACCTGCTGCTTACGTGGGGGGACATGGCCCACGATGATGTCGACAGCAAGCTCACGTGGGAGCAGTCCGACCGGCGCGGCGAGGTCTCGGGGTCGCTCGATGATGTCGACCTCAGCTCCGGCTACATCATCAGCCATATCAGCAACAACCACGTTATCCCCGCTACAGACGCTATCGCGTCGGCTCTCGGCAACGTCAAAAGTGGCGACCTGGTGCGTATCGAGGGCCGCCTGGTGGACGTTCGCGAGATCCTCTATGACGGCCGTATCATCACCGTCAACACCAGTAAAACCCGCGCCGACCAGGGCGATGGCGCCTGCGAGATCATCTATATCGAGCATTTAAGGGTCAACGGCCGGAACTACTAGAAACGCCCGGCTTGTCGCTGTATAATCGCCGGGCTATGCAAATCAAGATCGACGCCATCTGCAAAGAATTCGATATCCGCGCTGAAGAGATCTTCGCTTTCATGGACGAGGAAAACATCCATCTCGGCGGCAGCCTCATGCACGATATCGCCATCGACCTGCCCGATTTCCGCAAGTTCGTGGAATACTGGCGGCGACAGCTGAAGCTGAAGCAAGAGCAGGCCGAGCGCGATCTCCAGGATCTCGACCGCAAAGTCGACGCCTTTGTCGTCTCCGTCAAGGGATGGTAGAGCCGCCGCACCGCTGAGGGCGCCAGCCCCCGGCATGGTAGCGCCGCAGGATTACGGGGAACACTTGTAATAGAGGCCACGCAGGTGTGTCTGTGGTTGTTCAGGCAAGCGAGATTCCCGGGAGGTTCATGATGAGCGGCAAGGGATCAGGCAAGAAGAGGAACCGGAGCGCCCAGAGCTCCCAGCATGGTTTCCACGAATATCCTGAGGATTCAGCCAACCGGCCCGGCGTGGGAGAAGCCGGAGGCGCCACTCTGGAAGAGAGCGAGGAGCGGCAGCGGATAATGGACAAGCTGCGCGAACTCGAAGAGCGGCGGCGCGAGACGTCCGGGTAGTTACCGGGTACGAATGGCGAGGCGAGTTACAGGGGACGTACGTTTCCTATGTTTCCTAATTCCTTGCACCCGAGTGCTCAGGTCGCTTCAGACGAATCCAGATATTTCCGAATTCGGGTGAAGTCTTTTTGCATCGATTTTCTCACGGCGGTGGCTGTCAGGCCGGCTCCGCCGTTTCTGAGCAGGTAGGCGGGATGAAACGTAGCTATCAGTCGTGAGCCGGCCGGCCCTTCCATCCAAGTACCCCTCTGTCCGGTCAGATTGAATGTGCTACTGATCACACTGTGGGCAGCCGACCCTCCCAGACAGGCGATGACCAACGGTCGGATTATCTCGATCTGCCGCACGAGATAAGGACGGCAGGCGGTGATCTCGTCGTTGCGGGGAGCCCGGTTCCTCATGCTGCCATCAACGGCGTCGGCCGAACGGCATTTCACTATGCTGGTGATGAAACAGGATTCCCGCGGCAACCCGGCATCGGCCAGCAGGCTGCTGAGCAGCTCGCCAGACCTGCCGACGAATGGCAGACCGCAGGCATCTTCGTGGGCGCCAGGCGCCTCGCCGATGAGCATCAGCCGCGAGCCGGCGTCGCCTTCACCAGGTACCGCCCTCACCCTGCGTTCATGAAGTTGGCAAAGCTCGCATACGCGCACGTGACCGGCGATCACTTCCAGCTTGCCGGCGGCATCGGCGCATTTTTCGATTTCCCGGTCGACCTGGTCGAAGCTTTCCGGGCCGCGGTCCTCCAGAGACAGCATCTTCTTACCTCCTGCTAAAAATTTATCACACAGACCGCTCTCGTTGTAGAATACCCGCATGCTCGCCGGAGAAGAAGAAGCCTGGAAGCAGCTCGCGGCGCTCGACCCCTACGAGGTGGCCGAGCGCACCGGCGTGGAATACTGGGATGAGGATGATGTCTTCGTGGTGCCGGTGTTCGGCGAGCCCTGCATGCTCGATGTAGGGGAGCGGAGCATCCGTGAGATAGGCCCCCACCACCATTTCCATGCCAGCGAATCCACGCATTTCGGACTGCTGACGCCGCTCTACCTGGTTTCCGCTACCGGAACCGAGCCCAGAGGGAAGCTGGTGGCGCCGCATTCACTACCGCACGGCAACGCCTTCTTCAAGGGACCTCACGAACTGCCCACCGAAGTCATCGCTCACCATTTTGGCTGTAACCCCGGCCATTTCCTCGAGGTTGGGCGCGAGCTGGGCGGCTGGCAGGTGGACCACGGCGACGCCGCCGTGACCATTCCTGTTTTCCCCCGGGTGCCGGTGACGGTCATCCTGTGGGAAGGGGATATGGAGTTTCCGGCCCGGGCCCAGATCCTCCTCGATGAGACGGCTACCGCCCACTTCCAGCTGGACGCCCTCTGGGCAACGGTGCTCATGACATCCGAGGCACTCGTCCAGGTGGCGGGTCCCCACCACTGATTCCCGGCCCAGTATCGTCTTTGGCGGTTCCAGCGCCGGTTCGCCCCCACCAAAGCCGCACAGTTTAGAAGCTCTCCCCATCGGGTAACCGTAGATTACGAACTGGAAATCCCGAGGACCGCGGGAGGTAAACTGAATGCCGCATCATACTTCTTCCATCCAGCAGGCAAAAGATCTGACCAACATGAGCGATCTCGAAAAGAAACACGTTCCGATGATTCATGTCAACGGCACGCCGAAGGCGGGAGAACCATTCGAGGTGACCGTATTCGTCGGCGAGCAGATGGCCCATCCGAGCGAGGCGGAGCATCACATCGAGTTCATCGATCTGTATCTGGATGACATGTTCATCGCCCGTTGCGACCTCACCTGGGGCAAGACCTACCCGAAGGCATGCTTCACGATCATGCTAGACCGGTCGGGCACGCTTAAGGCATACGAGCGCTGCAATCTCCACGGAGACTGGACTTACAGCGAGGAAGTTTCAATCTGACGGACGTCGCCGGCACGGCACCCGGCGTCCTCTCAGGATTGATGATTCGGGCGCAAGCCTGTGGAGGGCTTGACGAAACCCCTGCCGCCCGACGGCAGGGGTTTCGTACATCATGGGGAAAAATAAATCCATTCGCCATGCGGACCTGTTATGAATCGCGACCCTGACCAGCCGACAACCGAAAGCAGCTTGAGCCCCCGCCTGAGATTGATGTACCTGACGCTCGCGGCGGGCGGCTGCATCATCGTCTTCGCTTTGGCCGCCCTCATCGGCGAGCTCCCGCAACGCCTGTTCCACGGCGATGATTACCTGGTCTTCCACCTCATCATCGAGTTCGTCAGCATCGTCTTCAGCTTCGCCATCTTCACCATCGGCTGGTACGGATACAAGCAGCGGCCCGACACGCGCAACCTCGTCCTGGCCCTGGCTTTCTTCATCGTCGGCTGCATCGATTTCCTGCACGCGCTCTCGTTCCAGGGCATGCCGGAGTTCCTGTCGGTCAACTCAGCGGACAAGTCCGCGGCTTACTGGATAGTGGCCCGGCTGGTGGCGGCGCTTGGGCTGCTGGCAATGCCGTTCATCCCCGGGAAACGCCTGCCAGCCTGGCTCAGGCCGCGGCTGTTGCTGGCGCTCGTGGCCCTGTTCGTCATTGCCATAGCGCTGCTCGTGGCGCGCACCAGCGTCTTCCCACGGATGTTCGTCGAGGGCGAGGGATTGACGACGGCGAAGATGGGCCTGGAGTACCTCGTCATCCTGCTTGAACTCGCGGCCATCGCCGTGCTCTGGCGCAAGACCGTTTTCGATATCAATGCCACTACGCTCTTGCAGGCGGCGCTGGTGCTCGACATCTTCTCCGAGGTCGCGTTCACGATCTATGCCGACAGCTATGATTCATACGCTCTCGCCGGACATCTCTTCAAGACCGTCTCTTATTACCTGATCCTGAGGGCGATCTTCGTATCCTCGCTACGCGAGCCGTACCAGCAGCTTAAGCAGGCGCGCGTGGACCTCGAACGCTCGTTCGACAGCATCGGCATGGCGCTGTCGTCGAGCCTGGAGCTGAACAGCACGCTCGACCTGATCGTCAGGCTGGCTTCCGATCTGCTGCGTTCGCCCTCTGCCCTGGTGGCGCTGCAGCAACGCGAGAGTGACAGTCTCACGGTGCTGGCGACCCACGGCCTGGAAGCGGCACCGGCCGTCATCCCGCTCAGGGACAACCTGGCGGCCAAGGTATGGCACGACCAGCAACCGGTATGGATCGACGAGCTCAACGCCGCCTCGCAGCCCTATCCCTCGGTGATGCGGGGAGAGGCTTTCAACTCGGCCCTGGCGGCTCCCATCCTCAAGGACGATTCCATCCTGGGCGAGATCGCGGTCTACTCAAAGCAGCATGGCGCTTTCACGGAAGCTGATGCGCAACTGCTGGCGTCTTTCGCACGCCAGGCGGCGGTGGCGATCGAGAATGCGCGGCTCTACCAGACTGAACTTCTGGCCAGAGACAGGATCGAGAGTTACCTCGCCCAGTTGGCGGTGCTTCACAACATCGGCCTTTCGCTCAACCGCGAGACCGACCGTGACCGTCTGCTGAAGATGGTGCTGGCCAGCTCTGCCGAATTGACGTCGGCCGGGGTCGGACTGATGATGCTCATCGTCGAAGGCGAGACCGTGGTCGTCTCGCAATATTACGCGGATTGGTATGAGCAGCGCTGTGAGATAGGTGACAAGCCGGCCACGCTGCATCAGCGGGTGAACCGCTTGATAGCCGACGCCGACGCCACGAGGGTCGAAACCACGAGCGGCCTGCAGATGCTGCCCGCCGGGCATGTCGGTCTGCGGGGGCTGCTCATCGGCAAGCTGAGAGATACGCGCGGCAACATCCTGGGCTACTTCCTGTTGAGCGACAAGGAGGGCGGCGCTGATTTCACATCCGAGGACGAGGAATTGATCTCGCTGCTCGCGGCTCAGAGTTCGGTGGCCCTGGTGAGCGCCGACAGCTTCGAGAAGGAGCACCGCGTAGCGGAGTCGCTGCAGGCGGCGCTACTGCCCAAGCCGCCGGTTCGCGATGACGTCGAGGTCGGCCTGCTATACAAGTCAGCCGGAGCCTACGGGAAGGTGGGTGGCGATTTTTACGACTTCATCGACCTGGGCGAGCACAACATCGCGGTCATCGTGGGAGACGTCTGCGGCAAGGGCATGGAGGCGGCCAAGTACACCGCTATGGTCAAATACATGCTGCGAGCCTACCTGAGCGAGAATCTGCTGCCGGGGGACTGTCTCACCAGGCTGAACCAGTCGCTTTCGGACCAGTTGCCGGCCGAGAAGTTCATCACCGCCGCTGTCGCGGTCATCGACACGGAAAAGAAGGTTATCGCCTACGCTTCCGCCGGCCACCCGCCCATGCTCAGATGCGTCAACGGCAAGGCGGATTACCCGCCGGCCATACAGACGATTCCACTTGGGGTGCTACCCGATTATGAATTCCCCTCGACCCAGGTGTCGATGGTCGAAGCCTGCTCGATCTTCATGTACTCCGACGGCCTGATCGAAGCCAGACCCGAGGGCGGAGAGCCCTTCGGCGAGCAGAGGCTGAAGGACAAGCTGTCAGGGCTCTGCGGCAGCGCGCCCCGGAAGATAGCCAGCGAGGCCCTGAAAGCCGCCGTTGAATACTCCGGCGGCGAACTCAGGGATGACATCGCGATAGTCGCCGTCAGGCTCCGCAGCCAGACCTGCCAGCCGAATACCTGATCATTTCCGGGCGGCCGGCTCATTCCCCCAATGATGGCCCTAGCCTGACGCCAGCGCCTCGGCTTCCCTGATCTCCGTTTCCGGGATGATGCCTTCATCCGGACCGAATACGCGGCGGCTGACCGAGAACTGCTGGCTAAAACCGAATATCGAGATAGAATCGACAGCCACCAGCTTGAGCGGATTTTTACTCAGGTAGAGCACCTGCAGCGAGTTAGGAGTTTCACCGGACCGGTTGATGCCACGGAAGCCACCACCGCCCGTGGTGCCGGCATCGAGAAAGACCGTGCCATTAGCGACGGTTATACTCTCCCTGTGTGTGTGACCCTCGACTACCACAGCCACCTTGCCCGCCAGGCGAGCCGCCTCCTTGGGGTCGTGAACCGCGGCTATGAACGCCCGGGGGCTATGAGTATCGATGACGCCGGCTATCCGCGCGGCTTCCCCGGCCATGCGCGAGTCGCTGGAAGGCTGGGGGCTCAGGCTCTGCGAGGCCGGATCCGGAAAGCCGCCGATCAGAACATCGTCGATCGTCGTGAACTGGCTGTCGAGCACAGTGACGCCCTGGATGGAACGCATGGTCTGGACCACCGCAGGCGTGTCGTGGTTTCCGCCTATCCACACATAGGGTACCGGCAGCGGTAGATAGGTAGAAGGGTAGCCGGTCTCCAGAGAAGTGCCGAGATCGGTCAGATCGCCCGTATCGATGACGAGGCTTGCGTCGTAAAGGGTAACAGCTGACTGAACAAGCCTGGCTCCGGCATCGCTGGAATGCATGTCCGACACGTGCAGGATACGGATGGTGTCGACCTCGGGAGGCTCGAGCGGCAACTGTTGCAACGCGCTGAGGGTGCGGTAAAGGTCGTCCGCTATCTCGGGAACACGGTCCTCGAAAGCGCTCAGGTTTGCCAGGGTCTCCTGCGAGAATGCAAGCACGTCGGGCGCGTATGTCAGGCTTCCCGTGTAGCGCGGCTCGCTGAAAGCGCTCGTGTCATAGGTGGCGTACGCCAGCCCGCCGACGCCGAGCGCAGTGCAAAGCCCGAGCGCCACGCCGGCCAGGGCCCATTGCCAGCGCCGCCTGAGCAGACCGGCAACCACGCCTCCTACCAGCGCCGTAACCAGCAGGATCCGGACGACCAGCGACCGGATCGCGTCACCGACCGGGTCGCGCCAGTTCTCCAGCGCGGCGCGCTCGGCCGAGCCCGGATCGGTGAGTTCGCCCACGTCATCGACAGAAATGTCCTCGAGAGAGTAAGTGACTTCGGCCGGGCCTGAGTGCGTGTCGGCTTCGATTGTGCCCGCTGGCGGCAGGTCGACGACCGATTTGCCATGCCAGGCCGGCTCGAGCTTAAAGGCCACCCGCAGCGGCCCGACAGCAATCTCGGTCGAGGAGACAGCGATCAGCGCGTAGTAGGAGGCAGCGATGACCGCCAGAATCGTGAACAGCGTGAGCAGCAGTCCCGGCGTGCGCGCCAGGATGCGGCGCACTGGCAGCGGCGGCCGTCCGGTCTTTTCTGGTTCAGGATTCATCAGCGCATGGTTCGTGGCGGAGCGGCATCAAAAGGTTAAGAACTCTTCATAAAGCGGCTTGAAGCAGAGAGGGCCGCCGAAGCGGCCCTCTCGTAAATTCATGCACAACGGCGCGCAGACATGGCGCACCGCAGCTGTTCGCTTTACAACGCTACGACCTGGCCTTTCTGGTCAGGAAGTAACCCGTGGCAATCATGCCGGCACCAGCTACACCGAACAGGATGACCTCGGCACCGGTGCCGGCGGTCCCGGAAGTGCTGGAACCGGAGGTACCTGACGTACCGGAGACCCCGTAGCCCTGGGCCATGGCTGAAACGTTAAAGGCCACCACCATCAGTGTGGCGACTACGGCGCCAATAACGAGCAACATCAAGATTCTTTTCTTGCTCACACAATCCACCTCCTTCAAATCGTCGCAGTCTTAAGTGGTTCTTGCACAATTTTCAAGATCCCTAAACTACCGCCCCCACCACTCAAGGACATAGAGCGATGGTATAGCAATGCATTTAACATTTCAACTGCGCGACTGATAATCCTGCAAGCCACGCTCCCATAGTCCCTGCTGGGGAGCTGTTACCCGATAAACAAGGTATTCTTCAGTGTTGCCCCAGGCAACCGACCACGGCAGCATCCCCCAGAAATGCCCGTAAAAACCGGCCTTTGCGCTGTAGCTGATCGTCCGCAGCGGCACCAGGCCGGAGTAACCGATCGTATCGACCAGTTCCACCCGGTTTCGCATCTCCTCCGAGAACGGGCGGGGATCGGCCAGGGGCGACTGGATTATCAGATCTCCCTCAGGCACCACCGTCTCTTTGGGCAACTCCCTGAACCCCTGCTGCTC
>Ga0172371_10002229_pt1 | contig 30891 bp, 13 predicted proteins | sample Lak12m_FD_114543 | JGI IMG/M metagenome (GOLD analysis project Ga0172371, IMG submission 114543) | Freshwater microbial communities from Kabuno Bay, South-Kivu, Congo - kab_022012_12m | ecosystem: Environmental > Aquatic > Freshwater > Lake | place: Democratic Republic of the Congo: South-Kivu...
AGTTATCTGAGCACCGCAGCACTCCGGGGTACCATTTATGGAGCTGAACTGGAAAAAGATTTCTTAGCCGGAAAAATGAATGTATCACTTCAGTATGAACACGTCAGTTACAACTTCTATAAAATCAACTCCATATTTATCCAGCATATTGCAGAATTAGCCCTGTACTGGCGTGTTAATCGCAACTGGATGATTTCCTCCCACGGAGAAATAATCCTGGAACCGGATCAGAATTACATCTACAGGGTGTTTCTGAATTTGAATTACAGGTTTTAGAAGTAAAAAATTCCACATTTCTTAAAAAACATCCACATCTTTTAAAAATTCTGAACATGCTTTAGAGTGAGGTAATGGTATTTTTGCATTGATGAATTAGAAAATCAATATATTAAACTACCATGATAAAAAAAACAATAACGATTTTTACTTTTTTGCTGACTCTTCCCATAGCAGCAAAAAACCACATTCAGATTGCTGATTCAGAAATAAAACGAAATCCTGAAAGCTGGATGCTGGATTTCAGAAAAACATTGAAATGGGATTACTGTCATGGTTTGGAATTACTGGCATTTTGGAAGGTGTACGAAAAAACAGGCAATGTAATTTACTTTGAATATATTAAAAGCTATTTTGATACGATTATTGATTCGAAAGGAAGCATCAGTACATATAATTTATCAAATTATAATATAGATCATGTAACGCCTGGTAAAGTTTTGATGAATTTGTATAAAAAAACAGGTAATCAAAAGTACCTGACTGCTATACAAACACTCCGGAATCAGATGAAAAGTCACCCGAGAACTTCAGAAGGTGGATTTTGGCACAAAAAGGTCTATCCACATCAAATGTGGCTCGATGGTCTGTATATGGCTTCACCGTTTTTAACTCAATATGCTGTCGAATTTAAGGAGCCGGAATTGTTCGAAGAAGTTACGAAACAACTTATTCTGATGGCCAAATACAGCTACGATTCTACTACAGGATTATATTATCATGGATGGGACGAAAGTCGTGAGCAACGTTGGTCGAACCCGAAGACGGGCACTTCACCCAATTTCTGGAGCCGTAGTATGGGTTGGTATATGATGGCGCTGGTGGATGTGCTGGAGTTTTTACCTCATGAACATCCGAAACGATCTGAGCTAATTTCTATACTTCAAGGACTGACAGATACTTTACTTAAATACCGCGACTCAAAGACAGGTATGTGGTATCAGGTAACAAATCTGCCTGAAAGAAAAGGGAATTACCTAGAATCATCTGGTTCGGCAATGTACATTTACTCCATCGTAAAAGGTGCGAAAGCCGGTTATTTAAAAAAAGAATACCTCAAAATAGGTAAAAAATTATACCAGCAATTTGTAAAAACATTTGTGCAAGAAAATGAAGATGGTACCATGTCGGTTACTAATTGCTGTGCAGTTGCGGGTCTGGGAGGTGACAATCGCTACCGTGATGGAAGTTTTGAATATTACATTTCGGAGCCTGTTCGCAACAATGACGCCAAAACCGTTGGCCCGTTTATGATGGTAAGTATTTTATTGAATAAATAATCCGCTTTAATAATCCTGAAAATCAATAATATAAATATAAAAGTGAAAAAATCGACATTTTTTATATTTACTGGCTATCTGTTGATGTATTTCTCATTTTCAACAGCACAAGTGCTTCTGCCGGATTTTAATGCCAATAATTCAGTTTTGCTAAACGGGATATGGAAATTTAACTATGTTCCTTCCGTTTATACCAATCTGGATTCAACATTCTTCAGGACAGATTTTGACACCCAAAAATGGAACGATATAAATACTCCCGGAAGTTGGGAATTGCAGGGTTTTGCAAAACCCAGTTACGGACTAAACCTCGAAGCAGGAACGGGTTTGTATGTCAGAAACTTTTTTGTATCAAAAGCATGGAAAAATGATCGGGTGTTTCTTGCTTTTGAAAGTGTTTGCTTTGGATATGAATTGTGGATAAACGGAGAAAAAATCGGTGATTTTTCTGGATCATTCAACCGACAGAGCTTTGATATAACTAGGTTTGTTCGCTTCGGACAGACAAACAAATTAGCTTTAAAGGTTAGTACACGCGTTAAAGGCTGGGAATTTGACACAAACGATGACTGGTCGCTTTCAGGCATATCGGGCGATGTAAGATTATTTGTGCTCCCCAATATATACTTCGATGACGTAACGATTCAAACAAACTTAGCAGGAAAAAATGCGGCAACTGTAGGTCTCAAAGTTGATATTTACAATACTTACAAAACAAAAAAAAGCGGGAAGTACACGCTAAAAGCAGTATTGACTGATGCAAATAATGTTCAGGCAGCTTCTGTCTCAGTTCCGGTAGTGGCTGATGGAAAAAACACACTTTCGATAAGCAGTAAGTTGCTGCTAAATAATCCTAAACTCTGGACTGCGGAAACTCCAAACCTTTATCAGCTAACATTATCAATCAACAACTATGAAAATGTAATTCAGAGCAAAATATTTAAAATTGGCATTCGCGAAATAGAATGGACTAAAGGCTCTTTAAAAATAAATAACGTAGAAGTAAAACTGAGGGGTGTAAACTATCACATGCTATCACCAATAACTGGACGATATATTACTGAGTCCGAATTAAACCGCGATTTAATGCTGATAAAAAAGGCAAATTGTAATTTGATTCGTACATCGCATTATCCGAACCATCCCCGTTTAACTCAACTGTGTGATTCTATGGGAATTTACGTTATTGATGAAGTCCCATTTGGATTTGGAGACTCGAACCTGAAAGATAGTTCGTATTTGCCAATACTTAAAAAACGCGCTTACCACACGATACGTCGCGACAAAAATTCACCTTCGGTTATTGTATGGAGTGTTGGGAATGAAAATAAAATTACAGATAATGGCTTGAGAACCGGATTGTATGTAAAGCAACTCGATAAAACACGTCCGTTTTGCTTTCCGAGTGTTGGCTCTTATTTCAAATCGGTGATGCATAATTATCCCGACGAAGTTGATGTTTTAGCACCGCATTATCCATCAGAAAACAATCTGAAAGAGTATGATCAAAAATTTAACAGGCCAATTATTGTTACTGAATATGCACATGATTTTGGTCTTGATTTCGACCGATTAGAAGTATTGACAGAGGAAATGCACAGAAGTAAACATATTGCAGGTGGTGCTGTGTGGCATTTTTTCGATCAGGGTATTTTACAAAAATCAGATACGGCAGTTGATAAAACCAAATTTACGCCTTATGTTTGGAAAGATTCGGTCACTTATTACGATTGTTTCCTTGACAAAGGAACGGATGGCGTTGTATATGCCGACCGAACACCTCAGGTTGATTACTGGCAACTCCGAAAAGTTTTTGCACCAATCAGGGTCTTACCGGAAAGTGTTCAACTTATTGCAAACGTTCAAAAAGTGGATATTGAGATAGAAAACCGTTTGGATTTTAGCAATATGTATGATGTGAAAGTAAACTGGAAATTGTATGCCGATTCCAAAGAAATACAGCAAGCCAGCTTTTATTTGAATATTTTACCTAAAAGCAAAAAAGCATACAGGCTGGATATTGCCATACCTGAAAACACCAATGCACGCTTTTACTATGTGAAACTCGAATTTACAGACAAGGATAATTATTGTTTTTACGAAAAAAGCATCCTTTTAAACAATCGACAGAAACCTTTATCCACGTTCATTGGCACTGATTTTTTTGATATCCTTCCCGGAGCATCAACAAGTAATCCTGTATGTATAAGCACTCAGAAGTTTCCAAATCTGTTGGATGAACTTCAACTCAGGGTTGGTCGAAAACCAACGTTGTGCAACTGGATTGACACTGACAACACCAGTGAAGATTCAGTAAATATCAGCGATAAAAAAGCATGGTTTCCACATGTTATACGTCCGGTAGCATGCACCAATACACAAAGCAGCGGTGGTGTATTGAGTTATAAACTCCGGTTTGAGCGCAAGTTAGATAAAAGGCAATATTTCGAAGGCAATATTAATTTCATTACTACTGATAGTGGTTATATTCGTGTTGCATATAAGATAAAACCAATAAACACCAGGGGAATATTTTTGGAAACAGGCATCAGTTTTCAGTTGCCTGCATCAATTTCAGAGTTCAGGTTTGCAGGCAATGGCCCTTATCCATCGTATCCGGGTAAAAGCGCACTTTCGGAATTCGGAATTTATCATTTAACCAAAAATGATTTGAATTTTGAAGGCAACTATGCCAATGTTAAATTAGCAACACTCACAAATAAGCAAGGCGAAGGGTTATTGGTAGAACCTTTAAATGGTAGTATAGCTGTTGAAAAGACAGAAAGCGGTATTTTATTAAGTCACAATGCCGCAGTATCAGGCCGGTATTCAAAAAAATCATCGCCAAACATAAGTATCAAAGCCGAAAATGGAAATATGATTGAAGGTTCGTTCAAAATATATTCTTTAGGTTCAATATGGAATGCCGAATTAATCCGCATTTTTGGATTGCCACAGTCAGAAAAAATTCCATTTGTGCCGTTTTACCATAGTTACAATTAAAAGAAAAAAAATAGAAGTTAATTCAAAATCAACTAATTTATAACTAATAATTTTTTAATACATGGAAAGAAAAACATTTCTTAGTCGTATCCTGATTATGGGTACTCTGTTGCTGACAATGTCGTTTCAACTTGTTGCACAGATAAAAATGTCGGGAAAGGTTGTTGACAACAACAATGAACCGATTATCGGAGCCAGTGTTGCCATAAAAGGTACAAATACAGGTACGATAACTGATTTAAATGGTTTGTACCAAATTGAAGTGCCCTCAAGTGGGAAAACAGTTGTGTTTTCGTACATAGGGATGAAATCTCAGGAATTACAGGTTAAAGCAGGTGTATTGAATGTAACATTGAGTGAAGATGCAAGAAATCTTGATGAAGTAGTTGTGGTAGGTTATGGTGCGGTAAAAAAAACTGACCTTACCGGTGCAGTAGGTTCTGCAACCAATCAACAATTAACTCAAAAAGGTACGTTGACCCCTTTACAGGCATTGCAAGGTTCTATAGCCGGTGCAAACATCCAACAAACAAGCAGTCGTGCCGGAAGTGAATTTAAAATCCAAATACGCGGGAACGCCTCTTTGAAAAGTGACATCAAACCTTTATTTGTGGTTGATGGGGTCGTAATGAGCGATATAGACTTTTTGAATCCACAGGACATTGAACGTCTAGATATTTTAAAGGATGCTTCGTCTCTTGCCATATATGGTTCAAGGGGTACAGGTGGTGTAGTAATGGTAACAACCAAAAAAGCCGGAGTAATCGGACAGGAGTCGAAACCTTCCATAACATACGATGGGTATTTTGGTACAACAAATGTAACGCGTATGCCTGATTTTATGAATGCACAGGAATATGCCGATTGGCGTTTTGCGCGATTTGTAAAGTATGATACTCCAAAGGCACAACCTGTATATTATATTGACAGATCGAATTATGAGCAATCTTACCTTGTGTATGAGAACAATGGTAGCAAATACAAATTGTGGGATATGCTAAACTCAAATGAATCTTACAACTGGCGCGATTTGGTTACCCAACAGGGAATTCAACAAAATCATTATATTTCTGTTAACGGCGCTACAAAAAACTCAGGATACGCAATTGGAGGTGGATATCAGGAAGAGAAAGGTGTTTGTGTGGGTGATAATCAGAAACGTTATAATTTTAAGGCATCCATTGATTCAAAAATTAACAGTTACTTGTCTGTAGGGATTAATATGAATATTTCCAGTATAAACGGAACTGAAAGCAGTGATAAAGCTGTAGAAGATGCTTTTGATATGAATCCCTTTTTTATTCCGTATGATACTCTCGGGAATGTAGTGGTTCGTCCAGGTAATAAAATAATTTTAGGTACAGTTGCCAGTGGTCGTCAGTTTTCCGACATCGTAAATCCATTGTTAACAAGATCAAACTGGACAGAGGAATACAACCGTTTAAATATTTTCGGAAATGCCTATGTACAACTACAACCAATCAAAGGACTTACTATAAAATCCACATTCATGCCACGACTTTACAAAGGATTTTCAGGAACTTTCGAACGATATTTAGAACCAGTAACCCGCTTTAATAAAGCATCATTAAATAATAGCAGCAGTTTAGACTGGACATGGGATAATCAGATCAACTACAATATAAAAATTGCAAACGACCATAATCTGTCACTTATGGGTGTAATGAGTGCATTTAAACAAACTTCTGAATCAAATGCATTTGCAGGATTCAATGTAGAAGAAGGTACTCTCTGGTTTAATATGAAAAACTCAGTAATCGGGGATGTACCTATTCCGGGAAGTACAACTGTACCACCTGCTGTAGATAAATTAATTCCTGAACTTAGCAGCAGCTATTCCGAATCCAGTCTGTTATCATATGCGTTCAGATTAAACTACGATTACAAAGGTAAGTATTTGTTCAGTGGATCGTTGCGTACTGACGGTTCATCCCGTTTCCACAAAGATACACGCTGGAGTTATTTTCCTGCTGCTTCAGTAGCCTGGCGTGTAACAGAAGAATCCTTCATGGAAAATCTTCGTTCTGTTATTGATAATTTAAAAATTCGTGCCGGTTACGGGAACACGGGAAATAACAATGTTGGTAATTACGCCATTCACACTACTGTTTCTGGTCCAAACTATTATGCTTTTGGAAACACTTCTGCACTTGGATATTATCCGAGCGGACTTGTAAACGCAGCTCTTACATGGGAAAAAACGAGTGAAACTAATCTTGGTCTTGATTTTGGTTTGTTCAATTCACGCATTAGTGGTACAATTGATTTATATGATAAAATATCTTCAGACTTATTAGGAACCCGACAATTACCTTTGGTAGCTGGTGGTATCTCAATGACCGATAATGTTAGCAAAGTTCAGAATCAAGGAATTGAAGTCGGATTAAGCACCTACCCGGTACGCACCAAAGATTTTTCAATAAATATCTCAGCAAATGTCGCATACAACAAAAATTCAATTCTAGAAATTGATGGCAAAAAGGAAGATAATATAGGTAATAAATGGTTTATCGGACAGCCCAATGGCGTAATTTATGATTATGTATGGGGTGGAATTGTAACAGATCAGGACATTACCATTCCTGATAATGAAGCAGGGAAAGCTTTTGCAACGAAGACAGGAAAAACAGTTGGGGACGTAGTGAAAATGTATGATTATTATTTTGACAGATATAACCGGATTGAAGGAATGCCCTATATTGTAGACCAAAACGGTGATGGTAAATTAGATGATAAAGATAAAAAGATTCTGGGTCAGATAACACCGGATATTACAGGTAGCTTGTCTGTAAGCATTAATTACAAAAACTGGGACTTAAGTACCCAGGTATATTTAAGTTTGGGAGGATATGTAAAATCACCATTCCTCGACAGATATGTAGATGAATATTCCCGTGGTTTAAATCAAATCGACATGGATTACTACATTCCCAAAGGAGCATTAACAGGTTTGAAAGGATTTAATTCCGACAATTCGTATATTGAACCAGTATATCAGGCAGAAACTCATTATGGAAAATATCCGTTCCCGAGTCATACAGCAACCGGTGGTGGATTTGGTGGGGTCGAATACAAACTTCTTGCAACTTACACAACTACAAGTTATGCAAAAATGAAATTTATCTCCATTGGCTATACTTTACCAAAGAAATGGTTAAATATGGTTGAGATTAGCAATTTAAGACTTTATGCAACAATCACAAACCCTTATGTCTGGACTAATTACATTGGTTTTGATCCTGAATGGGCTGATTCTTCACGTTCAAAAGGCGGACCAAGTACTTTGACATCGCAAATTGGTATGAAACTTCAATTTTAAAATAATATCTATATGAAATCAAAATTATATTTTCTAATGCTGATTTTCAGCAGTGTAATTATGTTAGGCAGCTGCACCGATTTTTTAGAAGCAGATAACAAATCGCAGGTAAGTGCAAGTGCGAAATTCAAAACACCTGAAGGACTTGAAGGTCTTGTAAATCAGGCATATTTTCTTCTCAGAGGCATTCATCAGTCCGATGATCCTAAAATGTTTAGTGCCGGCACCGATTTATACACCAGTGGTAGAAGCGATCTTGATCAGGCATTGAATCTGTACGCTAGTTTAACTCCGGAAAACAGCACCATAAAATCTTTTTTTACCGACTGTTACAAAGCAATAAATGCAGCCAACTGCGGATTGTATTATGCACCGGAAGTAAAATCATCGACCCGTGATTTACGAGTTCAGGAATTAAGATTCCTGCGGGCATACTGGTATTACTTACTTTCTCAGCAGTTTGGAGGTGTTCCATTAAGTAAAAACTATATTTCTGATGCTACTACAGGATATCCGAGAGCAACATTATCTGATACATATTCCTATATTATTTCAGAACTTGAAGCCCTGGAAACAAGCACAATCCTACCTGCTGAAAGTTTTAATGGCAGAGCAAGTGTACGTGCTGTCCGTGCGTTACTATCGAAAGTTTATCTGGCAGCCGGATGGGATTTAGAAACTGATGTGGTAAACTTCGAAGAAGGTACATATACAATTAAGGGTACAAGCTATTTTGCAAAAGCAGCTGCAATGGCCGAAAAATGCATTAATAATGGAAGTACTAAGTTACTTAGTATGAGTTTTGCAGACAAATGGGCATACGACAAAGAAGGTAATGGCGAAACAATCTTTGCTATACAATACTCTCGTACAGCTGCAAAAACAACCGACGAAGGAAATTCGCTCATGGGTACATACGGTAATTATTATGGAGCATCCAATGATGGATTCAAAGGTTCCAATTCTAAGTATGTAAGTACTCGTAAATCTATTTATTTGTTTGAGCCGGAAGATTTACGCTATGCTGCGACCTTTATGACTACATTTCTGGGCGATGCCAACAATCTCGGACTGTATTATAAAGCTTTTGGACCTGATGCAGCTACTACAAAAGTATGGCATTATACACCACCCTGGTACGAATGCACACCAACAAATCTGGCAACAAATTTTGCGGCCTGGCGAAATGCTGCTCCAGCACAGCGAAGTAATGCACGAATAACAACACAAACCGATTCATCGTATTACTTTCTTCCGACTGGACTTGCAAGCAAAAGAAAATGGCACTCACAGATTGAGCAGACTGCAGAATGGACAAACAGCGTGAAGAAGTTTGATGATCCGACAGGTATTCAATTGAAAACAAAATCCTTCCGTGACATTGTATTGCTTCATCTTAGTGAAATCTACCTGGTAGCTTCGGAGGCATATCTGATGTCCGGTGATAATGTAAATGCAGTAAAATATCTGAATGCAGTGCGTAAGCGCGCAGGTTTCACAACCGAAATTAACAGTTCCTGGAGCAACTATGTGTTTAATTACAAAAAACACGATGGAGTAACTGTTCCGGTACTAAAACCCATTGATATTATTCTTGATGAATGTGCCCGTGAATTATATGGAGAACTAAATCGCTGGGTGGATTTACGACGCACCAAACAGATTGTGAAATACAATTTGTGGTACAATCACGAATTGGTAAGTGTTAACTCAATGAAAGGTACTGATGGTGAATTTAAGATTTATCGTCCAATACCTGTAGATGAAATAAATCTCAATACAGCTATTGAACCCGAAGATCAAAATCCGGGATATAAATAAATTTTTAAGAGTTATCTTGTTGAGAGTTAGTGTTTACCCACTAACTCTCTTTTTTATTGGTTAATTCCCAATTAACTTTTAACTCCTGTATCACCACAGCACTTGTGCCAACTGAAACAGTATGTTGAATACCCAATCCTCCCAGCCTATTATCTATTGCAGTTGACGAAAGAACTACATCACTTTTTACTTGTTCATATTTTGATCGATTAATTAATGCATCAGTATGCACACGAGCAGTCAGAATATTGTTTGTAAAAGATAGATTAATGTAACAATTGGTATGAAAACAATTTGTGGAAACAGATTCGGATATAACATCCGAAATACCATTTGTGTATTTCATAAGCATTACATCAACGGTTCCACTGTATTTTGTGGTGCGTATTATTCGCAATCCATAACCTGTTTGTGTTCTGGTATCATATTTTATAAAAATATCCATATATTGGGAAGTGGCACTACCAAATCCGCTACCTCCTTTGCCTGGTGCAACTATCAGATTGATTGTCATGTTGTTGTAAAATTTACCTGTGGGCGTATACAACATTCGGGCTCCTTTCACACCTTGAATCAATCCGGTTTTTCCTTTAGCTCCATCAAGACCTTCACCATAGAACCAATACGGTTCATCTGATATCGTTTCCCATTCGTGGGTTATAACATCGAGTGGACGAAAACGATCAATAGTCCAGAAACCGGGAATTATCTGAGGTTGTGTTGAAGTCGAAAAGTTGTCGAATCTATAATTTAATTCACTGATTCGAGTATTTTTAAGTTTAATTTTCTGAGGATAAACTACATTGAAAGCCTTTGCTGTACTACTACGAATGTGTTTAGCCTCAATTTTTGCCATAATATAATATCCGTTATCGTTAGCAGTGAGATTGTATTTTTGCATAGGATTGTTGTTGCGGCTAACAGCAACTTTTATCGGATTGTCTCCATTTACATTGCTGCATCTATACCAACTTATTAGTGAGTGGTCATTATATCCTTTTAAATCTAGTTGATAATTCAAATGGAGTAAATTCTGATTGGTTTTAGCTAAAGTTGGTTTTCTTATTAATACGGGTGGGTCAAGTATTGGTGGAACTATTTCAATTTCACATGCAGCAACTAAACCATTAGAGGCTTCGGCCTGTACGATAACTTTCTCAGGATGGTTTTGATTGTTGTTTCCTTCTATATGGCAAATACTATCGTATGAAGTCATTCGTACAATTTCTGTATTACTATTTATCAGAGACCATTTCAGGCTCTGTCTACTGACATTATAACCCCCATGCCTGTAAAACTCAGGTTTTATGGTTGCATTATTTTTTGTTGTTTCAATACTGCTAAAATCAGCACGTATTTTCAATTGTGTAGGTATATTTGTCAGATTTTTTCCCCTCTTTCGGGAAATACTATCTATTATATCTTTCACTTTCATTGGATCCCATTCATCGGTACCATGGAGTAGATTGAAGGTGTTATAAACAATTCCTTTGTCTGTTTTTACACGATAAGCGTTTAATAATTCCCTTCCTTCTAAATCGATTGTATATTGTTTATTTTTTGCATCTATTTCTAATGGTTTTCTATTGGCAGTTATATTGAATGCATAACACCGCATAGATGCATCTGGTGCACTACACCAGTTCACTTCCAACGAGTCGTTTCGCGAATGAAACCGGCAATCAATGACAGCTACCTGCCCCGGAAATTTTGTAAAACATTGCTTGTGTGAATTCAATACATTAAAATCGGAATTCATAAAAACAGCGCCGGTGCCATTGGTTGTATATATTGGTTTGGAGCTATAAAAGTCAAAATCACAATCAAGATAAACACCAGTACGGCAAAGCGCATCATCGGTCATTTCGAAATGACAGCGGTAAAACAAAGTTCTGCGACCATTAGCGAAAGGAGAGAGATTTAATCTGCTCACAAAATGACAGTTTTCTGCAAAAACCTTATCGGCATCTGTATGTATAAGTTGTGCCTGAACAATTACATCACCACGCTTCGGACGATTTAATGAAGGCTTAAGAGGAAAATTCAAATCGACATTGCAATAATTTCCAAATGTGATATTATAAGCCCAAATTCCTGTTGATTCAAACTTGAACATGGTAAAATTTCCAAGTGCTCCCATAGTTTGTCCTCTGTTACAAGCAATGACCACTTGTTTTGGATCGGAATGCAATCCTGATAATCTTAACCATTTATTCTTTATTATCATTCCATAGGGATGCTTGTCTACAGAGGCTTTACGGATTTCAGCATCATCAGGATTGTCTATCCAATAGACATAAGGTGCAATTAGCAATGTCATCGGCTTTTGCTCTGTCCCCTCGTTCAAGGCATTCATTGCTTTTGTGAGGGAATTGAAAACATAAGGAGAAGATGCTATTACACTGTCATTCAGATTACCATTTACATAAAAAGTAAGCGGACCGAGTTTTATTTCCATGTTGTTGTAAATCAGTAAATTATCTCTTAAATACACAGGTTGATCTTTATCTATTGATTGATTTTCTGCAGCATTTGCAAAGGATACAGAAACAATCCATAGCATTAATAAAGTTATAAACCACAACATTATATTTATATTCATCTGTTTTTTACTATTTTCTGAAGATACATTTTATCGTTTAATTTGATTTGAAGAAAATACAAACCTGCCGGCACTTCTGAAAAATTCATTTCCCACTCATTGGTATTTGCAGTTAAAATCCCATTCCTGATTTGTTGTCCACAACTATTTATAATTTGATAGTCTGCCTTTTCTAATTTTAGCTCTGTTTTTATTTTTAAAATATCATTTACAGGATTCGGACTGCATTTTACATCCAGATTCTCCGAAATATTTTTTACTGAAGAGTTAATACCATATACAAGTTTACGACTTCCATCCCAGCCTACGGCATAAATTTCGGTTGAGCCATCGGGGAAATAAACGCGAGTTTTATCGTTGTTTGCAAATCCTGAGCCTAAAACAGAAAGTCGTGTAAGTGTAGAAGCTGAATATGTTTCAAACATAATTGCATTCTTCCAAACGGCATGGTCTACAATCACATATTTCTGATAACTTTCAGCAGCATTCAACATAGGTGTACAACCCTGATTCAACACTCCCACTACGGGTAACTTTTGTATGAAGGCAGCTAAACTATTGGCTGAAATATAGTGGACTACTGGCGATTCAGGCAAAGGGTAATTTTTCGATTTGATATAATTTACAAGATTTAAACTATCGGTAGCTGTGATTTTAAGTTCCCCCGGACCATAATCTTCAATAATTTTATCATAAATCCTTAACATACCAACCGTCTGGAAAAATGAGGTTAAATCCTGTTTCAATACATCGCATGTGTTTTTCATGAAATTGAGCATTAATGCACCACTGCTTAAACCGCTTTCGTTGGTATTACGTATCATTTCGGCCACATCAGCATACCATTCTTTGGTGCTTTCATTCGCTAACTGGTAGTACAAAACAAGTTGCCACCACGCACAGAGTTTAACGAAGTGATCGCCACCATTTTGCCAGGTCGAACCCGATAAATTATCGCCACCATACTGACATAACCAGTGCTGTTTTTTCAGAATGCCGTTGTTTAAATAGGCATTGAATCGTCCACCAATCATTCTATTGCCTTTACCAACACCTGTTCCGGTTTCAAAACCGTTGTAATATGCATCGTTCGATTCTTCGTTTTCGAGACGGGTTTCATTAGGTGTAAAGGAATGATTTGCCAGAATAGAGAATACATTATTGGTCATTTCAATGGTGCCAATCCAGCGCAGTCCGGGTCGAATCTGATTGATATGGCCTAACTCATGAGCAATGCCCCAGCAATTGGTTTTGGCTTTTTCAGGACTACAGGTTACATCACAGCTGCCACTGAAATGAGCACCTTTTCCTCCGGCATACCACGACCATGTTTTACTGTCCGCCTCCGCCAGCATACGATTTTTAGGAATGCGATTGTATTTGTAAAGTCCCATTTGACGGTATTGCATCGAAATAATGCTATCGTATATATCAACTAACTGTTTCCCTTCAAACGGACAATATTTTTTCAGTTGAGCTTTTTCAAAAATCATTGTTACATACCTACCTCGCATGTCGAGCATGTGGTAAGCATCGTTGGTTAAACATCTTTTCCAATGCGAATCGTTGTGCAAATCTTTATCAAAAAATCCATTTAATTTACCACCGGTAATATGAATCTTAACAGGTTTGAGGTTTGCATAGTTATCGGTATAAAAACTGATATAGCCCAAACCACTTAAAGTCGGTGTAATTATATTTTCGCCGGTTTGTAATTGATACGATTTGGTTGTATTTGTATCATAATCTGCAATTTTAAGCGAAATACTTTGCCCCTGAATATCGTCAACTAATAAAACGGCTTTTTCTCCGATGTTAAAAAAAATACCGGTAGAATTTTCATAGGCAGAATACGTACTGGTTTTTAATACCTTTTGCGTGGTGGTTATCAACGGATAAGCTTCATACGATTGTATGCGACTTTCTGAGGGATAAGTGCCATTGTACATACACTGAGCCAATTCACGGTAAAAGCCGGCAGGCATTGTATTGATATCAGACTGATTTACATCTTGTTTTAAAGACGAACAAATATTATCTGTAAAAATATCGTAGTTTAATGAAGCATTGATTGGGTTTGACGGAATAGGCAAACAACTAATTTCTTCTGTCTGATTACGAATGCTGTAAAAAGCCATTTCGGAACAACTTGCTCTGTCCTGTGAACCATTTTTAACAATTAATCTCACTACGGCAGGTTGAAAAACTCCTACACTACCATTTAAGTCGATACGAGCGGGTGTATTTTTGAATCCGAAATCGACTTCTTTCAACTTTGTGAAGAGCATTGGGTTAGTATTACCAGCATAATAAATCTCCACTTGTCCAAAATTCCCCTTTGAGTTTCCATCTGTTCTTGGAAAATATGACAGGGAATCTATGCGTGCAATATCCGAAAAATAATAATCCAGCGTATCAGGTAAAGTACCACCACCCCATTTCGAATCGTAGCGGGTACTCATATCTTGATCGATGGTGTTTACTAAATCATATTTTGGCTCGGATGATGTTGCAATTGCATAATAAATCTTCACCGAAAAAGGGATTTCCCCAACAACTGCTGTAGTAACGCAAAAATAAAATAAAAAAAACAAATATCTCATCTTCATTAAATAAAAAAGAGTGTCCTGAAACATTCAGGACACCTCGGATTCAAAAATACGATTTACATATCAGTTCACAAATCAAACTATCAAAAAATGTGATGTTCTTATCATGAAATCATCTATTTTCTATCCAAAATGATTTTACAGGCAAACACATCTTTCAGACGTATAATTTTCATAACATAAACTCCATCGGGAACATTCTTAATCTGAATCTCATTCATGTTTTCTATTTCTGAAACAAGCTGACCTTTGATAGAATAAAGTCTTGCAGAAACTGAATTCTCAAAAACAATTACATCATTAAATAGTCTGTAGGCTACATTTGGTTCCTTAAGTTCACGCACAGATGTAGCATCCGGCGTCCATGTAATTTCAAGTAAGTTTGTGCCCTGTGTTGTACTTCCACTGGAAATTATCAACTCTCCGCCACCTCCGGAATATTCATAAGTTGTGGTTTCAAATTTATTTACACTCATATCAGGTGATTCAAAAGTAGTGAGTAAAGTTGTTTTGGGAGTATTTGTTTCATTAAAATGATACAATTTCACATTTCCCTTTGCAGAGCTACTTCCACTGGTCATAACAATATTCAAAGTACCTTTACCACTAACAGGGAAACCAACTGCACGATACAAAGGTTTACCATTGGCATCCAATCCTTCAGTTCCTTTATCTAATTTTATCCTGTAAATATAATCAGGAAGCGCTGCACTACTTCGCGACACACTAATAGTTTTTCCTGTACCATAAGCAGTTATACCATTCATGGTTTTATTTTCAGTACTCCATGCAGTGAACCAATTATTCCATACCCAGGTTGTATCACCAGGAGCATTTACTGTATGCTTTGAAAAATTCCAGTTTTGCGCATTTAATAAAATGACTAAAAACAGCATTATTACCATCAAAAAAATTGATCTTCTCATACATAAAAAATATTAAATGATTACACATTGACTCAGAACAACAATTTGTATGTGATTGAATTAGAATTTTTATTAATTCTCAACAAATAGCAACCAGGATTAAACCCTGATAAATTTAGAAAATTACGATCATTAATTTCAATTAACTTCGATCCATTGAGCGTATAAACTTCAGCAGTAACATTGTTTTTAAAATATATCATCTTATTGATAACAGAAAAATCCGATTTTTTAAAGGCATCTTCAAGAGAAGTTGAAAGATCCGGTGTCCAGTTCATTTCCAGAATGTTGGTACCCTGCGCTGCAGTGGCTTGAGCTATTATTATTTCTCCGGCACCCATTGACCCATTATAATAATATGTTAAAGTATCATTAACCTGAGGTACAGTCATCGGAGAAGTGAGCATTGCAAGTTCTGATGTCCTGGGTGTATTATCAACATTATAATGATATAATTTCACTGAACCATCTGCGGTATTACTGCCACTTGTTAATGCAATGGTAAGTGTGCCTTTATTACTTACAGGAAAACCTATAGCGTAGAATACCGGTTTGCCATTCACATCGAAAGTTGGGACACTTTTATCAAATTTCACCCGATGCGTATAGGGCGCACTGGATGAAGCAGTAACCCCAAGCGTCTTTGCTGCATTGGCATAGATGACAAGACCGTTTTGCATGCGGTTATTACCGGATATAGTCAACCAATCGTTCCAGATTAAATTGGAAGACCCATCAAGAGCACTGAAATTCCATGTTCTGTTTGCACCGGCATCCGGAAATGATGATACACTTACACTATCAACATTAGAATAAACCGATGAACATACCCCACTTGAAATTTTTGCACGATAATAAGTTTTTGCTGTAATAGCCGGAGTGGTTAGAACAGCTGATGTTGCACCGGAAATATCAGTCCAATTTGTACCAAACTCTGCAGACTGTTGCCATTGCACATTACCTGTATGTCCGCTCAGTGTTACAGCACCACTTTGTCCCCATGCAACTGCTGCTGCAGATGCAACAGCTGTTCCGGCAACAGATGGCTGATTGACGGTTAATAATGCACTCTGACTTGTTGCCGTTGTTGTATTTCCACTACAAGTTGAAGTAACAATGCATCGGTAATAGCCATTTTGTGCACCTGAGGAAGCGGTAAAACCAAGTGAATTTGATGTAGCTCCGGAAAAAGTAATATTGGCTGATGTTCCATCAACTACATTTGACCATGTAGTTACGCCATTATCCGGACTATATTCCCACTGATAAACGGGAGCGGAACCTCCACCTACAACCGACATAGAAGCTGTACCACCGTTTTCACAAATCTGAGTTGCTGATGGGTTCGAAACTATGGCATCAACACAACCTACCACCTCATTGGCTGTAAATGTAATTTTCATATTACTATGTGTAAAATTTCGAGCGCTGGTACTGTTGGATGTCACCCATAAATAAATTCTGAATTTAAAACTATCAGCATTGGAAACTCCGAGAGAACTAAATGAATATTGGTTAGCAACAGTTAATAAATCAGATGTTAATCTTCCAACAGAAAGAGGTGAAGTATTCGAATATCCCCCAATAACAGTTTGAGTACTAAAGTTATCTGTAGAATAATAGAAAGCCGCTTTACCATTGTCAGTAGAAGCAGAGCCAATATCAAAAGACACATCAGAGACATTCAGTTTATATCCGGAAACTGGTGTAACACTATATTCTATATAATAATTAGCATTATATGTGAGAAAAGTACTGGTTTGAGTGTATGCAGAAACTCTTTGAGCAGCATTTAAACCTCCTACTGCTTTACCTGCCAGGTAAGAATTATGCTTTAAATATACTAAAGCCGGAGTGGGAGTAATATCGCCATTCATAATCACCTGATTAGCAGCCGTCCATCCGGTTCCTGAGGTTACATCAGGAGTTCGTGTTGATTGTAACGGCCATGTAACTGTTGTTTGAGCATTGACGCTCAAAACAAACATCATACAAAATAAAACTGCAAATGACTTAAGGGTAACTAATTGTTTCATAATAATTTTAAAATTAATGGTTAGTAAAATTTATATTTAAAAAAATCAAATGCAAATGTAATTTCCTGATTTTCTCTTCATGTTCACAAAAATTAATAAAATGTTCAATAAATTGAAAAAGACAAAAATGGCAGATTTATAAATGAATAAATGAATTAAAATATGGTCAGAAATGAACTCTATTAATATTCAATGCGTTAATTCTGTAAATTGCCAGTTTATTGGTCGGATCAATCTTAAATTTCCGACCTTTATATTTTAGTTCACCTTCAATCGTTGCATTGGGTTCAACAGGCATAATCATAACGTAAACTGTATTTTTATCGCCCGGAACCACAGATACATATCCACCTTTCAGTTTTGAAATTAAAGTTGGCAGTTTCAAACTCTCTATATTCACTTCAAGAGTTTTGGTATCTTCCGTTATGTCAAAGGATTTAGTAAAAGCAACTTCAATCTTTTCCCCATTTATCAAATATTGTGGAGTATTATTCATGAAGTAACACGGAATACCATGTTCTTTTAATTGCAGAATCATCTTCAAACACTCAGAAGTCAGAATTTCAGCAAATGGCAATAAAACAGCATCATAAGTTTCGTTGCGTACACGGAATTTATTTTTCTCAATTCTACCTTCAGAAAAAAGCCAGTCAGCTATACCATCTGCCTGTATACCGAGTGATGGCATTATACCAAGTAATAGATTTGTCTGATTTACCCGGATTGAGTTTTCAGGTTCCCGACTGCATAAAAATGTTGTAATCGGATATACAACAGCCACATTGGCAATCGGTAAATTAAATTTTGTAATATTTCTTACAACATCGGTTTTTTTGATGAAATCGGGCAACATTGGCCATGTCTCATGATTGGGAAATCCAGGGCCCCAATACTGCAAACCATCAATTACACCGGTATTACCATAAATATGCTGTATCCATTCGTTTGAAAACATCGCCATTAAATCATTCCAGTATATGGGCACTTCTGCTTTGTAATTTACTCCCCAACGATTATAGTTTGCAACTCTGTTTCGGGCAAATTTTGCCAGACTGGTAGCCAGTAGCATTTTCGAAATCTGTCGGTATTTTCCGGTAAGGTTTGTTGTAAAATATTCTTCAAAGCCATCATCATCGGTATAACCTCCATCTACTCCTTTTAAACCTCTCCAGTAATCACCGCATCCTGCATACATATCATCGGGTATGTCGTGCCATGTATGATGAACACCCATGCGCACCGGACCAAAATTCTGTTCAGCTTTCTGCCAGAAACGCTCCTGACCACCAAACACATAATCCATCAAAAGTTGGAAATAATCGTACCTCACCTTGAGATGACTATTATCTGAAAGATCCAAGACCAATGCTTCAAGATATTTCTTCAAATCATAACCATACTTTTTATAAAAATCAATATATACCCTTTCACTCACAGGGTAATGCCCGTATTGGAAATAATACCCCGGTTCATCCCACCAGAATCCATCGAAATGAATGTTATGTTCTTTATATTTATCGAGCAAATCAAACATTATTTTTTCGTGCTCAGGTGAGTCGAACGCATACATATTGGTTGCAAAACGTGGAAATGCAAACACCCACCATTCCCCTTCAGGCAAATCAGGTTTCCCGAAAACTTCCACATAATAGTTACTCCGGTTGATGAAAAGCCTATGAGAAACTGTAATATCTTTAAGCGTAGTTGAAAGAATTTTTCCATCCTTTTTCTGATATGCAATAACTTTATCCACTCCAATGGGATTCAGCCACAATCCTACTTCATGAAGCATGTGAATATCCCTCCGCTGCGGATAATTATATTTTAGCGAATAGCGACCATTTGATAATTTCACTTCATTGGTAAGTTTTTCTTTCTGTGGTACTGATGTATCAGTTGAAACCTTAATTTTAAAGTTTTCATTAACCATAAGCATTTGAGCACCATACCCTGTGTGATTTAGTGTATATCCCGATAAAAACCGCGGATCAATTCCCCAGATAAATTCAACATTCTGTTTTTCACATTCAGCTCCCGCCAATTTTACAGCCTCAAACATTTCATTATCATACAATTGATAACGTGTAGCACGAGGCATGGCGTATAAACCCCGGAAGCCAGTCTTTTTCAAATCACTGATATGATGCTTTAACGTATCCTGATTTTCTATAACCTTATCCTGCCATGTCCAGAAAATGGATGAAATGTGTTTACTCCCCGGATGTGGTTGTTGAGAATATGCAGGCAATAAAAGTATTATATCAGACAGAATGCCAAATATCAGAACAATAGAAAAATGCTTCATGAGGGTATGAAATTATTGATTAATTGATAAATTCTTAACAGTATTAACCAACACATTTTGCTTACTCATTTTAGCGAACAAAATTCCATCAGTATTAATATTTCCCGATTCGAGAATTCTTAGCGGGTTACTATCTCGAATATCAAGCAATACATTCCTGAAAATAAAGTTTTTAGCCCATTTAATTATCAGTCCATTAGTACTTTTAATCTGCATGTTTTCAAAAACAATATTTTCAACAGGCATCTCGGGTAATCCTACAGCAGTAAGTGCTGTTTCGGCATTCATACAGGTAATATTTGATATGCGGAAATTGCGAAATTGGGGGGTTTCAATGCTAACCGGAGGCACTGGCAAGGTCTCCGACACTCTGCCGTAAAACAATTCAAAAACAATCGCATTTTTATCAATATTCATCATTTTAATGTTGTCTACATAGATGTTTTCAACTATTCCTCCCCTGCCTCTTGTTGATTTAAAGCGTAATCCCACATCAGTACCCATGAATGTACAATTGCGGGCAACTACATTATTAACCCCTCCACTCATTTCGCTTCCAATGACAAAACCACCATGACCGTGATAAACAATACAATTATCTACCAGTATATTTTGGGATGGTATTCCCCTTTTACGTCCATCTTCATTTTTGCCTGATTTAATGCAGATTGCATCATCACCCACATCGAATCTGCTGTTAACCACCAATACCCGGTTACAAGACTCCAGGTCGAGTGCATCGCTATTCTGGGCATTCCAGGGTGAACGAATATATACATTATCAACAACAATATCTTCACAGCAATTCGGATGAACATTCCAGTTGGGAGAGTTTTGAAAAGTAACACCCTGGAGCAATATTTTTTTACAATTCACAAAATTTACCATTTTTGGACGTAAAAAAACCTTGAATTTTTCAGCCAGATCGCGTGTGATTTCTCCTTTGTATAAATGCCCTTCTAATGCTTCTGGGGTTGGATACCACATATCGCCTTTGGAATTTAAAACACCCTGCTTAATAATTTCATTCCATTCATTCTCGGTAAATTTGCTTTTTTTGCGATAGCGCCAACTATCCCCATTACCGTCAATTATACCTTTACCAGTAACGGCAATATTAACGCAATTAAAAGCTGACAATGGCGACACCGGTGAATATCTCTCAGAAGAATCAGCTTGTCTCTGAATAATCGGATACAAATTAAAATCGCTACTAAAAAGTATGACTGCACCTTCCTCCAAATGGAGATTTACATTGCTTTTCAACTCTACAGGCCCGGTAAACCACACGCCACGGGGTACTATTACTTTACCACCACCTTTCCCCGACACATAATCTATTGCTTTTCTGAACGCCGTTGAGTTCAACACTTCCAAGGTACTCTCAGCACCAAAATCAGTAATAGAAACAGCAAAATCTGGGAAAGACGTAACCTCAGGTTTTTGAATTGTTACCGGTAAATTTTTATAGAATTTATCATAATTGCCTGCCAATACACTTTGGTTTGCAATTGCTACAAAAAACAAAACATTAATCCAAATAATCTTACACATGTTTTAATTATTATTTTTTACTTACAGAACTGATTTTTTGAAACTTTTGGAATGTCAAAATTAGAATATTAGATGATGGTAGCTTGTGCACTTTTTTAATAAAGATGTGTACATTTCTGAATTTTAATCATAATCATGTTCATGGTAATTTCAAATAACATATATTTGTGGTAATGTTTTCGAAATTCATACTTTCATTTTTTTAATATGATATTCAAATTTAAAAAACTACTGCTTTTTTTTATAATATCCCTGTTTTTGCCCCAGACTGGCATATCAAGGACTTTGAATAATTATCAGCATTTTTCAGTAGTAAACGGACTCTCAGGAAATGATATAACTCAGATATCTAAACACAGTAGTGGATTAATTTTCATTGCAACTCAAAACGGTCTTAATCGCTTTGACGGTAAGAATTTCAGAAATTACAAAGCTGTTGGAACATTTAACCATGGCGCCAGGTTTACCAATGACTATATCAATCTGATGAAAGAAGATATGCAAGGTCAATATTGGATCATTACTAAAGATAAAAGATTATACCGCTTTGACCCCCATAAAGAAAAAAATGCAGAAATAAATCTGATAGATGCTGACTTAAATCCTGTATACAATTTTACAAATGTTTATTTACTTCCCGGGGGACAAATCTGGTTACAATCTTTACGTCAGGGAGCATTCAGAATCACACTCGATAAAGATACATTCAAATATAAAAGATTCGACAAATCTTGTGGTTTAGCCGACGATAATATACGTACAATTTCAGGTGATTCAAATGGAAACGTCTGGATTCTTTCTCATATGGGCTTAAGTTATCTTTCCAAAAAAGAAAATACTCTCAAAAAAATAATTCTACCCGATATTTCGCAGGCGGTAACAGCTATTTCAATACATGACAATAAAGTTTTGATAGGTAATCAAAACGGATATATTCTTGATTTCAACAAAAATTCGGGAAGAGTTACAATCATATCCAAACCTTTTAACTCACCAGTAAATGAAATTGAAATTGCACAGGATAAAAAATATTTTGCATCGACCTCAAAAACAGAGGGTTTATTTATTGGAGATGCAGAAAACGGGAATATGATTAAAAGACACAATCAGTTTTTGGGTGAAGGATCGGGGTTGTATTTTGATAAATATGGAATTGTTTGGTTGATTCCCAGAAAGCCTCAAATTATCTCTTATAATTTGAAAAATAAGGAAACTACCTTCATCAACGGCAGATTTCAACAAAATGATGATATTTCACTGAACAGCGATTTTATAGAAACTCCTGATAACAGGCTTTTAATCAGACTATGCAATGGAGAAGTCTACTTTTTCGATCGCAAAATTCAAAAATTTTCAGAACTTACCAATCCCGCTGATAACCAGGTTGGATATTTAAATAATGTGAGAAACTGGTTTCTTGACAATCAGAATATCCTCTGGTACAACACTAATTCCGGTGGCTTAAATAAACTCGACATTTCACCGGATCATTATAGTGTTTTGAAAAAAGTTTCAAAAGATATTCCATTAGGTGATGTCAGAACAGTCATACAGGATAGTGATGGGAATATCTGGATTGGTCAGAAAGAAGGTCGTTTGTTTTTGTTTGATTCCAACCTGAATTACATCGGATCATTAACAAATAATGGTACTCTAAAAGCTAATGCAATCTTTTATAAGAATGGAGTTTATGCTATCAACGAAGACAGTGAAAAAAATATTTGGGTTGGAACAAGGGGAGATGGATTATATAAAATTAAAAAAACTAAAAAAGGTTATCAAACTGAACATTTCTATCAGTCAGCTGAAGAAAATTACAGCATCAACAGCAATCATATTTATGCAATTCAGAATGGAATTAATAATGAAATGATTATTGGAACATGGGGAGGTGGTGTCAATATTTTAACCAAAGGCACTAATGGCTACTTCTTTCATAATCAAAACAATACATTGAGTCAATTTCCGGCAGAATATAGTAAAATCAGATCTGTAGCTGTCGACCATCAAGGTAGAATCTGGGCTGCAGGCCAACATAATGGCATTTTATGCATTGCTAGAAATAAAGCAAATCCGGTTTATACTACTTACAAAGCTGGTAATAAAGACTATCCTCTACCCTCTGATGATGTGAGAAGCTTATTTATTACACCCAACAAGCGATTATACATTGGCACCAATGATGCAGGCATGGCCGAATTTGACCTTTCACAAAAAGATCAGTTAAGTCTGAAATTGTACAATAATGAAAACCTTCTTTCGTCGAACTCAGTTCAGGGTTTTGTAACTGATAATCAGGGTGGATTGTGGATACCAACATATACTGGTGTACTAAAAATCAATTATCTTAACAGCGAAGCTGAACTTTTTTATCCAAACGAAATGAGTCAGACTTCTTATTCCTCTAACAGTATTTGTTATACAAAATCTAATAAGCTTATTGTTGGAAATAAAAACGGCATAATAATTCTGAATCCTAATCTCGGACAAAAGAAGAAATTTATTCCTGAATTAATTTTCAATCAACTGAAAGTTAATAACCAATCAATATTACCGAATGACAACTCGGGTATCCTGAAAGAAGAATTAAATAAGACCTCTTCAATTACGTTAAAACACTCTCAATCTGTATTCGACATTGAATGTATTGCGCTGGATTACCGTCAGCCCTCCAATATTCAATATGCTTTTATGCTTGAAGGCATTGATCATAGCTGGACTTATCACCGCAATAATAATATTGCGTCGTTTAAAGGCATTCCCGCAGGAAAATATACGCTACGGGTAAAATCAACTGATAGCAATGGCATCTGGATGAATAATGAACGAAGCATTCAGATAAAAATACTGAATCCTTATTATAAAACCGGATTAGCGTATTTCATCTATTTTATTCTATTTCTGGTCTTGCTTTTTATAATATTAAGAGTCATGAAGACAATCTTTGCACTGAGAAGTAAAATTGAAATTGAAAAAAGCATTTCCGAGCAAAAAATTAATTTTTTCACTGTAATTTCTCATGAGTTAAGAACGCCGCTAACATTGATTCATGCACCACTTGAAAATATTTTAACAGCACAACAGACAGTTGATGAAATAAAACGCGAAGTAGCGATTGCTGCAAAAAACAGCAAAAGACTGATAAAACTGGTTAATCAGTTACTTGATTTCAGAGCTTTGCAATTTGGAAAAGTATCTGTCAGAGCACAAAAAATTGTAGTGGCAAATCTTTTAGAAAGTTTAATTGACAATTTTTCAAATGTTGCACAACAGAAAAATATTGAACTGGAGTTTCGGTGTGATTGTAAAAACAGTCAGATAATTTCTGACAGGGACAAACTCGAAACCATTTTCTTTAACCTGATTTCTAATGCTTTTAAATTTACTCCAGCAGGAAAAAAAGTAACTGTTACTCTTTACCGAATCGGCCAATTGATTCATTGCGAAGTGAGTGATGAAGGTATTGGAATGACAAAAGAGGTGCTACAAAACATTTACAAGCCTTTTCACACTTCCGGCAGAAGCACATCTGATTTACAAACAAGTTCTGGTATTGGCTTGTCAATTGTAAAAGAATACTGCGATTTACTGAAAATAGTCATTGAAGTTGAGAGCATACCGGGATTAGGTACAACCTTCAGAATAAAACTGAAAGCTGAAGATGAAATTGTTGAAGACTTACAGGAATTATTCATTCCAGAGTCTACGAAAGATGCTGTAAATGATATCAATATTAATGACATCCATAAAAGCAAAAGAATTCTTATCATTGAAGACAATGCTGAAATGCGAGAATACCTTGTTTCAAAACTGGTATCAAAATATAACGTTATCTGTGCCAGAGATGGTATTGAAGGGATGGAACTGGCACAACATGGTAATCCTGATCTGATTATTACTGATATATTGATGCCAAATAAAACGGGTGAGGAGTTTGTGGCTGAATATCGCCGGGATATTAAAACAAGCCATATCCCGATAATTGTTATTTCTGCTATCGATAATGAAGAAACAAAGGAGAGACTTACACAAATGGGAATTGAAGATTATCTTGTCAAACCTTTTGTAATCAATATGCTGATTTCAAAAATTGAAAATCTTTTTGAACAAAGGCGTAAACTTCAAATGCTTTACAGTTCGGGTTTGAGCAATATTGTTAATGACGAATGCAAACTGAATGAACAGGATAAAATTTTTGTAGAGAAACTGAATGAATTTATGATGATACATCTGGAGGACTCTGAAATATCAGTGAATGATTTGAGCAAATTGTTTAACATCCCTTATCACATTCTGAACAATAAAGTAAAACAATTACTTGATTTGACTCCAATAGAATACATCAGGGAATTCAGAATGCAAAAAGCAGCAGAGTTAATACGCACAACCAGTTTCAGTATTAAGGAAATTACTTATCAGGTGGGAATTAATGATCAAAGATATTTTAGCCGGTGTTTCAGAGAAAGATTCGGCGTCTCCCCCACTCAGTATAAAGATGAGTTTCATGTTTAACCAAATTAAATTTCACTTATAATTCTGAAACAATGCAATAGGGAAACATTTTATCTAAAAAAAATCAGTCATTTAAAAACTTCCACACCTTTTCAAAATTAGTGAACATGCTACAGCATCGTTGATTGATATTTTTGCGTCGTTAACCCGGCGCATTTTTTTTGCAACAGGTTTCAAACAAAAAAAAGTATAAAATCTATTACTATTAAAATGAAGTATTTCGCTTTCACATTCCTCCTGTTTTTTGTAATTCCGGCATTTGCCATTCAAATTGATGTGACCAAATCAGGTGTAATACCCGATGGTAAAACAATGAATACCAAAGCTATTCAGAAATCTATCAGTATAATCGAAAAATCGGGTGGTGGCACATTGTATTTCCCTGCAGGTAAATACCTGACCGGCGCCATGCATTTATGCAGCAACCTGACTATTGAAACCGAAGCCGGAACCGAAATAATATTCTCGGATAATTTCGACGACTACCTGCCATTTATCGACATGCGTTTCGAAGGTATAATGATGAAAAGCTTTTCACCTCTGTTGTATGCCAAAGGGAAGGAAAATATTACCATTACCGGACGAGGTACTTTCAATGGGAATGGAACAAAATGGTGGCGCACGGTAGAAAAAATACATACTCTGGCAAAAGCAGGTGACATCAAAGACCTGAACAAATACCAAAAAATGTGGGAAGCACAAAATGATCAAAAATCACTTTATGCTGATAACGATTCAACGTATTACCCAACGCTTCGACGTAAATTTTTCCGTCCACCGTTTTTACAATTGCAAAATTGCAAAAATATTGTAATTGAACATGTTAAATTTATAGATTCGCCATTTTGGACAATAAATCCTGAGTTTTGTCAGAATGTAATTGTGGATGGTATTACCATTATCAACAACCCTGATTCACCGAATACTGATGGGATTAATCCCGAATCGTGTCAGGATGTTCGTATCAGTAATTGCTTTCTGTCGGTTGGCGACGACTGTGTAACCATCAAATCGGGACGTGATGCACAAGCTCGCCGCATCAATGTTCCATGCGAAAATATCACTGTAACCAATTGCGTAATGCATACCGGACATGGCGGTGTAGTAATTGGTAGCGAAATGAGTGGCGGTGTTCGCAATGTTACTATCTCAAATTGTGTGTTTGATGGAACTGACCGGGGAATACGACTCAAAACCCGCCGCGGACGCGGAGCTACAATTGAAGCTGTATCGGTGAGCAATATTGTAATGCGCAACATTCAGAAGAGTGCCATACATATTGATATGATTTACGAAAAACCAACCGGCGATATGACATTTAATGCCGAAACAACTCCAACAATCCGCAACCTGAGTATCAGCAATGTTACCGGCTACAATGTGGCTCAACCTATATATTTGCGCGGATTGAAGGAATCGCCAATCAACGATGTTTCGTTCAGCAACATCAGTCTGTCATCAACAAATGAAAATTTCTTCGAATTTGTGAGCAATATCCGTATGAATCAGGTGTATCTGAATGGTGTTGAACAAAAAACTCCCGAGTCAAAATGAGATTGAAGGCATTATATATCTATGTTTTTTTCATTTTGAGCACAATATCTGCTCAAAGTTATCGTGCGCTCGAAGTGCGTGAAGTAACACGCAACCCGAAAGCCAACGGGGAAACAGATTTCAAGGGGGAAACCGAAATTTTCAATACCGATCAACGTATCAAGTACCTAACCAGATATGCAGACGTGGCAGGAAGCTTTTTTGGGGTACCTGAGCTTAACAAACAACCGGTTAGTATTTTAACAGCAAAGCAAGCTGTGGAAAGCATTAAACCACAACCATTACCTTCAGTTCGAAAAAAAGTTATTTTGAGCAATTGGAAATACATTGGATACAGTGCAGCAAAAAATGAACGTGAGAAAAATAACCTTGCATATTGGAAACAACAACAAGGAGTGTCATTAGAAAATGGATGGCTGCTTTTTAAGAATCAGACAAACATAAACCGAAGTTTCGAAACTATTGACTGGCGTGGAAAAATATCTTTGATAGTTAAAACCACAAATCCTTCCTCGTTTTCAATAGGGTTGAGTAGCAGTATTGAAATCAAAAACCTGAAATTGCTGCCAAATCAATGGCAAATGATTGAAATTGATTTTGATAACGATGAAAATGAACAAGGATATAATGTCTTTGTTGATGGAACAAAAGTTATTGATTATGCACCTTTAAAAACTAAAAAACCAATTGATAACATTAAAGTTTCAGCGTCTAAAGGAACTGTTATCGACGAAATTGTGGTTACAAAGTTTGGTAAAAAAATCTTTGGTGAAGAACTGCATGATCGTGATGAACCATACAGCATTACTACAGTTCTCGACGAAACTTTTGAGTTAACTCCATCCCCCGAAGGTTCATCCACTTCTGATTATGATGAAACAGCATGGAAAAAAGCGGATGAAATGCCATTTGCGTATGGTGGTGAGCGATTTAAGGAAGAACGATTATATCTGCGAAACACATTTAATTTAGAAGAATTATCGGACTCAAAGCTTTTTGAGAATGCGATATTAAATATTGAGGCTATATCTCCAACTGGCGAAGTTTGGGTAAACGGCACAATAGTGCATTTAAGCAAAAAACCTGTTCCGGTTATCGAAAACATAACAAAATACCTGCGCAAAGGATTAAACACTATACTGATTGTCGTCGATCCTAAAAAAGTAGAGCATTTTAACCGCCACACCGCTGCCGATTATTATACAGGATGGTATGCAGGACGGGTTTGGATAGATTTTCGTTCGTCTGATTATGTACAGGATCCTTATGTAATTACTCAATCAATAGAAAAGACGACTGCGAATGTGCTGGTAAATTTTTGCATTAACTCTGAACGTTGGTTGAAAGCTGAACGTGAAGTAAAGATTTACAATGGATTCAAAGGAAGTGTAGAGGTAGCTTTATATGATTGGTTTCCTTTAGAGTCAAAAGTACCAATCGCAACAGTTTCTCTGTCTCTGGAAGTTGAATTGTACGAAAACAAACATTTTTCCTTACCACTCAACGTGTTAAATGCCAAGCTCTGGAGTGTGGAAAAACCGCAACTTTACAAGGCTGTAATCACACTGAAAGATGAAAACGGCAAAGCAGTTGACGATATAGTACTTACAACCGGATTACGGGTCATTTCGCAGGATGGTGGCACTTTCCGCATAAACGGAAAACCATCCATGATGAATGGAGCATTGATTCTCGGTCATCGTTTACCCATCGAAAACATTGCCCGACACATGTATTGTGCTCCTTCGCATATTGTAATGCAGGATATTCTGAAAATAAAAGCCATGAACGGAAATGCCATTCGCATGTCGCATCACGATGAAGTGACCGGTGGTACAAACGATGCCCGTTATGCCGAATACGCTGATCAACTTGGATTGATGTATCAGTGGGCAACGCCGGCATGGGTGCGTTCTGGATCACCCTATCAATTGGATATTGAATCATTACCACAGTATGTGAAACAATTGCGCAACCATCCAAGTATCGTTTTGTGGCAGCCGGCCAACCACCCTAAAGTTGGTCCGCCAATGGATAAGGCCATGAAATGGTTTGGCGATGTTTATCAGGCTATTTATCAGACTGACAGTTCCCGTTTGATTACACCAACAGCCAATCAGATTCGGATGAATGCGCCTTCGGATGATGGCACCCTTACTTTTGATGGAAAACCGGTGCAGCCTTTTGCAGTTTGGACTGCTCCTATGATAGCACGTGGCAATATGGACTTCATTATAGGTTATGGGGCTAACTGGGAGAAAATGCGGGCCTGGCCTGCTTCCAAAAAATGGGATGGCGAACAGGGCTGGCAAGCCAATGCCAATCGGGATACTTATATCAATTCCCCGGGTCGGGCATACTTCGATTTCGAGAACGAGGAAAGTATCGGTCAGCACAACTGGAATCTGCAAAAAGGCAAACCGGAATACAAAATTATGTCGTATGAACTGGATATGGACGAAGGCTCCATAGGAAAACTATTAACGACGAATCAATGGCGTGAAAGTCAGGCTTGGCAGGCTATGTCGGCATTCGAAGCAATTAAGAAAAAACGGCTGCTCGATTATGATGGCTTTGCCTGGTGTGAGTTAAATGGAGGTGGAAATTCGGGCACTTATCTTAAACCGCTTTTGGATTATTACGACCATGCCAAACTTGCTTACTACGCGGTAGGAATGGCTTATCAACCAACCTTTGCCTGTAGTGGCAATGTGGATATGGCTTATGGGGAGAAAGACTCAGTGAATGTTGTGGTGGTTCATTGCGGGGATGAAATCAAGGCAAATGTAAAGGTATTGGTAAAAAATGCTAAAGGTAAAACAGTGATGAAAAAAGAATTCCCAAATGTATCAATAGCAGCCGGACGAATCAACACCAAAGTCGGAAGCTTTAGTACCGCAAAATTACCCGAAGGCACTTACAGTTTTGAATATACAGTCATCCCAAAAACAGAAAAAAAGTGATTTTAATTAAATAATTTCATTCAACAAACAAATAAACAATTCATTTTCAAACATTTAAAATTTTTTATCATGAAAAAAGTAATTTTACTCTCGTTAGCAATGGTAATTGC